>Ga0209474_10005734_pt1 | contig 10536 bp, 10 predicted proteins | sample GraSoiAngelo_145_FD_185902 | JGI IMG/M metagenome (GOLD analysis project Ga0209474, IMG submission 185902) | Grasslands soil microbial communities from the Angelo Coastal Reserve, California, USA - 14_1009_05_20cm (SPAdes) (version 2) | ecosystem: Environmental > Terrestrial > Soil > Grasslands... | reverse complement strand
AGAGGCCTGCAGCCGTTACACCCTGACTGTCGACGAATTCCTCTCCTGGCAGTTTTCCATCGATCAGCATGGGCTGGCGGGACTGCGCACCACCCGCATCCAGCAATATCGCCAATAACCTGCGCAGAAGCGCCGGCATTCGACTAAAAGCGGCTTCCTTACCGGAGGCCGATTTTTTTATCTCCGAAGTTTGGCCCCAGCCCTTAACCCTCGTTAACCATATCGAAACCATCCCGTAGGCAATAATTGCCCAGTCGGCACCTGGGGCCGAATCTTAGGGGCGGTTGGTTTGCAGGGTCTCGTAGGCTTCCTGAAGGATCTGGGTGCTTCGCGGTTACTGGCGATGATCGCGGTGACAACCGCGCTCACGAGCTTCTTCGGCTTCGTCATCCTGCGCGTCACCACGCCGCAGATGACCACCCTCTTCACCGAACTCAGCATTGAGGATTCCTCGGCCATCATCAAGGACCTGGAACGACAGGCCATTCCCTACGAGCTGCGCAACGACGGCGCCGCGATCATGGTGCCCAAGGACAAGGTGACCCGGCTGCGGATGAAGCTTGCCGAGGGTGGCCTGCCCAAGGGCGGTGGCGTCGGTTATGAGATTTTCGATAAGTCCGATGCTCTCGGGACCACCAGCTTCGTCCAGAATATCAATCATTTGCGCGCGCTGGAGGGCGAACTTGCCCGAACCATTCACGCCATCGATCGGATCCAGGCGGCGAGAGTCCATCTGGTGTTACCCGAACGGCCGCTGTTCTCGCGCGAAGCGCCGCAGCCCTCGGCCTCGATCGTCGTCCGCGTGCGCGGCGCGCTTGAACCGCAGCAGATCAGGGCCATCCGTCACCTGGTCGCCTCCGCCGTCAACGGCTTGAAGCCGCAGCGGGTATCGATCGTCGACGAAGCCGGCCAATTGCTCGCCGACGGTGCCAGCAACGATGCCGACAACACCATCGCGGACGAGCGCCGGGCCGGATTCGAGAAGCGGATGCGCAATCAGGTCGAGGCGATCGTATCCTCGGTGGTGGGCGCCGGCCGGGCCCGCGTCCAGCTTTCGGCCGACTTCGACTACAACAAGGTTACGCAGACTTCGGACCGCTTCGATCCGGAAGGCCGGGTGCTGCGCTCAAGCCAGACCCGCGAAGAATCGTCTGCGACTGCCGACAATACCGGACAGGTCACGGTCAACAACGAGCTGCCGGGAAATCAGAACAGGGACACCACGGCCGCGGCACGCGATCAGAGCAAGAAAACCGAAGAAACCAACAACTACGAAATTTCCCGCACCACCAAGACCGAAGTGACCGAGGCCGGACGGGTTAACCGCATCTCGGTCGCCGTGCTGGTAGACGGCAGCTATAGCAAGAATGACAAGGGCGAGATGGTTTATCAGGAGCGCGGCAAAGAGCAGCTCGACCGAATTGCCGCATTAGTCCGCTCGTCGATCGGCTTCGACCAGAAGCGCGGCGACCAGGTGGAGGTCGTCAACCTCAAATTCGCCGAAGCGCCGGCGGTCCCCCCGGTCGCCGAACCGGCCGGACTGCTTGGCATGCTGCAGTTCACCAAAGATGACGTGATGTACGTGATCGAGCTCGGTGTGATGATGCTGCTGAGCCTCGTGGTGGTGTTCATGGTGATCCGTCCGCTGGTCAAGCGCATCCTCGCCGCCGAAGAGGTCGCCTCCCTTAGGAATGCGGAGCCGGCGCTGAGCAATGAATCCACCGGTCAGAATCTCGTTCCCGGTCCGAACGCGACCGCGCAGATGATCGACGTCGCCCAGGTTCAGGGCCAGGTCCATGCCCAGTCGGTGCATCGGGTGGGTGAACTGGCCGAGCGAAACCCGAACGAAACCGCTTCCATTGTTCGTCAATGGCTCAACGAACAGCCCGCGTGATCTGATATGGCCGTACCCCAAACCACCAACGCCCACGATATCACCAGCGTGATCTCCTCGCTGGGGGCGCGTCAAGGCTCGCGCCCTAAAACTCCGGCGCTGAGCGGCCCTAGGCGCGCTGCGATCCTGATGCTGGCGCTGGGAGAACAATACGGCGGCAAAGTCTGGTCGCTGCTGGACGACGACGAAGTGCGCGAATTATCGATGGTGATGTCGACGCTCGGCACGGTCGAGGCTGAGGTGGTGGAAGACCTGCTGTTGGAATTCGTCTCGCGGATGTCGGCGTCCGGGGCTCTAATGGGGACCTTCGATGGCACCGAGCGGCTGTTGCAGCTGTACCTCACTCCCGAGCGCGTCAGCGGCATCATGGACGAGATTCGAGGACCGGCCGGCCGCAACATGTGGGAGAAACTCTCCAACGTGCAGGAAGAGGTACTCGCTAACTATCTGAAAAATGAATATCCGCAGACCATCGCCGTGGTGCTGTCGAAGTTGAAGCCGGAGCACGCCGCCCGCGTGCTCGCGATCCTGCCCGAGGACATGGCGCTGGATGTCGTCAATCGCATGCTGAGGATGGAGGCGATACAGAAAGAAGTGATCGAGCGGGTCGAGCAGACGCTGCGCACCGAATTCATGTCGAACCTGTCGCAAACAAGACGCCGCGACGCCCATGAGGTGATGGCCGAGATATTCAACAATTTCGACCGTCAGACCGAAACCCGCTTCATCACCTCGCTGGAAGAGGAAAACCGGGAGTCTGCCGAACGCATCAAGGCGCTGATGTTCACATTCGACGATCTCGTCAAGCTGGACGCCGCCTCCGCGCAGACGCTGATGCGCCACGTCGACAAGGACAAGCTGGGAGTCGCGCTGAAAAGCGCCAATGAGGAAGTCCGGGGCTTCTTCCTCGGCAACATGTCCTCGCGCGCCGGCAAGATGCTGCTCGACGACATGGCTGCGCTCGGACCGGTGCGGTTGCGCGATGTTGACGAGGCGCAGGCCCTGCTCGTCAACCTCGCCAAGGACCTCGCGGCCAAGGGTGAAATCATGCTGACCAAGAACCGCGCCGACGACGAGCTGGTGTACTGATGGCCTCGCCCGCAAAATTTCTGTTCGACATGGACTTTTCCGCACCGGACAAAGGGCGCGAGCGGCCGGCCACCGCATTGGAAATCGCCCAGAAGATCGCATCGGCCGAGGCCCACGCCTATCGCGACGGTTACGATGCCGGGCAGCGCGAGGCAAAGGCGGAAAGCGATCGTCGCACCGCGCTGGCGCTGGAGGAGATCGGAATTGGGATTCAGGCGATCAAGGCACGCTTCTGCGGGATTGAAACCCGCATGGAAACCGAAGCCGTCGAGGTGGCAGTCGCGGTGGCGCGCAAGCTGTGCAGCGAACTCATTTCCGGCGAGCCGCTTGGCGAAATCACAGCTTTGGTAAGCGATTGCTTTTCCCATCTGGTCTCGACGCCTCATCTCGTGGTCCGGATCAACGATTCACTTTACGAGCCTGCGCGCGACCGGATCGAGCGGCTGTCGAAGCAGAGCGGTTTCGCGGGCCGCCTTGTCATTCTGGCAGAGCCGGAAATCGAAAGCGGCGACTGCAAGATCGAATGGGCCGATGGTGGAGTCGTGCTGGAGCGCGCGGCGATCGAAGCGAAGATTGATGAACTCGTAGGGCGTTACATGGCGTCCCGCCATCAGGCCGACATCTAGGCCATGAGGATTGAACATGAGTGACAACGACGCACAGGTACCGCTTCCAGATCTCAACGCCGCCGACGTCCCGGCGATCGATGACGTCGCCTATCAGGATGACGAGCAGGCCTCGCGAGTGGCCGCCGACCTGGAAGCGGTGTTCGACGTGCCGGTACAGGTCTCCGCCGTGCTCGGCCGCTCGAAAATGGATATCGGCGAACTATTGAAACTTGGGCCCGGCACCGTGCTCGAGCTTGACCGCCGCGTCGGTGAAGCCATCGACATATACGTCAACAACCGGCTGGTGGCGCGTGGCGAGGTGGTGCTGGTGGAAGACAAGCTTGGCGTGACCATGACAGAAATCATCAAGACGGAACGTACCTGAGGGCTTTTCCGATACTAGCCCGGAACTGCGCGAACAGACGAACAGGAGATTACCATGCGGCTTCTCATCGTTGGCACACTGAAGGGCCAGCTTACGACCGCCACCAAGATCGCGATGGACAACGGCGCGTCCGTGACGCACGCGGACGACCACGAACAGGCCATGCGGGTGTTGCGTGGCGGCAAGGGAGCGGACCTCTTGCTGGTTGATGTCGCCCTGGACATCCGCGATCTGGTAATGCGGCTCGAGTCCGAGCACATTCACGTGCCGATCGTCGCCTGCGGGATCTCCAACGATGCACGAGCCGCGGTTGCCGCGATCCATGCAGGCGCCAAGGAATACATACCGCTGCCGCCCGATCCGGAGTTGATCGCAGCGGTACTCGCCGCTGTCGCCAACGATTCACGCGATTTGATTTACCGCGATGAGGCGATGGCCAAGGTGATCAAGCTGGCCCAGCAGATCGCCGGGTCCGACGCCTCCGTGATGATCACCGGCGAATCCGGCACTGGAAAAGAGGTGCTGGCGCGCTACGTGCATACCCGTTCCAATCGGGCCAGGAAGCCATTCATCAGCATCAATTGCGCGGCGATACCCGAGCATCTGCTGGAGTCCGAACTGTTCGGCCACGAGAAGGGTGCATTTACTGGCGCCGTCGCGCGACGCATCGGCAAATTCGAGGAAGCCACCGGGGGCACCCTGCTGCTGGACGAAATCTCGGAAATGGACGTGCGGCTGCAATCAAAACTGCTGCGGGCAATTCAGGAACGGGTTATCGACCGGGTCGGCGGCACCCGGCCGGTGCCGGTCGACATACGCATCATCGCCACGTCAAACCGCAACCTCGCGGACGCCGTTCGCGAAGGCAGCTTCCGTGAGGACTTGTTGTTTCGGCTGAACGTGGTCAACCTGAAGATACCTCCGCTTCGCGAACGCCCGGCGGATATCCTCGAACTCGCCCAGCATTTCGCCAAGAAATACGCCGAAGCCAACGGCGTGCCGCTGCGGCCGATCTCGGCGGATGCACGGCGCGCGCTGACCTCCAGCCGGTGGCAGGGCAACGTCCGCGAACTCGAAAACACCATCCACCGTTCGGTTCTGATGGCGCAGGGTGACGAGATCGGCGCCGACGCCATTCTGACGCCGGATGGCGAGCGGCTCGACACATCCAAAACCGTACCAGCCGTGGCGCACGCCACCTTCGCCGCCGAACAGGTAACCCGCGCTTTGGTCGGACGCACCGTGGCCGACGTGGAGCGCGATCTCATTCTGGAGACCCTGAAGCATTGCTTGGGCAATCGCACCCACGCCGCCAACATCCTGGGCATTTCGATCCGCACTCTGCGCAACAAGCTGAACGAATACGCCGACGGCGGATTGCCGATCACGCCCGCCGGAGCCGGAGACTATAACCGCGTCCCCGCGGCGTAACCCCTCGGTGATTACCGGCAGACGAAAGGGCTCGCCTTCCTCTCGCGTCGTCAGCCGAAGTGGTCATCTGCCGCTGCCGAGTAGTTCGGCGCGTCGGGTCTGCGGAAGATGTGGATCGGATCACCCGGCTGCAGACCTCCGCCCGTGAAGGCGACATAGGCGTACAACGCGAGATATAGAATCGCGATCGCGCCGATCGCATAAAAACTCCAGACCGCAAGACGCTTCATCAGCCTAAACCGCAACCAAAGCGTGAGCGCCGCAGCGTAATCGCCTCTCGTTCTGACCGATAGAGATGCCGGGGCTAACAATCGAACTGCTTTTATGGCACATCCTGCTGAAGTCCATCTGCGCAACGCCTTTTTTTGCGAGTTCGATATGCCCGCACCCAAGCCGCCCGCGTTTGAGACCCTGAGCCTCCATGCCGGACAGCATCCAGATCCAGTCACGGGCGCCCGTGCGGTCCCGATATATCAGACCACTTCTTACCTTTTTAAGGATTCCGAGCATGCCGCGGCGCTGTTCAATCTCGAACGCGCGGGGCATATCTACACCCGAATTTCGAACCCGACCACCGCGGTGCTCGAAGAGCGGCTCGCCGGACTGGAGGCTGGCGTCGGCGCGATCTGCACGGCCAGCGGGATGGCCGCGTTTCACCTCGCGATCGCCACGCTGCTTAATGCTGGCGACCACATCGTCGCCTCTTCCTCGCTTTACGGCGGAAGCATCAATCTGCTCACGCACACGCTGCCGCGCTTCGGTATCACCACCACGTTTGTGAAGCCTCGCGAGCTGAAGCAATTCGCTTCAGCAATCCGTGCCAACACCCGCCTGGTGATCGGTGAGACCATCGGTAATCCCGGGCTCGAAGTGCTTGATATCCCCAACCTCGCTGACATCGCACATCACGCGAAAATCCCGCTGCTGATCGACAATACGTTCGCAACGCCCTATCTCAGCCGCCCGATTGAGCTTGGCGCTGATATCGTGATGAACTCAACGACCAAATGGATCGGCGGCCATGGCATCGCGATCGGCGGCGTGATTGTTGACGGCGGCCGGTTCGATTGGCGCGCCTCTGGCAAGTTTCCGGTTCTGACCGAGCCCTATGCCGGATATCACGGCATCGTTTTCGACGAGCAATTCGGCCAAGCGGCCTTTATCATGCGAGCGCGCACCGAGGGTTTGCGCGACTTCGGCGCATGTCTCTCACCGATGAATGCTTTTCAATTGCTGCAAGGGGTCGAGACGCTGGGTATACGGATGGAGCGCCACATCGCCAACACCCACACGGTGCTCGAATCCCTCTCGACGAACAAGGCGGTCGAGTGGGTGCTGCATCCGTCTCTGCCCAGTCATCCTGACCATGAACTGGCGAAGCAACTGTTGCCGCGCGGCGCAGGCTCCATCGTCAGCTTCGGAATAAAGGGCGGCCGCCCTGCCGGAAAGAAGTTCATCGAGTCCTTGCGGATGATCAGCCATCTGGCCAATGTCGGCGACGCCAAGACGCTGGTCATTCATCCCGCCAGCACCACCCATCAGCAGATGGATGCCGCTCAACTCAACGCCGCCGGCATCGGCGAGGAGCTTGTGCGGCTGTCGGTTGGGATCGAATCCGCCTCCGATATCATGGATGACCTGGGCCAGGCGCTCCGTATTTCGCAGAAGGCTTGAGCCATGCAGTTGTCCGTGAACGGCAATCAGGCATTCGCCGCCACCGGCGGCCGGGAATTCGATCGCTCTCAACCGACTGTCGTGCTTCTGCACGGCGCCGGCTTCGATCACACCGCTTGGGCCTTACATAGCCGCTGGTTTGCGCACCATGGTTACGGCGTGCTGGCCCCGGACATGCCCGGCCACGGCCGCTCCTGTGGTGCGCCGCTTCGCAGCATTGCCGAGATGGCCGATTGGACCGCAGCGCTGCTGGAGGCGGCCGGAGTTGCGAGGGCAACATTGGTCGGTCATTCCATGGGCTCGCTGGTCGCGCTGGAGACCGCCGCACGCCACCCTGCAAAAGTCTCGGCGCTGGGCCTGATTGGAACGACGGCCACCATGAATGTGGGACCCGATCTGCTCAAAGCCGCCGAGGCCAACGATCATGCGGCTGTCGACATGGTCTCGATATGGGGTCTTGGATTTGACGCGGAGTTGGGCGGGAGCCTCGCGCCGGGTTTGTGGATGCACGGCGGCGCGCAACGGGTACTTGAAAGATGCCCGCCCGGGGTGCTTTTCAGCGACTTGTCCGCCTGCAACGCCTACCAGGATGCGTTGGCTGCGGCTTCGAAGATTACCGTCCCGACCACGCTTGTGCTGGGAGAGCGCGACATGATGACCCCTTCGCGAGGGGGCAAGGCGCTCGCAGCCGCGCTGCGAAATTCGCGAATCGTTGTGCTACCGGGCGCAGGTCACATGATGATGGCTGAACGGCCCGACGAGCTGCTTGCGGCATTGCAGGGCTGAGCGCGTTTTTCAGCCTGCCGCCGTGACCGCCGGCTTGGCGGGTGCAACGTTCACCGCCAGCTTGCCGTAGCGATCCGTGAATGCCTCGGTATCGATTTCCTCGAGCTGAATAGCTCCGCTTATCACGCCGGCCTTCCATGCCTCGTGCTCGGGATCGCTGCGGAATTCCGGCATCACCTCCTTGGCGAACAATTCCAGCGACTCGCAGATATGCTCGTGGGTGTTCTTGCCGGCCTGATTGAGCAGGATCACCTGATCGATGTGCGACGTGCGGAACCGCCGCAGTTTTTTCCGGATGGTCTCCGGCGATCCGATCAGACCGCCGCGCAGCGCGGCCTCCTGCGCTTCCGGATTTTCGCGCTTCCACTTGTTGTATTCGTCCCACATGTTCACGGTGCCCGGTGCGGGACGCTGACGGTTCTGCGAAGCGCCGTAAAAACGAAGCGCGAACTGAAAAAACGTCGCTCCGTCGGCGCGCGCCCTCGCCTCCTCGTCGGTCTTCGCGCACATGAAGAACGACACCAACGCCATGTTGGGGTTGATCTCGTATTCCGCGAGCTTCTTCAGCCGCTTGGTGATGGCATTGTAATAGGCGTGTACCCAGGCGTGCGCTGCATCCGCACTGACGAATTGGAAGCCGAGCGCTCCAAAACCGTTTTGACCCGCGCGCTCGATGGTTGGAAGTTGCGAACACGCCATCCACAACGGCGGATGCGGTTTCTGCACGGGCTTGGGCACCACATTGCGCAGCGGAATGTCGAAATACTTGCCGTGATGTTCGCTGCCACCCTCCTTGAACATCGGGAAGATGGCGCGGACTGCCTCCTCGAATACTTCCTTCTTGGTTTCCATGTCGCGGCCGAACGGCGTCAGTTCGGTAATAGAAGCGCTCTCGCCCATGCCGAATTCGACCCGGCCGTTGCTCAAGAGATCGAGAACCGCGACCCGCTCGGCGACGCGCGCCGGATGATTGGTCGTGAGCTGGAAAATGCCGTGGCCGAGCCGGATGTTCCTGGTGCGCTGGCTCGCGGCCGCCAGAAATGATTCTGGCGAGGGCGAATGCGAATATTCCTCCAGGAAATGATGCTCAACCACCCAGGCATAGTCGTAGCCAAGCCGGTCTGCGGTTTCCAGCTGCGTCAGCGCGTCCTGATAGAGCTTCAGCTCGCCGCCGGCCTGCCATGGGCGCGGCAGCTGCAACTCGTAGAAGATGCCGAATTTCATGAAGTCACTCCCGCGGCCGGCTTATTGGTTCAAGAGTGTATTCGCGCCCGGAGCCGAGTCCAGCGTTGGCCAATTCCGCGGCGCGGAAGCAGCCTTGCGCCGGGCGCACGAATGGTTAGTTTTGCGCCGCCTGAGTCGTCGCTCGACGCACGATCTCCCACCGAGACCTTATGACTACATTTACCCCTCACCAGGATTCCGCGCTCAAGGCCGTTGCCGCCTGGCTGAAGGCAAAGCCCGGCAAGCACGGCACGCCGCCGATTTTCAGGCTGTTTGGTTATGCCGGTACCGGCAAGACCACGCTGGCGCGACATATCGCCGATGCTGTGGAGGGCGAGGTGAAATTCGCAGCTTTCACCGGCAAGGCCGCGCTGGTGATGCGAAACAAAGGCTGCGACAACGCCTCCACGATCCACTCGCTGATCTACCGCGCGCGCGAGTCGGGCGTCGAACAGCCGAGCTTCGAACTATGGGACGACGCGCCGGCATCGAAAGCAAAGCTGATCGTGATCGACGAGTGCTCGATGGTGGATGCTGAGCTTGGCCGCGACCTCATGTCATTCGAATGTCCGCTACTGGTTTTGGGCGATCCCGCGCAGCTGCCTCCGATTCAGGGCGGCGGCTTCTTCACCGAAAGCGAACCAGACGCGATGCTCACGGAAGTGCATCGGCAGGCGCAGAACGACCCAATCGTGCGGATGTCGATGGACGTGCGCGAAGGCCGGGAGCTCGACATCGGCCGCTACGGCGAAAGCGAGGTGGTGTCGCGCGCCGAGCTTGACCCGGACCGGGTGATGAGCGCCGACCAAGTGCTGGTCGGACGCAACAATACCCGCCGCGCCTACAATATGAGGGTGCGGCAGAAGCAGAACATCAAGGATCCGTTGCCAGTCGCCGGAGACAAGCTGGTCTGCCTGCGCAACAACCGCAAGAAAGGTCTTTTCAATGGCGGTCTGTGGCGGGTGAAGTCGCGCGCGCAGTCGAAATCGAAAATCATCACCATGCGGCTGTCGCCCGACGAAGACTTCGGCCACAAGGTGACGAAAGTCTCGGTCCGCGGCGACTGTTTTGGAGGTGCGATCGAGGCGATCCCATGGGAGCAACGCAAGCCCTATGACGAGTTCGACTACGGCTATGTGCTGACCGTGCACAAATCGCAGGGTTCGCAATGGGACGATGTGGTGTTGTTCAACGAGAGTTTTGCGTTCCAGGACAGCCGTGCACGCTGGCTCTACACCGGCATCACGCGTGCGGCGAAGCGGCTGAGCGTCGTAGTCTAAAGCGCCCCGATCGCGACCCTCAGCTTTCGGGACGGAAGGCGCGCGCAGCCAATCGATTCAAGTCGTGGCGACGTCGATGATCGCTTCAGCAAAGGCCTGCGGGGCTTCCTGCGGCAGGTTGTGTCCAATGCCGCCCGTGATGGTCCGGTGCTCATATCTGCCCGA
>Ga0209474_10005731_pt1 | contig 10539 bp, 10 predicted proteins | sample GraSoiAngelo_145_FD_185902 | JGI IMG/M metagenome (GOLD analysis project Ga0209474, IMG submission 185902) | Grasslands soil microbial communities from the Angelo Coastal Reserve, California, USA - 14_1009_05_20cm (SPAdes) (version 2) | ecosystem: Environmental > Terrestrial > Soil > Grasslands... | reverse complement strand
CTACGTCCGATAGGACGGGCCGGTCCGACTAGTTTCGGACCTCGTGCCACTTGGAGAGCCCCGCCCCGGGTCCCAACACGTTGACCAGCGCTCCATCGTAGTGGATCGGCGTACCTCCCGAGTCGTCGACGTAATCGGCGATCACCCCGCCGAAGAAGTTGCTGTTTCCGGAAAATGTGACCGCCGCCTGCGGAGCGTACACGGCCATGTACGTCTGCTGGCCGCCGGACAGTTGGATGGCCTGATTATTATTAGGCTGTCCGTTGCTTTTGTACGTCGACACGAAGCTATCGAACAGCTTCAAGTTGCTCGCGATCCCGCTGGTATTGACGACTGTGCCGCTGGACGCGTCAAATATGTTAGTGAGGTATAGGTTCACGGGACTCGAGACCTGCAGAACGGCGTGGCTTTGCAGGGTGATACTCTTGAAGCAATACGTTCCGCCCGCGAGTGTGACGGTGGCCGCGTTTTTGCTGTCCGTAGTCAGCACGCCAGTACTCGGATCGTAGGTGTAGAAGATCCCCGAGATGCCCGTCGAGCTGCTGTAGGGGGGCCCGCAGACTGGCACGGGCGGGAAGGTGATGGCCGGCGCGTTGTCAGTCGTCGTTCCGGTCACGGTGGCGCCGCCGCCGAGCGACACGGTGCCGCCTGCGATCGCGTCCCCTTTGACCGCGGTGTTGGTACCCGACACGCTGACGTTGCCGTCGCTGCGCACCGCAATGCTGCCGGCTGTCGCCGCCGAGTAGGCGCCGTCGCGGGAGTCGAAGCCGTCCATCGTCGCTCCGCCGGAGACCAGCACGGTGCGATTGCCGAACACGCCGTCGGGGAAGAGCGTGCTTCCGGTCACCAGCGCCGTGACGATCCGCTCCGCGCTCCCCACGCGGGCGCGCGACACGAGGTAGATTTTGGCATCCCGATCGATTCCGAGGTTATTTGCCCCCGACGTCTCGTCATAGTTGTCCACGGCGTGAACGTAGTATCCGTCCGCCGTCCCGCCGCCGAAGCTTCGGAACCGGTAGCTCTGGCCGGACAGCGTCGCCGTCGTCCCCAGGCTCGCCAGCGCGCCGCCCGTGCCGCCGCTGCTGAGCTCGCTGTCGAATCCCCAGCAGGTATCGCACGCAGAGGGCGGATTGGGGCGGGACGCGGCGTTCGTGCTGATGAGGCTGTAGGCGTGATTGATGCCCGCTTCGGCGACGCTGAGCGCCTGCCGCCCGACCAGGTCCTTCTGCCCCATCTGTAGCTCCGTCTGCGCACTTCGCGTGCCGGCGATGCCGAGGAGGGAGAGCACGGCGATCACGAGCAGGACGAGGACCAGTGCCATGCCGTCCTGCCTCCGCGGTCGGGTACTGAGCTTCGTGCCGCCTTGCCGACCGAAGGCAGACCCCCCAACGGCGCCGAGCGCCGGAGATCGCGATAGGGGGTGCCGCCGAAAGCCCATGCCGTGACTGATCCTCTTTGCGGGCACCTGATGCACCCGCGAGCCGTGTTGACCCGGGGAGCAAGGGCGATGCCACCCTCGTCCCGGCCGAACGGCGTAGAACGCGTGGCCCCAGGAGGGCGATACTGGCACACGGGATGCCCGGTCGGACACGCCTGGGGCGCCCTGTCGTCGCGCCGCAGCGCCTCTCAATCTCGTGCGAGGCCTCGGGAAGAGACCGGCGGCCGCTTCCCCCCCGCTCGTGATGCGGATGCCGTGGTGGTCGGTCAGGTCGGCCTCCTGCGCCGCGAGCGAGCAGATAGCCGAAATTAGCGTATCGATGAAGGCGGGCTGCCCTCCGCCGCGGTAAGGTCCACGGCCGACCACGGGGTCGCAATGCGCCCCAAACTCAAGGAGGAGGGCAGCCCGATGGAATCGTACGTGGGACTGGACGTGCACAGCAAGCGGAGCGTGTTCGTGATCGAGGCAGAGGATGGCCGCGTGGTGGCGCGCGGCGATATCCCGACCACGCCGGCGGGCTTCCGCCAGCTGCGGCAGCAGCACGAGCTTGCCGCGGAGACGCCCGTGGCCCTCGAGACCGGGACGGTGGCGTTCTATGCCGCGCGGGAGCTGGCGCGCGTCGGGCTGCGGCCCGTGGTGATCGACGCCCACGAGGTGCGGGTGAAGGCCCACCGGCCGCGGCAGAAGAGTGATCGGCGGGATGCGTTCGAACTGTGCGAGGGGCTGCGCCGCGGGCACTACCGCGCGATCGTGCACGTGCCGCCGGCGCCGATCGGGGCGCTGCGCGAGACGCTGTCGCGGCGGCGGCACTTCGTGGCGGTGCGAGTCGCGGAGGTCAACGCGGTCAAGCGCCTGCTGCGCGCGGCGGGCCTCGGTCACCTCAGCAAGAGCCTGGGGACGGACGCGGCCTGGGAGAAGCTCCTCGCGGCGCTCGCCACGGAGCCGGCGCTGCGGACCTACGTCGCCCAGCACCACGCCCTCTGGCGCTGCGCGCAGGAGCAGATCGTGGCCCTGGAGGAGACGCTGGCCGCCCAGCCGGCGACGATCGCCAAGGTCGCCGCGCGCCTGCAGACCGTGCCGGGGGTCGGTCCGATCGTCTCCCTGACCGCCGTGGCCGTCTTCTCGGACGTGCACCGGTTCCCGAGCGCGAAGCACGCCGCCAGCTATGCCGGCTTGGTGCCGTCCACCGACCAGTCTGGCGACCGCGACACCCACGGCCACATCACCAAGCGCGGCTCGGCGGCATTGCGCATCATGCTGTGTGAAGCCGCGCACCATGCGCAGCGCCCGAATCATCCCTTGCATCCGTACTTCGCCCGCCTGTGCGCGCAGCGCGGCTACAAGATGGCCGTCGTCGCGGTCGCCCATCGCCTCTGCCGCATTCTCTTTGCGTTGCTGCGCGACGGCGCGGACTTCGACGTCGCCAAGCTCGCCGTCGAAGAGGGCGTGTTCCGCCGCACGACGGTGCAGCGCTTCCGGCTCAAGCGCGCGACGGCGAGCCGCGCATGAACGAGGAGCCGGCCTGGACGACGGATTGAGAGACGACTCCGTATCCCCGATGACCACGCTCAATCATGAGCACGTGACCCCGGAAAGGCTGGTGAGCCCCCAGCTCGGATTAACGTGTGGGGCCGTGCTCCCTGGAACGAAACGTGGGGCGACAGTTTCGACCCCGAATGGACGGCTGGTGAGCGAGGACGTCATCGGGCGACGCACGCAGAGCCCGCCAGACCCACGCGCCGCGCGCCGGAGGTCTTCCCCTACGCACACAAGGATGCGGCTTTCTCGTTCACCGCCGTCCCGGAACATCGTCAGCCCACCGAGTGCTCGTGGGCCGCGAACCCTACCACCGTCGAGCTTGACGGTCCGCCTTCATGGGCGGCCTTTCTCGGGCCCGGGTGATATAACGCCCGAAGTCCGACGTTCCCCGCCTTACGTCCGCTAGGACGGCCTCTGGACGCCGTCGCTCGTGATCCCCAGCTCCAAGTTCGCGTGCTCGCGCAACGACAGACGATTTAGGCAAGCGATCAGCATCGCGTACTCTACGCGCGAGGGCGTGCTGGTGCAGATTGTTCCGGGGTACTTATCAATGCGCTCGGGGCCAGTGACGCTGCGAACAAGGGGCGGTACGCGGGACGATGGGTCCAAGCAAGGAACATTGCGAGCGTTGCGACGAGAACGGCAAGGGGCAAACCCGCCGGCGCCAGGAAGACGTGGAACTCAACGATGTGGACGATCACAGGCGCGAGGATGACAACCCCGAGCGGCACCATGCCGAGCAGCAGCAGCGCTCCGCCGACCAGCTGCGTGGCGAAGAGCGTCGGAAGCATGAAGCCGCTCGCCGCCAGGCCGCCGAAGAAAGCGATGGCCGCTTGTGGCATCTCGGGCTGCGGAAAGAACTGAAGGAAGCCATTCAGCCCGAACACGACGAAGATGATCCCGAGCAGGATTCGCGCGATAAACACAGCAGTCTTCATTGGATCTCCTCTCTGGCCCCCAGGTTGCGGGGCGGAATGGCGCCAAGGCGGCCGGCGGCGGCATCGTCTATCGCCTGCCGGATCTCGGCGCGGTTGTTCATGACGAACGGACCGTACTGCACGATCGGCTCGCGGAGCGGTGCGCCTGCGATCAGGAGGACGCGGGACGGCTCGGCCGCCCGCAGCACGACGCCGTCCGCGGCCGGGTCGGTGGTGAGGATACCCATCCGCCCCCGGGCGACCGAGACGGCGGGATCCCCAACCCCGACCACGCCCTCGTAGACGTAGACGAAGGCGTTGTGCCCCGTCGGCAGCGACGCGGCCCAGCGGCGGTCCGCCGGCAGCTCGACGTCGAGGAACACAGGCTCGGTGACCGGCTTCGAGACGGCACCCGTGACGCCGCCGATCTCACCGGCGATCACCTTCACACGGACGCCGTCCGCGTCCGTGAAGATGGGGATATCCGCCGCGGGGATGTCGCGGTACGTCGGCGCGCTCATCTTGTCCCTCGCCGGAAGATTCAGCCAGAGCTGGAAGCCCCGCATCAGGCCGTTCTCCTGCTCGGGCATCTCCGAATGGACGACGCCCCGTGCCGCCGTCATCCACTGGACGCCTCCCGCGGAGACGACGCCCTCGTGGCCGGCGCTGTCCCGGTGCCGTATGCGCCCGGCGAGCATGTACGTCACAGTCTCGAAGCCGCGGTGAGGATGATCGGGGAAGCCGGCGATGTATTCCTTCGGATCATCCGAGCCGAAGGCGTCGAGCAGCAGAAACGGGTCGAGACGGCACTGCAGATCTTGGGTGAGGACGCGCGTCAGCCGGACGCCCGCGCCGTCGGACGTCGCCTGCCCGGTCACCTGTCGTTCGATCTCCCGCGAGCGACGGACCATGGATGCTGGATGGGTCATAGGACGCGTGCTGCCTCCTCGAATGAAAGTCGTGGATTCCGCGCGTGCAATCGCGAGCGGTCGCCGTAGCCCAGGTTTACGAGGAAGTTCGACCTGAGCTGGCGGTCGGGAAAGAACTCGCGGTCGACCTTCTCGTTGTCGAACCCGGACATGGGGCCGGCGTCGAGCCCGAGCGCGCGGGCGGCGAGGATGAGATAGGCGCCCTGCAGGGAGCCATTCCGGAACGCCGTCGCATCCACCAGCGGCTCGTTCCCTACGAACCACGATCGGGCGTCGACGTGCGGGAAGAGCCGCGGAAGCTCGTCGTAGAACTGGAGGTCGTGGGCGACGATCGCGGTCACGGGCGCCTGCAGCGTCTTGTCGACGTTCTGCGGCGCCAGTGCCGGAGCGAGCCGCTCCTTCGCCGCGCGGCTCCGGAGGAAGAGGAGTCGTGCCGGACTCGAGTTGGCGCTCGTCGGGCCCCACTTCATGAGGTCGTAGATCCGTCGCAGCTGGTCGTCCGTCACTGGCCGGTCGAGCCACGCCGAGTGGGTGCGCGCCGCGCGGAAGAGCTGGTCGAGGGCCGCGGCATCCAGCTCGGTTCGAACATCCTCTCTCACAGCCCGCACCGTACGGCTGTTGCTCGATGAGCACTAGACACGTAGAGACGAAAAGACTGTTGCTGGCATGTCCACAATCGACCTGAACCGCGTGCGCCTCTTCGTCCGCGTAGCCGAGGCGGGCAGCTTCACCGGAGCGGCGCGCCTCTCCGGGCTGCCGACATCCTCGGTCAGCCGCGCGGTCGCGGCGCTCGAGCGCGAGCTTGCGGTCCGGCTGATCCAGCGGACCACGCGCCGGCTCCAGCTAACGGAGGCAGGCCGCGTCTACTACGAATCGGTGTCGCGCGCGCTCTCCGGCATGGACGAGGCCGCGGCCGCCGTGTCCGAGCTCCAGGATGCGCCGCGCGGGCGGGTGCGGATCACCGCTGCCGCGGACCTCGGACACTGGCTCCTCGCACCAAGTCTCGTGCGCTTCGCGACACGGTATCCGGAGGTGCAGATCGAGGTTTCGCTCACGCAACGGATCGTCGATCTCGTGCACGAGGGCTTCGATCTGGCGCTCCGGGTCGGAAAGCTCGCGGACAACCGGCTGGTCGCGAGAGCTCTAGGGCCCGTCCGCGCGGGTATCTTCGCGGCGCCGCGGTACCTCAAGCGACGCGGCCGGCCGCGCTCGGTCGCCGACGTCGCCGACCACGACTGCGTCCTCTTCCGCAGCGTGTCGGGTCGGGCGGTCTGGGAGCTCGTCGGCCCGGCGGGGCGGCAGAAGGTCGAGGTCCGGGGCGCGGTCGCCGCGGACGACAACGAGTTCATCCGCGAGGCGGCCGCGGCAGGGCAGGGCCTCACGCTGCTCCCGATCTTCGCGTGTTACGGGCGCGAGAAGGACGACCTCCAGCGCGTGCTCCCGGAGTACGCGACCGTCGGCGTGCCGTTGCAGCTCGTGTATCCGACCGCGCGCTTTCTGCCGAAGCGGGTCGTGCTTCTCCGGGATCACCTCGTGAACGAGCTGCCGCCGCTGTTGAAGATCTGAGAGATCAGAGATGGGCCGCGGGGACGGAGCTCCGGCAGATCACCGACATGTTTGATGTTGACCTGTTATCATCGATGGCCTTTGGTGCCCTTCGACGCGGCCGATCTGCCGATCTGCCGCACGTCGCGTAGGCGCTTCAGCAAGTGGTCGCGTTCCGCATCTCGGCGTCCTCACGTGATGACTACGCAATGCCCGAGGCGAGCGACGCCGTCGGCCGCTGTTGTGAAGAGAAGAGCATCCCCTTGCCTGGCTCACGTGACCGGGCATGATCGTAATCGGAAGGCGGCGGTCGTTGACGACCTCGCCGTCAAGGAGGCTCGCATGTCGACCGGCACCATCGCGAACCCGGCCCTTGCCCAGGAATTGCTCGACGCTTTGGACGCGCTGTCCGGGCTCCACCCGGGCTTTCGGCCGGCCCATGCCAAGGGGTTGATGTGCTCGGGCACGTTCACGCCGTCCGCCGAGGCGGCGAAGCTGACGCGGGCACCGCACGTGGCGGCGCCGTCCACGCCGGTGACGGTCCGGTATTCGGACGGAACGGGCCTGCCGAACATCCCGGACAACGATCCGGCCCGGTCTGGGCCACGGGGAATCGCGATTCGGTTCCACGTGGGCGACCACGCCCACACCGACATCATCGCCCATTCCACGAACGGCTTCCCGGTCCGCACCGGCAAGGAGTTCGTGGAGTTCGTTCACGCCGTCGCGAAGTTCGGGGCGGGACAGCCCGAGGCGCTCGGCGCGTTCCTTGCTGCTCACCCGAACGCCAAGCGGTTCGTCGAAACGCCGAAGCCGATCCCGACGAGCTTCGCGCGGGAGGCGTTTTTCGCCGTCACGTCGTTCAAGTTCACCAACGCCGAGGGGATCAGCCGCCACGGGCGGTTCCGTATCAGGCCCGAAGCGGGGACGGAGTATCTCTCCAACGACGATGCGGCCGCGAAGTCTCCCAACTTCCTCTTCGACGAGATCGGCGAACGCCTCGCGCGCGGACCAATCCGGCTCGGCGTGTTCGTGCAGATGGCGGAGCCGGGGGACGAGGTCGCCGATGCCAGCATCACTTGGCCAGACGCCCGGAAGGAAATCCCGTTCGGCACGATCAGCCTGACAGCGCCCGCGGACGACCAGGTGCCAGAGCGGCGGAGGATCATCTTCGACCCGTTACCCCGGATCGACGGCATCGATTCGTCAGGCGATCCGCTGACCGACGTCCGCGCCGACGTCTACCTTCTCAGCGGCCGCAGGCGACGGGCCGCCCTGGCGACGGACGCTGACGGCCGCCACGACATCAAAGGGAAGGGGATCGCCATGCGTGACCCGGCGAAGTTCGGCGCTGAGACCACCGCGAGCGAGGTCGCAGAAGGGATCGACTTGAGCAACAAGGTGGCGCTGGTCACCGGCGGGTCGAGTGGACTCGGACAGGAAACGGCGCGGGTCCTGGCCGAGAGACGTGCTCATGTGATCCTCACCGCCCGGGACGTGCCGAAGGGCGAGGCGGTTGCAGCGGCGATTCGCGCCTCGACGGGGAACGAACACGTCGAGGTCGAGGAGCTCGAGCTCGGCTCGCTGAAAGACATTCGCGCCTTCGCACAACGCTTCCTGGAGCGCCACGCGATGCTTCACATCCTCATCAACAACGCCGGCGTCATGGCCTGCCCACCTGCCAAGACAGCGGATGGCTTCGAGCTGCAGTTCGGCTCGAACCACCTCGGCCACTTCCTGATGACCTGTCTGCTCGCCCCGGCGCTGCTCCGGGCCGCGCCGGGCCGCGTGGTATCCGTCAGCTCGCGCGGCCATCACATGTCTCCGGTCGTGTTCGACGACATCCAGTTCGAGCGCCGGCCGTACGACAAGTGGCTCGCCTACGGTCAGTCGAAGACGGCGAACGTTCTCTTCGCGGTCGGCCTCGAGCGACGTCTCGGGGCTCGCGGCGTGCACGCCAATGCCCTGCATCCAGGCGGCATCATGACGGAGCTCAGCCGTCACCTGCAGCAGGACGATTGGCAGTTCCTCCAGGCTCGCACCCGCGGCATGAAGTTCAAGACCGTCGAGGCCGGCGCCGCGACCTCCGTGTTCGCGGCGACCGCACCGGAGCTCGAAGGGCGCGGCGGGCTCTATCTCGAGGACTGTCGGGTCGCCGCTGTGAACGACGCTCCGGATGCGCTCGACGGGGTCAAGTCGTACGCGCTCGACCCGGACAACGCCGAGCGCCTCTGGGAGGTATCGGAGATGTTGGTGGGCGAGCGCTTCCCGATGCGACCGTAGTCGCGGCGATCGTCCATCGTCTCGCCCCGCCGCCAGTGTGCAGCGGGGCTCGTCGGAGCGGGTGGAAAGTTGCTGGCGTGACATATGGCGCGAGTGGGGCGGCGGACCGCCGTCGTGGAGCGCCGGTACATCGGCGGTTCGTGTCCGAACATCAATTGCATGCCCAGCAAGAACGAGATTTGGAGCGCGAAGGTCTCGCATCTCGTGCGCCATGCCGTGCAGTTCGGTACGAGCATCACCGGTTCAGCCACGGTCGTGGCCGGCCGAGGTGGCGTCATCAGATCGTCATCCTGTGATCGCGATCCCGATCACCTTCCCCAGACCGAAAGTCACTCCGGCAGCCGCGAGCCCGAGAAGGAGCTGCCGTCCGCCCGACCGCCAGACTGGGCGCCCGGTGAACAGCGTGATCGCCGCGCCGATCCCGAAGAGCGCAAGCCCACTGATGGCGCCGCTCGACGCTACCGCGGCATTCCCCCGGGTCACGAGGAACGGAAGAATCGGCACCACGGCCCCAACGCTGAAGAGCAGGAACGATGACGCCGCTGCTTCCCCCGCCGACCCTCCCAGCTCACTCGGTTCGATCCCGAGCTCCTCGCGGGCAAGCGCGTCGAGCGCCGTCGCCCGATCCGTTAGGAGGTGGTTGACCATCGTGTCGGCCTCGCCGGAGGAGAGGCCTTTGGCCTCGTAGATCAGCTTGAGCTCCTCACCTTCGCCCTCAGGATCCTCGGCCAGTTCGCCCGACTCGATCCGGATCTCGCGCTGCGCGAGCTCACGAGAGCTCGTCACCGAGACCCACTCCCCGAGCGCCATCGAGCACGCGCCAGCGAGCAGGCCCGCCAGGCCCGTGACGAGGATCAGCTGCGCGTCGGCGGCGGCTCCGGCCACGCCCATGACCAAGCTGAGGTTCGAGCAGAGACCGTCGTTCGCCCCGAGGACCGCTGCCCGGAGCGCGTTCCCGCCCACGGCGCGATGCCGGCCTTCGAGCCGTCCCAAAAAACTCCCTCGCAGGCCCCGCGGCTGGGTCAGCACAAGTTGCTTGAGCACCTTCGCATGCCAGCGCTCCTGGGCCGCCATCCGCGTGTCCGTGGTCTCTGGCTGGGTGATGTAATAGTTCTGGTCTGCTTCCTCACGTGCGGCGATGGTGGCGAGGACCAGATCGGGTCCGAGCCGTCGCCCAATCCAACGGAGCACGCGGCTCCGCCACGATGGTCGGCGCGACCCGACCTCAACCCCGGCCTGGCGAAGCTTGTCCTCCCAGAACGTGATGTGGACCTCCTCCATCCGGGCAAGGTTGCCATAGACCCTGGCCAGGCGAGCGTCGGGCTCACTCTCGGCCATCGCGCGGTACTCCGCCGCGCTGTCGATTTCGTCCTGCCAATTCTCGAGGTAGCGCCGACTGTCCTCACGCGTTGCCATCAGACCTCCACCGCACAGGCGCCCGCTTCATGTTCAAGGCGTGCTGGGACCGTGCAGGCTTGTGAGTTGATCCAGGTCCGACTTGGAAGCGGGCGCGTTGTTCTTCTCCGCGACGTTCCCGACCGGCACGCGTACGTTGGCCTCCGGGTGGTGGGTTGCTGCGTACCGATTGTGCCTCGGCGGGCCCACGACACCGCTGCCCGCTCCGCGAGTCAAGTTGGGCGGGTCCCGTCTCGGGCGCGAGGCCCGCCGCGCGCCCCCGTTCCTCGGCGACCAGCACGACGAGGGCCGCGGCGCCGCTGACGTCTCAAAGGGACGCTCTCGAAAGGGAGGGAAATCGCGAATATCCGGCGCAGCAAGACCGTATTGCGTTATCCCATTTCTGCTACCGCCGCCGAAAAACCCTTGTCCCGCGAGGGCCCAGAAAGCTTCCCAAGCTGGACGTCGCCGGTTCGACCCCGGTCGCCCGCTC
>Ga0209474_10005728_pt1 | contig 10542 bp, 9 predicted proteins | sample GraSoiAngelo_145_FD_185902 | JGI IMG/M metagenome (GOLD analysis project Ga0209474, IMG submission 185902) | Grasslands soil microbial communities from the Angelo Coastal Reserve, California, USA - 14_1009_05_20cm (SPAdes) (version 2) | ecosystem: Environmental > Terrestrial > Soil > Grasslands ... | reverse complement strand
GCGTGAGCGGGTCGGCCGGATTAACACTGCTCGTGATTACGCGCACGAGCGCTTCATCGTCGTGCGGCTCAGGCCGGGGTACCTCTTCAAATTTCAGCACGTCAGGCGGGCCATACTCATGCGCCACGACTGCTTTCATCATCGGTTTTACTTCAGCATGGGCTCCGTGAGAAAGAAGCAAAATCGCGATGGCCAAAAACGCGAAGCACGCATGACGCATTTGCCTAAATTGTCGAGCATTGAACACGGATCAACCACCAGATAATCCCAGAGTCATCGCTTTTCCACCTCTCATCTGGCTGGTGAACGCGGTGATCAGCGTTCTGGTGCACCTGTCCATACGGGCGCCGATCATGAGATATGGCATCTGTCTCGTCTGCGGGATTGTCCTTATCAGTTTAGCGCCGACGCTGGCGCTGTGGGCGTTGGGAACAATGAAAACGGCTGGAACAAACGTTCACCCTGCCGAGCCTGCGCTAACGATTGTGCGCGACGGACCGTTTCGCTTCACCCGGAACCCGATGTATCTGGCGCTTTGTCTGGTGCAGATCGCGCTGGGCCTTTTCCTTAACGACTGGATTACGTTGCTCTTCGTCGTCCCGCTCGCGTTGATCCTTCATTACGGTGTAGTCCTTCGCGAAGAGAAATATCTCACCGCGAAATTCGGTGAGCCTTATCTGCAGTATAAACACGACGTGCGCCGTTGGATCTAAACCGACAAGTAAGAAGGTAGAAGTAAGAATGGAGCGAACGGGACGAGAGACGTCGAAGGTAAAGCTGCGAGGGTAGCGGCGAGCGAGTGCGGGAAGCGAGCAAGTTTCAATTAAGAAGGCAGAGTTTATGCGGCCTACCGGTTACGCAATAAAATGGCGGGTGCGCGGACTTCGCTGCGTTTGTTCTGCCTCACTGATCGCCGGCGGGGCTGCGCTCCTTTTGCTCGACGCGAGCGCCTGCGCAAAACAGCGTCCGGCCGGCGGCTCGTCAAAGTTGAAGCCGTGTCGAGTAGAAGGGGTGAACGAGGAATTGCTCTGCGGTAAACTAACGGTGTTTGAAAACCGCCAGACGCGGACTGGTCGAACTATCGATCTAAACATCGTGGTTCTCCCGGCGTTCGATCAAAAGACGAAAGCGGAGCCGCTATTCGATCTGGCGGGCGGTCCGGGCGCGTCGTCCGCACAGGGAGCGGGCTTCTACGCCGGGCCGGGCAAAGAGTATCGCCGCCGGCACGATGTGGTGTGCGTTGACCAGCGCGGCACCGGCAAATCAAATCGCCTCGCAATTCCGCGGGAGAAAACACCGCAGTATTACATGAGCGAGATGTATCCAGTCGAGTACGTCAGAGCAATGCGTCACGCGCTCGAGCAGCGCGCGGATCTGACGCAATACACTACTTCAATTGCGATGGATGATCTGGACGATGTGCGAGCATGGCTCGGTTATGACAGAATCAATCTGTTTGGATTGTCGTATGGAACGCGTGCGGCGCTTGTTTATTTGCGGCAGCATCCGGAGCACGTGCGCAGCGCGATCTTGGCGTGTGTCGCACCAACGGATTTGAAAATGCCGTTACACCATTCCGAGGCCGGAGCACGTGCAGCGGACCTGCTGTTGGGCGAATGCGAACAGGACGCCGCGTGTCACGCGGCTTTCCCCCAGATCCGCGATGATTGGAAGAACGCGCTGGCACAGTTGGAGAAACAGCCTGCGCGCGTGGAATATTCTCCGCCCAACAAATCCGCGTCGACGACAGTCGAAATTCAGCCAGGTGTTTTTGGGGAGAAGATAAGGACATGGATGTACGAACGTGATAAGGCGGCGCGAATTCCGTTGATCGTTCATCATGCGGCAGGCGGCGATTTCGCGCCATTTCTGAAGGAGGCGATCGCCCCGTCGATTCCTGATTTCGTCGCGGACGGAATGTATTTGTCAGTCACGTGCGCGGAAGATGTCCCATTCATCGATCCGGCGGAAGCGGCGAAGCTGGCTGCCGGAAATCCGTTCGGCGATTATCGCGTGTTCCAGCAAACGCGCGCCTGCAGCATGTGGCCGCGCGGTGAAATTCCCAGCAACTTTCTCGAGCCTGTGCGCTCAACCGCGCCGGTGCTGATTTTTTCCGGCAACATGGACCCAATCACGCCGCCAAAGTACGGCGAAGAGGTCGCCAGGCATTTGCCGAAAAGCAGACATGTGATTGTTCCCGAAGCCGGGCACGGTGTTGACGGCCTGGCGGATCCTGGGTGCATTGATCGAATTGCGATTGAATTCCTGGACAAAGGCGATGCAAAAAATCTCGATGTGAGCTGTGTCGAGAAAATGAAGCCGCCGCCGTTTGCAACGAAGTAAGGCCAAGTTTGCAGGCGACACGCCTCCGCTACAGCACGGTATGAAGCGCCTCAACAACTTAATTGAACAAGAACGACACGGAGCGAAACTAACCAGAACGATATGAAATCTGCTGCCGAGAACTCAGGTGCGCGGAGGATCATCATCCTCCTGGTCGTGCTAACTACGGTGTGCGTTCTATCGCTGATTGTCGCCGGAGTGACGAGTCTGATCTCGTTGGCTGACAGAATTCATCCGATCGCAGGCACGATTGTGTTCTGGAGCTTTTTTCTCGCATCGGGATTTTTTGCGCTTTACTGCGTGATCACCTACGCGCGGTTGCCGGGGGCGCTCATTCCGCCCGCGGAAACGTCGGGACCGAAGCACGACGCATATCTGCAAGCGTTACGCATACGGCTGGCGGTTAATCCGCGCACGTGGGATTTGCCGCTCGCGACGCCCGAGGAGATCGAAGAGGCGGTTGGCCACTTGTCGAACGAAGCGGACAAGGTTGTGCGCCGAACAGCGAGCACGGTTTTCCTGAGCACGGCACTGATGCAAAACGGGCGGCTCGACGGCCTGGTGGTCTTGTTTACGCAAATTCAAATGGTGAACCGGGTCGCGCGCATTTACGTGCAGCGCCCGTCGCCGCGTGAATTGATCCGGCTCTATGCGAACGTGGCCGGGACGGCACTGATCGCCAGCGGGCTCGAATCGCTCGATCTCAGTGAAATGATCGCGCCACTCGCCACTTGCGTTGTGCCCGCCATCAAAGGCGGAATCCCGGGGCTCAGCGGCATTTCAGCACTTCTGGTGAGGTCTATCTCAAATGGCGCCGCCAACGCGTTTCTGACGCTGAGAGTAGGTGAAGTTGCGCGACGATACTGCGCGCTCACCTCGCGTTGCTCGCGGGACGCTATTCGCAAATCAGCTACGGCAGCCGCGGTGCATCATCTGGGCCGGATCGTGCGAGAAAACGGCGCACTGGTCGTAAGGAAGATTTGGGAAGCGGCGCGCGACAGCGGCGTATCCAAAGTCGAAGACATTGCAGGAGTTACCCGCGATTTGTTTACACGGATTTCTCCCTGGCGACATAAAGAAGAAGATCCTGCTCACGCACAGCTTGGTGAGTAGCTCGCAAGTTCGGCGTCCATTCTTTGTGTGAATCTTGGTTTTTCCTGACGCGGGCAGCGATCAGCGATACGATGCGAAGGCTGACAATGGCATTCCCGCGACGCATACTACATGGACATGCTCGATCCGTCCGCCGACGAAATACGCGACTGGGGTAATTCCGTCATTCAATTCATGACCGATTATCTGGGCGACCTTCGCGCTCGCCCCGTGTATCGCCATACGTCTTCACACGAAATTCGAAGCGGACTTGACGCCACTCTTCCAATCGAGGGAACCGATTTTGATTCGCTTCTGAAAGTTTTTTGCGACACGATCGTTCCGTTTAGCCGGCAAAATGCGCATCCGCGGATGTTTGGCTACGTGCAATCGCCTGGAATTCCGATCGCGGCGCTCGCGGACCTGCTCGCTTCGACGTTGAACGCCAATCTCACGATCTGGCGCTCGGCGCCGGCACCGGTGGAACTCGAACGCCTGACGATCGATTGGATCCGGCAAATTCTTGGAGTCAACGCCGGAGCTGGTGGGCTCTTCGTCAGCGGTGGATCAATGGCTAACCTCATCGGGATCGCGATGGCCCGGCAGAAAAGAAATGATTCGTCAGGTCGGTTGCGCATGTATGCGTCGACCGAGACGCATTTCTCCGTCGCCAAGGCAGCGGCGCTTTTGGGGATCGGGCGAGACAATGTGTGTTACATCGCCGTGGACGAGCGCTTCAGGATTCGGACGGACGATCTCATTGCAAAAATCAGTGCCGACATTGAGGCGGGCCGCATTCCGTTCTGCGTGGTTGCGAATGCCGGAACTGTGAACACGGGCGCGATCGATCCGTTAACGGCTATTCGAGAGGTTGCGGATCGCTTCCAGCTTTGGATGCACGTGGATGGAAGCTATGGAGCATTCGCCGTTCTCGCGAGATCGGCGAGAAAATTGTTCGCGGGCATGGAGCAGGCGGATTCGATCGCGCTGGATCCTCACAAATGGCTTTATCTACCAGTGGACGTTGGCTGCGTGATTTACCGCGATCCGGAGATTGCCCGGGCCGCGTTTGCTCATGAGGCGGAATACACTCGGATGTTTGGTGAAGAGGAAGACGAAGCTTTTGTATGCTGGGATTACGGGCCGGAGCTGTCGCGGCGCTTCCGGGCGCTTAAAGTGTGGATGTTGTTAAAAGGGGTGGGGCTCGATTGTTTGAGCGAGGCGATTGAAAACAATCTCGCGTGTGCCCGCTACCTCGAGTCGATGGTGCGAGCCAGCGATGACTTCGAGATGGTCGCGCCGGTCGAGCTATCGATCTTTTGCTTTCGTCATGTGCCAGCGCAGTTGAAAAACAAATCGCCCGAAGCAATCGATGCGTTCAATGAACGCCTGCTAGTCGCTCTGCAACGAGATGGCAGTTCGTATCTTTCCAATGCCGCGCTGGCCGGTCGGTTTGCCTTGCGCGGGTGCGTGCTGAATTACCGGACCACTTTACGCGATATGGAAATCCTGCTCGAGGATTTGCGACGCGTCGCACGATCGATACCGATTTCTGGCTAGGCTTCGCGGCGCCAGGCGTTTGCGAAGTTGTAAGAAAGGTCGTTCGACCAACAAAAAAAGGAGAGTTGCCGTGGCGTAAACGCAGAGTTCCACGCCGAGCAGAGCGATCGCAGATGTGAGCTGGATGTTGTGAGATGAACAAAACTGATCGACCGCGTGGATAATAATTTTCTGTATCAGGTACGCGCTGTAAGCGATGCTGGCGACGAACGCTGCGCCTGGAATTTTTATCCGTCGAAAAATCAACCGCGGACTTTGCGCGCAGATGAGGAGCCCAGCCATGCCGAGTGCGACGAGCGGAAATTGCCAGACGCAGGCGGCGATGGTGAGATTGTCGCCTTCGCCTAGATATAAACCATAACCGATCAGCGCCAGAGCAGGCAGCCAGAGCCAGATCGCCAAATTCGTCAATCGTTTCCACCAGTGCGGCCGGAATTTTTCGATCGCGGCGAGCGCAACGCCAAGGACGAGCGGATCAAGCCGAGTCCAGGATGGATAATAGATCCACGCTTGAAACGCACGGAACGAAACGCCGCCGTCGATCGACCAATTCTTCCAAGCGAGAAATGTGCGCAATGCGAGCCCGCCGAAAACGATAACGCATGGAATAGTCAGCGCAGTGCGCGGCGAGCGATTCACAAGGAGCAGGATGAACGGCAAACAAAGATAGAATTGGTCTTCGACCGCGAGCGACCATGCGTGCGAGAACGCGGTCCCGCCGTGAAGCGCAATGTTTTGGACAGACAAAAGAAATTTCCAGAGCGGCTGCGCCATGTCGGGATACTCGCGCCACGACGGCAACAAAAAGTAAACCGCCAGAATGACAAAGTAAGCCGGCATAATCCGCAAGACGCGGCGAGCGAAGAAGCGCCCAAGCTTGATCGATTGTTCGCGCGCGAGCGGGGCGAGCAGTTGTCCGCCGATCAAGTAACCGCTGAGCACGAAAAAAAGATCGACGCCGATCCAGCCGAAGCGATCAACACGGCCGGGCAATTTGAATCCGAAAAGCGCTGCGTGATAAATGACAACAACAATGATGGCGAGCGCACGGAGAAGATCGAGCCCCGGCTGACGTTCGCGATGTTGAAAGCGCGGGTCGATTGCAGTCTCGGATATCGGCTTATGAATGGCCCGAACGTAGCAGGTGATTCGTTATCGTCGAGTTCGGCAGGTTAGCTCGCTCGGACGCTGTCGATCTTACATAAAATGCAAAAGAGCCACGACATTGCTGGCGTGACTCTCGCAGAATCAAATTGAAGCTTCGCTATTTCTTCCCCGTACGCGTGTAATTAATCTCCATGGTCTTCTTTTCCTGGCCGCCGTGATTCTCGTACCATTCCAAGCTCATGTGGTTGTTGTCAGCGATCTTTATGACTTCGCGCACTGGCATTTTCATTCCGGGCGCGGGCTCCATTTCACTTGTGTAGGTGAAACTCTTGGTCGCGGGATCGTAGGTGCCTTCGGAAAACTGGATTCCAGTGCCCATGTTGTCGACCCATGAGGCGACAAACTTTTTCTTTACGTTGTCGTAGCCTTCAAGACCCATGCCTTTGAATTGCATGTCTTTCGGTTTGCCGTCTTCACCCGGCATCTGCATTTTGCCGGTCACATCCATCATCACGTAACGGCCGCCCATGATGGTCTTGCGGGTCCCGGTGCCTTTGGATTCCTGCGGCGGCGCGTTTGGATCGGGATTCATCCACATTTTGATGGTGAAATTCCAGTTGCCGTCGAGGCTGGACAGAAGCTTGTGGTTCTCATTGAGCTTCGACAGCTCCATCATCTGTTTCATCATCTCCTGCGGATTTGGCTGACCGGTTGCAGCTGCTGGTTGGGCCGCACTCGGACTGGATGCAGTCAGCGGCGGTGCTGTGGGGTTTTGCGCAAATGAGGAAGCCGCGACCAATGTCGCGAACAGAATAGTGGTTAATGAAATGAATGTTTTCATGGCGGGCATTCTGCCAGTGACGAGCGACCAGTAGCAAGGTGATAAGTGCTAATTTGAAGAAGCGGATATTAGCGCGATCAAGTTACGCACGTTAACTTATGGAGATGAAACGAGAGAACCCGACAATTGAACTTTGTCCCGGTATCACGCGGAGGACGGTCGCACACGGCAAGAACATGTATCAGATGATGGCCACACTAGCGGCCGGAAGTCGCATGCCGCCGCACTCGCACGCGCAGGAGCAGCTCGTTCACATTCTCGAAGGCAAAATGCGACTGATTGTTGACGGTGTGGCGCACGAGCTTTCGACGGGCGATTCCTTTTATCTCGCGAGCAATGTCCCGCACGGCGTGGAAACTATTTTACCAACGCGCGTGCTCGATACTTTCAGCCCGCCGCGTGACGATTACCTGGCGATCGACAAACAGAAAATGGCCGGTGATCAGTGACTCACCTTCGCCTTAGCTTTGGCCCAGCGAGCGAGAGGTGATCGCCGAAAAGCCACTCTCACCTCAGTCGCAAACCTCAAACCGCCGGCTTATTTCGGCGCGACCACTACAACACGATCCACTGTGAGACCTGGTCCGGTGCCCGTGATCGCGAGCCAGACGCGCGTACCGGGTTGAATATCGCTCGGATCGATTGGCGCCCCAGCCTCATTAACGTATCGGGCATTTGGTGCGAGTCTGTAAACGACAGGTTGTGTCCCAACACTCGCTCTGGTGATTTTGATGGATTTGCCGGGCGTGAATTCGTTGACGTAGCTAATCTCCCCGGTCGGCGCGGCAGCGATATCTCTTTCTCCTGTACTGGTCGGCCCCGACCCAGTCTGTGCTAGCGCGAACGGCGCGATCGCCACGCAAGCAATAGCAATTATTTTCAATTTCATATGATCCCCTTTCGTTTCAGTTCACCATCACTTTGGATACGCGACGCAGCGGTGTTTTGGATGTTCAAAACAAATGTCATTTTGAGCGAAGCGAAGAATCCCGGATGATTTTAAAGCGATGTGAACGACACAGGAGTGGCGGCTGATTTTTATTTTCTCGCGTCAATAAAGATCTGCCAGCGCTTTACGCTTTCCAGTTTCAGGATGCTTTTCTCGAACCAGGGATCGTTCTTCAGTCTCTCTCGTACTTCATTTTCATCTTCGGCATTCACTATCAAGAGAGCACCGTGCGGCATCTCGCGTTCATCGACCAACGGGCCGCCCATCAAGATGAAACCATCATCGACGAGTCGATCGATAAACGCGGCGTGCTCATCCCAGAACGGTTGCTCCCGCGTGCCCTTCGATCGATCATGGTTAGGACCGGCCGACGAAATTGCCAGGAATGTATTTTTCATTGCAGGCAAACCTCAAATGTCCGCGCGATGCGTCAAGAGAATCTGCGCGCCCGGCGGTTGCCTGCTACCTTTCAGTTGCGCGTTGCTGGCATTTTTTTAAATCGAGTTTGCCAGAGGCCAAAACCGGGATCGCTTCGATGCGTTGGATGTGTTTTGGAATCCACAAGTTCGGAACTCCTGTGTCCTGAAGTTTCTTGCGCAGCTCCGCAAGATCGATATCGACGGCGCTGAGCAACACGAGCGCTTCGCCTTTGGCCTCGTCCTGAACACCCACGACGGCGATGGGACGTTCGTCTCTCCCGGACAAATCCAGTAGATCGACGATTTTCTGTTCGATCGCTTCATGCGGCACCATTTCGCCGCCGATCTTTGAAAAACGCGAGACACGGCCTTCGATGTAGAGAAATCCGTCTTCGTCGAACCGGGCGATGTCGCCCGTTTTCAACCAGCCATCGTGCAGGACTTCCACCGTTCGTTTTGGATCATTCAGGTAACCTTCAAAAATATTTGGGCCGCGCAGCCACAACATTCCGGTTTCAAAAAGTGAGAGCTTCCGCTTTGTTTCCGGTTCGCGTATTTCCGCGGCGATTCCAGGTGCAAGTCTCCCCACGGAACCCAGGCGACTTGTCGGCGCGGCGCTCGGTGTCGGCTCGGGCAAGTTTACGCTGACTACCGGCGCGGTCTCAGTGAGCCCGTAGCCTTCGAAGACTTTTTTCTGGAAGCGTTGCTCAAAATGGCTGGCCAGATCGAGCGGCAGCTTTTCCGCGCCGACAATAATGAGACGCAAGCTGCGGAGCTGTTCCGGCTCGGCCTTACGCAAATACAACCGCAGGAATGTGGGCGTCGCGAGCAGGAACGTAAGGCCGTACTGTTCGATCAACGCCGCGCACTTCGCGGCATCCAATGGATTCGGAAACGTGACGATCCGCACACCCTCGATGAGCGGATACCAAAGCGTGACCGTCGATCCAAATGTATGGAAGAACGGCAGCGAGCCGAGGATGGCATCGGTTTTTCTTGCGTCGAGCAGTTGGCGGAACTGCGAGACGTTTCCGACCACATTGCGGTGACTTACTACAACGCCTTTCGGATCTCCGGTCGTTCCGCTTGTAAAAAGCAAGACCGCTTCGGCGTGCCCGCCTTGTTTGGGAATTTGCAAAAGCCGCAAAAGCAACCGTGCCGGAACCAGCAGCGCTATTATCCACCAGAAAATGATTTGGCGTTTCATAGGCGGGAGCAGCTCGTCCAACTTCAAAATCTTTTGCGGCCATGGAAAATCTTTGAGTCGCTCCATGAACGGTGTCGCTGAAACCGCAACTCGCAGGTTGGCGCGCCGGCAGCAGGATTCGTTTGCAGCCCGGCCCATGGTGAAATTGAGATCCACAGGAACTTTGTTTGCCAGTGTCACGGCCAAATTCGCCAACATCGATCCCTTACTCGCCGGCAAGACGATGGCGATTCGTTTGTCGGAAAATTCCTTCCGAAGATAGCGGCTAAATGCTGCTGCCGCGCCGAGCAATTTTGATCGGCTGAGTTCGCTGTGATCGGTTCCGTCGATCACAGCTGTGGCAAACGGTCTGCGCTTCAAGCCGCGCACGCATTCTTCGGCGAGATGTCGATCCAATGATGGGCGGCGACTGAAACAAGATTCACCGAGCTTGAGCAATTCTTCGCGAACGGTCGCAACATTGGCAGCCTCGGCGTTAACCGGCTCGCCGAAGGCGATGGTGACAGGGTAGGGGATTCGCTTGGGAAACTTTGTGAAAAATCTTCCGCCCTGGAATGAGAAGATGGATCCCCAAAGTTGATCGAGCCAAACCGGAACGACCTGCGCGTTGGCGTGCCGCGCGATCAATTCATAACCGCGCTGCAAACGCAACAACGATCCCGTGCGTTCCAGCTGGCCCTCGGGAAAAAGGCAGACGATCTCGCCCTCGGCAATTTTCTCCGCTGCAGCGCGAATGGCGGAACGCGAATTGCGAGTATTGATTGGAATACAACCCAACGTCCGCAGAATCGGGTGCAGAATCGGTTTGTGATAATGTTCCTCGTCGATGACGTATCGAATCGGGCGCGAGCAAGCCAGCTGCAGAACGAGCGCGTCAACCCAGGTGATGTGGTTGGGCAAAAGGAGGAATCCGCCCTGTGGAAGGTTTTCCAATCCAAGCGCAGTGACCCGGTAAAAGCAACGCACCAGCAGCCGACCAAAGAAATAGAGCGCGCGCTCAGCGCGTGACATCGAATTCATCGTT
>Ga0209474_10005727_pt1 | contig 10542 bp, 7 predicted proteins | sample GraSoiAngelo_145_FD_185902 | JGI IMG/M metagenome (GOLD analysis project Ga0209474, IMG submission 185902) | Grasslands soil microbial communities from the Angelo Coastal Reserve, California, USA - 14_1009_05_20cm (SPAdes) (version 2) | ecosystem: Environmental > Terrestrial > Soil > Grasslands ... | reverse complement strand
TTACGCGCAACCTGGCGTGGCGATTTCCGTCCTTGTAAAAGTTCCACCACAGAACCCAGGCTCGCGCGATAAAGAAATCCAAGGATGGTGTGATCCCACTTGTGATTGCGGATCGCGAAATGGTCCACATCGTGAGTCAGGCACACGATGAAGTTGTAGCCAACCGGTGCCGGCGGGACCTCGTCGAACGCAATCTGATATTCAACAAGCAAATCCCGAAGAATTGTAATGTGAATTTCGATAGATGGGACGTTGGCGAACTGAACGGGTTGACCGTTACAAAGAAGGTGACGCACTTCGCTGAAAAGATCATAGCCAACTCGGATGAAAAATTGGCGGCCGACTCCGACTTCGCGGGCGAGAGAGAACCTCGTTTTTGCCTGAATTGGATCGTGTCCGTTTTCGATTGAAGCAAGACCGGTGTAAACAGGCAAAAACCATCCACGATAAGACGCGGCATCTCCTGAATTCTGTCGCCTTACGTGTAATTGGTGATGGCGATCAAAGTTAAGTTCGTCCGCCGAATAAACGATGACCAAATTTGCGCGAACATCGGGTGGGTTAACTCCGCAGCAAATAACAGCATCGTACTCTTCGCCGCTACGGTAAAACTCCCACGCCGTTTTAAACAATTCGAAGAATTCACTGGCGGCGTCTCTATGCTCAGGGCTGGTGGCAACGCCAATCATGTTGTTTCCACTATAACGCCACTTCGCTCACCACCTGAGTGATCCAGCGACATCTGGGCACTGGCCGGACTGCATTGGACTTTCTCCAGGTCGAGAGCGAAGCCGTTCCTATTCGAGTTAATGAAATCCAATTCTATTACGGGCGCGTGCCTTCGAGAAGATCACCCACCGCATCTAAGAACTGCGATCTTTCCCGTGTCCAAGTATGATCGAGATACACCCGTTGGCCGCGCTGCGTCGTCCGCACGAGTTCTTCAGGATGGGAATAGGCATACTCAATCTGGCGCGCAAGATCGCTTGCATTTCCCAGTTCGAAAAAGATCAGCTCCTGATCGGCGAAATAATCCTGAATAGCCTTCGTTCTGGGAGCAATGACCGGCTTACCCAAGGCCAGATACTCAAAGATCCGGGTTGGTGTGTTAATTTCAGTAAAGATGTTTTTGTGGTTCGGTATGACGCCGAGATCGCAGGCATTGATGGCGTCGACAATTCCGTTCAGGTTTTGAACACCAAGATAATCGAAATTCTTCTCAAGCTGTCGCTCCCGCACCGATTCCATCACCTTTTCCAAAAATGGCGTCCTATCACCGCAGACAACGAGCCTAACGTTCGAAATCGATTTGCGGACCGCGTCGAGAGCTTCGACGGCGAGATCAAGTCCATTTCTTGCCACGAGAGAGCCGTGGTAAAGAATAGTATAGGGCTTTTCGGCCGTCTGACCATTCGATCCGTTTAGGCTGGCCGGCCGGAAACGAAATATATAATCATCCGGCGAATTAAGGACGACCCGAATTTTGTCGCGCGGACAACTTCGGGCGGAATAGAGATTTTTGCAGGCGATATTGACCGTCAAAACCAGATCGGAGAAAGCAATGCTTTTCTTTTCGATTGTCTTGAGGGTCCGAACGCTCCAACTCTCCGCGGGAAGCCTGAAGATGGTTTGCATTAATTCCGGCATTGGATCGTGCAGATCGAGGACAAGCTTCGAGCCCCGTATTTTCGCGATGGCGGCGGCGAAGATCAACGCGTCAGGCATGTTATGAACATGAATGAAATCATAACGTTTACGCAGAGAGCGTAGCGTTAAGTAAACAAAAGAAATGAAGATGAAAGCCGAATACTGTCCGACATATGCGAGCTTGCCGCCGCGGTAGCGTCTGAATGGAACACGCGAAACATTGACTCCATTGACGTTTTCGTGACGCGGCTCCCTCTCGTTCTGCTGCATGCACAGCAGATCCACAACGGCGCCTTCGCGTATCAGCGCCTCGGCCGCCCGACGTGGCCGCGGATCGGCGGGGTAATTCGAAAACAAGAGAACGCCAACTCTTTTGCCCTGAAGTCGTCGATGATCCCTCTTCGCCGCAACAGCCGACCCCGCAGCCCTTCCGACCACGGTTGACGGTTGCAGGAACGACCGATTTAGATCGGCGGATACAGCAGGTTCGCTGACGAGTTGCTTATTTCTTAGGTCAAGCACATAAGAGGTGACTTGGCGTGGCAAGGCATGCCAGCAAGTGTCGAAATATCTGTCGCGAACGTAGCTTAATAACTCACGGTAGCGCTCGGCCGGATACTCAGACGAGGTATCGGATGTACCCTGAAACGCCATGTAGTCCGGGTGCGTATCTAACAAGGCCATGCCACCATGTTTGGCAATCCAATCTAGTTTGCGGATCCATACCTCGGAGGTCTCGTGACGCAGGAGCAGGAAAAGGGTCGAGTCCTGCGGCAGGGTATAGGGCAACTCAAGGTAACCCTCACCGTTGCCATTAATCTGCTGATTCGCGTAAGGGGAAGAGATAAAAAATGGGAAGATAGTATGTCGTCCTTCCGGCTGCGGTTCGAATGGATCCGTGTCGAAAGTGGACATGTCGTACCGGATTGCCAATTGATGTAGCCAATCGAGTTTGTGCAGCATAAAACCCGACCTGAATCCCTCAGCATTCCACTCCGCGAGATACTCATTAATTCGCTTGGCCTTTTGGACAAAGCCGCGCCAGGTGCGATACAACCGGCCGTCATGATGAAGGTCGTGCACTCCGATTTCAAAACCTTGTGAAGTAAGTTCTTCGCGTAGCTCGGGCGGAACCACGTATTCGCCGGCGGGAATGAAGTTGAAGCACGATCGAAACCCGAGTTCAGATTCAAGACTAGCGAGGCGACGACACCGGCGCAGCCCGACCGGCCCCTCGACGTCATGGGTCAAGACCAGCGCAAACTTTTTCCCGTCGGGCCAACCTTGCCAGCCGGGCGGAGTTTGCTCTGACCCAGGCATAATTGGCCAGACATCCTGCACTCTCGCCTCCAAGCGTAGAGCGATCCGGCGGCGAACAGCCGCGCGCAGGGCCCGGGGGATAAACGGCTTGACCTGATAATAAATCCTATTTCGTAACACGACTATGAACTAGCAGACTTAACTACGACAGACGTCCTCCCCAATAAAAGAGGTAAAGTAACTGCCGCTTGGATTTTGCGAAGCGCTTTAACTTCCGCTTTCGAGCCAATTCGGACCGTAGCTGCGTGTTTTGTTTAACACGACTGCGACATCGGCGCGCGCACCGACGAGCTCACGGTAGCCGCGCTTTACCACATCGCGACCGGTTTTCTCTGCTTCTACCACGAGCAAAACCTTATCCATCAAGGCGGCCAAACCGATGGTGGGACTAGTCTGGTTAATTGGTGGCATATCGAAAATGATATAGTCGAAATCGCTCGCCTTAAGATTCGGGACAAGAGCGAAGAATTTCTTGAGACCAAGATGGGTAGATTTGCTTCCCGATTGATTGACGGTAGCCAGGTAAAGATTATCGGCCGCGGAAGTGATTGCCGCCTGAGGTTTGATGGCAGTAGTAAGCGCCGCGGCAGGGCGACCGGCAAAGAACGGATGAACTTCACCATTGGCCGCATTCACATCGACCAGAAGGACCTTACCATCTCCGGTTTCCGAAAGGGCCGCGGCTACTCCAGCAGCGAGAGTTGAAGTTCCCGCGCCGTCGCTGAACCCGGTAACGCCTATCAATTTGGGTTTATGCGTAACTCCGTGTAACTCGAAGTATAACCCGAGCCGATCTCTTATCGCTTCGGAATAGGGACGGATAAAGTGCTCAACCTCCCATGGAGCAAGATTCGGCTTGCTTTTCTCCGGTGTTTCCCGACCGGCGCGCTGTCCATTTTTCCAAGGCAGTCGCAGGCGCCCATTCGCACCCTGCCTTTGATAGGGAATCGAAAGCATTACCGGTGAACACAATTGGTGCTCAATCTCCGAGCGGCGTTTGTAACTACGGCTCAAGAGGAGCTCAGAGAGCAAAGCGATCCCAAGTCCCAGAGCGAGCCCTCCTCCAGCGATTCCTAAGGCGATTTTGTTGCGAGTCTTTGTAACGAGACCGGGCGGAGAGGGCCGTTGGATCGGGCTGATGTTCGGCATCTTCGAAGGATCAAGCGCTTCATCCACCCGCGCCTTTTGTAGCGTCCCGGAATAGTATTTGTAATTTTGTTCGTCCATCTCCTTCGTCCGCTCAAGACTAGTGATCTGAGGCCCGATGTCGGCCAACTGCTTCATCCGCTCCTGCAGTTCGGCCTTCTGGCGAATCATATCGTCCACCTTTGATTTCATCCCGGCCAGACGTACGTACTCGCCCCGGAGGTCCATTTGGCCAACGCCTTTTTGCAGGGTCAGGAGTTCGGGATATTTCTTTTCCAAGCTCCGTTTTTGATTCTCCATGTCGGCAACATGCGCCTGATTCATTTTAACCAGGGGGTTTTCATCGGTATACTTGGCGGACATTTCCAGCTGGGCTTCGCGCAAATGGGTCAGATTGGCCATCAATGCCTGGTAGTCGCCAACCTCTTTGCTCGACGGCCCCTGGGGCGTAGGCGTCGGGGTGGCATCCTTCGAGTTAGCCTTGGTGCTGTCTTTTGTATTGTCTTTGGCGACATCCTTAGATCTCTCAGCTTCACTTAAATTTAGCAGTGCTCCACTTTGTTCGATTTGCTTTACTTTAGCTTGCTGTTCAGCCAGATCGTTCTGCGCCGCCCGTAATTGATCGTCCAAATGCGTGACCTGCCCAGTAAGGCTAGACACACTATCCTGGAGTGACATGACGCCTGCCTGAGCTTTTAATTTCTTGAGCTGGTCTTCAGTTTGGTTAAGCCGCGCACGAATCTGATCAGATTGCTGACTTACAAAGTCGAAAGCGCCAGCCGACCTGTGGACTTCAAGATGTTTGGTGAAATAACGCGTAACCAATTCATTCAGAACCGCGGTAGCGACTTCCGGTTTCTTGTTTTGATAAGCGACCGCGATAATATTGCTTCCCTTCGATGTAGTGGTGGAAAGGCCCGAGTTAATCGCGCCTGCAGCAGCCACGACTGATGGCGATTTCGAGTCGGGAAGCACTCGGTTCGGTCCCAGAGCCTCTGCGACCTGAACCGAGAGGTCCCAGCTTGTTAGAATCGAAACTTCCGCGGCAATCACAGCGTCGATGGTCAGCCCGGACCCACCTCGGGTGCCTTGACCCGAAACAGTGTCGATTGGATCATAACCGCTGCGTTCCAGCACATAACGAACGAGGAGCCTCGCATCCGATTCATAGACGGCCGGGAAGAAAAAATAAACGGCTGCAGCCGCGATAAGGCCAAGAATAGTAAGGCCCAAAACTATTTGCTTCCATCTGAAAAGGGCGAACAGAATATTGCCCAGGTTGAAATTAGAATGTTCAGCTTCGGTTCGTTGTTCAGGCATATAATTAAGGGGGGAATAGCATCAATCAAGATGCGGATATATCATAGCACCAGCCAGTCGATTAAGCGAGGCCGGTAAGGCGCGGAAAACGTGCTTGTGAAGTCCGGAGCCACTGGGATGCGCAACTTTCCAAGAGGCACTCCCCATTTCAAAACGAGCATAGCGAATTTCTTCTTCCGTCGCGCCCCACGAAAGCTTGAAGCGCCGGAGACCTTCGTTTTCTTTTTCGGTCCGGCCAAAATGCAAGATCTCGGCGCCTGCGTCCGCCAAATTTTTTATACCCTCGGACATAGCGAGGTTATTGGCACGAAGTTCCTGCAACCTTTCATCAGAAGCGCCAAATTTATAGATCGCGTGTCGCCCAAACTTGAAGAATATGGCCGCAGCGAGAGGGCGTTTCTGAACTTCGACGATCACAATAAATCCATGACCGGCACCAATTAGATGCCGTTGAATGTTAACAAAAAACGACTGCGGCTGCGGCGGGACTCCATGCCGGCGGCGCGTCCGAACATGTAGCTTGTAAAACGTTGCCATTGCATCCTCGTCAGATTGGATCCTGACAGATAATCCGCTCCGTTCCGCTTTCCGCACCGCTCGTTGAACCGAGCTCGAGAAATTCGAGATCAGCGCATCCCGTCCGATTTTCAAATCAAGAAAGTGGCCGTAGTACGATTCGGAAGCTGCCGCCGCGGCCGGCATTGCAGAATGGCTGCGGATCTCAAAGTAGCTCCAACGTCGTTCTCGTGCAATCTGATGGAGTTTTTGGCTTAGAAGCTCACCGGTGAAACTGCTAAAGACAAGCGGCGCACAGTAATCGCTAAATGGAAGGCAAACCCCGCGCGCTCTTGTGAACACACTTTTGACTTCCATGATGGGAACAAGAGCCTGGAGATTGCCGTTTAACGAAATTTGGGCGTAGCAGGGTCGATGGCCGTAGGTATCAACCAAGACGCGTGCCCAGGCCGTCGAATGAAAGATCGTTGCATCACGATGCATCGTGATCGTCTCCTCCCAGCTATTTTCGGCCAAAGGATTCACGAGCTCAGCACTTAGTGAATGCCCAGCAAGTTCTGTTTGTACGCCTTCTTCGCCGTCCGGCCGCGGTAAAGAGCGGAGAATCGGCGTGACCAGAGTGGCCGCCGTTGCTGAGTGATCTTTCACTTTACTAACGGCTGTCACGCCATTACTCCAGAATTAACGATTTCTGTAACTGTCTCGATGACGTAGTCGACCTGTGCTTCGGCAAGTTCAGGGAACATCGGCAAGGACAAAAATTCTTGCGCAATCTGTTCCGAGACCGGGAACGCGCCGCGTTCGTGCCCCAGACAGGCATAAGCCTGCTGGAGATGAACTGGGACGGGATAGTGCACGCCGCATCCGATCCCCTTGGCTTCCAACTGTCGCATTATTTCGTCTCGGTCCGGCACCCGGATGGCATACACGTGAAAGACGTGGCGAGCGTATTCAGCTTCGAATGGAGCGACGATTTCTTCGACCGCGTTAAAGGCGGCAGTATAGCGAGCGGCATGGGCGCGACGTAGTTCGTTCCCGCGCTCGAGATGTTTCAACTTGATTGCGAGACATGCGCCCTGAATCGCATCCATCCGGCAATTCCAACCGACAACCGTGTGATGGTATTTCCGTGCCTGACCGTGATCGCGCAAGATCCGAATCTTGTCGGCAAGTTCGAGATTATTCGTGACAATGGCACCTGCCTCGCCCAGCGCGCCGAGATTTTTTCCAGGATAAAAGCTGAAGCATCCGATTTCGCCGATTGAACCAGCTCGTCGCCCCCTGTGTTCAGCGCCATGGGCTTGGGCGGCGTCTTCGATAACCGGAATGCCATGCTGCCGGCCGAACTTCAGAATCGGATCCATATCGGCAGTTTGGCCAAAGAGATGGACGGGAACGATCGCTTTTGTTCGGCTCGTTAAAGCCCGAGCGAGCCTGCCGGGAGCCATCGTATAAGTCCGTTCGTCGACATCGACGAAGACTGGCTTTGCGCCGCAGTAGGTGATCGCTTCGGCTGTCGCCATGAACGTACTCGGCACGGTGATAACCTCATCGCCGGGGCCAACTCCGCAGGCCAGCAGCGCCAGCCAGACCGCCTCCGTTCCGCTGCCCAACCCAACCGCGTAGTCGCATTTACAAAAGGCAGCGAAGGCTTCCTCAAAATCGGCGACCGCGGGTCCGCCAGCAAAAATTCCACTGTCGATCACGTCGGCGATGGCGCTTTTGAAATGGCCCCGGAGAGGAGCGTGATGGGCTTTAAGATCTAAGAACGGGACTTTCATTGATGGAGGGAACTCGGTTATTAAGCAGACGGGCTGGGTTTCCGGCAACAGTGGCATTCGAGGGAACGTCTTTTGTCACAACGCTACCAGCACCGACGATGGCGTTTTCCCCGACCGTAACGCCGCCAAGTAGGGTCGCGCCCGAACCGATCGAGGCTCCACGTTTAACGACCGTAGCTTCGCACGTCCAGTCCTCTTCCGTCTTCAACTCGCCATTACGGTTGGTTGCGCACGGGTACTTGTCGTTGATAAAGGTGACGTTATGCCCGATGAAGACATTGTCTTCCACAGTCACACCTTCACAAATAAAAGTGTGACTCGAAATTTTGCAGCGCGCGCCGATTCGGGCGTTTTTCTGGATTTCGACAAAAGATCCGATTTTGGTTTCGTCGCCAATCTCGCAGCCATAGAGATTCACAAAACCAAAGATGCGCACATCGCGTCCGAGCTTTACGTCTGGCGCGATTAGTTGGTGGGCCCTCGGGGCGTCGCTCATACGGCCAGAGGCCCGACCTGAACGGCTCCACGATTTTGCTTCGGGCGCGGAGGTACGATGCCATCGTCGCGCTTGCGCAGGAAGTTCACCGGCGCGCCGTTAGCTTTGAGCGAAGCGGTCGCCGCTTCCAGAAGGGTAACCAGTTCCAAGCCGGAACGGCCACCGGTTGTCGGTTCCATTCCACTTTCGATGCAGTCGATGAAGTGCTGGCACTCCACCTTCAGGGGTTCCTCTTGTTGAATGTGAGGAATGTAGCTGTCTCCGTAATGATAGGAGTAATGGAACTCGGCAAAGGTATCGTAATGCGGGGGGCGATCGACGCGAACGTCGTAAATTCGAATTTTTTCCAGCGGTTGCAGATCATCGTAAACAATCATCCGCCGGGTTCCAACAATGGTCATTTCCCGGACCTTGCGGGGCTCGAGCCAACTGCTTTGGATGGTTGCGAATTTCTTGTTGCGAAAACAAAGCGACAGGTTGGTGACATCCTCGATACCCGACGTGACGTGCGCATTTCCCTGGCAGTTCACAGTTAGGGGCAATTCGCCAAGAATGTGCAGAATGATGGAAATATCGTGTGGCGCGAGGTCCCAAACCACGTTGATGTCTTTCTGAAATAATCCGAGGTTGAGGCGACGGGAGTTGATGTAGCGAATGTCGCCAATGTCGCCGGCATTGATGATGTCGCAGATTTTGCGGACGGAAGACGAATAAAGAAAGGTGTGACCGCTCATTAGAACGACGCCTTTTTCGTCCGCGATCTCGATCAGCTCTTCGCATTCTGCCGATGACGCAGCGAGCGGTTTTTCCACCAGCGTGTGCTTGCCGGCGAGTAGGCTCGCTTTAGCCAGGTTATAGTGATAGGCGACCGGAGTAGCGATGGCTAGGGCATGGACGTTGGGATCATTGATTAGAGTGTCGGTGTCGGTGTGGGCGTCGATATCCGAATAAAGGGTTCGCAGATGGCGCAATCGGCTCTCGTTGACGTCACAAATCGCCTTGAGCCGGCAACTGGTAAGCGCCTTGAAATTGCGGACGAGGTTCGGGCCCCAATAACCACACCCGATTACCCCAACATTGATGGGTGATGACATTTTCGACGGATTAAGTCTTTACCGGCGGAGTGGGTTGAGCACCAGAACGGGGCAATGGTTGCACGGAAAACTGGCCAAGAATCGCGGGCAGAGTTCGCACAATAATTTTGAGGTCCAATGAAAGGGAAATGTTACGCGAATAAAATATGTCCATTTCAATCATCTCGCGAAAGGTTGTTCGGTTCTTGCCGTTCACCTGCCAAAGTCCTGTCAAACCCGGCAGCGCGTTAACGCGTGCGCGTTGTTCCGGCGCGTAGCGTTCGAATTCTCGAACGGTGCACGGTCTTGGTCCGACCAGACTCATTTCTCCCTTCAACACATTGAAGATTTGTGGCAACTCGTCGAGGCCTGTTGCTCTTAGAAACTTCCCGCCTACGATGAGACGCGGATCTCCCGTAGCGTCGAGTTTGATCATCGGACGGTCGCTAATAATCAAATGCTCCAGGTAAGCTTCGTGCACGTGAGTCTCTGCGTTCACTTTCATGGTGCGGAATTTCACGATCATGAAACGGCGTCCCTTGAATCCGATGCGCGGTTGACGGTAAAAGATTGGGCCTGGTGACGTCACCGCAACCCACAGCGCGACCAAAGTCATGATCGGCAGCCACAGCGGGAACAGCAGGGCGACGATGAAAAGGTCGAGCAGGCGTTTCCATATCGGTAGGGCGGCTGCGAATTCTTTAGGCGAGTATGGTTGGAACGGGGAGCCGTCAGACTCGCCGCGATGAACTCGTGCTACTTCGGTCACAAGATGATGCAGAAGTTCGGTCATGTCGGCTGATTCCGTGGCATCCGGAGACGCGACGCGATGGGCTCGTGCCTCACGATTTGTCATTCGACGTTCGGTTGTTCTGCCATCCATGATTTTAAGTGGTTTTCATAGCGCTCCGCGGGATTGAGACACGCTGCCGCCCCTGGTTGCTGGCAATTAATTTCTAGCCAGAACCTTCCCCACACTAATGGTTGCGGTCACTCTCCCACGCGGACACGCTATAATTTCCACGCTTACTAGAGCTACAACTTTAACGAGTTTTCGTCAACTGTATTCGCTCTTATTTTAAAGGTTTTTATGCTGCCTAATATCTGTAGTCTTCTCCCTATTGCGATTAAACTGCGGCTTTTTCAATCAGTTGCGCCGCCACCCCCAGCCGCCCGTTATCGCTCTCCAAGCAAAAATCATCCCACGATCCAAAAATACTCCACATCTGGACAATACTTTGAA
>Ga0209474_10005726_pt1 | contig 10544 bp, 13 predicted proteins | sample GraSoiAngelo_145_FD_185902 | JGI IMG/M metagenome (GOLD analysis project Ga0209474, IMG submission 185902) | Grasslands soil microbial communities from the Angelo Coastal Reserve, California, USA - 14_1009_05_20cm (SPAdes) (version 2) | ecosystem: Environmental > Terrestrial > Soil > Grasslands... | reverse complement strand
GGGATCGAGTAGGAGAGGAGCATGGCCCCGGCACGGAACCCTCCCACGAGGGTGTACTTGTTGTTCGCGGCATACCCGGCAATCATGATGCCGAGCGGCGCGAGGGAGAACGCCGCGAGCATGAACAGGACCCCGAGGTCCAGGTTCGCCACATAGAAGCCGCTGCTCCACGGGAGGACGGCGAAGACCATCAACGTCGACGACGCAATCAGGACGGGGGAGATGTGGAACATGGCTGAGTCCGCGTTCCGCGGCGTGATGTTCTCCTTCTGAATGAGCTTCACGCCGTCCGCGAGGTTCTGCAGGTACCCGAGACCCTTGTGCGTCGGCCGGTGCACGCGGTTGAACGGCCAGAACGGGAGCGACCAGATGGAGATCATGATGCCGTACCGATCTTGGAGGCGGCTGTACAACTTCCGTTCGACCCACATCACCGTGAAGAGGTTGATCACCGTGACCCAGAGCACGACGACCGTGACGACGATGAGCCATGTCACGATCGAGACGATCGGATCGGAACCGACGAAGTCCCCCAACCCTCGCAACGGGGGAACGGGGCCCGACAGGGCATAGATCAGTTGCTGGACGATCGAGAGGATCGCCGCGACCAGGACCTTGCATACCGCGAACAGGTTCGGGACGAGCGGCGCACTCACTTGTCCATCTCCCCGACGCACACGTCCACGGACCCGAGGATGGAGACCACGTCGGCGAGTTTGTTCCCGCGGAGCAGCTGAGGCGTCGCCGCCATCGTGCAGAACACGGGACTACGGATCTTCACCCGGTACGGCCGGTCGTCGCCGTCCCCGATCACGAAGAACAGGGCCTCGCCGCGGGAGTCCTCCGTCTTAGCGTACCCTTCTCCCTCCGCGCGCCGCGGAGGCTTCACCCGGTACGGACCGGTCTTCGGCATCTTCTCCAGGGCCTGCAGGATGATCTTGCACGACTCGTTCAGCTCGTTGAACCGGCACTCGAACCGCGCGTACGAGTCGCCGGCCCCGCCGTCGTGCCATACCTGCGGCTCGAAGTCAATCTCCTCGTACGTTTCGTAAGGATCGAGGCGGCGCAGGTCGACGTTGACGCCGCACGCCCGCAGGTTCGGGCCGGTGACGCCCCAGTTGATGGCGTCCGCCGCGGAGATCGTCCCGACCCCTTCCGTCCGCATCCGGAACACCTTCGATTCCTGGAAAATCTGCGGGTACTCGTTCTTCACCTTCTCCAGGAAATGCTCGATGCTCCGCTTGCACATCGCCTCGAAGTTTTCCGGCAGGTCATTCCGGACGCCGCCGACCCGCGGATAGTTCTGGTTCATCCGCGCGCCCGACATGAGTTGGATCAGATCGAGGAACAGCTCCCGCTCCCGGAGGCACCAGAGGAGGCCCGTGAGCAGGCCGAGGTCCGGACCGTACGACGCGAGCCACATCAGGTGCGACGCGACCCGTTGCAACTCGAGGGCGATCACGCGGATCCACTGGCCGCGCTCCGGCGTCTCGATCCCCATCATCTTCTCGACGGCGAGGCAGTAGGCGTGGGACCAGGTGATCGAAGAGACGTAGCACAGGCGGTCCGTGAGGACGACGTTCTTCTGGAACTCCCGCACCTCCATGATCTTCTCGTATCCACGGTGCAGGTACCCGATCTCCGGCTTCGCGTCCGTGATCGTCTCGCCGTCCACCTTCACTTTCATGTTCCAGAGGCCGTGCGTCATCGGGTGCTGCGGCCCCATGTTGATCCAGAACTCCGGCACTCACGTCCCTCCTCGGAGCTTCCGCCGGGTGATGTACTGGCGGTCGACCTCCTGGGCGAAGTCCTTCCGGAGCGGGTGGAACTTGAAGTCCGTCGGGAGCAGGATCCGTTCGAGGTTCGGGTGGCCCTCGTACTCGACCCCCATGAGGTCCCACGCCTCCCGTTCGTGGAAGTTCGCCGCCCTCCAGAGGCCCGTCACGCTCGCGATCTTCGGATCGTCATAGGGGATGAGCGCGGTGACCTGCACCATGCATCCGTTGTAGTAGTTCTCGATATGATAGATGCTGTCGAAATGGTCCTTCCAATCGACCGCGGTGACGCAGGAGAGGTGCTCGAACCCGAGGGTGTTCTTCAGGTACGTGCAGACGGGGATCAGGTCCTTTCGGTCGATGGACACCGCGAGGTGCCGGGGCCGCAGGACCTTCCCGTCCGTCAGCTTCGAGCCGAACGCCGCCTTGAGCGAGCCGAGGACCTCCTTCTCGATCAACGGCACGGGACGGCCCGTGACCTCCGGCACCGGCTGGGCGACGGCGCTCATATCTGGATGACCTCCTCCTTCTTGAGCGCGTATTGCGTGGCGACGAACATGATCCCGAGGAACAGGAAGATCGAGAACTTGGCCGCGGGCGACGAGGAACTCAGGAGGCCGCCCCACGCAAAGGCCCAGAGGAGGAGGAACACGGCCGCGACATCGAAGACGACGAAAATCAGGGCGAACATGTAGTACTGAAAGTGAAACTGGATCTGCGCCACCCCTTCCGGCACCTCGCCGCACTCGTACGTGAGGTCCTTCAGCGGCGTCGGATGGTCCGGTCGGAAGAGGCGCGTGGCGAAGAAGGTGCCCAGCGGGAACAGCAGGGCGATGAGGGCAAAAATGACGATGGGCACGTAGCTCTCGAGCGCCATCTCGTTTGTGGGAAAAAGGTCAGCCTATTAAACCTCTCGCTATGATGACAGCGCGAGATCGTCCGGACTCTGGAACGGGCCTATTGCGACCACGTTAGCGTGAAACCCGGAAGCACGCCCGCCCCAGTGTAACTCGCGCAGTAGTCGTAGTTTCCCGCCGGGGGCGTCAGTCCCGTCCCGGACGTGAGGGCCGTCCCGCCGGTGCAGCTCGTTCCAATCGCCGCCGAGGGCACAATCGCGAGGCCGGTGTACAGGGTCGCGCCTAACGAGAACGTAGGCGTCACCGGACCGCTTCCGTCCGCCACGAACGCGGGCGTCGTCGCCCCGCAGTTGAACCGGACCGTCCCGGAGCCCGCCGGCACGGAGGGCGTTCCCATGGTCAAGGTCGAGCAGGTCGTCGTGACATGAGCGCCGGTCGTTCCCGCCGGGAACGTATGCGTGAACAAGTTGATCGCGGCCACGACCATTGCCAACGCCAGGACGATGGCCATCCCCACGGCCATCTTCGTCTCCCGCCGTAGCGGTCGTCGGACGCGCTCTTTCGCCATGCCCTCGGTCGCACGTCGATGGCTGAGTTCCGATCCGAGCTCCTTTAGGCTATGTTTCACGGGGTCGTTCCGGTCCCACATACCCTTCCCCCTTCGTCCCTGAACGGTACTCGAAATCTGACTATTTATAATCGAGCGAATCGGTCCGATTCAGGGCGGCATACTCGAGGGCGGGTCCTTGTTCGTCCAGCCGTCTGGCAGGGCATTTATATGAGGGAGCTCGTTGCTCACGGGCGATGGTCGCGGAGCGGCAGTTGCCGCCGGGACAGCGCGAGGTGCGGAAGTGGCCGCGGCTCGATCTCGGCATCGTCCCACGGTTCGATCCGAAGGAATGGGACCTTCGGGTGGATGGCTCGGTCGAAAAACCGCTCCGCCTAACGTATGACGAATTCCTCCGCCTGCCTTCGGCGAAGGTGACGTCGCCCTTCCATTGCGTCACCGGTTGGACCACCTTCGACAACGAGTGGGCGGGGACCACGATCCGGGAAGTGGCAGAGCGGGCCCAAATCCGACCCACGGCCCGATTCGCGACCTTTCGGTGCGGGGACGGCTACACGACGTCCCACCCACTCACGGTCCTATACGATTCCGACGTCCTCCTCACCTACCAATGGGACGGGAAACCCCTCCCAATCGAGCACGGGGGGCCCGTGCGACTCCTCGTGCCGAAGCGCTACGCGTACAAGAGCGCGAAGTGGGTCCGCGCCGTCACGTTCACCGACGAGGAAGAGCTGGGATATTGGGAGCTCCGCGGGTACAGCAATACGGCGGACCCACTAACTGAGGACCGCTACTCCTTCTGATTCGTCTCATACGTGGGAAAGCCCTATAAGCCGAGCCCACTTGGCGACGACGAGCGCGTGGCCGAGGTCGCTTCCGAGGGAAACCGCCCGAGTGAACGGCGGATGACATTCTTCGAGCACCTCGAAGAACTTCGGCAACGGTTGCGGATCGTCATCGTCGTCGTCATCATCCTGTTCGTCCTGAACCTCACCACGTCGATCGGCGCCGTCTCGATCGGTTCGGCGCAGGTTCCGATGTTCCTGCCAGCCCTGGGCCCGACGAGCCCGAACGTCGCGACCCAGTTCTTCCTCGCGATGAAGAACTTCCTCGTGCCCGCCCGTGTGGGGCCCGTCCCACTGAACTTCAGTTTCAAGGAACCGTGGGACGCCTACGTAGTCATGTTCAAGGTCGCCTTCTTCCTCGCGGCCGTCACCGCGTCGCCCCTCATCGTGTATCAGGTGGGGCGGTTCGTCGGCCCCGCATTGAAGCCCACGGAACGGCGGCTCATCATCGTCGTCATCCTGCCCTTCACGTTCAACCTGCTCTTCTCGGTCCAGAACCTGCTCGGCGCGAACCTGCTCATCCTGTACGGGGACAGTTTCATCGACTTCGTCCTGCTCTTCACCCTGGCCTTCGGCATCGCGTTCCAACTTCCCGTCCTGATGTATGGCCTGACCGCTCTCGGGATCGTGCCCGCGAATTTCTGGAAGAAGTATTGGCGCTTCGCCACGATCGCGATCGTGGTGTTCGGCGCGATCATCACGCCGGACGGCAGCGGAATCACGATGTTCCTCGTCGCCCTTCCGATGCTCGCCCTGTACGCCGGCGGCTACGTCGCGGCGGTGGGCGTCGACAAGCGCCGGGCACGTGCGAAAGCCTGATAACCCGGTCGTCCTTAGCAGAAAATGGAGGCTGATGGAATGTCCGCGTTCTCGCCTATCGATATCACGGCCCAAATCGAAGGCATCGAGTGGGTGGTCATCCTCATCATCATCGCGGTCCTCTTGCTCTTCGGCCCGTCGAAGCTTCCGGAACTCGCGAGAGGCGTCGGCCGGGCGCTCGGTGAATTCCGCCGCGGCAAGATGCAGATCGAGCGAGAGATCAGCACGGAACTATCGGCACTGGACACCCGGGACCTGCGGATGCGCGTCGAGAAGGCCGCGGGCGCTTTGGGCCTTTCCGCTTCGGGCCGGAGCGAAATGGAATTGAAACTCGACATCGCCCGCGCGGTCGATAGGGCCCGGGACGATCAGGTCGTTTCCGCGGCGGAAGCGATGGGCGTCTACAGCTCCGGCGCCGATGTGATCCGGCTCAAAGAACAGATCATCAAGGCCCTCAACGTGTGACGTTTTCTCCCGTGGATTGAGGGTCGCACGTTACCTTTATCCCGAGCGAGAGTCTACCCGCGCCCGTCCCCCGGAGACGGCCGCATGGCGAGCCTCGATTATGCATACCGCCGCCTCGTGAACACGCTGGGACCCGAGCGCGTCGCCCGCTCCGAATTCGAGCGCATGGTGTACAGCCACGACTTCGCCTCCCTCCCGAAAATCGCGCTCCTGCAGTGGCGTCTGTATCCGGACTTCGTCGCCCTGCCGCAGACCACGGAGGAGGTCGCGGCCCTCGTCAAGCTCAGCGACGAGAGTCTGCTCCAGATCACACCGCGGGGAGGCGGGACCGGCTGGTGCGGAGGCTCCGTCCCGAATCGCGGCGGAGTCCTCGTCGACATGCGCAAGATGAACAACGTCCTCGCGCTCGACCCCGATACCAGGACGGTCACGGTCGAAGCGGGCGCGACTTGGAAGGAGGTCGAGGACTTCGTTGAATCGAAGGGATTCGCCCTCCCGACGATCCCTCTCAATGCGGCGGGGAGCACCGTCGGCGGCTCGATCAATTCCGGGAGCACCGGGTTCGGAGGTCTCCGGGGCGGGAGTGTCCGCGACGCGATCGCGAGCCTCGAGGTCATCCTTCCGAATGGCAGCTTGCTCAAGACCGCGTCCCAGGCCGATGCCGGCGGACAGCTCGCGAACCTCACGCCGCTCTTCTTCGGAGCGGAGGGGACCTTGGGAATCGTGACGAAGGCCATCCTCCGCGTCGTCCCGAAGCCGGAGATCTCGAAGCCTCTGACCTATGCCTTTCCCAACCTCGCGGCGGCCGCCCGGTGCCTCAAAGGGATCGTCGACGCGGCCCTCACGCCCTATCACGCGGCCCTCATGGACCGCGACCACTTCGTGTTCGACCGGGCCCTCGAGGCGGACAGTCCGGACCCGACGGACCTCGCCCTCGTCGCGGTGCAAGGCTCCAAGGACGACGTCGCCGACCAGGAGAAGGCGATGGACGGCCTCGCGGCGAAGGAGCAGGGACGAAGCTGCCCCCCGCCGTCGGGGACCGGCTGTGGCGGGATCGGTACAACAACTACAGCGCGCGCCGCCTGAGTCGCGGGCTGATGGTCTCCTACAACCTGGTCCCTCTCCGAAGGCTCCCCGAGGCCGTCGAAAAGGCGATGGAAATCCGCGACAAGCTGAAGCTGAACGGGTCCGTGCAAGCGCACATCGTCGACACGACGACCGCGGCCCTCGATCCGTACGTCCTGATGGACGACACGAAACCCTCCGGCGGCACCGCCCTGGGTTTCGTCAAGCGGATGGGCGATGCGGCCTTCAAGATGGAGGGTCACCCGATGGGGCTCGGCTTGTTCCTCGTGTTCAACTTGCGGAAGATGCACGGGAACGCCACGAGCGCCTACTCGGCGGTGAAGGGCGTCTTCGACCCGCGGAAGAAAATCAACGGCGGCAAGACGTTCGAAGTCTGGACGAAATATCCATGGCCCGGACTCCGGTCGATCCCGCCGCCCGGGATGGCGATCGGCCTGGAGGTAGCCGCGATTCTCCGTCGGGTGAAGCCGACCCGCGATCGGTTCGTGCGGGCGTACGAGCATACGAAGGAGGGCTGAGATGGGGCTCCTCCGCGACTGGCACTACGTCGAAAAGGCGGTCCAGATTCCCGCGCTCGCCGAGTTGATTCGCGAGGCGCTGATCCACGCCCTCTTCGTGCGGGACGACCGCGTCCTCCCGCGGGACTTGATCGCGGACTTGAACCGCGTGCCCCCCGTCACCGTGAAGGTGAAGGAAGACGCCGAGGTCCGGAAGCTCGTCCGCGTCTTGAACGGGCAAGAGAGCACCGTGAGCCTCGGACTCTCTGCGGAGGACTACCATTACTTCCGGACCCAGCTCGGGGTCGGTCGCACCCGCGAGTTCGGTGTGACGATGCGGCCCCGGACCCTGCTCACGTACGACTGGATCGTCCCCGAGCAACGAGGCGTGCAGCTGGACTTCACCGGATACGCGGGCATCGAGTTCGCGGTGGATGGACACCGCGCCATCGCACAAGTGGGAGCGCTCTGGAAACGGTTGTACGATGAGGCCTCGGAGCGAGGGCACCTCGTGCCCTTCGTACCGACCGTCCCTCTGGATTTCGCCGTCGGCGACGCGCTCTATGGAGACGCGCCCTTCGCCTCCTTCCGCGGAGGATTCGCGTCGTACGTGAACGCCCTCCGTACAATCTCGGCGTACGGACAGAGGGCGAGGATCGGCTTCGAAGAGGTGGCGAACTACGGGACCGCGTACGATCTGCTCCACGCAGCGATCCCGCTCGCGGGGGAGTTCTTCATCCCGCTGTCCGCCGCCCTCCGGCTGGAAGCGAAGCCAGCGGCGCGCAAGACCCTGACATACGGATTTGATGACCCCGCGAAGCTCTCCGCCGGCCTCGATCGATTGTGTCGATTTGGCCCCGGGGTGAACTGGGTGCACATCACGGATGCGGTTGCCGCTAAGATCCTGCGACCGGCCACGCCTCCGGAGGCGTCCACGGTCCAAGTGTCCCTCGGCGCCACGACGACCGGCATCGCGGCGAAGGAGAAGGCACTCGACGTGGCGATGGTCGGCTTCAAGACGAAGAGTTCCGAAACTCCGAATCCGTATGACGTGTCGGCGGACGCTTACCGCAAGACCGCGGACACCGTGGCCCGCTCGCTCTTCGTCGGCGAGGTCCATGTCCCCGCGAAGTCCTTCGGGGAGTTCCTCGGGAAGGTGCGCGCGTTCGGCGATCAAAGCGCCGCAAAGGCGGGCGCATACGCGAACCTCCACGAGACGGGGAGCGTGTCCACCTACCCGTTCTTCTCCGCTCCGAAGGACCGGACCAAGGTGTACGACCTTTCGAAGGGGGTCCGCGCGATTGTGACGCGGACTCCAGGTGCCGCGTTCACGAGCCGCCTCGCCCACCTGTGGGACGAGGAACCAAACTTCCTTCGGAGGATGAGCCTGGTGCGGTCCCTCAAGCTGGAGATCGACGAGGCCCATGTCGTGCAGCCGCTGATCTCGCCGTGACGATTCACATCTGCGGTGCGCCGCAACTCGTGCAGATTGCCGCATCCTTCTGCAACGGTGCGCGGCAGGCGATGCACACGCCAGTCCGGATCCGAATCGGCAGCATCGCCACGATGACCCCGAGAGGCACGAAGAGGACGGAGTACAGATACTGTGCCGTGACGAGTCCTTCGAAGCCGATTGCCAACAAGAAGACGCCGGCGATCTTCATGATGACGATTCCCCGCTGGACCCGCGGGAGGTTTCGGATCGTCTGAATCTCCTGCTTCGCTGTCAGCCGCGGGGCCTTGCGGGCCTTCACGGTGCTCGTTGGCGTTCCAGCGTCGACCATGTCAGGCCTCCTCCGGTTCCGGCGGCCGCGCGGCCGGCGTCGGGACCGGCTTGGGACCGGCAGCGACCGCAGGAGCGGGCCGGGCGGGGGGCATTGGAGGCGCCGTCGTGGAAAGCACGCGGCCGTCCTTCACCTCGAAACCGTGCTTCGTCACCATCGTGATCGCGTCCACGGGACAGACGATCGCGCACTTCTCGCAGCCGACACAGTTGTCGTCGATGATCACGGCCTTGCGGGAGGTGTAGGAGTATTCCGGGAGGGCGAACTTGCGGTCGACCATCCCGATCGCTTCGAAGGCGCAGTTGTCGAAGCAATGGGTGCAGCCCATGCAGATTTCTTCGTCCACGATCGCCAGGGTCCCGCGGCCGCGGATGTACTCCTGCGTCCGGACCTTGAAGCCCTGCTTGTAACGGTCCTTCGCGAGCTGGATGTTCATCTGCCGGACGCTCCGGTAGTACGTAACCAGCGGGTCCGCGGGCGTCGTCGGGGCCGCGGGAATCGGTGGCGGCTTCGCGGCGGTCGCGATCCCGATCACCCCCGGCGGCCGGGCATCGGTGGTTCCTTCCGCTTTGCGTCGATGTTGCTCCCCGTCGGGTATTCGCCCGGGAGGCGTTCCGCGAGGAACTGGGTGATGTCCATCACCTTGTACGGGTACCGTTCCTCGCCCGGCTTCCACTTGTTTTCGTGGTGCAGGCACCCGAAATGCGTGAGGCACTTCGGGCATGCGGTGAGCAGGTAATCGGCGTCCACGTCGACGGCTTCGTCCATGCGCTGCCGCGTCAGGCCCTTTGTCTTGTCGTTGCAATACATCATCTGCGCGACGCCGCAGCACTGCGCGTCTGCGCGGAACGTCTTGAGCTCGACGAGCTCGGCGTTGTCGACCCTCTTGATCAGTTCCCGCGGCTCCTCGAAGACGGGTTCGATCGGCATCTGCCGACCAGACCGGCACGGATCCTGGAACGCGACCCGGATTTTCTTCGCGGTCTCCGCCTGCGGCGGGATCCGGAGGCCGCGCTCGTACAGGAATTGGGTGATGTGCACGACGCGGACTCCGTCCAGCTTGTAGTCGAGTTTGAACGTGCGGTAGCCCTCGGCGCACGACGTGATGAACGTCTTCACGCCGAGCATCTTGATGATCTTCGTGTTGTAGTCCCGCATCCGCTCGAAGACGTCGACCTTGCCCTGCCACAACTGGTCGTGCCCGCAGCACTTCATGAACGACCGGTCGAGGATCATCGGCTGGACCCCGACGGCCCGGAGCAGCTTGACCGACGAGTCGAAGATGATCCCGTGGTTCGTGTCTCCGTAGTTCATGTGAGAAAACTGCATCTCGACGTCGTAGTAGTCGACGCAGCCCGGATAGTACGCGAACTCGGACTTGTGCTCCACCTTGATCTCGGGGACCGTGAGGTCGTCCGCCTCGCTGTCGAGCACCCGGAACATGACGGGATGGGGGATCGTGCGGCCCGGGCCGTACTCCGTGTCCATCATTCCTTCTGGCCTCCGTCGGCCGCCATCTTGGCGTGGACCTTCGCCCGCTCCTCGAGGATATAGTCGCTGTACTGGATGTCCAACGGACACACCGCGCTGCAGGCGTCGCAGGCGAGGCAGGTCCAGAGGGGGACGCCGTCGTGCTGCTTCTTGAACGTGTTGTAGACGAGGTTCAGGCCGCCGAGGGCGTCGTCCTCGACCTTCGTGACCGGGCAAACCGTGTGGCACTTCCCGCACTGGTAGCACTCGTTGAGCAGGTATTCATACGAGCTGTAGGGCCGGCGGGTGCCCATCCACGCGGTCAGGATACCGAAGATCGGGAGGAAGACGAGCGTGTTCATGTTCGGCCACAGGACG
>Ga0209474_10005725_pt1 | contig 10544 bp, 11 predicted proteins | sample GraSoiAngelo_145_FD_185902 | JGI IMG/M metagenome (GOLD analysis project Ga0209474, IMG submission 185902) | Grasslands soil microbial communities from the Angelo Coastal Reserve, California, USA - 14_1009_05_20cm (SPAdes) (version 2) | ecosystem: Environmental > Terrestrial > Soil > Grasslands... | reverse complement strand
GATCTTCGAGTAAAATTCAGGATCCTTGCGGCCGCCGTGCTCCCGTGGATCTTCCACAAAAAATTCGCTCTGGGCGATGCTGGTCGCGCCGAACGTATTTGTCTCGATGATGTCCGCCCCGGCTTCCAAAAATCGGCGATGAATGTCGCCAATCATTTCTGGTTGAGTCAGGGTGAACAGGTCACCATTGTTTAAAAGGCTTTTGTTGGCGTCCTTGAACCGCTCGCCCCGAATATCGGCCTCTTTCATGCCGTATGTGCGGATCGTCGTACCCATCGCTCCATCAAGGATGGCGATACGATCTTCGAGAATCTTTTCGATGGGATGATGTCGGGCCTTCATGTCTTTATCTTTAAAGATGAATTCGAGCGCGCTTCGATTCGGCGACCAAAAAGCTGCCTTTACACACAAACGCCGGCCCTCACGTTAGGCGGGACCGGCGTCAAACTCTCTCGAAAACTAGTGAACTCTCAATCTCCTCAAGTTGCCAATGACCAACAGCCTACAACCAATAGCGGCCTTACTCTCCTGGCGCCGCTTCTGCCGGCGCTCCGCCTGCAACCTCAGCAGTATTAAACACCGGGTTCGCCCCCAAATGCGCTGGCTTCGCCGCGAGCAGTTGCTCTTTGCGATAGATCAGGTTCGTGGCACTGAAGGTCGCCAGCTCGAACCCGTGGCCATGGGTAATCGCATCTGTCGGGCAGGCTTCCACGCAATATCCGCAAAAAATGCAGCGGTTGTAATCAATGTTATAGACCTTGGCGTAGCGTTCCGCGCCACTGACCCGCTTTTCGGCCGTGTTTTCTGCCGCCTCGATGTAAATGCAGTTGGCCGGGCAATTCGCCGCACATAGGAAACACGCCACGCACTTTTCCAGACCATTCTCATCGCGCTGCAAAACATGCACGCCGCGATACCGCTCTTGAACCTTTGCGCCGCGCAACGGTCCGGGCCCATCAGGATAATTCTCCACCGTCGTGGGCTGGAACATCTCCCTGAAAGTGATGCTCATGCCTTTGGCGATTGCGGCGATGTTCTGGAGGATCTGCATACGCTATTAGTATAGCGAAATCAGTCACACGGAAAGTAGGCGCCGATGACAGCCCGCTGTCGCGAAACACTGGTGGAGAATTTGCTGCGTAAGTGAGACAGAGCTAGAATCAGGCCGTGGCTCATGCGGCACTCAAGACGCTCGCTCTTCTGTGTGTTTTCTTCACCAACATTCTAAGCTTCGCGCAGCATACAACTATTTCCGGGCGAATCATCGCCTATGATAATGCGCTGACATGCCTCAACGGAAATGCGTATTGGACCATGATTATTCGTGTTCAGAACCCGAAGAAGGTTGGTTCGGAATTCGTCAGCGTACAGTTCTCTCATCCCTGCGCAGGAATACCAAAGTGGCTAAAAACGAGCTCTTCGATACAAGAATTCCATCTGATCCGTCAGAGGGAGTCGGATGCCAAATTAAAGGAGTTTTGGGACTGCGCCGATCAATCATTGAGGGAAGAAGAACGCCAGGGCTGTCCTCCTCTTGACAGGTGGAAACGTATTCCTGGCGCGGAGCGAGAGAGTTTGCCGTTTGGGGCAGATAATCCCAGGCTACCGATCATCCGACCTACCGCTAGTCCCGGTTCTTTGAAAGCAGCTTGCCGAGATCAGTCCGAGGGAACGGATCAATTCGGTCTGGCTTTGCTGGGCAAGTCTAAAACTTCCCGTCTACGGACGCGCATATTACAATAATTAGCCGTCCCCTTCTATTTGGCCGGTAATACATTCCACTGCACTTATCGGAGGCTTTATGAAACTTACACCCGGAAAACTTGCGGGTTTGCAACGCGTGTCGGACAAACGCGGGGTCATTGCCGCTGCCGCAATGGATCAGCGCGGTTCGCTCCAGAAGTCATTAGCCAAGGAAAAAGGCGGCGAAGTCAACGACGCAATGATGGAAGAATTCAAGTCGCTCGTCACTGAAGTTCTGACGCCGCATGCAAGCGCGATTCTGCTCGATCCGGAGTGGGGGTTGCCTGCGTCTAAACGTCGCGCAAGAAATGCCGGGCTGTTGCTCGCCTATGAAAAGACCGGCTATGACAAGACTGGGCCGGGTCGCCTTGGCGATCTTCTCGACCACTGGTCGGCAAAGCGATTGAAGGAAGCCGGCGCGGATTGCGTAAAAATTCTGCTGTATTACACGCCATATGATCCCAAGGATGTAAATGACCAGAAGCACGCCTGGGTTGAGCGCATTGGTGACGAATGCCGCGCCAACGATATCCCATACTTCCTCGAGTTCGTCGGCTATGACGAAGGCACGGACGAAAAGGGTCTTGAATACGCGAAGAAGAAGCCGCACATCGTCACGGAAAGCATGCGCGAGTTTAGTAAAGATCGGTATGGCGTCGATGTGTTGAAAGTAGAAGTTCCAGTGAACATGAAGTTTGTCGAAGGCGTGAAGTCATTCGGCGGACAAAAAGCGTACACCAAAAAAGAAGCAATTGATCTGTTCCATCGGGCTGCTGAAGTAGCGACCAAACCGTTTATTTATCTTTCGGCGGGCGTCAGCAACGCTGAGTTCAGCGAGACCCTCGAACTTTGTGGCGAGAGCGGCGTCAAGTACAACGGCGTGCTCTGCGGACGCGCCACCTGGAAGGACGGCATCGCCGTTTACGCCAAGCAAGGCGCAGACGCTTTCCGCAAGTGGCTTGAGACCGAAGGCGTAAAGAACATCAAAAACGTCAATGACAAGCTGAAGACCGCAACCTCCTGGTTCCCAATCTACGATGTGGAACCGGTGATGGCGGGAGCGTAAAGCTCAAACCACAAAGGGCACTAAGTCACACGAAGGAAAACGACGAGAATTCCTTCATGAATCTAGCGCCCTTTGCGGTTTGTTGAGTTCGGGCTCGAATCTACGCCGCTCGCGGCCTGGGCATTCTTCCTCACTCAATTGTTGTCCGCGCTCGGATTCCGACTCTGCGGCTAATCGTGTAGACAACCATTCCTCTATCCATCTGAAAACAAGAGAAATCCAGTTCTTGACAAATAATTACAAATTGCAATATACATATTGCGATACGAAATATGACGTTGGCAGAAAAAATCCGCTACCTGCGCGAAGTGGAAGGCTCGCTCCGGGGATTGGACCGTCCGATGACTCAGGTCGAGTTAGTGCAGGGGATTCGATCCGAGTTGGGCAAGAGCATCAGCCAGTCGTATGTTTCGCAGATTGAGAGCGGATCGCGGCGCCACATGACCCAGGGTTCGCGGTCCCTGCTGGCAAAATTTTTCAAAGTGCACCCAGGATTTCTGGTGGATGATCCCGAGGGTTATCATACCGAACTGACTTCCGACCTCCGGACCGTGGAAGGCAAGCTCGACGTGTGGTTGCTGCAAGGCTCTGAGCGTTTTGCTGGTGACCAGGAAGTGAGCAGCGTTCTGATCAAGCTGGCGCGCGAAAAAGATACGCGTAAATGTTTCCTGCTGATGGGCGCGATTCTTGACACACCGGGGCTGGCTGATCGGTTGCTTGAGGCGTTACACCCGCGTGCCGCCGCAAACGGATATGGCAGAAAAGGAGCACGGCTATGACCTGGGCAGATTTTTATCTGGTCTGTTTTGTCGTGGGATTTTTTCTGAGTGTGCTGATGTTTCTAGCCGGCGGGCTGCGTCTGCACTTTCCGCATTTCCATGTGCATGGGCCTGTGCACATGCACGGAGGAGTTGCGCACGGTCATGGCATGCACCACCACAGCCAGTTCTCGCCGTTCAATCTCATAACACTGACTGCGTTCCTCGCCTGGTTTGGAGGCACGGGTTATCTGCTGACTCGGCATTCCACGATCTGGTTTTGGGGAGCTTTGGCGATTTCTCTGCTCAGCGGGACCGGTGGCGCAGCCATCATCTATTTCTTTCTCACGCGTGTGCTTAGCTCGCCAGACGAGAGCCTTGACCCCGCCGATTACGAAATGGTTGGCGTGCTTGGCAGGCTCTCCTGGCCAATCCGCGAAGGCGGAACTGGAGAGCTGATCTATTCGCAGGCGGGGACGCGCCGCGTTTGTGGCGCACGCGCGGAAGATAACTCCGTGATCCTCAAAGGAACTGAAGTTGTGGTCACGCGGTACGAGCGCGGAATTGCGTATGTGCGGCCGTGGTCAGAAATGGCCGGGGAAGATGGTGAGATCAGTGACACCGCTGCGAGCAAGGAAGCGAGGCCACAGTGACTGGCACACTCGAAAACTCAGGACCGCGCGGCGCTTTCAGGGCGCTTACCGCGCTGATCTGGATTGCTCTGCCGGCGATCGCTGGTTTGTATGCCTCGGCTTGGAGCCAACTGCCTGCGCGAATTGCGACGCATTTCAACTTCGCGAACCAGCCGAATGGCTGGATGTCGCGCAAAGGATCGCTGATTTTCTTTCTGATGTTCGCGACCTTGGTCGCCGCCACCGCAACTTGGGTCTTGTCGCGAGTCAAGTGGCCGGATCCGTCGGCCTGGGCCCTGCTGATGTTGTTCTACGTCATCATCGGAATCGTCATTTGGGCTGAACAGTCGGTCATTGCATATAACGTTGAAGGCCGAAGCGTGAACGTAATCCCTGTCTTCGGCGCTGGGATGCTAGCGGCAGCTGTGCTGGTTGTGATCGCACTGGGCACGCGGCGCGGCGCGGAGCTTCCAGCCAGCAGCACATTCGCTGACGAGCGCCACGCGTCCGCGGCCTGGGCAGCACTCTTCGGAGCGCTGACAATGATAACCATTCGCCTAACCGCGATGGTGCCGAATATCGGTTCGCGACTCGGACTCGGACTTCCCGTAGTTCTGCTGCTCGGTGCAACTGCGCTGGCCTGGAGCGGTTTCCGTTATTTCTTTAGTCCGTCGGGAGTGGAAATTCGCACCATGGGATTCCGCCTGCGCTCAATTTCCGCCGGCGAGATCCAAAGTTATGCCGTTCATGACTGGAATTGGACAGGCGGTTATGGCATTCGCGGCGTCGGCAACAAACGCGCGTATGTCTGGGGGAATCGCGGGGTGAGGATTATGACAGCGGAGGGAGAAGTTTTTCTGGGGCATAGCGAACCGGAAAAGATCATTCGCGATTTGGATCTAGTGACACAGAGCCGGCAAGGGCACGAAGTAACACGAAGTTCTTGAGGTTCCTTCCTTCGTGTTTCTTAGTGTCCTTAGTGGTTAACGAGTTTTGAGACGAAAAGAGGAGGCGATATGTTCGGGATAGCGGTGGAAATTTGGGTCATCGTTGGGTTGGGTGTTCTGGGGCTCATCCTGCTCATGAGCTGGCTGGCAAGCCTTTATAGAAAAGCGGGGCCTCATGAGGCGCTGATTGTGTACGGCTTTGGCGGCACACACGTAGTCGTTGGCCACGGCAAAGTTGTGCTTCCAATGGTGCAAGTTTGCCGGGAGCTGTCGCTCGAACTGATGTCGTTCGATGTGGCGCCGCAGCAGGACCTTTACACCAAGCAGGGGGTTGCGGTCACGGTCGAGGCGGTGGCGCAGATCAAGGTGAAATCCGATCACGAGTCCATTCTCACGGCATCGGAACAGTTCCTCACCAAGACTCCGGACCAGCGCGAAGGACTGATCCGGCTGGTGATGGAAGGTCACCTGCGCGGCATCATCGGCCAGTTAACGGTGGAAGAAATCGTCAAGCAGCCGGAAATGGTTTCCGACCGCATGCGCTCGACTTGCGCGGACGACATGAACAAGATGGGCCTCGAGGTGATCTCATTCACCATTAAAGAAGTCCGCGATAAGAACGAGTACATCACTAATATGGGACGACCGGACGTCGCTCGCATCAAACGCGACGCGGACGTCGCCGCAGCCGAAGCCGATCGCGATACCGCTATCCGACGCGCTCTGGCTACGCGGGAATCTGCCGTCGCCAAAGCGCAGGCCGACCAGGAGCGCGTGCTCGCTGAAACCTTGTCGCTGGCGAAACAGGCCGAAGCGACGCGCGACCTTGAAGTGAAGCGAGCGCAGTACGTCGAAGTTACCAAACGTCAGCAAGCGCAGGCCGACAAAGCTTATGACATCCAGACCAACATCATGCAGCAGCAGGTCATCGCGGAGCAGGTGAAGGTACAGCAGATCGAAAAAGAACAGCAGGTCAAAGTTCAGGAAGCGGAAATCAATCGCCGCCAGGCCGAACTGGTTGCGACCGTGCTCAAGCCAGCAGAAGTCGAGCGTCAGCGCATTGAGACTCTCGCCGCCGCCGAGAAGCAACGGCTGATTGCCGAAGCCGAAGGCCGGGCATCTTCGATTCGCGCCCAGGGCGAAGCGGAATCGGAAATCATCTTCAAGAAAGGTGACGCCGAGGCGCGAGCAATGAACGTGAAAGCCGAGGCTTACCAGGAGTACAACCAGGCCGCAATTTACGACAAGCTGCTGACCAGCTTGCCCGAAGTGGTACGCGCTCTGGCGGCTCCGCTGGCCAATGTGGACAAGATCACCGTGGTTTCGACCGGCAATGGCGACGCTACGGGGATGAACAAAATCACCGGCGATCTGACCAAGATGGTGGCGCAGGTTCCGGCATTGTTTGAGACCCTTTCGGGAATGAACATGTCCGATCTGCTGTCAAAGGTACGCGGCATCGGCGACAAATCGCCGAAACCAGATGCCCTGCCGCCGGGGAACGGGGGCGCGAAGTAGAAAATCAAAATCCCCACCCTGTCGCAAGACGGCGACAAGAGTGGGTCACCCTCGGGGGCACAATATGAAACGACCAGACTTGAACATCGCTCTCGGCACTCTCTTCGGTGCTGGCGTGGCGGGTGGAGTCGCCGTCGCCTTGGCCGGACGGTCTTGGCTTCCTTTCGGGATTCTGGTTGGCATTATAGGCGGATGGCTGATCGCGACATTGAAGCGCTGGCAATATCGCGGAAGGACCAAAAGGTTGGACGATTCACCTCGAGAATGAGCGTGCCTTACCAGCCCCGAAGGGGCGACATACGTTAGCCCAGGGCGTAAGCCCTGGGTTAGCTGATGAATGACCGAGTCCCGGAGGGACGGCAGAAACGGAAGCAAGCAGATGAAACGACCATCCGTGCAAGTCGGGTTAGGAATCGCACTCGGGGCTGGGATCGGCATTGCGATCTCGGTTGCGCTGGGCTCCGGCGGAGCATGGCTGGCGATTGGAATCGCGATCGGCGTCCTCATTGGAACCATGATGTCTCGCAATCGAACCGAAATTAGGAGGCAATTATGAAATGCAGTCCGCTGAATGCAGGTATAGGAGTCGCCCTCGGGGCAGGAATTGGCGCGGCAATTGGGGTGGCACTGGGTCATATTGGATCGTGGGTCGCAATCGGAGCCGGGATAGGCGTAGCAATCACATGCTCCTGCGCTCCGAAAACCAGGCCAGGTCCGGCGCAGAGTCCGACGCCGAAGGTTTAGACGGAACCCGATTTTGAGGTTCTACGAAAGGCGAATAGGGTGGGGGCACCCTCAGTTTGTTGATTTTTGTTTTGAGCTAACGGCTAAGAGCTAATAGCTAAGAGCTGGTTTTCGAAAGGAGTTTCCCATGGCATTACTAGACCGAGTTTCAACACTGGTACGAGCAAATATCAATGACCTCATCGACAAGGCCGAAGATCCGGAAAAAATGATCAAGCAGGTCATCCTCGACATGCAGAACCAACTGTTACAGGTGAAGACGCAGGTGGCAATCGCCATCGCCGACCAGCACCTGCTTGAAAAAAAACAAAAAGAAAACGAAGAAAAAACGACCGAATGGACGCGCAAGGCCGAACTCGCCGTCGGCAAGAAAGAAGACGATCTGGCCCGCGCCGCGCTGCATCGCGTGGAAAGTTATCGCGAGCTGACCGGCAGTTTCACCCAGCAGGTCGGCGACCAGAAAGCTCAGGTCGAGAACCTCAAGACAGCTTTGCGTCAACTCGAACAGAAACTGACTGAAGCCCAAGCCAAGGCCGATCTGCTGATCGCGCAGCATCGCCGTGCCCGGGCCGTCGGGAAAGCCCACGACGCTCGGGTCGCGATCGGCGATCATTCTAAGAGTGCCGCTTTCGATCGTCTGAAACACAAAGTCACGCACAACGAAGCAGTGAGCCTGGCCAAATCCGAGATCGGCGCCGACGAAGTGGAAGACCGATTCACGGCGATGGAAAAGTCAGACCGAATTGAGCAGTTGCTGGCAGAGATGAAGGCACGGCACGCGTGAGAGGCTCCACTTGTAGCGATGTGACGGTGATTTACACTCTCAAAACTTAATGTGGGGTTCATATTGGCAGTACGGACCTTTATGCATATACTTTCCCGCGAGATGCTCGCTCCAGTCGGATTGCCAGGATTTGTCTCTGAATATTTGCGCCTGTATGCTTTTGCGCTTGCGTTTGCGCTTCTCGTAGCGGTCGGTTTTTATATTCCACGACTCCCCGGATGGTTTCGCTCAATGCGTGCAGCAAGTTGGCCGATGGCACAAGGAACAATAGAGGACGTGAAGGTGAATGTTTTTTCCGGTCAGGCGCTCGGAGAATTGGCCTATTCGTATGTCGCCGAAGGAGAACGCTATTCCGGGTATTTTCTTCTGCAGTTTGCTAATGAGCAGGATGCATTGCGCATGGTCAGTCCACGGAAAGGTCAATCCATTTTGGTTCGTTACGAGACCCGCAATCCTGCTTTTTCAGCGGTGCGCAGCGAGGACCAAAATTTCCTGTTCGGCAATAAAGATGGAAAGCTCATTACGAGGCTGTTAATTCGGCACGTTGTTGAAATCATGGACCTCTCAGCCTGGAAGGATTTGGCAAACAGGTTGGGAGCAGGAAATTGGCCAGTCATAAAAGGGCGCATCGAATATGGAGCGGTTACACAGCACAGGGATACTGAGACTTGGTTGCGCTTTCCCAACTACACGGCGGAGGTAAGTTATTCCTACTCTGTCGCAGGCGAATACTACTCCGGCCACATCGAAAGGTCATTTGTTCGAGAAGCCTCGGCGCAGAAATTTGTCGACAACCTCAAAGGCAAAGCTGTATTCGTTCGCTGCAACCAAAGCTCGCCGGAAATGTCCGTTCTCCGTGACCAGCCACTCTTGCAGCACGCCTAGCTGTCCAGGCATTTTCACGTGAACTGGACGGGCGTCGTGAGAATGCCTTCGTCGCTGATAGCGCAAGCCGACGCGGGGTCCTTCGACTTCGCTCAGGATGACAGAGCTGTTTAACTACCAAGAATATAGGAGCCATCATGCAATCTCGCATCACTGGAACCACCATGCCCGTTTTGGAGTTCGTTCTCGAACCGAACGAGTCCGTCATCTCCGAGGCAGGAGAGCTTTCGTGGATGGGCAGCTCCATCCAGATGACCACGCACACGCAGTTTGCTGGCGGGGGAGGCCTGTTTGGCGTGCTGAAGCGAGTGGCCGGCGGAGGTTCGATCTTCATGACCGAATACCGCGCCATCGGAACTGCGGGAGAGGTGGCGTTCGCGACCAAGTTGCCCGGACACATCGTGCCGGTTGAAGTCTCGCCGGGACACGAGTACATGATTCATCGCCACGGATTTCTTTGCGCGATGCCGCAGATCCAGATTTCAGTCGGATTCCAGCAGTCGCTTGGCGCAGGCATTTTCGGAGGCAGCGGTTTCCTGCTTCAACACCTCAGCGGACAGGGCACAGCATGGCTCGAACTTTCGGGCGAACTCGTGGTCCGCGACCTGCAGCCGGGAGAAACTTTGCGCGTCCACCCCGGGCATGTCGGAGCATTTCAATCCAGCGTGTCGTTTCAGATCACAACCGTTCCCGGCGTGAAAAACATGATCTTCGGTGGCGACGGAATCTTCCTGGTCGCGCTCACCGGGCCGGGGCGGATCTGGCTGCAGACGCTTCCGATTACTAAGCTCGCCCACGCCATTAATGAATACTTGCCACGTGAAGCCCGCCGAGAAACCGTAGAAGGCGGCGTAGTCGGAGGAATCGTGGGCTCGATCCTGAATGGAATGAAGTAAAACGCAACTCAACAGTTCAGCGAAAAGGCCGGCAGACCTACAACTCCGATAAAATCGCTGCATCTAAGCTCCCCGGGCAAGTAGATCCTTCATCCCTCCCAGGAGTATTCGATGTCCCGTCACCAAGCATTTCCCGGCCTGTTAGGCCTGGTCCGCGCTTCATTTCGCAATTTTGCAAGTTCAAAATCTGCACCAAAGAGCAAAGCGCCACGCGCACTGGCAACTGTCATGCTGTGGGCAATACCGGCGCTTGTGGCGGTAATGCAAACTCCCGCGCAGGCAGCTTGCACTGCTCCAACCGGCGGAGGTGTCGCAATTTGTAGTCCCACAGCCGCTTCAAGTGACGTCAATCCTGTGCACTACATTGCGGCGTCGTCATCGCCGAGTTGCGCGGGTGGAATTGCGACTATGTTCATTCAGCCGAAGCCAGGCGTGAACGCCTATTCAGTAGGCGGCCACACTCTCGACACGTTCCTCCCGCAAGCCCCGGGTACCTACACCACCACCATCGTTGCTAAAGACAAATGCGGCGGCACATCACAGAAAACCGTATCCATTACGGTAAGGGGCA
>Ga0209474_10005724_pt1 | contig 10544 bp, 9 predicted proteins | sample GraSoiAngelo_145_FD_185902 | JGI IMG/M metagenome (GOLD analysis project Ga0209474, IMG submission 185902) | Grasslands soil microbial communities from the Angelo Coastal Reserve, California, USA - 14_1009_05_20cm (SPAdes) (version 2) | ecosystem: Environmental > Terrestrial > Soil > Grasslands ... | reverse complement strand
CGCCAAAGCATCCAAGTTGAACCCCAACAGTGGCGAATTCGGCGCCAACGCGGTCACCGCGATCAATGGCTTCCTCAACCCGGTGGTGGTCCCGGCCCTTGGGCAACCGCGCTACACGGCGGAGCACATCACCACCCTCGACGAGGTCAAAGCCCGGATCGTGCGCGACATCGTCGACCAGCAGGCGATCACCACCTTCGGCCACGGTGCGCCGGTCATGGTGCAGACGATGACCCGGACGATGCCGGGGTGGAACCGGTGGAACGCGACCCACATGATCACGATCTTCGCCTTCGACTTCAGTCACGAGGATCCCGCGCTCGATACGGTGACCTACGCGGAGACGCCCTCGCCGCTGGCCGGCTACCGGGGTCCGGACTTCCAGACGATATCCGTCAAGGCCCTCTGGGTGGCGATGCAGGCCTATCTGCGCGAGTTTCCGCAGGACCCGATGAACGTCATCAGCTAAGGGGCCCCGCTCCGGCGTGGAAAAGCGGGGAGACAATTTGACGCACCGCTCCGCTCCGCATAATGGAGCCATGGCGCAGGCCGCCGACCACGCGAGCGACGCCGTCTCGATGGAGGCGTTGATCAGGCACCAGTTGGTGCTGCTCGGCGAGGATCCCTCGCGCGAAGGGCTTCGCGACACCCCCGAGCGGGTCAAGGAAAGCCTCGAGTTCTTAACCCGTGGCTACCGGATGACGCTGGAGGATGTCTTCGGCGGCGCCACCTTCACCGAAACCTACAAGGACATGATCGTCGTCAAGGACATCGAGATGTACTCCCTCTGCGAGCATCATTTGCTGCCGTTTTACGGCCGCGTCCACATCGGCTACATCCCCAAGGGGCGGCTGGTCGGTCTCAGCAAAATGCCCCGGCTGGTGGAGCTGTACAGCCGGCGGCTGCAGGTCCAGGAGCGAATGACGCGCCAGATCGCCGAGTGCCTGCAGAAATACCTGGAACCCGTGGGGGTGGCGGTGGTGATCGAGGCCGACCACCTGTGCATGAAGATGCGCGGCGTGGAGAAGCAGAACAGCCGGGTCTTCACGAGCTGCGTGCTGGGGATCTTCCAGACGGACCCCAAGACCCGCGCCGAGTTCATGGGCCTGATCAAGGGCGTCCCCAACCTCTAATAGGGGGACGTGCCCCAGTTCTTCGTCGGCACGTCGGGGTTTTCCTATTCGAGTTGGCGTGGGCGGTTCTATCCACGCCGCATCAAGTCGGCGGAGATGCTGAGCTACTACGCGCAGTACCTCCCAACGGTCGAGGTCAATACCACCTTCTATCGGACGCAGCCGGAGGGCGTCATCGCCGGCTGGGTCGCAAGCGTCCCGCCGGACTTCCGCTTCGCGGTCAAGGCCCACCGGCGCATCACGCACAACCGCCGCATGCCCAACCTGGAGGAGGCGGTCCGGGTGCTGGCGGAGGAGGCCGCGGCCTTTGGCGATCGCTTGGGCCCCGTCCTCTTTCAGCTGCCCCCGACCGCGCCCTTCGATGAGGGCCGGATCGAACGGATCGTGGCCCTGCTCCCCTCCCACTGGCGCGTCGCCTTCCAGTTCCGCCACCGCTCCTGGCACACACCGGAGGTGTCCGCCCTGCTGGAGCGCCTCGGGGCCTCGCTCGTCCACGGCGATGGGGAGAAGGAGCCCGGGCCGGTCGGGCGCGGTGCGTTCATCTACCTGCGGCTGCGCCGCGACACCTACTCCCCACAGCGGCGCGCCGCCTGGGTGCGGCGGATTGCCGGTTTCCTTGCGGGTGGCCGTGACGTCTACGCCTACTTCAAGCACGAATCGCTGGGGCCGCTGTACGCGCAGCGGCTGGAGACGGCGATCCGAACATCTTTTCGGCGTCCCGCCGTATAATCCGGGCAACCCAGCGAAAAGGAGATCAGTGGAATGGCCCGGTCCATGTGGCGGGGCGCGATCAGCTTCGGGATGGTGGCGATCCCGGTCCGCATGTACCTCGCCACCGAGGCGCACAGCGCTGTGTCCTTCCGACAGTTGTGCCCCCATTGCCAGCTCCCAATCAAACAGCAGCGGCATTGCCCGACTGATGACCACGTGGTCGCGTTCAACGAGGTGCTCAAGGGCTACGAGGTCGGAAAGAATCAGTTCGTCTTGATCGATGAGGAAGATCTCGACAAGCTTCCGCTCAAGACCACCAGGACGATCGACATCGTTGAGTTCGTCGAGCGTAACGAGGTACCGCTTGGCCTTTACATCAAATCCGCCTACTACTTGGAGCCCGAGGATGTCGGGGTCAAACCCTTCTACCTGCTCAAGCGCGCCCTCGAAGACACGAACAAGGTGGCTGTGGCGAAGATCGCATTGCGCGACCGCGAGCATCTCTCCCTGATCCAGGTCGAGGGCAACACGCTCCTCTGCAACACACTGAATTGGCCGGACGAGATCCGATCCACCGAGGAACTGAATCTCCCGCAAAACGTCAAGATCAGCGACAAAGAGGTCAAGATGGCCACCTCGCTGATCGATAACCTGACGGACACCTTCCAGCCGGAGCGCTACACCGATGACTACAAGGCCGCCTTCCAGCAGATCGTCGATCAAAAGATGAAGGGCCTCAAGGTGACGGCCCCGGCGGCCGTGCAAGAGCCCCGCGTGATGGATCTGATGGCGGCGCTCAAAGCATCCGTGGAGGCGACCAAGCAAGGGAAGAAGAAGCCGGCCGAGAAGCCGGCCGCGAGTCGTGCGGCCAAGGTCAAGGTGGCGGCGAAAACCTCAGCGGCCCGTCCGGCCGCGCGACGTCGCACGGCCTGACCTGGCGTAGTACAGTCCGGTAGAGTGCCGGCGCGGTCCCAAACGGTTGAGCTCGACCTGCCTTTCCAGCGCACCCTACCGGATCGGTTGCGCCCGATGCTCCCCATGCCGGCCGCCGGGCCGTTCGACTCTCAGGACTACGCCTTCGAAGTGTCCTGGGACGGCGTTCGGGCGCTGGCGTCCATCGACGGGGGGCAGGTTCGACTCTGGGGCCGCGATCTCAGCGACCTCACCGCCCGCTATCCAGAAATCCAGGCGCTCGCCGCACTGGCGCCGCCGGAAACGATCGTCGACGGCGAGCTGATCGTGACTGACGCCGACGGCCGCCCCGACGGTGTTGCGCTCGAGGCGCGTCAGCAGGCGCTGCGTCCCGAGAGCGTCGCCCGAGCGGCCGCCGCGCACCCGGCAACGTATGTCGTCTATGACCTGCTCTACATGCGCGGCAAGTCGTTCATGAAGGAGCCCCTGGTCCGTCGCCGGCCGAAGGTGTATCAGTCGATTGCCTCGACCGGACGCATCTACGTGGTCGAACCCGTTGCGAAAGACGGCCTCGCCTTCTTCGAGGCGGCCAAAGAGAACGGACTGGGCGGCGTGGTCGCGAAGCGCTTCGACAGTCCCTACCGGGCTGGTCAGCGCCATCCGGACTGGCTGCTGATCGAGGCCGCCCGACGCGAGGACTTTGCCGTCGTCGGCTTCATTCCGGAATCGGGTGACCACCTGCTGGAGGCACTGATCGTGGCCGCCTACGACGGCCGGCACTTTCAGCCGGCGGGCCGGGTCGTGGGTGGCTTCGATACGGTCACGTCGCGGCGCATGCGAAAGATGCTCGACGGCCTCCCCAACGCGTCGGCCCCCGATGACCCTCGCTGGTCGGACGATCGGATCTGCTGGATCGAGCCTCGCATCGTCGTCGCCGTCAAGTTCAGTGAATGGGACCGCAACGGGCAGTTGCGCTTCCCGATCTTCAGTGGGTTACGGCCCGAGGTCTCCCCGCAAGAGTGCGTCCGGACGGCCGTGGTCGAGCCGCGGGAACCGGCCCGGCCCCGCCGGGTCGACATCCAGCTGCCGCGCCTTCTCATCTGACTACGTACAGTAGGAGCGTGCCGATCGCGGACCGGGTCGCCGTCCGCCTGCGCGTTAACGGCGAAGAGATGGCGGTCATGGTGGCGCCCTACAAAACGTTGCTCGAAGTCCTGCGCGAAGACCTGGGACTGACGGGCACCAAGCACGGCTGCGAGCTGGGTGAGTGCTCGACCTGCGGGGTGCTCGTCGATGGCCGCCCGTACCTGTCCTGCCTGGCCATGCCGCTCGACCTCGAGGGACGCGAGATCACCACGGTGGAAGGAATGGCGCATGGGAGTGAGCCGCATCCCCTCCAGGTCGCGTTTGCCGAGTTGGGGGCCGCGCAATGTGGGTACTGCACGCCGGCGATGCTGCTCACCGCGAGGGCTTTGCTCGACCGCGACCCGCACCCCACGCGCGACGCGATCAAAGAGGCGCTTTCCGGCGTGCTCTGCCGCTGTACCGGGTACCTCAAGATCTTCGAGGCCGTCGAGCTGGCGGCGTCGAGAGGCAGGCGCCATGGCTGACGAGCTCGCTGTCGTCGGCAAGTCGTTGACCAAGCCTGACGCCTTCGCCAAGGTGAGCGGGCAAACCAGGTTTGCCGATGACCTCGCGCTGCCCCGGATGCTCTTCGGGCGGATCCTTCGCAGCCCGCACCCACATGCGCGCATCGTGCGCGTCGACACCAGCCGGGCTCGCGCGCTGCCCGGTGTGCTGGCGGTGCTGACCGGCGACGACCTCCCCATCAAGTTCGGGATCCTGCCGGTGAGCCAGGACGAGGAGGCGCTCGCGCGCGAAAAGGTCCGCTATGTCGGCGATCCGATTGCGGCGGTCGCGGCCACCGATGAGTGGATTGCCGACGAGGCGCTCGAGCTGATCGAGGTGCAATTTACCGAGCTTCCCCCCATCATGTCGATCGAGCAGGCGATTGCCGCCAATGCCGAGCCCATCCACGGCGCGTCGAATGTGCACAAGGCGGTGGCGCTGGAATTCGGCGACACCGACGAGGCGATGCTCGCGGCGCAACACGTCCGCGAGGATGTCGTCTTCTTCGAAGGCAACACGCATCTGCCGATGGAGCAGCACGCGGCCGTCGCCCAATACGCGGCGGACGGAAAGCTGACGCTCTGGACGTCATCGCAAACCCCGCATTACGTCCACCGCGCCCTTGGCAAGGTGCTCGAGCTGCCGATGAGCCGCATCCGCGTGATCGCGACGCCGAACGGCGGCGGCTTCGGCGGCAAGAGCGACATCTTCTCCCACGAGTTGGTGGCCGCCAGGCTCGCCATGGTCACCGGGCGACCCGTGAAGATCACGCTCACGCGCGAGGAGGTCTTCTACGCGCACCGCGGGCGTCACCCCGTGCTGATGAAGGTCAAGACGGGTCTCACGAACGAGGGCCGCATCACGGCGATGCAGTTTCGCAGCTTCCTCGATGGCGGCGGCTACGGGAGCTACGGCGTGGCCAGCACCTACTACACCGGCGCCCTCCAAGCGACCACCTACGCGATCCCCCGTTATCGATTCGAAGCTGTCCGGGTGTTCACCAACAAGCCGCCCTGTGGCCCTAAGCGAGGCCATGGCACCCCGCAGCCTCGCTTCGCCCTGGAGACGCACTTCGACAAGGTCGCGGAAGAGCTCGGTCTCGATCCGGTGGAGCTGCGGCTGCGCAACCTGCCGCGTCCCGACTCCCTCACGGTCAACTGGCTGCGCATCACGAGCTGCGGCCTGGAGGCTTGCATTAATAAGGTTGTCGAGGGCTCGGGATTCCTCGAGCGCCGCCGCTCCATGCCACGCGGCCGCGGTCTCGGCTTTGCGGTGAGCTCCTACCTGAGCGGTGCCGGAACCGCCATCTACTGGAACGACATGCCGCACTCCGAGGTGCAGCTCAAGCTGGACCGCAACGGTGGCGTCGCCCTGCTCTGCGGCGCGATCGATATTGGACAGGGATCGGACCACATCCTGGCCGCGATCGTCGCCGAGGTTCTGGGGGTCGGGCTGGAGGACATCCAGCTCACTACCGCCGATACCGACCTGACGCCAATCGACCTGGGCAGCTACTCGTCGCGGGTCACCTTCATGGCCGGCAACGCCGCGAAAGCGGCGGCCGAGAAGGTGCGAGCCCAACTCTTCGAAGCGGTGGCGAGGACGCTGCCGTGCGACGTGGACGACCTGGTCGCACGCGATCGCCGGATCGTTCGCCGAAACCGACCGTTGGAGGGCGTGCCCTTCGCGCAGGCGGTCCAGCTCGCCGAGGCAGGGAACGGTGTGGTCACCGCCACCGGCAGTTACACGCCGCCCAAGCTGGCCGGACCCTACAAGGGATCGGGCGTCGGTCCCAGCCCGGCCTACTCTTTCTCCGCGGCCGTCGTCGAAGTCGACTGCGATGTCAGGACTGGCGAGGTCCGTGTCCCCGAGGTGTGGATCGCCCACGATATCGGGCGCGCCATCAACCCGGTGCTGGTCGAAGGCCAGGTCGAGGGAAGCGTCTACATGGCGCTGGGGGAGGCGCTGATGGAGGAGCAGACGTTCCGCCTCGGGTTACACAAGTTCCCCTCGCTGTTGGAGTACAAGAGCCCGACCGCGCTCGAGGCGCCGGTGATGCACACGTACCTGGTCGAGACGATCGATCGCGAAGGACCGTTCGGTGCCAAAGAGGCGGGACAGGGTCCGTTGCTGCCGGTCATCCCGGCGGTGGCGAACGCCGTCTACAACGCGCTGGGCGTGCGCATCGACGAGATCCCGATCACGCCCGACAAGGTTCTCAAAGCCATAAGTGACAGGAGCAAGCGGGTGGGGCCGGCGTCGACGCCCGCCTTCGACTTCCCGCCGCTGATCAAGGCCGATGTCCCCGAGGAGTGGAAGGGCAAGTAGGTGCTGCGCCTGCCACGACTCGACTACCTCCGCCCGCGATCCATCGAGGAGGCGACGGAGCTGGCCGCGAAAAACTCGGGCGCCATGTTCATCGCCGGCGGGACGGACCTGGTGCCCAATCTGAAGCGTCGCCAGTTCGATGCCACCGCCTTGATCAGCCTGAACGCGCTGCCGGATACACGGCGGGTCGAGGGCGATGCCAGTCGCGGTGTCACGCTCGGCGCCGGTGCCACGCTCGATGAGCTGGCGCAGCACGAGGCGCTCATGGGTCCGTTTCGCGCCCTGGCCCAAGCCTGCGGATCCGTTTCCACGCCCCAGGTCCGCAGCATGGGCACCCTTGGTGGCAACCTACTGGTCGACCCGCGCTGCAACTATTACAACCAGACCTACTCATGGCGGAAGGCTGTCGGCTTCTGTCTGAAGAAGGACGGGGATATTTGCCTGGTGGCGCGTAGCTCGCCGCGCTGCTGGGCGGTGTCATCATCCGACAGCGCGCCGGCGGCACTCGCCCTCAACGCCGAGGTCACTCTCCAGGGTGTGGTGGGTACGCGCCGCATGGCGGCCGCTGCGCTCTACCAAGACGATGGAATCGCGTACACGACGAAGGGCGCGGACGAGGTCATCACGACGGTGCATCTCCCCGCCTCTCGCGGCCGGATGACGAGCGCCTACTGGAAGCTCCGCCGCCGGCCGGCCTTTGACTTTCCCATCCTCAGTGTGGCGGTCGCGATCACCTGGGATGACGGCATGGTGCGCGAGGCTCGTGGTGCGCTGGGCGCCGTGGGTTCGCACCCCGTCGATATCACCTCGTTCCTTGCGCCGCTTTACGGCGCCCGCCCGACCGAGGACCTGATCGCAGAGGTCGCCGAGGCTGCTGACAAGCCCTCGCGACCGCTCGACAATACGGACCTCAGTCATTACTGGCGGAAGCGGATGACGAAGGTCTACATCGAGCGGGCATTGCGAGACGCCTGCGGACTCGAGCCGCTTGGTGGCAAATTGACCGCACAGGTTCGGGGCACCCCCACGTAACGCTCCGTCCAGTCCGTCAGTCAAGTGGGGTCTTTGCGTTATAGAGAGTGCAATGAATAGGTTCATCATCCCTTTGGTCGCCGTTGCTTTTCTCACGGCGGCATGCGGCACGGCGTCCGGTTCAACCGGTTCGGCGGGCGTGAGTCAGGCCGCGATCGCTGGCGACCAGGTCCAGGTCAACGCCGCCAATGCGGCCTCCAACGTGTCGGACGTCACGAGCCGCCAGTCCGGTACAGGCGATCGGGCCGCCACCAAAGCTTTGACGGCACCCGCGATCGTCCAAACCGTCCCGCCAGCCGTGAATGCCCTGCCGCCCGGCGGCCGCCCGGGCTGTGGTTCGGATGCGGGGTTCGGCAAAGTGCGGCCCATGTGCCCACCGGAATAGCCAGCAGAACGGTCGATTCAAAGAGAGGGCGCCGCTACGGGTGCCCTCTCTTTTTAAGCGGTCGGCGTTACCTCGAAGGCACAGCGAGCGCGGCCGTATAGGCGTTTTGATCGTTGAGCGTCGTCCCGAGTGTCGTGCCGCCGCAGACGGAGGGCGGTAAGGTTACGTTCCCCGCGCTGTCGGTGCAGACGAAAAGGTCAGGATCGCGGGTATCGGACCAGAACGGATAGGCGTTATCGACTGCCGTCAGGCCCGTGTAGTCGCCCCAGAAGGTTCCACCGGCGCTGTCAGGGCGGCTGACGCTGTGCGGGTCGGGGAATTGCGTCGGGAAGGGCATGGATCCACTGCTTACACGGCTTACCGCGAAGCTCGTGCCGTTCGCGTCGCCCGTTCCCGAAAGACTGACGTCCGAGAAGCCGGTCAATTCATCGCTGCCGTACTGCCGGTCGTAATACGAGGTGGCCAGCTTTCCGTTTTTGGTGAAGGCGATCCACTGCCACCACTGGTCGGTCGTGGCCTGTCCGGCGTCCGTGTTGACGCTCGGCAGCGCTCGCGGATCGACAGTCGTCCCCGTGAAGGTGTTGCCACCATCGTTTGAGACGCTGATCAGGATGTCGTTGTTGCAGGCGCCGATGGTCTTGACACCCGTGAACAGGTTCTGTCCGGTCGCCGGATCAAAGCCGGTAGGTACGCAGCCGTTGACCTCGCTCGAGTGCCGGTTGATGTAGGACCCGAAGGTCACCACGACCTGGTTCGGGTTCGTCGGGTTGACGGCTCCCGAGCCGAGGTTGGTCGCCCGGAAAATGGAGTTCGCGGTCGCGTTCTTCTCCGGAACGCAGGCACGCCCGAAGTCGTGGCCCTGCTGGTACGTGGCGCAATCGGGCAGGTCGTAGAAGTCGCTGACCTTGACCGGATTGGAGAACGTGATGCCGCCGTCAAGCGACTTCACCATGAGGATTTGGTTGCGGTTGTCCGGTCCCGTCCCGAAGGTGGCGGCGTTGTTGAAGTTGTTGAAGATCACGTACAGCACGCCGTCGGGACCAACGAACGGTTGTGAGAATTGGTTCTCGTTGCAGGTGTCGGCGGTCCCAAGCCCGTAGTCGTTCGGGCACAGGGGGCTATTCAGGCTCACCAGGTGGCGGGGGCTGAAGTGCTCGGCGTAGTCAGACGAGTAGGCCTCGTAGATGAAGGCCGTCCCGTTGGGGGCGAACTCCGTCCAGGTGACATAGATCCGATCCTGGAATGGCGTGCAGCTCGCACCGGGCGTGGCGGTTGCTGGGCTGCCGGCGCACTTATTCGGGTTGTTGTCGATCCCCATGAACTGCTTGTCCTCGAGCGGCAGGAAGCTACGCTGGAAACCCGTCTCAAAGACTGAGCGTCCTGGGAAGTTGAATGAGGCGCCATTGTTCTGCGTCGAACGGAAGACGAAGAAGCCGCTCGCGCGATCCGGGTCACCGGCTGTAGCTGGTCCACGCTTGAACATCTGGCACGACAGGTACGCGTTGCCTTTGCTATCCCAGCCCACGGATGTGTCGCCACTAGCCTGCCAGTACTCGCGAGGGTACAGCGGTCCCGGCGGCGGCGACTGGGACGGCGCGGGCGTGATCGTGTTGCGCGTGAATCCGTTCGGGACGGTCGTCTCGTTCCAAGTGCGGCCCTTGTCGAGGCTGTAGGAAACGCCGCAGGTGCCATCACCGCGACGGTAGTCGTTGTAGCTGGCGATCATGTGATTGGGCTGGTTCGGGTCGGCCGCGATCGACTCTTCGTTTTGCGCCTGGCCGCGGCCCTGCAAATCCGGATCGGTCAGGTTCAGACAATTCTGATTCACCTTGATATTGGATGACTGGTTTACCGGACAGCTGTCGCTGCCCCGCGGAAAGTAACTCGTAGGCTTGGAGCCTTCACCGTTGTTCTTTGAATTCAGCTCAACATCGGCGAAACCCGAGAGCAGCCGCCCCTGGATGTCGTTCATCTCATCGTCGATTCCGGGGACGGTCGCCTGGGCGGTGTTGGTGATCGCGGGCTGAAAGAGCAGGACGCTGGCGACACCGAACGGCGCGAGCAAGCGGACTAATCGAAGCTTCATCCTTTCCTCCTGGTAAACATGGAGAAGACGACAGCATTGGACCGCCGTGCCGGGGCTTCTGGCTTGTTCCCTCCCCAAGGAAAGCTAACGCGTGGTTAAAGCCCTGTAAATCCGAACCGCTCAATAGTGATCTTGCGACACAAGCGGTGTCAAGGCCCCGTGATTATCACGTCTGGTGAGACTCACGTAAGCTGGGGTGCGTGGCGCTCGCCTGCGGCCTGGTGGCGGGTTGAGGCTCTGTACCTACTCGGTCGAGCCGGGTGCGCCGCGGCTGGGGGCGGACTGCGGCGGAGCGGTCCTCGATCTGGCCCGCTACTCGCACCTGCAT
>Ga0209474_10005723_pt1 | contig 10544 bp, 11 predicted proteins | sample GraSoiAngelo_145_FD_185902 | JGI IMG/M metagenome (GOLD analysis project Ga0209474, IMG submission 185902) | Grasslands soil microbial communities from the Angelo Coastal Reserve, California, USA - 14_1009_05_20cm (SPAdes) (version 2) | ecosystem: Environmental > Terrestrial > Soil > Grasslands... | reverse complement strand
CATCCATCAAGCGTAATCCGCCGATGGAGAGGCAGGAGTGAACGCGCACGCAACAATCTCGCGGGCGCGCTCGACGTCATAGATGAGGATGGATCTGTCTGAGGTGCGGCGCGACTCGCGCCTCGGCCGGCGCGGGCTCGCGCTGGCCGGCGCGGCTGCTGCGGTCGTCCTCGTCGTCGCCGCGATGCCGCAGCTGCTCGGGCCCGAGGTGCGGAACGCGTTCGACGGCCTCGAGCGTGCGGAGCCGGCGTGGCTCTGGCTCGCAGGCGTCGCGTTCGTGGGCGCGCTGCTCTGCAACGCGTGGGCGTGGCGGTCGACCATCCGGCTCTGCGGCGGCCGGATCGGTTGGCTGAACTCGGTCGCGTGCTACGGCGTCGGCTCGCTCGCGAACTCGGCGACGCCGGCACGGGTCGGCGACGCGGTTCGGATCGGGCTCTTTTCCCGCGCGTTCGACGCCGAGGAGCGGAGCGCGCGGCTCTGGACGACGGGCGGGGTCTTCAGCGCGATCGGTGCGGCGCGCGCTTTGTGTCTAGGTTCGCTCGTAGTGGTCGGCGCGGCGGCGGGGGCCCTGCCGATCTGGCCGGTCGTCGCTTTGGGCGGGCTGGTGGCGGCTGCGCTCGTGGCGGCGTTCTTCGCTCGGCGCCGGAGCGCGCGGCGAGCGGTGGCGCACCTGTTGGACGCCTATCGCGCGCTGGGTCGCTCGCCGGCCCGCGGCGCGCGGACGCTTGCGTGGGTGGCGCTCGCGACGGCGGCGAGGGTCGTCGGCGTCGCGGCGATCGCGTCGGCCCTGGGCGTCGGGTCGCCTTTGATGGCGGCCGTGATCATCGTCCCCGCGCTCGACGTGGCCGCGATCGTGCCGCTCACCCCGGGGAACCTCGGCATCTCGAGCGGGACGATGGCGGTCGCGCTCCAGTCGCGCGGGGTCGGGATGACCGAGGCGCTGACCGCCGGGATCGCGCTGCACGCGCTCGAGACCTCGGCGAGCATCGTCATCGGCGGGGCCGGCGCGCTGTGGCTGGCGCGGTTCCGCTCGCCGGCCATGCGGCGGCGCGTCGTAACGCTGGCCGGGGCCACGGCGTCGATCGTGCTCGCATACGCCTTCACGGCCACCGTGCTCGTCCAGTTCGTCTGAGCCGGGGCTAGGCGCGCAGCGGCTCGTGGTCGTCGTTGGGCAGGCGTGCTTTCCAGACGCGTCCCCGCCGGGTCGGGGACCCACCGCCCCCCGCCACCGCCCGAAGGTAGCCGAGCGGAGAGGGAAGCGAAAGGGCCTCCGAGGGCGGATCCTGTGGCGATCCAGTGACGATCGGTCGACAGGCTCGCGATGGCCGGACGGCGCAGCCTCCGAGACTCGTAAGCTACGCCCCGTGCACCGCGCGACTCCTCTCGCCCGGGAGGCGACCTTCTCGGCCAGCGCGGCAGCGGCGCTCGCAGCCGTCCTCGCCTGGCTCGGACCGCCCGGCAGCGACCTCGCCGCCCATGCCTACCAGCGCGCCGTCTTCCTCCAGCACGGTTTCTCGCTGTGGAACAACTTCTGGTACGCGGGGCGCTACAGCTTCATCACCTACAGCGTCCTCTACTACCCGCTCGCTGCGCTCCTCGGGATTCGCCTGCTCGCGGTGGCGACGATCGCGACCGCGGCGCTCGCGTTTGCCGTCGTCATCGGCCGCGAGTGGGGCCCGACCGGGCGGTGGTCGAGCCGGACGTTCGCGGTCGTCTGGGCGGGGGTCGTGCTCTCGGCGGCGTTCCCGTTCGCGCTCGGAGTGGCGCTCGCGCTCCTGGCGCTCTGGGCGATCCAGGCGCGCCGCCACGGGCGCTTCGCGCTCCTCGCCGGGCTCACGCTCGCCGCGAGCCCGCTCGCGTTCCTCCTGCTCGCGCTGCTCCTCGGCGGGATCGCGCTCGAGCGCCGGGCCGAGCCCTCGCGGCTGTTGATTCCGGCCACGGTGATCGCCGCCGCCGGCGGCGTCGAGCTCCTGCTCTGGCGCGCGTTCCCGGACGGCGGCCGCTACCCGTTCTCGCTGAAGGAGCTGGGTGCCGCATCGACGTTCTGCGTCCTCGGCGCCGCGCTGACCTGGGGAGTCGAGCGTGCCCGCATCCTGAGCTTCGTCTTCGTCGTCTACTGGGCTGCGTGCCTCGCGCTCTACCTCGTCCCGTCGGCGGTCGGGGAGAACATCGCGCGGATGCGGTACGCGGCGATCCCCGTCGCCGTGCTCGCGCTCTCGCTGCGGGCCTGGCGGCCGCGGATCGTCTGCGTCGGCGCGTTCGCGCTCGCCACGATGTGGAACCTCAGCCCGCTCGCGACGAACTACGCGCGCGCGAGCGCCGACCCCGCGCACAGCGTCGCGTACTGGAGCGACGTCGTCACGTACCTCCATGCGCACCTGTCGCCGTCGTACCGCGTCGAGGCGGTCGACACGACGGGCCACTGGGCCGCCGTCTACCTGCCGCGCGCCGGGATCCCGCTCGCCCGCGGCTGGTTCAGGCAGGACGACTTCCCGCAGAACCGCATCCTCTACAGTCCGCTCGGGCCACGGGCGTATCAGTCGTGGCTGCGACGGCTGGGCGTCGGCTACGTCGTCGTCACGAGCGGCCAGCCCGACTACAGCTCGCGCGGCGAGGCGGTGCTGCTCGCGAGCGGTCGCTCCGGGCTGATCCCGGTGCTCTACAGCCCTAACGCGACGATCTACCGCGTCCCGCGGCCGCGCGCGCTCGTGTCGGGGCCGGCCCGCGTGCTCGACCTGACGCAGACGCGCCTTTCGCTTGTGCTCTCGCGCGGCGGCACCTACCAGATCGCCTTCCGCTTCTCGCCGTACTGGCACCCGTCGGCCGGCTGCGTCTCGAAGCGGCCCGACGGGATGATGTCGCTCGTCGCCCCACGCGGCGGGCTGGTGACGCTGCAGTTCGGCGTCGGAGTCGAGGGCGCGCTGCGCGAGCTGCGCGGACACCGCTCGATCTCCTGCGCCGACGTTTTCTAGCGGAGGGCTTGGCGGAACGTCGTTCGTCGCACGCGGTGCGATGCTCGTTCCGAGGCAAGGACGCAGGGAGTGCCCGTATCAGACCGATACGGGCGCGACCGAGGACGCGGCCTCGGGGCGAGCAGCGTGCCGCGGGCGGCACAAGCGATGTTCCGCCAAGCCCTCCTACTAACCCTGGAGGAAGCTCGGCGGCTCGAGGATCGTGTCCTGCCCGGGCGGGATCGCGCTGTCGAGCGAGCGGCGGCGCCGCGGCTCGCCGATCCCGGTCGCGACCACCGTCACCCAGACCTGCCCGGTGAGGCGCTCGTCGATCGTCGCGCCGAAGATGATGTTCGTGTCGTCGGTCGCCGCCTGCCGGACAATCTCGGCGGCGTCGTTGACGTCGACAAGCGAGAGGTCGTCGCCGCCCGCGATCGAGAGCAGGATCCCGCGCGCGCCGCTGATCTCGCTCTCGATCAGCGGTGAGCGGAGCGCCTTCTCGGCCGCCTCGACGGCGCGGTTCTCGGTCGCGGAGAATCCGATTCCCATCAGCGCGGTGCCGCCGTCCTTCATGATCGTGCGCACGTCCGCGAAGTCGAGGTTGATCAGGCCCGGAAGCGTGATCAGGTCGCAGATGCCTTGGACGCCCTGACGCAGGACGTCGTCGGCGATCCGGAACGCCTCGAGCATCGACGTCGAGCGGTCGAGCACCTCGAGCAGGCGGTCGTTCGGGATCACGATCGTCGTGTCGCAGGCCTCGCGAAGCGCGTGGATTCCCTCCTCGGCCTGGCGGTGCCGGCGCGTGCCCTCGAACTTGAACGGCATCGTCACGATCCCGACGGTGAGCGCGCCCAGCTCGCGCGCGATCTTCGCGACGACCGGCGCGCCGCCCGAGCCCGTGCCTCCGCCCTCGCCCGCGGTGACGAAGACCATGTCCGATCCGCGCAGGGCGTGCTTGATCTGGTCGTACCCCTCCTGAGCGGCCGCGCGCCCGACGGAGGGCTCGGCGCCGGAGCCGAGGCCGTGCGTCAGCTCGCGCCCGATGTGGATCTTCGCCGGCGCGTCGCTCATCTGGAGCTGCTGGATGTCGGTGTTGACGGCGACGAACTCGACCTGGTTGATGCCCGCGTCGATCATCCGGTCGATCGCGTTGAGGCCGGCGCCGCCGACGCCGACGACTCGGATGACCGCGAGGTACGCGGCAGTCTCGGGGCGCGGCGCGCGGTGGAGCCGCGGGGCGGGCTCGGGGACCGGCTCGAGGTAGCGGACGACCGGCGGCTCGCGGCGGCGCTGCGTCCGGCGGACCGGGGCCGGCGCCTGGGTCACGGGCTCGAACGGCGGCGCGTGCTCGACGGTCGGCTGGTCGGGATCCGCCGCCGGCTTCCGCTTCGTCCGTGCGGCCGGCTTCGGCTCGGGCTCCGGCTCTCGCGGCGCGTGCTGCTGCGCGGTCTCCGTCGCCTTGAAGAGCTCCGCGAGCGGGCCCTCACGCATGCTCGCGCGCTTTCGCGCCATCGAGCACCTCCTCGGCCAGGGCCCGGTAGGCGTCGGCCGCCGGGCCGTTTGGGTCGTACTTCAGGATCGAGCTTCCCTTGACCGGCGCCTCCGCGTAACGGACCGTCTTGCGGATCCGCGTCTGGAAGACGAGGTCGCCGAAGTTCTCCTCGAGGATCTCGATCGCCTCGCGCGAGTGCAGCGTGCGGCCGTCGAACATCGTCGCGAGGATGCCTGCGATCTTCACCTCCGGGTTCAGGTTCTCGCGGATCATCGACATGGTGTTCTCGAGCTGGACGAGCCCGCGCAGCGACAGGTACTCGCACTGGACGGGGACGATGACGCCGTTCGAGGCGACCAGCGCGTTGATCGTGAGCAGCCCGAGCGACGGCGGCGTGTCGATGAGGATGTAGTCGTACTCGGACTTGACCGGCAGGAGCGCCTTCTCGAGCGCGCGCTCGCGGCCGATCATGCTCGACAGCGCGAGCTCGGCGCCGGCGAGGTCGATCGACGAGACGGCGACGTCGATCTCCGTCCGCTCGACGACCTCGGTGATCGGCAGCCGGTGGACGAGCACGTCGAACATCGAGCGCTCGATCGTGTCCGGGTTCATCCCCTGGCTCATGGTCAGGTTGCCCTGCGGGTCGAGGTCGACGGCGAGCACACGCAGGCCGCGCTCGGCGAACGCGACGGCCAGGTTCAGTGTGGTAGTCGTCTTCGCGACGCCGCCCTTCTGGTTGGCGAAGGCGATCACGCGGGGCAAGGAGACCTCTTTTCCTCTGTGCGGCCGAGGATGCGGCCGCGGAAGCAGACGGGCGAGCCCCATAGGGCTCCTGTCTTCAAGTCAGGCTACCAGAGTCCTTCCTGCGCTCATTGCGCTGCCGAATGCGCTTTTCGGGCCTCATTCTTCGCCGTCCCAATAGTCGGCCGGCTCGATGCGGCCCAGGACGCCGATGCCGCCGAAGAGGATCTTTCGCGACCGCGGGTAGTAGACGATGTCGTTCCGCTCGCGCGTGCCGTAGGTGAGGAGCGTCAGCGGCTCGCTTCCGGCGCGAAACGCGTGCGCGGCGGCCCGGTCGCTTGGCGGGCACGCGATCACGTGCCCCGGCCGGACCGGGTGCTCCTGCTGGTCGGGGCCGAGCAGGCACGTCGCCTCGCCGTCGAGGATGACGAAGATCTCCTCCTCGGCCGCGTGGAAGTGCGGCGGGCAGTTGAGGTTGCCGGGCTCGATCACCTCGACGTGGAGCCCGCTGAGCTCGGACCCGGCCGCGGCGGCCAGCTTGTGCGCGGCGCCTCGGTAGCCGTCGCGATCAAGGCGTTCGGGCTCGACCTCGTCGAGGTTCACGATCGACGGCGGCCGCGGCGAGGGCTCCGGCGTCTCGGGCGGGCCGACGGCGATCTCGCGGGTCCAGGGGTGGTCGCCGCCCGCGTCGACCCAGCTCGGCCCGAGCCACGAGACACCCGCGCGCGGGAGGTGCGCAGCCTCCTCCCATCGCCGGTGGCCGTACGCGAGCACGTCGAGGCCCTCCGGGCCTGCCCGGAGCGTGTGCGTCTCCGCGTTGCGCCGGTGCACCAGGCAGTCGCGCGGCCCGATCTCGTACGTGCGGCCGTCCTGCCACGACAGGCCCGAGCCGCCGAGCACGAAGAAGATCTCCTCCGAGGAGCCGTGCACATGCGCCGGCGTGGACCACTTCTCCGGCGCGACCTGGATCCGTCTCAGGCCCACGCCGACCGACCCGGCGGCGGTTCCGAGGTCGGTCCACATCGCATCGAGGTGGCCGGAGCCGCGGTGGCGTGGCTCGACGTCGTCCCAGTGCGCGATCCCCACGCGGCCGACTATAGAGCCCGCGCGGCCGCGGTCAGCGCCCGCGGAGGATGCGGTGCGAGATCCGAGGGCGACGAGCGCAGCGCGTCGTCGCGTATCCATGTCTCAACCCGCTACGTCATCGCGACCACCCGCCCTCGTTCGAATGCGCGGCGGCAGGAGACGAGCGCTTCGGCCGCGCGCTCGGTTCCGCCGGGCTCGGCGGCGATCCAGGCTTCGGCCTCGACGAGGAGCGACCCGACCTCGTCCAGGAGGGCGCGCGGAGGTGCGCCCTCCTCCTCGAGAGCCTCGATCCGGGCCAGCCTCGCTAGCACTGCCGCCGCTTCGTCCATGGCCTCGACCGTACCGGCGCCGGGCGCACGTGTCTGTGCCAACTTCGTGCCGAAACCCGCGCAGCAGCGGCGCGCCGCCGCGAAGGCGGAGCTCAGCTGGCGAGCGCGCGCGAGGGTCCCGGCCGGGGGCGAAGCCCGAGCACGGACTCGTCCAGCGCGACCAGCAACGCCGCGCGGTCGCCGTGGCGCAACGTTTCCACGAGCGCGAGCCGAACGGGATCGGCCGCGGCCTCGGCGCTCGACTCGCCATAGACCATCGAGCGGAGCCGGTCGAGGAGCGCGGCGCGCTCCCGGGCCGTCTCGCCCAGCAGGACGGCGGCACGAAGCGCGGCGGCCCACAGGCCGTCGCCCCCGCCGAGCAGCGCCGCGAGCGCCTCGCGCAGCTGCTCCGAGCGGAACGGCTCGGCCTGGAAGAGCGAGAGCTCCCAGCGGTCGAGCGCCTCGCCGAGGTCGGGGTCGCCGTCGGCCAGAGCGAGGCGACCCAGGAGGCTCCGCGCGAGCGCGCCGCGAACGCCGTCCAGCCGCGTGGCCTCGCCACCAGGCGCGGTCGCGGCGATCGGAAGCACGGGCCGGATCCCGTACGGTCGCCAGTCGAGCCGCTCGAACAGGACCGGGCCGGCGGCGATCGGCGCGGCGGTCGCGAGCCGAAGCGCCGTGACTGCGTCGGCGATCTCCCCCGGCGCGTCGGGCGGCTCGGCCGCGCCGCGCGCGAGCGAGCGCTCCAGCTCGAGGACGCAGAGCCGATCGACCTCGCGCCCGAAGTCCGGAGGGAGCAGCCCCTGCGCCTCGGGCCAGTGCGCGGCGAGCTCCCCGGTAGCGGCCGCGCGGACGCGAATCCCCTCCCCCAGCTCCACCTGCGCGCCGAGCGAGAGTCCCACCAAGGGCGCGACCGCGGCGTACGCGTGGCCCGAGCCGAAGAGCGAGCGCTCGAGATCGGCGTACGCGCGCTCGAAGGCCGCGTCGTCCCAGTCGAATCCGCCGCAGGCCTGGGCGGTCGCGATCGCGAGCGGCAGGAGCACGCTGCGGAACAGCGCGTCGTCCTCGGAGGGACGCGCGCCCGCGTGTGCGCGCGCGAAGATCGCGGCGGCCGGCTCGCGCCGGAGCTCCTCCAGGGCGATCGCTGCGTCCTCGCGCCGCTGGAGCTTCGCGCCGCGCGCCTCGACGTACGACGCGACGAGCGGCCGGTACTCGTAGAGCGCGGGCCGGCCCGGAGCTCCGTGCTCCTCGAACGCGAACGGGATCTCCGCGCCCTGCTCGACCTCCTGCGCGAGGAAGCGGAACGCGCCGAGGCAGAACGCGCGCAGGACACGGTGCAGCGCAGGCGACTTCACACCGCGGGTTACGCCCCCGGCGGCTCCTCTCCTCTCTGGCACCCCGGGCACCAGTAGGCCGTGCGGTTGTCGTCGCCCTGGCCGCGCGAGCGAACCGCCGCGCCGCAGCGTGGGCACGGACGGCCGACCCGCCGGTAGACGTGCCTCCGCCCTCGCCGGCCGTCGACCGAGTCCCGCATGAGCCGCGCCGCCGCGCCGAGCACGGCGCGCAGATCGTCGTCCGAGACCTCGCCGAGCCGCGCCCAGGGCGAGAGCCGAGCCTCCCACAGCGCCTCCGCCGCCCACATGTTCCCGATCCCCGCGACGAGCGATTGGCGCTGGAGCGCATGGCCGAGACGAACGTGGCGACCCGCGCCGGCGCCCCGGAGGTTCGCGACCATCGCGTCGAGTTCGGGCGGCGAGGCAAGGATGTCGGGCCCGAGCCGCGGCGCGCGCCGAAGCGGCGACGCAAGCTCGAGCACCGGCCCGTTCACCTGGATGGCTTCGCGCTCGACGCCGCGCAGGACGAGCCAGGGTCGCCCGAGCCGCGCCGTACCGCGCGACCGCACGAACCAGCGACCGCTCATACGGAGGTGGCTGCGCAGGACGACGCCGCCCTCGAAGCGGAGGAAGAGGTTCTTGCCCACTGCCTCGACGGACTCGAGCGTGCGGCCGTCCAACGCCTCCGCGAGCCCTTTCAGCGCGGCACGAGGATGTGGTGTCTCGACCTCGAGCCGCTCGCCGACCAGCACCTGGAGCCGGCGCGCGGCGCGGTGGAGCGAGTCGCCCTCGGGCACGCCCGCAGCGTAGTCTGCGCCCGATGTCGAGCCGAGCCCGTGCCGCCGCCGCCGGAGCCGCGGCCGCGCTCGTGTGGGGACTCCTCGAGCCGCTCGACGAGCGGATCTTCCGCTCCGACCACCGCGACATCGCCGTGCTCGGGAAGCTGCTCGTGCGCGGCCGCGGCTGGCAGCCGGCCGGCCTGGCCGCGCACATGGCGAACGGGGCGCTCTTCGGGCTCGCGTTCGACGCGGTCCGGCGCCGGACGAGGATCGAGCCGGGCCGCCTCGCGCTCGGGCTCGCACTCGCGGAGAACGTCGCTCTCTACCCGCTCACGCTGCTCGTCGACGCGCGCCACCCCCGGCGCGGCGAGCCGCACCTGCCGCGTATGTGGACGAAGCGCGTCTTCGTCCAGGAGAGCTTCCGCCACGCCGTCTTCGGCCTCGTCCTCGGGCGGCTCGCATAGGAGAAGGCTCGGACGAGGGATCACGAGAGCGGCCTCCCCAGCCGAAGCTGAGATCGGCGTAACACTGCGGTAGTACGAAAGGCGGCACCATGACTGCGGATCTCATGAAGTGCAAGCTGCGGAACTTCCCGACGGCGAAGCTCTCGCAGCGGATTCTCGCTGCGGCCGCGTAGCGGCCAGGAAGGAACCACTAGCGAACCTCGACCGACGTCACGCGGTCGAGGGTCTTGTCGACCCAGGCGCGGTCCCGGCCCGCGCCGCCGTCGACCCGGTCGCGGGCGCCGTCCCAGGCCTGGATCGTGTCGTTCCCCGGGCCGCCGAGCAGGGTGTCCTGCCCGGCCCCGCCGTCTAGCGTGTCGGCGCCGGGCCCTCCGACGAGCACGTCGTTGCCGAGGCCACCGTCCACGAGGTCGTTCCCGCCGAGGCCGCAGACGACGTCGTTCCCTTTCGTCCCGATCAGCACATCGCGCCCTGGCGTGCCGAGGATCGTGCAGCTCCCCTTCGTGCTCGGCACGGCGGCAGCGGGAAACGCGAGCAGGCTCGCGGCGACGGCGGCGAGTGCGAGGCGGCGCACGGCCAATGGGATCGGCTTCGGCAGCGCGCGCGCCAATCCCCCGGACGGTCAGCGGGAAGCGTCGTGCGAGAACACCCGCACCGGCCGGAGCTCGACGAACGCCTCCGCCCAGTCCGGCGGATGGCCGTGACGCGCGAGCCACTCGGCCTCCAGGCGCGGCCAGACGGCGGCGACCTCGTGCAGCTCGACCGGACCCTCGGCGGTCACCGCGCGGTGCGGCTCGCCGGCCTCGCCCACGTCCGCGTCGTCCTCCATCACGACGAGCGACGCCCACGGCTGCGCGCGCAGGTTTCGCAGGCGAAGGCCCTCGACCGTCGCGATCCAGAACCCACCGTTGGCGACGGCGAAGGCAACAGGTGCGGCGTGTGCGCGGCCATCGGCCCGGGCCGTCGCGAGCACGCAGTAGCGGTGCCGGCGGAGAAGGGCGTCGAGACCCTCCGCGTCGAGCGCCTGCCGCTCCGGCCATGCCGCGCGAAGTCCCGCGGTCGCGCTCGCGTAGCTCCGTCGCTGGATCTCGATCAGAGCGTTCATGCCGGCGCGACGATGAAGCCCTCGCGGAGGACCCGGCCCGCCGCGTCGACGATCGGTGCGAGGCCCACCTCGACTGCCGCGCCTCGCTGCCACGCCTCGGCCGCGAGCGCGCAGAGAGCGGCGTCCACCTCGTCGTGCGTCGCGGGCGGCGCGTCGGCGCCGTAGCCGAGGGCCTGAATCCGCGACCAGACCTCCGCGACGTAGCGCCGCGCCTCCTTCCGCTTCGACGGGATCCTCAGGTCGGGCCACAGGGTCAGGATGACGAAGCGCGGATACGTCTAGGCGAT
>Ga0209474_10005722_pt1 | contig 10545 bp, 10 predicted proteins | sample GraSoiAngelo_145_FD_185902 | JGI IMG/M metagenome (GOLD analysis project Ga0209474, IMG submission 185902) | Grasslands soil microbial communities from the Angelo Coastal Reserve, California, USA - 14_1009_05_20cm (SPAdes) (version 2) | ecosystem: Environmental > Terrestrial > Soil > Grasslands... | reverse complement strand
CGGGCTGAAGGAGTCCGAGTTGATTCAACTTCGCCACCTGTGCCTGCGCCTCATCCAGGCGCTGGGCGTCGAGGAGGGAAAAACCCATGCCACACGCTGAGCTGACGACCCGCACCAAAGTCCTCGCGACCATCGGCGTCATGCTCGCGCTGCTGCTCGCCGCGCTCGACCAGACCATCGTCGGCACCGCGCTGCCGCGTATCGTCGCCGAGCTAAACGGTCTCGATCGCTACTCCTGGCTGATCACCGGCTACCTCGTCGCCTCGACGGTCGTGGTGCCGATCGCCGGTAAGCTTGGCGACCTGTTTGGCCGCAAGCCGTTCCTGATCGCCGGCATGATCGGTTTCGTCGCTGCCTCGGCGCTCTGCGGCGTCGCCCAGGACATGACCCAGCTCATCGTCTTCCGCATCATCCAGGGCCTCTTCGGCGGCATGCTCTTCGCGTCGGCGTTCACCGTCCTTGGCGACATCTATACGCCGGCGGAGCGCGCGCGCATCCAGGGCCTGTTCGGCGCCGTGTTCGGTCTCTCCTCGATCATCGGCCCGATCGTCGGGGGCTTCTTGACCGACAACCTCGGCTGGCGGTGGGTCTTTTACGTCAACCTGCCGGTTGGCCTGCTCGGTGTCCTCGTCGTCGCCACCTTCCTGCCCTTCGTGCGGACCAGGGCGTCCTGGCGCGACATCGACTTCATCGGGTCGGCGGCGCTCGCCGCAGGGCTGATCCCGGTGCTGGTCGCGCTCTCGGTCGCGAAGGACCAGGGATGGACCTCGTTCCAGGTCCTTGGCCTGCTGGGTTTCGGTTTGGCCATGCTGGTCGCGTTTTTCATCATCGAACAGCGGGTCAAGGAGCCGATCGTCCCGTTCGCGCTCTTCAAGAACCGGGCCTTTGCCGTCTCGATGGTGGTCGGCTTCTTCGCCGCCCTCGGGATGTTCGGGATGATCATCTTCGTCCCGCTCGAGCTCCAGGGCGTTCTGGGTGCCAGCGTCACCAACTCCGGCCTGCTGCTCACCCCGATGATGCTCGGCCTGATCGTGGCCAGCATCCTCTCGGGACAGTTGATTCCGCGGATCAAGCATTACCACTACCTCGGCACCATTGGCATCGTGCTGATGATGATCGGGATCTATCTCCTCGCCCAGACCACGACGTCGACGGCCCAGATGTCGATCACGATCGACATCGTCCTGGTCGGCCTCGGCCTGGGTGTCACCATGCCGCTCTACATCAATGCCGTGCAGAGCGCCCTACCGATGCGTTACCTGGGTGTCGGGACCAGCCAGATCCAGTTCTGGCGCAACGTGGGCGGGACCGTGAGCTCGGCCATTCTGGGCAGCATCCTGGCACAGCGGCTACCCGCGGCCATCGCCTCCGAAATCGGCAAGCTCCACCTTCCGGGGACATTCCTCAGTGCCCTGGGCAACTCCGCCGGCAATCCGAACGAGTTGCTCGATCCGGCCCAGATCGCCGCGCGAAAAGCGGCGCTGCCGCCGCAGCTGGCGCCGCTCTACGATCAGGCGATGCACGCCGTCCGCACGGCGCTCGCGCTCACGCTCCACGACCTGTTCCTGATCGCGGTCGTGCTCTCCGCGATCGCGCTGATCGCCTCGCTCTTCATGCCCGATGTGCCATTACGCTCGCGCCAACCGCAACGACAGGCAGGCGCGGACGACGTTCCCGTGGCCGCGGTCGGATGAGTCGTGGCTGAGGCGGCCATCGCGACCGAACAACTGGTCAAGCGCTACGGTGACATCGAAGCGGTGCGCGGCATCGACCTCGCGGTCATGCCCGGAGAGATCTTCGGCTTCCTCGGCCCCAACGGCGCCGGCAAGTCGACTACGATCAGCATGCTCTGCACGCTCCTGCGGCCAACCTCGGGGCATGCCGCGGTGGCGGGCTTCGACGTCGCCCGTGATCCGGACTCGGTACGGACGCGGATCGGCCTCGTCTTCCAGGACCCGGCCCTGGACGAGCAGCTGACGGCACGGGAGAATCTCGAATTTCACGCCTTTCTCTACGACGTGCCGCGAGCGATCCGAGTGCAGCGGATCACCGAGGTGCTCGGGATGGTCGAGCTGGCGGATCGGGCCAACTCGAAAGTCATGACGTTCTCGGGCGGCATGAAGCGCCGGCTGGAAATCGCGCGCGGCATCTTGCACTCGCCCGAAGTCCTGTTTCTCGACGAGCCGACGCGCGGGCTCGATCCGCAGACACGGAGCCACATCTGGGATTACCTTAAAGACCTGCGACGCCGCGAAGGCATCACGATCTTCATGACGACGCATTACATGGATGAGGCCGAGTTCTGCGACCGGATCGCCATCATCGACATGGGGCGGATCGTCGCCCTCGGCACGCCGGACGAACTCAAGGCGCGCGTGGGCGGCGATGTGATCACGATTGCGACCACGGACAACGCCGCCAGCGCCGCCGAGCTCGCTTCGAAATTCGGGCTGACGCCCGCCGCGGACAACGGCACCCTGCGCATCGAGGCATCGGACGGCGCTGCCCTGATCCCGCGCCTGGTCCGCGACCTCTCCGCGCGGGTGACGACGGTGACGCTTCGGCGGCCGAGCCTCGACGATGTTTTCCTTAAGCTGACCGGCCGCGCCATCCGCGAGGAGCAGGCCGGCACGCTGGATCGGATGCGCATGATGGGAGCCCGGTTTGGAGGCCGGCGTCGCTGATGGCCGTTCCAGTCGCCACCCAGAGCCGGCCCGCGAGTGTCCGTCGCATCGACACGCGCCGTGCCACGCTACGGGCGATCTACATCATCTGGTATCGCGATGTCCTGCGTTACTCGCGCGATCGGCTGCGGCTTTTGGCTTCACTGGCCCAGCCACTGCTCTTCCTCCTGATCTTTGGCACGGGCCTCAGCTCGTCGCTGCGGGGTATCGGCGGCGGCCTAGGTGGAGCGCCGTCGATCAACTACGTGCAATTCATCTATCCCGGGATCATCGGCATGGCCGTGTTGTTCACGTCGATTTTCAGCGCCATGTCGATCGTCAGCACCCAGGCGATGGTGCAGGGCATCCTCCTGCTCGTACTGGCGCCGATCGTCGGGGTGACGCTGACCCCGCTGGCGGTGCTCGAGCTGATTCCATTGATCTTTGTCCTGGCATTCGCGCTGACGACGCTTGGCGTCGTCCTGGCCGCCGGGATCAAGTCGATGCAGGGATTTCAGGCGGTGATCAACTTCCTGATGATGCCGATCTTCTTTCTGTCGGGGGCACTCTTCCCTCTGGGCAATCTTCCCTGGTGGATGACCGGCCTGACCCGGATCGATCCCGCGGCCTACGGCATCGACCCGCTGCGGCGCGTCATCCTGGGCGCCTCGGGCGTTCCCGCCGCGGTCACCGACCGGCTTGGCTTGACGGTGGGCGGCCAGACGCTTCCGCTCATGGCTGAGGTCGGTCTGGTGCTGGCCTTCGGCGTCGTGATGCTCGGCATCGCCATCTGGAGCCTTCGCCGCCCCGCCTGAGCTCGCTTTCAACCCGGACGGCCGCGACGGTGCGAGAATGCAGCCAGGTCGACCGCCGGCAACAGGAGGGCATGGGATGGCACGCTCACGCGTGGTGCAACGTCGCGGGTTGACCGCGCTCGGTGGGTCGATCATGGTCGCGGCGCTGTTTGCCTGGCTGCCGTTCCAAGCCTCGGCCGCCGATCTTCGACAGGGCTCCGACGTTACGGTTGGTCCTGGTGAAACGGTCAACGACGACATCTACGCGGGCGCCGGCACGGTCAGTATCAGTGGGACGGTCAACGGCAACGTCATCGCCGGTGGGGGCACGATCACGGTGTCCGGGACTATCAGCCGCGATCTGATCCTCGGCGGCGGCATCATCAACGTCACCGGCCACGTGGGCGGTAGCATCATCGCCGCCGGTGGCAACATCACCGTCAACGGACCGGTCGCGCAGGACCTCGTCGTGACGGGCGGCATGATCGACGTTGGATCCGGCGCCACCATCGGCCGCGACCTGGTTGTGGCCGGAGGCACCGCGACGGTCTCCGCCCCGATCGCCCGGCGGGTCCAAATGTCAGCGGGCAGTCTGACGCTACGGAATCACGTCGGTGGCGACGTGCGTGGCCGGGTCGACCATCTCAAGCTCGATGGTGCGCAGGTCGGCGGCAACCTGGACTACACGAGCAATAACTCCGTCCAACAGGTCAACGGTGCGCATGTCACAGGGACCATCACGCGGCATACGCCCACCGATCGTGGCGGCGACGCCGGAAATGGTTTCCTCGGGTGGCTGCGAGGACTGATCGGGATCTTCGCCCTCGGCCTTCTATTGATCTTTCTCTTTCCGGGACTGAGCTCCCGGGCGATCGACACCGAGCGGGCCCAGCCGTGGGCGAGTCTCGGCATCGGGGCGGGGATCCTGGTGATCACGCCGATCGTGGCATTGATCGTGTTCGTCATCGGGATCTTTGTCGGCGGCTGGTGGCTCGGACTGTTACTGATCCCGCTCTGGATCCTGGCGCTGGCCGTTGGCTTCGCCATTTCCGGGTTCCTCCTCGGGCGGTTGATCTTCGCCCGGCTCGGCTGGGGCGGATACCACGATGCCTTCGCGCTGCTGGGCGGCCTCTTCGTGCTGACCATCGTGGGGCTCGTCCCGGTCATCGGATGGCTGATCGGCCTGGTGGCGGTGGTCCTGGGTGCCGGGGCGCTGGCGCTGGTTGCGACTCGGCGAGCCTGGATGCGACCGGCTGCGGGCTAGACCGAGGGGGACACCGACGGCGAGCTGGTCGCCCGACCCTTGATGATGACGAGGCGAACGAGCGCGGCGGTCACGACGGCCACAGCGGGAAGCGGCAAGAGCAGGCCCATCCAGGCATGTTCGGCAATCACGCGGCCAACGCCGTCGCCTACCGTGACGCCCAGCGTGAGCAGCCCGCCTGCCCAGAGCGAGGCGGAAATCGCCGTGCTCAACCAGAAAGTGCGATAGCGCACACCCAGGGTGCCGCAGGCCACCGCCATGCCCCAGCGCAAACCCGGGACATAGCGCGAGAGCCCGATCGCCAGTGGACCCCAGCGCTGGAACCAGCGCTGCGCCCGGGCAACCCCGGATGGCGTTAGGTGCAGCGCCTTTGCCAGGCGCCCCTCAACCAGCGCCGGCCCAAAGCGGCGTGATGCCGCGAACAGGTTCGTCGATCCGAGCACGATCAGCAGCGTGAGTCCGAACCAGGTTGCGCCCAGGGCCACGGGATTCACATTCACGTGCTGGCCGAGATACCCGATGCCGACCTCGGAGGGCACGGGCATGGGGATGCCCGACTCCTCGAGATAGACCCCGGCAACGGCAAGTTCCACGCCGATCTTCTGCTGAATACCAGCCTCGAGTGCTGTCACCCGGGTCGCAAGACCAGGCAGGGTCAGAGCGACAGCGATGCCCGCGGCGAGCAGGCCAAGCACGATGCCGAGGACGATGCGGCGGGCGATCACGCTGCTGGGACGATGGGCAGAGACGTTTGCGACACCACCACCGTAACCCCCCACGGCGATCCGCGCACGCCATCTGGCTGGAGGAAATGTGAGTGGCCGGCTACCTACTCGAACAGGTCTCGGCGGCCGCTACGCTTCCGGTGGTCGAGGGAGGACGCCCAGCAGCTCGAATCCGTAATCGAGCACCTTGGGCATCTGCGCGTAGGCCGTGCCGTTCGGGGCGCCCAGCAACACGGCCAGCAGGCGGTGGCCGCCGCGGCTCGAGGTGGTGATCAAGCAGCCAAGCGCCTGCTCGGTCCAGCCGGTTTTCAAACCGTACGTTCCGGGGTACGTGTGCAACAGCTTGTCGAGATTGACGAGCGCGTAGGCCTTGTGCATGGCCGTCGCCGAAAGCGTGATGGCTGGCGTCGCGGCAATGCCGACCAGGCTCTGGTAGTGCGACTCGAGATAGACGGCGGCAGTGGCCAGGTCGACGGCCGAGGAGTAATGGCCCACCCCGTCCAGGCCTGTCGGGTTGAGGAAGTGGGTCGTCTTCAGGCCGAGCCGCAAGGCCTTGGCATTCATATCCGCGATGAACGTGGAGCGAGAGGTGGCGGCCGAGGCGAGCGTTTCCGCCGCGTCGTTTCCCGAGTTAAGGAAAACGCCATATAACAGCTCGCGCACCGTGACCCGCTCCCCGGGGGTCAATCCCATGAACGTGGAGTCGGCGGGCAGCTGGCGGATGGAGTCCGGCACCGTGACCAGCGTGTTCATCCCCATCAGGTCGACAGCGACCATGGCGGTGAAAATCTTGGTGAGGCTGGCCGGTGCCCGCGCCGCCCGGCCGTTCGATTGCCACAGAAAACGCCCGGTGTCGAGGTTGACGAGGACGACTTCCTGCGCATCGATCGCCGGCGCCGGGATCGGTCGCAGCGTCGGCCGCGGCCGAGCAACCGCGGTCGGCAACAGCGCCGTCCGCGACGGCCCCGGTGACGGCGTGGCCTGCGGGTTGCGCGGCGGCCTGGGATCGACCTGCTCGACCGGCATCGAGGCGGCCAGCAGTGTGGGAGTTTCGACCGTTCTGGATGGCTGGGGCGGTGCCGCCGAGCCCAATATGGTGCTCAACGCAGCGATCACCATCACGACCGCAGGCAGTCGCAGCGCAGAGCGTCCCATGCAGGTCAGGCAGCCTACCGCAGACCGCCCGAGAAAACAAGAGCAGTGGCCCTACAATGTTGCTCGCGCCGGGGTGACGGAATAGGTAGACGTTGGCGACTTAAAATCGCCTGCCCGTAAGGGCGTCAGGGTTCGAGTCCCTGTCCCGGCATCGCGATCATTGAACGGCCAGACCGCCGCGGCGTTTGGCTGGTCGTACTATGGCGTTCATGCTGAGATTCCCCGAGGTCCTGATCGGGATTGGGATCGTCGCTTACATCCTCAACGACCTCTTTCAGAGCGTCGTCGTGCCCCGGCCGACGCCAGGGCGCTACCGGCCGACGCGCTGGGTCGTTCGCCCCGGCTGGCGGGCGTGGCGGGCGATGGGCCTCCGGGCCCGCTCATCCGACTCACGAGAACGCTTCCTGGGGACCTTTGCGCCGCTGGTCGTTGTCATCCTGCTCGTCGTGTGGCTCAGCGGACTCGTACTCGGATTTGGCTTCATCTTCTACGGCCTACGCGATTTCCTCCATCCGCCCATTGACGGCTTCCAGACGGCGCTGTACTTTGCCGGGACCTCGGTCCTGACCATCGGTTTCGGTGACATCGTGGCGACCTCGGGGCTAACGCGCCTTCTCGCGCTGGTCGCGGGCGGGACCGGTCTCGGAACGATTGCGCTCGCGATCAGCTTCCTGTTTTCGTTGTATGCCTCGTTCCAGCGCCGCGAGATCCTGATCGTCACGCTCGATGCCAGGGCCGGTGCCCCGCCGTCCGGCGTGAGCCTGCTGGAGACCATGGCGAAATACGACATGACCGACGACCTGCCGCGCCTCTTCGCCGATTGGGAGAAGTGGGGTGCGGAAGTGCTCGACAGCCATCTTGCCTTTCCGCTCCTCGCATATTTCCGCTCGTCGCACGACAGCGAATCGTGGATCAGCGCGCTGGGGGCGGTGCTCGATGCCTCGACCCTGCTGTTGACCACGGTCGTCGACGGCCCGCGCGGCCCGGCCAAGATGATGTTTGCCATGGGCACCCACCTGGTCGAGGACCTTGGCCGGTTTTTCCATATGCGCGGCGATCACGACGTGGGGGTCGAACGCTACGAGTTCGATGAGGCGCGGGAGCGGTTATCAGCCGCCGGCTGGCGCCTCCTCGGACCGGAGGAGTCGTGGCTGGCATTCTCGCGCCTCCGCGTCCAGTACGCGAGCCAGCTCAACAGCATGGCGAAATGGTTTGCCGCGCCGCCGACGCAATGGATCGGAGACCGGTCGTATGTCCGTTTTACCGCGCAGCGCCACCAGGAGATCGAGTCGCGCGCCGCCTCGGGTTAGGCGGCGAAGGCTTCCGGCGGCTTTCCGTGCAGGCGAAGGTAAAACGCGGTCGCCAGCGCATAGGGCAGTAGCAGCCGCACCTCGAAATCCGGCGGCCGGCGCGCGATCCCGGCGAAGAGCTCCGGCAGCTGCCGACGTTCCATTTCGTCCGTGATGTGCTGAATCGAAAAGGCATCCGAGGCCCGGATGCGCGCGGTGGCGCCATCCCAGACGGTGGCGCCGTCTTCCAGCTGACGCCACTCCGCGAGCAGGACGCCTTGCACCGCGCTCAGGGCCAGCGCCTGCATCAGGCGCGGCTGGCCCTCGGGGCGAACCTCAATGCCGCGTGAGCGTGCCAGCGCCATCGTCTTCTGGACCGCCGTCTCGACCACGGGCCAGGTTTCCGCGTCGGCGGCCGCGTGGTTAAGAAGGTCCGGCGCCTCGATGATGCGCCGTGTCCGGCCGAGGGCAAAGCCGTCGAGCTGACTGCGGACGGTGGCGCTTAGCCCCAGGTGGGCGAGTGGAGGCGTTCGCGACGCGAAAAGTTCGACCGCGGGCTCCCCGAAGCCGATCACCGGGTCGTCGGCGGGAGCGGGCAACTCCTGGTGGTGCACCTTCGGCTTCCATATCGGCCCCCGCGGGCCCTTCTTGCGGATCGTGAACTTGCCCGCTTGGTGCCGTCCAACCAGCACGGCGGCGGTCACGCCAAGCGCCAGGACCAGGATCGTGACCGGAACGCCGTAGCGCAGCAGCGCGATGACCGCGAGTACGAGCGTCGCGGCGAGGACGACGGGGCGGCGAGGCAGCCTGGACATGCCTCCGAATACAACGCGCCCGAGCCCGAACCCGTGCAGCCGAAGGGCTCAGTTCAGATTGCGGAAGAGCGTGGCGATGCCCTGGCCGCCGCCGATGCACATCGTCACGATGCCCCACTCCGCCTTCCGGCGCTTGAGTTCGTAGGCCAGCTTGACCGTCAGGATGGCACCGGTGGCGCCGACCGGATGGCCGAGCGCGATCGCCCCGCCGTTCGGATTGACCTTCTCCGGATCAATCTCTAGCTCTCGGATCACCGCCACGGCCTGCGCGGCGAACGCCTCGTTCAACTCCATGAGGTCGATGTCGTTGATCGTCATCCCGACCTTCTTGAGCAAGTTCTGCACCGCGAAGATGGGGGCCACACCCATGATTTCCGGGGCGACGCCCGCGACGGCGTCGGCAACCCATTCGAGCTGTGGCGTCACGCCCAATTCGTCGGCCTTCGCCCTCGTCATCACGACGACCGCTGCACCGGCGTCGTTGATGCCCGATGAGTTACCGGCCGTCACGCTGCCGCCCTCGCGGAAGGCCGGCTTGAGGCGCCCCAGCGATTCGATCGTCGTGCCGGGCCGAGGATGCTCATCGACCTTGGCGATCACAGGGTCGCCTTTTTTCTGCGGAATCGCGATCGGCACGATCTGGTCGTCGAACCGACCCTCGGCGATGGCCGATGCTGCCCGACGCTGGCTTTCGGCCGCGAATTTGTCCTGGGCCTCGCGAGAGACGCCGTAGCGATCGGCGACTTTCTCCGCCGTCGAGCCCATCTGGTAGCGGCCGAACGGATCGGTCACCAGCGACATCGTTCCGTCGATGAGTGTCGCTTCGCCAAGACGCCACCCCACCTGCGAACGCGGCAGCAGGTACGGCTGGATCGACATGTTCTCGTTGCCGCCGGCGACGACGACCTGGGCCTCACCGGTGCGCAGCTCCTGGGCGGCGCTGTTGATCGCCTGCAACCCGGAGCCGCAAAGACGATTCACATTGAATGCCGTGGTCTTCTCCGGCAGGCCGGCCTTCAAGGTCGCGAGCCGGGCGTTGAAGGCATCTTCGCCCACCTGGCCCACGCAGCCCAAGATGACTTCGTCGACAACTTCCGGGCCAATGCCCGCGCGTTCAACCGCGGCGCGGATCGCGTTCGCCCCCAGGTCCGACGAGGGCGTGTCCTTGAAGGCACCCGCAAACTTGCCGATAGCGGTGCGGACGCCCCCTGCAACGACGATCCCCTCTCCGTTCCGAGTCACGAGATGATTCTAATTAGACGCCGGACCGGCAGTACTGCTCCCACTGCCCGTGCGGGTGATCCGCTGGGCCTTGGAAATGCCGCGCTCGACCTGGGGCCGCGCTGAATCAACGACACCCTGGGCCTGGTCCAGCACCGGCTGCATCTGGCCCCGCACCTGATCGAGGCGCTCCGAAAGCTCCTCGCGCATCTGCCGTCCCGGCTTGGGCGCGTAGAGCAACGCCACCGCCCCGCCGATGATCGCTCCATGCACCACGCCTCGCAAATACCCCATCGTTTCCTCCTTGGTGGCGGGCACCCGCCCGCGGCTGACCCGGGACTTCATCTTATCACTCCGAGCGGGTTTCGTTATAGCGTCGATATCAGGTTCGAATCGGCGCGAGGGTCAGGCATTGGAGGGTTCGAGGCGGACCGCTGCCGGCGCTGGCGCGGGCCGAATGCCATGGACGGCGAGTACGCTGGCGCGGACCGCCACGTCGATCGCGGCGCGCAAGAGCACCGCGGTCACGCAGCAGAAGCTATAGAGAAAGACCTCGGGGATGCGCTCGAGCAGGAAGGGCACGCCGACGGCGAGCCCGCCGATCAGGATCGCGGCCGTA
>Ga0209474_10005721_pt1 | contig 10547 bp, 22 predicted proteins | sample GraSoiAngelo_145_FD_185902 | JGI IMG/M metagenome (GOLD analysis project Ga0209474, IMG submission 185902) | Grasslands soil microbial communities from the Angelo Coastal Reserve, California, USA - 14_1009_05_20cm (SPAdes) (version 2) | ecosystem: Environmental > Terrestrial > Soil > Grasslands... | reverse complement strand
TGCACCTCGAGGAGCTCCTCGCCGCGGCGATGCGCCGCCAGTACGACGCGATCATGGTCTGGCGCCTCGATCGCCTGGGGCGCTCCGTGCTCGAGCTCGTCGGCAACGTCGAGCGCCTGGTCGACCGCGGCGTCGCGGTCGTGAGCGTGAAGGACGGCGCCCTCGACACCTCGACGGCCGCCGGCAAGCTGCAGCTCGCGGTGCTCGCCGCGGTCGCGGAGTACGAGCGCGAGCTCATCCGTGAGCGCACGCGCGAAGGCCTGCAGCGCGTGCGCGCTCGCGGCGTGCGCCTCGGGCGGCCGCCGGCGGACCCGGCGAAGCTCGAGGCGGCCGCGGCATGGCTCGCGCTCGAGCGCTGGCAACTGCAGCTCCCGTGGAGCGTGAACAAGTCAGTGCGGGAGGCCGCGCGGCGCCACGGCATCGGCGCGACGACGCTGCGTCGCTTCCTCGAGGCGCGCCGAAAAGGGGTCCCGATTCGGCGCGAGGATCCCCACTCTGGAAACGGGCGCGGGCCCGCAGTGGTCCGGAAAGGGACGGTTTAGGCGCGATGCTCCACAAGGTGATCCTGTTCCGAAACGGCATGGTGATGGCGTTCGACGACATCCACGCGCAGGTCCCCGAGCTGCAGGGACTGGCCGCCGAGGTGCGCGCGAAGATCAATCAGGCCACCGCCGGGCTCGCCGGCGTCGGCTTCTACCTCGGCCGCTGGGAGATCGACGAGGTCTCGGCGGGGACTCGCCCCGTCAGTCGCGAGACGTTCCTCGAGCTGCTCGAGCTCGACGACGACGCCCGCGGCAAGGCCTTCACCGCCGCCAGGCTCTAGGAAGGTTCCCCGTTCACTCTCCCGGCGGTTTCACCCGGCCGGTTCGGTAGGCCGACGCGCCACGGGGAAACGACGCGCCCCGGGAGTCCTTTTACGGCGCGCGCCGCGGCGGCTCGCCGGCGTTGACCAGGCGGCCCTCGAGGCGCCGCCACCACTCGATCAGCGAGTCGCGCCGCGCGTACCAGCGGCCGCCGAGAAAGACTGCAGGAAGGCCGTAGCGCCGGACCCACGAACGCACGACCTGGCGGTGCTTCGCGTCCAGGCCGAGCGCGCGGGTGATCTCCTTCACGCCCTGCAGGGCGTCGCCGTCTTGGTTCTGCACCGGCATGCAACCGCAGTCGTACTGACGATCGCGGACGCGCGCGAGACTGAAGCGCAGCGCCGGCCGCCAGGCACGAGCGCCGCGCGCCACGCCGCAGCACTAACGCACATCGCTCCCACCCGACGCCTGGCCGGAGGCTGCTCGAGCTGACGGGCACTACCGCCGACCAGGAGCTCGCGTTGACCGACGAAGAGAAGGCCGCCGCCGCGGCCGCTGAAGCGGAAGCGAAGAAGAAGGCCGAAGCGGAAGCGAAGAAGGCGCGCAGCTCGGAAGGCGCGGTGCTCGACGAGCAGCAGGCCTTGAAGCGGCGCCTGCGCCGCGTCGAGGGAGAGCTCGGCCTCGAGGACGAGCTCGCCGCCGCCGGCGACGGTGACAGCGAAGACGCCGAGGACCTCGACGACTCCGGCGACCTGTTCGACGACCTGCTCGGCGACGACGGCGACGACCTCGCCGGCGAAAGCGAGGCGGCATGAAGACGAAGACGATCCTGGTCAGCGCCGCCGGCGTCTATGCCCTGCTCGCCTACCTCTACGCGAAGCGCGCGATGGGCACCGACCCGGTCACCTTCAGCGTGTACTTCGCGGCGCTCGCGAATCCGAAGGCCGTTCTCAGCGGCACGACCGCCTCGAGCGCGTGACCGTCGCCGTCGACCAGAGCGCGCACCCGTCGCACGGCAAAGGGCGGCCGAGCTGCCCGACCTGCCGCGGCGTCGGCGTCGTGGTGATCGCAGACAGCGCCCGCGGCCGCGCCGCGGGCCTGACGTTCCCCGGCGCGTTCCAGTGCGCCTGCGTCAACCCGTATCAGGCGAAGCTGGCCCGCCGGCGCGCCTGGCTCGTGAACGCGCGGCGCGAGCGCGCGCGCGCCTGTTTGCAGAAGCACCCCCGCGAGGAGATCGACGTCGCCGACCTGGTCGAGCTGCAGCTCGACGCCGAGGAGGCGCGCCTCGAGCTCGAGCGAGATCCGATTCCCCCGGAGGCGTCATAGATGGGCGACGTCGCCGCACAGAGCGCCGACGCCGGCGCCACCGACCCGACGCCGGCGCAGCTCCGCGAGCAGCGCCAGGCGGAACGCCGCGCGCGCCGCGCCGAGCTGCAGCGGCTTCGCCGGGAAAAGCAGACCGCGCGCAAGGCGCGCGTCAAGACCGGCGGCCGCCGCGCCGAGGCGGCGTTCGGGGTGTCACCGGAACCGACCGGCGATCCCGTCGTCGACGCGCGCGACGCCTTTATCCGCGAGCAGCTCCACGCGCCGCTCAGCTCGCCCGAGGACCTGGCCCGCGTGCTCGGCCGGATCCAGATGAGTCTCTACGGCCTTGCCCAGGGCACGCCGTGGGAAACGCCGGCGATGGCGCTGCAGTGGACCGACGGGATGAAGCCGACGCCGACCTGTATCTCGGGGTGCCGGTTCCTCTGGCCCTGGCTCGAGGGCCGCGGCTACGTGGTGAAGCTCGCCGAGCAGGGCGACACGATCCTCGCCTTCATCGGCCTAGTGATCCTGGTCGGACCGGCAATCCGTCCGGCGATCGACGCCGCGCGCAAGTCGCGCGCGCTCGCCGCGGCGAAGGCTCGCGGCGCGAAGGCGAAGACGGTTGAGGCCCGCACGGCCGACCAGGTCGACCAGGCCGACAAGGTTGACCAGGCCGACCAGATCCGGGCGGCCGCGTGAACCGGTGGGCGATCCAGCCGCCGCCGGCGACGCGCGTGCTCGTGACCGGAGCGACCGGCCAGGGCAAGACGCGATGGGAATTCGCCTACGCCCGCCGCGTCCGCCGCGTGCTCGCGTACGACACGCAGCACGAGTGGGAATGGCTCGGCCTCGAGGCCGACGCCACGCCCTGGTCGCGCGCCTGGTGCTACGTCGACGAGCTCGAGGTCGCCAACCTGCGCGAGCTGATGGTCGGCGTGCTGCGCCTGGCGGTGCGGCCACGCCCGGGCGAGCGCGAGCGCGGCCCGGGCGGCGCGCACGAGCGCTTCTGCCGGGCAGCGCGCCGGATCGGCAACTGCCTCACCGTGCACGCGGAGATCTCCGCCTACGCCGGCCCCTCGCCGAGCGAGACCTATCCGGAGTTCACCGAGCTGATCGTGCGCGGCCGGCACTACGGCGTCGCGATCGTCGCCGACGGCCAGCGGCTCTATCAGTTCCCCACGGCGCTGCGGGAGAACCTGTCACGCGCGGTCGTGTACAGGCTCCCGAACAGGCGCGCAGTCCGCGCCCTCGAGGAGCTCCTCGACTCGCGCGAGACCGCGGAGCAGGCGCTCCGGCTCGAGCCCTTCCAGTTCCTCGATTGGACGCCCGGCGGCGGCGTCCGTGTCTGCGCGCCGGTCGCGCTCGACGAGCAGCTCGCCGCCCTCGACCCCTCGCACCCCTCGCAAAAGGAGCTCGCCCCATGAAGCACCACAAGCACCACGGCCACCGCAGCCGCGCGAAGTCCTACCTGATCGTCGCCGCGATCTCGTTCGGCGTGCTGTTCGCCGCCACGAGGATCCCCCAGGTCCGTTCCTTCGTCTTCGGACCGCCCGCCGCCTAGCGCGCGACGGCTCGGCGGCGAATCGCCTCCGGGCCCGAGCTCGCGAACACGACCCCTCGCACCCGCGACCCCAAACCCGGAGGCCATTGTGCATCTGTACGTCGATACCTTCCCTGCGTTCGCGCAGGGTCAGGCCTGAGTCAAGCAGTACCTCAAGAACCTGCCCCACGTGCACGAGCTGCGCGGCGTGATCATCGAGGCCTACCTCGGGATCAAGCAGACCGCGGCGGGTGGCGCGACCACCTTCAAGATCCAGCCGAACGGCGCCAGCGCGCCGGCGGGTGGCGCGAACAACGACGCGCTCACCCTGGCGAAGATCCTCTCCCGGATCTACCTGAAGGAGAACGAGCAGACCAACGCCGTCAACGTGAAGGTCGTGGACGCGATGCTCTGCTACGGCGCGCAGCACGGCCAGCTGATGGGCGTCGGCTCGGCGATCCGCGACGGCGACGCGGTGCCGGCGAACGGCTCGGCGAACCTGACCGTGCGCCTGGAGATCGCCGTCGACTTCCTGCACGACGGCTTCGAGACCCCGAACAAGTTCGCCCCCGGCACCGAGCAGGCGACGCTCAACGGCGGCTGGGAAGTCTCCTACGACACCGAGACCGCGGCCAACTTCAACCTCGCCTCGCTGGCGCTGGCGAACGGCAACGTGATCGTGACCGTCAACCAGATGCGCCTGCTCGCCGACGTGCACCCGACCGACTCGCCGATCGTGGCCCCGACCTGGTTCATGGTCTACGACCAGGAGGCGACCGAGAACAACGAGCGCAAGGGCCGCTTCCTCGAGCTGCTCGTCTACTAGACGACCCTGCCGGCGACGCTCGAGGCCGCGCTCACCACGGTGAACGTCTACAACGACGGCCTCACCGAGGTGCGGCAGAAGACGCCGCTCGAGCTGGCGAACGACTACGTGCGCTCGACCAGGGTGCGCGACGGGTCGATCCCCTTCGAGCTGCCGCGGAGCTGCACGCCCTTGCGCTGGGTCCGCGGGAAGGTCGACACCGAGATGCGGGAGAAGCCGATCACGCTCTCCGGGCGGACGATCAACTTCCAGGGCTCGACCGCCACCCGCCAGATGGTCCGGCACCGCATCGCGCCCCAGCGCGAGAACGTGCCCGTGCTGAACGCCGTGATGCAGATGTACGGCATCAGCGGCGACTGGCGCGCGCTCGACGTCCGGTTCCCCTCGCGCGACGCGCAGCTCGACGCGGAGTTCGCGGCGCGGGTGATCCCGGCCAAGGGCGGAAAGAAGGCCGGCTAGGACGGGGACCGCGATGGATCCCCTCACCGTCGCGGTCCTCGGGATCGCGGGGCTCGTCGTGCTGACCCGTAAGGCGCGGCCGCAGTCGCCGCCCGCGGCGCCGGCAACGTGCCCGTGTATCCGCAGCGGCCGGCGCCGGACACCAACTCCTCGCCGGTGACGGAAGCGATCGCGGCCGTTAAGACCGCCACGGCCGCGGCCGGCGCCGCGACGGCCGCCGCCGGCGCGGCCTCTCAGGTCGCCGGCGCTCTCGGCCTCACCGGTGCGACCACGACGGCGGCGGCACCCGCGGCCGAGGCCGCTGCAGCGGGAGCGGCCGGCGCCGGAGGGAGCGCGGCGGCCGTCGCCGCTGCTCCGCTCGCGATCGCGGCATTCGTGGTCTGGAACGCCGGCGAGCTCCTCTTCGGCGGCCCGGAGTACGGCACCCCGGTGCCGGCTCCCTACGCCGACAACGACGGTGGAGCGATCGACCGGGGCAGCTTCTATGCGGTCACGTTCAATGATCCGAGGTGGCAAGGCAACCCGTACGCGAGCAAGGGCGGCTGGGTCTACATCCCGAAGGCCGCGCTCGACTACGACGTCGCGAGCGTCGAGAAGACCCAAGGCGGCGCCGTCACCTACTGGCACTTTCCCAACGGCATCGTGATCGGCGAGGGCCCGGCGGGCAATTCGCTCGAGGCCACCGGAACCCCGGGAGCGATCGCCGGCGCCATCTACGTCCCCGCGCCGCCCGACCCGATCGACGATCCCGGCGGCGGCGCCTCTTCCGGTTGGACCTGGGACTCGAGCTCTCAGCAGTGGGTGCTCGCACGTCCTGACTACGGCGCGATCACCTGATGCGAACCATTTCTCCCCGGAGGTAACACGTGCATCCCCTGCTCCTCGTCGCCGCCGCTGTCGGCGGCTATCTGGTCCTGAAAGGCAAGCCCGGCGCCGGCGCGGGCGGCATGGTGCCCACCAACGGAACCCGCACTCCGCCTCAGCCTGGACGCTCCCCGCAGGGCGGGCCGGCGGGCCAGCAGGGCGGCACCGGCACCGCGGCGGTGATCGCCGCCAGCGGCCAGGTGGTGACCGCCGGCGCCGGCGCCTTCGTGTCGCTGTACGACGCTCTCAGCTCCCGCCAGGACTCGCCTCCCGACCCCGCGCCGACGCCGGTCATGTCGCCGAACCTGTCCGGCGGATCGATGGCGGGATCGGACTGGCCCGGCTTCAGCAGCTCGCCTTACGACCCCGGCGCCGGCGACGCGCTGTTCAACTCCCAGGGCATCTAGCGTGTGGAGCTGCTCCCCTGGCTTGCCGCCCTCGGCGGCGTCGCGTGGTTCCTCTGGAGCCGCGAGGCGGACGTCGTGAACCTCACCGACCGCCTCGACAAGGCGACGCCGCCGCGCATCGGGCAGTGGGCCCGCGAGCTCGCCGCCGCGGCCGAGGCCACGCGCCCGGCCGCGCTCGATCTCTGGACCTGGGCGACGACGCTCGCCGGTCTCATCGATCGCGAGTCGAACGGTGGCGAGTCGCTGAAGCCGCGCGGGCCTCGAGGGACCGGCGACAACGGCCACGGCCTCGGCCTCGCCCAGCTCGACGATCGCGCGCACCCCGGCCTCAAGGAGCAGCCGGAGCTGTGGGGCGATCCGGCCTGGAACATCAGGAGGGGCGCGAGCGAGCTCGCTCACCTCTACGCACGCGCCGAGGCGATCGAGGCGCTCGATCCGGAGCGGCGTCTCGCGTACGCGCTCGCCGGCTACAACGCCGGCGGCGTCGTCTTCCACGGCGCCGGCGACCCCAACGACGACCCCGACGTGCACACAACCGGCGGCGACTACTCGAGCGACGTGCTCGCTCGCGCGGGCGGCTTCGCCGCGAGCTCGGAGGCTACAGCGTGATCCGGCAGATCAAGGCCAGCGACATTCCCGCCGGACGTCCGGCGCTCGAAGGAAAGATCTTCGCCGTCCGCGTGGTGCAGTTCACCCAGGGCGACACGATCTCTTTCGACGATCCCAAGGCTCCGATCACCATCTACGCGCCGGGCGCGACCTATCGGAAGCGCACCGGCTGGAAACAGATCTGGCTGACCGCGGCCGCCAGCACGGTGATCGAGTGCGTGACCGAGGTGGGCGACGCCGTCGACTTCGACGCCGCCAACGCGGCCCTCGCCGGAACCCAGGGCCTCGCCGCGGCCGGCTCCGCGGCGGCGGGAAACCCGGTCCTCGTCGGCGGCCTCGGCGGCGACGGCCTGGTGCGGACGCTGCTCAAGTTCGCGCGCGACGAGTGGCTCGACCTGATCCGCGCCGGCAAGGCGTTCGGGTTCGGCACGGGGGTGGGCTCCGGCGTCGGCAATTTCTCGGTGCTGCAACTGTGGAACCCGGTCGGCTCCGGCGTGCGCATCCTGGTCGCTTCTGCGCGCGGCGGGCCTGTGGCCGGCGGCGCCGCGATGGACTGGCGCCTGACGCTGGAAAGCGCGCAGCTCGCCCTCGGCACGGCGCTCGGTCCCGGCAAAAACCTGCTCGCCGGCGGCGCGGGACCGCAGGGGGTGGTCAGAAGCAACGCCACCATCGCCGCATTGAGCGGCAACATCCTCGCCCAGCCGCCGAGCAGCGACAACCTCGCGCATCCGCGCGGCTGGGTGGCGGAGCTCCCCGAAGGATGGGGGATCGACATCTGGGCCCTGACCACGAACCAAGGTTCGAACAATTCGATCTTCTGGGCGGAGGTCGCGACCTCCACGTACCCGGCGTAGGCGGAGGCGAGAGCGATGGCGGACGAGCAGAAGCCGAATCCCTGGAAGCCGCTGCGCGCGAGCTGGGCCGAGCTCAGCGACGCGCAGCGCGCCGAGCTCGCGGAGCTGGTCAAGACGCTGCCCGAGGGATGGGAAGCGAGCTACCGCTTTTCGTACGAGACGGAGCGCAAACACTGGTCGGCGGAGCAGCCGTGATCGACGCCGGCTCGACGACGTCGACGGTGACCGAGGCGGCCCTGAGGCTGGGCGACCGCTTCGGGGTCGTGTTCCTGGTCTGCGTCACGGTCGCGATCGCGGCCGTGGTCCTCGCCTTCCTCGCCTGCCGCGCCCTCTGGCGCGCGCTGCAGGCGAAGGAAACCGAGCACCGGGCGGAGCGGAAGGAAGATCGCGAGGCCAACCTGGCGGTGCTCGAGAAGCTGAGCGCGTCGACGACGTCGGGCATGGCCGAGCTCGGCCGCAAGCTCGACCGCGTCGAGGACCTGGTCGCGCGACCCCGGAGTGCCGCATGAGCTGGTGGGACTCGCTCACCGACGGCAACGGCGACGCCTCCGCCTACGTCGGCGGGGATCCGGTGGCGGCCGGGATCGGCGAAGGCCACGATCCCGAGGAGACCCTCGCCGCCCAGCAGGCGATCGACGCCGCCGAGGCCGCGAAAGGAAAGCCGCTCACCGACGCCGACAAAGCGGCGGTGCTCGCGCAGTTCCCCTCGGCCGACGCCAGCATTGCCACGCGGCCTCTCTACCGCGGCACCCGCGACGCCGCGCTCTGGGTCGCCGATCTGCCGGGGAAGCTGCTCGGCGCCGTCCCCTGGTGGCTGTGGCTCGCCGGCGGCGTCACCGTGCTGGTGCTGCTCGCGCCCTACGCCAAGTTCGTTCCCGTGCCGCGGCGGTCGAAGTGAGCTTCGCCGACGTCCTCGGCCAGGTCCTCGGCGCCGCCGACGCGGCCGTCGACGGCGGCCTCGTGCGCCGCGTGACGATCGAGTCGTCGCTGACGCCGCGGATCGAGCTGACCCGGCCGCTGGCGATCGCCGGCGACGACGGCACGACGCCGGCGCCGGCGTCGTTCGATTGGGCCCAGCTCGTCCGGCCGAGCATCACCGTCGAGCTCGCCGCCGGCCAGGTCGTGAAGTTCGAGCCGTACGGGCCGCCGCGCCAGGGCCCCGGCGCGCTCGCCGGCGTCGGCCTCCTGGTCGTGCTCGCGCTCGCCGCGTACGGCGCGTACCGCCTCGTGAGGTGACACCGTGACCCGTGACGCGAAAGACAACCTTTCCCTTGCGCTGATCGCCGCGATCGCGCTCTTCGAGCTCCTCGCCTACCTGCGCGACCGCCGGATCGACGCGCGCACCTCGAGCGGCGTCAGCGGCCAGGTATGAGCGCGCTCAAGGCTTCGCTGATCTCCACGTTGCTGCTCGTGCTGTTCGCGGTGACGGTGGGCGTCAAGCGCTGTGGCCGCGGCGCCGAGCTCGTCGAGGCCGGCCTCAGCGCGGCGACGTCGTCGGCTTCACCGGCCTCGACGGCTTCACAGGCCTCGAGCTCGGCCTCGACGGCTTCACACGCTGAAGCCGCTGAAGCCGCGAAACTGAGAACGCGGACCGTCGACCAGGCCCCGACGGTGGAGCGGGATCGCTCGTTCACGAAGTTCTACCGGCCCAACGGCGTGATCGATCACGTCACGGTCAGCGACCGCGAGGTGAAGCCGTTGAAGCCGCCTCGAGCTCGTCGACGGCTTCAGAGGCCTCGACCAGGTCCTCGCGCTCGAGCGTCACCACGGCGGAGAGCTCCGCGCCGGCGACCTGGGCCCTGCTCTACGGCGTGAAGCTCGCGCCGGAGCTGGGCCGGATCGGCCTCCTCGGCCTCGAGCGCCGGTTGCTCGGTCCGCTCTGGCTCTCGACGTGGGCGGCGCCGGGCCCGCTCGAGCTCGGCGCCGGCCTCCGCCTCCAACTCGGCCGCGTCTCGCTCACCTACGCGCCGCAGCTCGTGCCGCTCCCGCAGCTCGCCGGCCGCGTCGGCCTCGGCTTCCACCTCGGGGGCCCGTTCGACGTCGAGGCCTGGGCGGTGCCGCTGAGCTCGTCGCCGCGCGCCGGCGCGGCGCTGCGCGTCGCCTGGTAGCACAGCGGCCGAGGCTACGGGCCGCGCCGGCGCGCGATCTACAAGGCCGCGCGATGGCCGAGCACACGACCACGGAGGCGCCGGCGCCGGCGACGCGTACCCTGAGGCGCGGCCGCATCGTTCACCACGTTTCCCGAAGGGCCGCTGCGGACGCCGATTGCGAGGTCGCAATCGTCACCCGCCTGGGCGCCGTCGCCGGCGTCGTCGATCTCACGACCTGGGCCGATGGGGACTGGCAGCAGATCCGCGGAGCGGAGCACGGCTCGTCGCCGGGACATTGGCACTGGCCCGACGCCTGCCCGAAGGGGCTATGAGGCCACGCGCCCGCCGGATCCTCTTCGCGGTCCTCGACCTCGTCGGCTGGGTCGTGTTCGCCTACCTGCTCGAGCCGTGGAAACTGCTCCGCGCTCCGCAGAGATCGGCGCCGGTTAATTAGGGTCTAATGATCCGGCCCGCGCGGCTCGCTTTCTGGCCCGTGCTCGCACCTCGGGCTACAGAGTCGAGAACCCGTGCACGCCGAGCGACCCCTCGCGCTCGACGACGATCTGCGCAATCGGTTTTGCAATTGGTCAATCGTCGAGAGACAGAACAGCCCTCGATATGTGGCCGAGCTGCGCGCCGGCCTCGCCTGGTGGAGCTCGCGCCTCCAAGGCGTCGACCTGCGCCAGCTCTCGATCGTCCGGCATGTGCTCCCGGAGCTCGACCGCCTCGAGCGCGGCCGCCGGCCGCGCCTGGTCGCGCTCAAGGTCCTCTGCTCCTGGCTTCACCGGGA
>Ga0209474_10005720_pt1 | contig 10548 bp, 8 predicted proteins | sample GraSoiAngelo_145_FD_185902 | JGI IMG/M metagenome (GOLD analysis project Ga0209474, IMG submission 185902) | Grasslands soil microbial communities from the Angelo Coastal Reserve, California, USA - 14_1009_05_20cm (SPAdes) (version 2) | ecosystem: Environmental > Terrestrial > Soil > Grasslands ... | reverse complement strand
AGGATGCGCGAGAGGATTTCGTCTTGGGGCACCGGCGGCGTCGATGTCATCGCGATTTTCGGCGCCGAGGCGGGACCGGTCACCAATACCTGGGCGGTAATGTCGGCAGCCGCGATCTCGGCAACAATGTCGAGGGTCGGATCGATTGTCATGCCGCCGTCGAAACCGATATTGCCGCGGGACACCTTGAACGACTTTCCGAGGAAATCGAACGTGCCGCGGATCGCTTCAAGCGACCCTAACATGTGCGGCGCATCACTCGTGCCAGTCACGCTGATCCGGCCGCGCCATTCGCTGTCGAGCCCGTGCCCGCGCACGAAGACCGGTCCGGGTATGGCGATCTGAAGGTCGAGGGAAGCGGGCACGGCGGGTGGGCTCGGTTTAGCCGGTGCAGCCGGCTCTCGCTTCGCGGTACGGCTGTTGATTTCGACGACTTGCAACCGGGTCACGCTTGTCGGCAGGTTGTCCGGAATCGTCAAATCGCCCTGGTTGGTCGTAAGCCGGGCGGTGACTTTCGGCGATGCGACGGCACCGGCGATCGCGACCGTTCCGCTTGCCGAGAGGACCGCTTCATCGCGGGACACGACACTAAACCCATCGAGGCTTACCGACAGATCGGTAGTCGGACCGGCAGCGCCCAGAACGATGCTGCCGCGCGCCGCGAGACTGCCCTTCGCCGTGTCGCCGGCCGAGAACTCTCGCAAGGTCAGTCGGTCGCGGTCGCCGGCGAGCTCCACGCGCATTCGGGTTAGCACCGCCCCGGTAGCAAAATTCTCGTATCGTCCATCAGCTATCGTCAGATGGCCGCTCGCGGCGGGTGCCGCCGGCGTGCCGTTGATGGAGCCGTCGAGCGCGAACCGCCCGGTGAACCGGTCTTCACCGACGGGCAGCAGATCGGCCAGATTGCCGATCTCACCGGAGCCCTGCAGCCGCAGCGCCAGACGGCCCTGCGGCGGCACCGCGATCGCCAAAGCGGGGGTCAGTACAAGCGGCGCCGAGCCGCTCAATTCGAGCTTGTCCCCTTTGATGCCGCTGACCTTGCCGTTCAACGCAAGCTCGCGTCCATTCCAGGTGCCGTCGACATCGAGACCAAGCGTCGGCAGCCGCTGCTGCTTTGGTAATGCGAAGCGGAGCGCCCGCCCCGATACGGTGAACCGGCCGTGCGGCGCGGCCATCGTACCGCCTATGCTGATATCGAAGCCCGCCGTGCCGCTAACGTCGCGGTAGCCAGCGAGCCGTGCCGCCGAGGCAACCGGCAGGTTTCGCCCAGTGACATCGGCGGACAGCGCCGCACCGCGGCGGGCGGCATTGCCGGTGATCTGCCCCGAGCCGATGCTAAGGGCGAGGCTGGACAGCACCAGGTCATTGCCGTGTTTTGACAGGCTCAGCGGCCGCATCAACTGGATCCGCTCAGCGCCGAGCGCTCCGGCCAGCCGCGACACCCGGATATCGATCGCAGCGCCGTTTGGAGCGAGTTCCCCGGCGCCGGTGAGCGACAGCGCGAGCGGGTCGATAAACTTGCCCTTGGCCTCGGCACCGAATGCGAACCGTCCCGGCCGCGGACTGTCCAAAGTCAGGGTCGCGTTCGACAGATCACCCGAGGGAAAGGTCACCCCGGTCATGGTGGTGCGTCCGGTACCGAAGGGCGTGCCTAACAGGTCATTGAGTCGCGCTGTGGCGGCGAGATGGCCCACCGTAACCCGCGAGCCGCCGACGGCGGAGGACACGCGGTCACCGCTGATCGTCAGGTCGAGCATCTGCCCGGCTCGCGAGTCGAGCCTCGCCGTCGCGTCGAGCCGGCCGGCGAGCGGGGTGCCGACTAGGCGCGACCACGGTGTCAGGTCCGGCACCGCGGCCTTCACCGTGCCGCGGGTTAGCAGGTTCGCGAGGTCGACGCTCAACTCGGCGTCGATGACGGTGTCAGCCGCCTTCAGCCGCATTCGCCTGATCGCCAGTTCGGCGGGCCTACTGACATCCGCTTCGAATGCCAGCGTTCCTTCGAGACTGCCGCTGCGGAAGTCACCGGAAATCGCGCCGTGCGGTTGCGCCGCGTCCATGAGCTCCGCTTCGAGGCGAACTTGCTCGAGCGCGGCCGAGCCTGCGGCTATGTCGCTTCCGTCGATCCGCGCGTGAACGCGCAGTCCATCGAGCAGTCCCGCAACCGCGATGTTACCGCTGATCTTTCCGCCGAGGGTCGTGCCCAAGGCGGCGCCGGCCGGTTGCAGGTCACGAATTTCGGTATCGAGCGTGGCGGCAAGCTGTTGCGTCGACGGAAGCGACATAGCCGCAGGCTCGGCCGCGCTCGAGCAAGTTCGCCTCGAAGCTGTTGCGTCGTTGGGTCGAAGCTCCCGGTGGCCGCGACATGCGAACCCGCACCGATCATCGACAGCCGGTCGAGACGCAACACGCCGCTAGAGTCGCGCTGAGCCAACCCGGCGATTGCGACCGATCCGCCGGTGAGGACATCGAGCGCGGGAAGCCCCGAATGCAGCTTTTCGATTGACCCCTCGAGGGTGGCGACGATTTGGTCCGGGGATGACTGCCGTGCCGTTGCGTTTAGGGCGAGCTCACCTTCAATCGGGTAGCCGAACATGCCCGTGAATGGACGCAGATCTGCGACCGCGAGCCGGAGTTGGCCTTCAAGCTCCTGCCCAAACCGGCCGGTCTTGCCGGCAACGGTGATGTTGATCCCGGCGCCGTGGGCGGTTAAATCGGTCACCTCCAAAGCGCTTCCATCAGGTGCAGCCGTAGCCGCCAGCGACCAGTCGAGATCGCGGCCAAGCTCGCGCGGCGCCCCTTCCGGCATGGCTATCCCGCGGAACCGCCCGCCCGCCGTGATCTCGATGCGCGCTGCCGGATCGGCGGGCTTGCCGCGCCAGGCGACCTCAACCCGAGCGTCGGCATGCTCCGTGCCCGCCGCGGCGACGCCGATCGATTCCCCGGTCGTGTCGATCTGGAGCCGTGGTCGGTCTTCGCTGCCGGAGATCGTGGCGGTCAGCTCTGCCGAGCCCCGAGCGGATTGGCCGAGGAGACCGCTCGCCAGGCCTAAGTGCGCAAAATTCGCCCTGAGATGCCCGGTGATGGCGCGATCGGGTTCGGCGAGCGCCAGGTCGGCGTTTAATCTGCCTGCCGCCATGTCGATCGACAGCGCTTCGAGCGCGATCCGACCGTTCTCGGATACCCGCACCCGGGCCGAAAGGGGCATGCTGTCGCCGGCCAACGCCGCCAACTCGGGCGGCAGCAGCGGCGCGATGGCGGCGGTACCGGTCACCCCGACTGTGGTTTCCCGCGCGGCGGTGATCGTCACATCGCCCGCAACTCTCGCGAGTTTACCGGCGGACGCCTCGAACTGACCGTGCCAATCCGCAAGCGGGCCGTCGCCGGATAATGAGACCGCCAATGCTGGCCGATCAGGTCGATTGAGCCAGCGGCCGAGCAGAAGCCCGGTCGGCTCGCTCGCCGTCACCTGCAATGCCATGACCGGCTCGACCCCGCTCTTGTGGAGCTCAAGCGCGAGGTTCCCGGGCATGCCGTCCGTGCGGTGCAGATCGAGCATCACGTCGGCCGTGCCGCCGCGCAGTATGGCACGCCCGGCGATTGCCGCCTCGACGCTCTCGCCAGGGGTATCGGTGTCGAGCGCGAGCCGCTCGATTGCCAGCCGATCGATCGCTACCGCGACCAACGGCCGTGGTAATCGCAAGCGTTCGGACAGCGGTATGGGCTCGGGAGGAACTGCCGCTTCGGGGAAGCGGGTGATCACGATCTCCCCGACCGTCAGTGCTTTGACGTGCAGCCCTCCGGCCAGCAGCTCGCCAGCGGCGAGGTCCAGATGCGCGTCGTTCAGCGCCAGCCAGGTTCCGCGGTCATCGCTGATTTCGATGCGCCTCGCCCGCATGTCGAATGGGACGCTGCCCTCGAGCTCGTGCAGCGTCACCGAAAAACCGGGGCTGCTCATCAGGCCGGCGAGCAGGTCGCCGGCCCAGCCGAGGCCGATCGACGTCTGCAACACGCCGAACGCGCTGACCAGGAGCATCGCCAGCAGCAACAGGGCAAACCCGAGCCAGCGCAGCGATCGGCTCAGAAACGGCTTGAGTTGCATCAGAACGCTTGGCCGAGGCTGATGTAGAACTGGACCGGCGAGTCCGCCCGGCGCCGCTTCAGCGGAGTCGCGATGTCGAGACGCACCGGTCCGAATGAGGTGTAGTAGCGCAAGCCGAGCCCGGGGCCGTAGAAAAGCTGGTGGCCAAGCTGAGGCACGCTGCTCGGTAGAAGCTGCCAACATCGATGAACGGGACAATGCCGATCGTTTCGGTGATCTTGATGCGAGCCTCCAGGCTCAGCTCCAGGCTGGATTTGCCACCGATCGGGTTGTTGTTGGCGTCGAGCGGTCCGGCTTTCTGATATGCGTATGCACGGATCGAGCCGCCGCCGCCGGCATAGATGCGCTTGTCGGCGGGAAGCTCAGCAAGCGATGCGCCTTGGATCGAGGACACCGCCGCGAAGTCGGCGATAACGTAGCGATCGCTGTCGGTCAGCCGCTGATATGTAGTGCCTGAGATTCGCCCCGAAACGAAAGTCAGGTCCGGACCAGAAAAGCTCCGGTAAGGCGTGAGGTTGATCTGACCGCGATAGCCGCGGCTCGGGTTCAGCAGATCATCGCTATGCTCGAGCTTTAGGTAAAGCGGAACGCCAATAAGCGAGTAATGCTGCGTCCGCTGCGCGGCGGTGAGCAATCCGATATTCGCCTGCTGCAGGACATTGGCTTTTTCGACGCTGAATGCTGCGCCGAGCGCCAGATCGGGCCTGAAGCGGCGCTCAATGCCGCTCGACAGCCGGACGTATCGGCTGTGATAGGCGGGCGGCGTATCATCGGCGACCTCCGCGCTGGCAAGCAGGTCCTGGTCCGTGGCAAGCCAGTCGGGCCGGCGGAAATTGGCGCTGACGCCGTTCTTCTGTTGCCCGGCATCGAGCGACAGCCGCAGATACTCGGCGCCGCCAAACAGGTTACGGTTTTCCCAGAACACCCGCGCGCCGGCCCCTTCGCTGGTGTTGTACGCGAGCCCGGCGCCGATTGTTCGGTGAGCCCGCTCGGTCGTCTCAATATCCATGCGCGCCTGATCGGGAGCGGCCGGGTCGTTGACCGGGGTGATCTTGACCGTGCTGAACAGTCCGCTTTCGATCAGCAGCTTGCGGGTCTCGTCAACCTTGCGGTTGTCGTACGGTTCGCCGGCGCGCCACTGAATGCGGCGCTCCACATAACCAGGATCGAGCCGTTCGAGACCGGCGACCGATGCCGGGCCGAACCGCATTCGAGGCCCCGGGTCGAGCGCATAGGTTATCGCCATCGTCCGCGCATCATGGTCGATCACAACGCGCCGTTCGCCCCTCTTGGCGAACGGGTAACCGGCGTGCCCCAGCGCGGCCAGCAGCGCGTTTTCGGTCGCGACGACCGGCTCGGTGCGCGCCGGATCGCCCGGTCTGAGTGGCAGCGACGGCGCCTCCGGGTCAAGCGGAACGACAAGCGGTTTGCCGCCCGAGCCGAGAATATCCATTGAGGCGATGCGATAGAGCGGGCCAAGATTGGCCATCACGATCACCTTGACCGGATCGCTGGTGGCGTCGACCTCGTACGAGAATTGCGCGTCCCAGTAGCCGACGCTGTGTGCAGCATCCTTCAGTCGTTCGAGATCACGGTCGGCACGGCGACGCAGCGCCTCCTCGGAGGCCGGCAGACGATCTTCAAGGCTTTTCAGTTCCGATATCTCGTCTAGGAGATCGGCGAGGCTGGAATCCTCGACGCCGGTAATCTTCGCCTCATATCGCAGGTCAGCAGCCAATACTAAGGGACCACAGAGGCATGCCACCGCCCCACCCATCAGAAAGCCCAAGCCACTGCGTCGAGCCGCGCCCCAGGTCACCGAAAATGCTCCGGCGAGCATTTGTTAAACGGTACTCTCAAACAGGTCCACCAAACGCAGCAAGCAAATTCGAGCTGCAATTCTCAAATGCGCCACGGCCTCTCGCTATCCCCGAGAGAGTGTGTGAGAACGCGCGTCGCGGCGCAACGCGTTCCGAAAAAATGCGCGCAGGCGCACACCCAAAACGAAACTATTTTCCAGCTCGCCCGAGGGTCGAAAGGTGTGTGACAATTTTGAGCCCGCTGGCAGATGCCCGCTCGAAGGAAGGAACCTCAATCCGGCACGCCCGTGAACTTAGGTTAAGGGAACTGCTGATCGGGGGTTGAAATGCTTACACCCGAGGAAAGCGCGCTCCTGCTGGATCTGAATCAGCGATTGAGAGAGTTGCACGTTCAGAAGGCCATGGCCCGGAGAAACCGAGCGCCCGGGCGCGTCGAGGCGTTGCAGACCGAAATCGATGAACTGACCGAAGACTGCGATAAGGTGCTTGACGCGGCCGAGGCCGGATAGCGGCGGTTGCATGTCGGAAATCTCCGAGAGCCCAGATCTGCTGCGCGAAATCGCCGGCGATCTGCTCGCCAACGCAGAGCGGTGCTATCGGCTCGCCCGAGCAACACTTGACTTCCAAGCGCGCGAAAGGCTGCTCGACCTTGCTAGAGAATTTGAAGAAAGAGCCGAGGCGGCAAGAGCGCAAGCCCGGCGCTAGTTTCGCCCGGATACGCGGACCGGCTAGGCGGGGCCCATCCGCGGCAACGCCGTACAGAGCCGTGCGGCCGAACGAGCTAACGCATCCCGAACCCGGTTTTCGTATTATCGCTCTATTCGGGGCAATGGGAGCAATCGTGCCCCTTATTCTACTGTCCTTGGAAAAGGATTTAACCTCCCACCTCGGTCCAGACCGCCTGCTACCTGTGCTCCGAATCCTGATCTGGCCAGCGTCAGTTTTGGCCATTGGAATGCAATGGTCGATGTCTGCATCAGCATTGGTTCTCACGGTCCTACTTAACGTTGCAACTTATCTTGTGGTCGGTAGCTTGGTCTGGTTGGGGCTACAGCGCCCGCGCTCGATTGCCTATCTTGTCATCGTAGGTATCATGTACCTGACGCTGGTAGGCTTTGCCGGGGTATGCGAGCGGCTGCTCATCTGAACGCTCGTGGGGCTGTGGGGCTGGCCGAATATGATCATCGCCGAACTCGCCCGCCCCGTAGCCGATCTCCGCCATGTTGACCCTGTGCCGATGAGCGCAAACTATCAGGTCCGGCCGACGCCACCGGCACCCCAACGGTGGCGGTGCCGATCAGCGCTATTCGGGAAGTGCACTTGAATCGCCAGCTTCAATCCTGCTGACACAGCTACCCGATGCCGGCCGAACGGCGCCAGCCGACCCGATGAGTTGATCCGGCGCGCTCGTGTGGGCCGCAAGGGGCAGAGCGCATGTTGGCGCTGCGGTCCACTGGTTTAGGCCTCCGACGGCCCTCATCAAGTTTTTTGCTGGGAAATATCCGAACTAAATTGGATTTGTGGCCGCTGGCTCCAGCCGTCCCACACACCAGCTCAATCTGGCGTTTGTTGCATGCGCGGTCAGAATCGGCCTAAATCGGCTAATGGATCGGCGGCGTTTGCTTATGCTTGCTGGCGGAGTACTGGCGATACCGCGGCCCGCCCGGGCTGCGCCCGCCGTCGCGCCGCTTCGGCGGCTCAGACTCGTCAACGCGCATACCGGCGAAACCTTTGACGGCCCATTTCGCGACGATATAGGTCCGATCGCTGTGGCGCTTGCGGAGCTGTCGGATTTCCTGCGCGACCACCATTCGGGCGAGAAGACGGTGATCGATGTCGGCGTGCTCGATTTTCTCGCCAGCATCATGGACGCGGTCGGGGCAACGCGCGCGACCGTCCTCTCGGCCTACCGCACGCGTGAGACCAACGCGAAACTGGCGCGCACCCATTTTGGTGTCGCTGAAAATAGCCAGCACATCTACGGGCGTGCGCTCGACATTCGCTTCGAGACGCGCAACGAAGCTGCGGTGCATGCCGCCCGTATGCTGCAGAGTGGCGGGGTGGGTTGGTATCCACACTCTGGTTTTTTTCATATCGACACTGGACCCGTGCGCAACTGGACGCTCGACGAGAGAGGACTAGATTCGTTGCTCTTAAATCGCAGGAAGGAATTGGTGACCAGCTCCCGCAGAAACGACCTTGTCCTACCGGGACTGGAACAGAGCGGCGACCCGCTTCCCCGGCTTGCGAATAGCGGCCGCCCGCTGCCCGGCATGGAACAGAGCGGCCGGCCTTTGGCAGGGTTCGAACAGAGCGCGCATCGCCTCTCGAAACTGACACATGTCGACCGCGGCTCGAGCCTGACCAGCCGGCGCGGAGTCCGCTTTTAACGGGGAATCCGTCCCGCTCGGGATGACTGCGCGTTTTCCGTCGACGGTGTCGGAGCCGATCTAGCCGGTTCGAACACGCTGCTAACTTCGCTCGTAACTCGCTCAACATCCCGCCGCTGTTGCCCATCAGCAGGGTTGCTGGGTGTAGATGCGCTCTGCCGCTCGAGCGGCTCAAAATGCCGGACGCCGCTCGCGTGCGGAGCAGGCGGAAGTCTCCCCATCTTAAAGGGGGGCGGGCGGTCAGCGATCTCGCGGAGCGCCGCCATGGCGATCGGCACCGTCGATGGCGCAACCCAGCCTTTTGCGGCTAGTTCGAGCTGACGGAGCACCCCGGCCGCGGTCGTCGGCTTGATTGCGGCGATCCGCTCGTAGATCGCCCGAGCGGCATCGCAGGCCCTTTTTGCCGCGGCTTCGATCTGATCGCTTTCTTCGATCGAGAGACGATCTAATAGATCATCCCGCCGTTTCTCACGGGTTCTTAGCTCATCGATAAGCAGGAACAGTCCCGCATCGGAGACTGATAAAGGATCACCTGCCCGGGTTAGGGCGGGCAAGTCGCGATCGGTTGCGGTGATCATGCTCTGTGCTCCTCTGTGATCCTTTCCAAGGGGGAACGGACGGTTGGAAAGACCCACAGAGTCACCGCGCCGCTAAGTACACACCGGGCGCGCACTGCGTGCAACAGGTTTTCATCAGCGAGGCCCCAGTCTGCTGCGCCCGAGTTCGCAACATCGGGAAAAGATTCAGTCGCTCGGGGTTCCTCCAGAGCAGTTCGACGGCGCCCTGGCTGCATGGGCTCTGATGTGTTTGCGCGGTGGCATTCGCAGAAACGCGCGACGCCCTCGCTTCGCGCGCGCAGTTAGCCCATTGGTCGCGCGTCAACGGCGTCGATCACTTCGCGAAAAAGCTCCCGCATTACCTGTGCTGGATGGCCATTCTGCAGATCCCGAAACGCGATCGGGAACCGCATCGCGTACGCTTCTATTGCTTCGGCCAGCCGCTGCCGGTCGCTTTGGGGCGCGGTCGCCAAAATGCCGCCCAGACTCGCGATTATGGCGTCCAAGGATCGAGTTGATGCCATCAGCTCCCCTCCCGCAATGCTCCCGGTCAGCCATCGTAACGAGAGAGGCGTGACCAAGGCGAGCAACTTATGGGCGGATCGGATTCGTCGTGAAAACCCAAAGCGGGGCCACACCGAGCGTGGCCCCGCCGCCGACCCGCCGTCAAACTCGGGCTGGCGTCCACCTTCTACGCGTGTTCGTCTTTGCCCTGCGGAGCAGCGGCGCTGATCGCGTCGGATCGATGTTAGGTCGAATGCTTCGAGGGTGGTAGACGCGGGAAGGAATTGAACCTCCTACCTCTGCCATGTGCTGGCAGTGCTCTACCGATGAGCTACGCGCCTTCAGCAGGACTCGATCTCTCCCGCGAATGCAAAGCAGTGCGAACGCGCTCAGCCGGGGTGGGCTCGTCCCAGAATAGCGGATGGCCATTCGCAGAGGATATTTTGTCTCGCCGGACCGGGGTGCGCCCCGCCAATTCGAATGTCGGCTTGCCTTGGCTGGCTCGCATCCGATTGGCGCGGGCGACAAGCTCGGCCAAGGCATTAGGAACCGGCCGTTGACAAGAAACCCTCCGTTCTCTTGCGCCACAATGACGTCGTCCTGCTGCCGGAGATACCGCACTACCTCCTCAATCGAGGCTGCGGGTACCAGGATTTGAGCGGAGGGCGCCACCTTGCTGCTGAGCTGTTCGCGACGGGTTTCGATCTCGCGAGCACAGCCCATCTGGATGCCTTGTACCTGTCTTGGGCTCAATCCGAACTCGGCCGCCAGCTCTATGTTTTTCGCCCCCGCCGCCAATCGGCCCAGCAGGCGGTCTCGGTCGGCGCGTTGAATTGAAATGGGACTGCGCCTGTGCGGCGCCTCCTCAACTGCCTGAGGAGCGCTCGATAAGCGATCAGTGGCGCTCGTGCATTCCGGGTCTTGTATCGGGCTCGGGTCTGAATTGACGTGAGTGTCAGCCGGGGTGTGGGCGAACGAGCCCGTTACGAACGCCTCAGCGGTGCGCGCCAACGCGATCGCTCGATCAAATGGCAGAGAGCGCAGGGCATTGACAAGCAACCACATTCGACGAGCTGGGGGTCGACCAAACGGATCAGTTCGGCAAGATCATTCACGACGCAATCCTCGCCGGTTTGCATTTCGATCGTGTGACAAGAAGCAAGAGCTGCACCAAGACC
>Ga0209474_10005715_pt1 | contig 10557 bp, 10 predicted proteins | sample GraSoiAngelo_145_FD_185902 | JGI IMG/M metagenome (GOLD analysis project Ga0209474, IMG submission 185902) | Grasslands soil microbial communities from the Angelo Coastal Reserve, California, USA - 14_1009_05_20cm (SPAdes) (version 2) | ecosystem: Environmental > Terrestrial > Soil > Grasslands... | reverse complement strand
TCGCGGCGGTTATCTGCCCGACACCCGATCCCTTTGGCATGTGCCTCTTCGCTTCGCCAATGCTGGCGCTGTACTTCCTCTCGATTCTGGTTGCCTACATGGTCCACCCCAAGCGCCGCGAGGCCACCCTGCACCGGATCCAGCAGCTCGTGCACGACAAGGCCGTCTACGCACCGATCTGGCAGCTGGCGTTCCTCAACGGGGTCGGGCCGCGCGTCGAGGAATCAGGGCTCGGCTTGATCCCCGGGTTCGCGTACTCGGGACCCTACGAGGACCTCAAGCTCAAGAGATGATCGGCGTGCGGCCGCTGGGGATCGCCACGCTGGCGGTGTTCTTTCTCGCGGCGTTCACGCCGCTGCCGGTCCGCCTCTATGACCTGCTGGCCGTCCCCGCGCGGATCGGCCCGGCCGACGCGATCGTCGTGCTCGCGGGGGGCGGGGTGCTGTCGGGCGGCGAGCTCTCGGACACCTCGCGCCGACGCACCGCGCTCGGCATCGACCTCTACCGCGACGGCCTGGCTCCGCTGCTCGTCCTGTCCGGCGCGGTGGGGTGGAGGTCGGAGAGCACGGCGCGGGCGGCGCTCGCGGGGAAGTGCGGCGTCCCGGACGCCGCGGTCATCGCCCGCACCGCCGGTCACACCACCCACGAGGAAGCGGCCACGCTCGCCCCGCTGCTGCGCGCTCGAGGCGTCCGGCGCCTCCTGCTCGTGACCGACGCGTCGCACATGCGCCGCGCGAGGCGACTGCTCGAGGATGCCGGCTTCGACGTCCTGCCCGCCCCCGTGCGCGTGATGGATGCGCCGAGACAGCCCGGCGAGCGCATCCGGCTGTTCCACGAGACGCTCCGGGAGAGCCTGGCGCTGCTCTACTACGGCGTGGCCGGTTACCGCTGACGGAGGCGAGATGGCCGCTTACCTGATCGTCGCGCTCACGTCGCTGCTGGCGTACCTGTTCGCCGTGAAGCGGCTGGGGCGGCGGCCGTCCGATCTGCCGGGGGCGCTCGCGCGCATCGCGGACGCCGTGGGGACCGGCCTCGTCTTCGCCCTGGTGAACCTGGCGGCCGCCGGCGGTCTCGTCCTCGGCCTGCGTGCGCTGACCGGCCGCTTCGTCTCGCTCTACCCGCTCGACGATGGCGTCTGGCTCGTGGTGTCGATGCTGCAGGGCTGGCTCTGGCGCCTCTGGCGCGACTCGCGCTCGAGCCAGGTCGCGTCGTGACCCTGATCGTCGAGGCCGACACCGCGCTGCGCCAGGTCCTCGAGGCGCTGGCGGTCGACGCGCGGCTGGTGTTCTTCGCCGGTCTGCCCGGCACCGGCAAGAGCCTGCTCATCCACCAGCTCGCCCACGTCGCGCACGCCCGCGGGCGCCGCATCCACCTGCTCCAGTGGGACGTCGCGCGGCCGGTGTTCGAGGCGAGCGCGGCGGGCGCGCGTTATCCGCTGGAAGACGGCGCGACCCACGGCGTGATCCGCCTGGCCGTCGGCCGCTGGGCGCGCGGCGCCGTCGCCCGCTGGCACGCGGCGCATCCGGGCGTGGGCGACCTGCTGCTCGGCGAGACGCCGTTCGTCGGCCATCGCCTGGTGGAGCTGGCGCGACCCGAGCAGGACGCCGCCGAGCCGGCGCTGGCCGGCGCCTGGGCGCGCTTCGTGATCCCGGTGCCCTCGCGCGCGTTGCGCGAGCACCTCGAGGCCGAGCGCGCGCGGCGCGCCCGCGACCCGGTCCATCCGCGCGAGCGCGAGGACGCGCCGCCGAGCGTGCTGCGCGATGTCTGGCGGGAGCTGGCCGGCGCCGACATCGCCTACGACCCGACGCTGTACCGGCGCGCCTACGAGCGACTGCTCGTCCACCGTCACGCCGTCGTGCTGCCACTCGAGTCACGGCTGCCGACGGCCGGCGTCTCCGCCTACGACTTCCGCGTGGCGACGACGGATCTGCTACCCTCGCCGGACGAGATCGCCGCCGCCATCCGCGACATCGAGACGCGCTATCCCGATCCCGGCGCGCTCCAGCGCGAGATCGACGGGTGGCGTCACCTCGGCCCATGACCTCGCTGCGCATCGGCCTCGTCGGCTCCCGCTTCGCCGCTCGTCTCCACCTGCTCGCCTACCGGCGCGTGTACGGCGTCGAGGCGGCGCTGGTCGGCGTGACGTCGCCGACGGCCGAGCGGCGCGAGGCGCTCGCGCGTGAGAGCGGCGCCACCGCCTATCCGAGCCTGACGGCCATGCTGCCGCACGTGGACGTGGTCGACGTCTGCGCGCCGCCGGCCGCCCACGAGCCCCTCGCGCTCGAAGCCCTCGAGGCCGGCAAGCACGTCGTCATCGAGAAGCCGTTCACCGGCGCCTTCGGGCCGGACGACGCCGCCTTCGCCGGCAACCGGGCCGACAAGCAGCGCCTGCTGAAGGACGCCCTCGCCAGCGCCGACCGCATCGTGCGCGCGGCGCGCCGCCGGGGCGTCGTGCTCGGCTACGCGGAGAACTGGATCTATGCGCCGGCCGTCCAGAAGGAGCGCGAGATCGTCGAGAAGACGGGCGCCCAGATCCTCTGGATGCTCGGCGGCGAGTCGCACAGCGGCTCGCACTCGCCGGTCTACGGCATCTGGCGTCACGCCGGCGGCGGCTCGCTGGTCGGCAAGGGCTGCCATCCGCTCACCGCCTGCCTCTATCTCAAGCAGGTCGAGGGTCGCGCGCGGGCCGGCCGTCCGATCCGGCCGGCGGCGGTCTCCTGCCGTGTCCACGAGATCACGCGGCTGGCCGGCTTTCGTGACCGCGGCTTCCTACGCACCGACTACCGGGACGTCGAGGACTACAGCCAGCTGCACGTGACGTTCGACGACGGCACCGTCGCCGACGTCTTCGCCACCGAGCTGGTGCTGGGCGGCGTGCACAACTACCTGGAGGTCTTCGCCAACAACCACCGGACGACGTGCCGGCTCAACCCCGTGAACCTGCTCGACACCTACAATCCCGAGGCGGCCCAGTTCCGCGACGTGTACGTCGTCGAGAAGATCGGCACCAAGGAGGGCTGGAGCCACCCGGCTGCCGACGAGGAGTGGCAGCAGGGCTTCCACGGCGAGATCCAGGACTTCCTCGAGTGCTGCGTCGCCGGTCGCCGCCCCCAGTCGGGGGCCCTCGCCGCCCACGACACGGTCGCCACGCTCTACGCCGGCTACGTCTCCGCCGAGCGCGGGGGCCAGGAGACGCCGGTGCCGGTGGCGGCACTGGCAGAGGTAGAATGACGGCCACCCCGATGAAGCTGACGGTCGAGTTCCCCAGCGTCGCGTACCGGGAAGGCCCGGCCGCCGTGCTCCGCCTCGCCCGCGCCGTCGAGGACCTCGGCTACGACCATATCGACATCTTCGATCACGTCGTCATGGGCCACCCGCTGGTGGCGCTGGCCGCGTTGGCCGCCGTGACGTCACGGGTGACGCTCGGCACCGAGGTGCTGGTGCTCCCGCAGCGCGAGCCGACGCTGGTGGCCAAGCAGCTCAGCACGCTGGACACGCTCTCGGGCGGCCGCGTGAGGCTCGGCGTCGGCGTCGGGTGGCAGGAGTCGGAGTACGAGGCGCTCGGCGCGGACTTCCACACGCGCGGCAGCCGGATGGACGAGGCCATCGCGCTGCTGCGCGCGTACTGGAGCGAGGCGCACGTCAACTTCGCCGGCAAGCATTACCGCGCGACCGAGATGGCGATGGAGCCCAAGCCGCCCCAGGGCGGGCGGCTGCCGATCTGGATCGGCGGCGCCTCCGACGCCGCGTTCCGCCGCGTCGGCCGGCTCGGCGACGGCTGGCTGGCCAGCCGGGTGACCGACGCCGCCGACGGCCGGCGCGCGATCGAAACGATCCGCCGTCACGCCGAGGCGGCCGGGCGCGATCCCGCCGCCATCGGCCTGCAGAGCATGGTGGCGCCGCCGCCGCGCGACGCCGAGGGCAAGCGCTTCTACGCCGAGCCCGAGCGTGTCGTCGCGCGCGCCGCCGAGCTGCAGCGCATGGGCTTTCAGTGGATCTCGCTCAACGCGACGGCGCTCTTCCAGGCCGGCGCCCGCTCGGTCGACGCGATCGCCGACGGGCTGGGCGCCCTGCACGCCCGGCTGCGGAAAGAGGTCGGCTGATGGACACGCTGAGGCTCGGACGCCTGCGCGTCTCGGCGGTCGTCGAGCGCGCCGGGCCCACGCGGCCGACCTGGCTCCTGCCCGACGCCGTGCCGGAGGCCGTCGAGCGTCACCGCGACTGGCTCGCCCCGCACTTCCTCGACGACAAGGGACGGTTCCTGCAGTCCATTCACGCCTTCGTCGTCCGGGCGCCGGGCTACACCGCGCTGATCGACACCTGCGTCGGCAACGACAAGGACCGCGGCGGGCGCGCGCCGTTCCACATGATGCACACGGGCTTCCTCGAGGACCTGGCCGCCGCCGGCGTGCCGCCGGAGTCGGTCGACCTCGTGCTGTGCACGCACCTGCACGTCGATCACGTGGGCTGGAACACGCGCCGGGAGGGCGGTCGCTGGATGCCGACCTTTCCCCGCGCGCGCCACCTCTTCGGCCGGCGCGAGTGGGAGCACTGGTCGGCCGAGCGCGACCCCGACACCGCGCGGATCATGGCCGACAGCGTGACCCCCGTGCTCGACGCCGGGCTCGCCGAGCTGGTCGACATGGACCATCGCGTCTCCGACGAGCTCTGGCTGGAGCCGACGCCGGGGCACACGCCCGGTCACGTGAGCGTGCGGCTGCGCTCGGACGGGGCCGAGGCGGTCGTCACCGGCGATCTCATGCACTGCCCCGTGCAGGTCGCCGAGCCGCAGTGGTCCAGCCACTTCGACAGCGACGTCGAGCAGGCCCGCAAGACGCGCCAGGCGTTCTGCGAGCGCTACGCCGACACCGACGTCGCCGTGCTCGGCACGCACTTCCACCATCCGACGGCCGGGCGCATCGTGCGCCACGGCGACACGTGGCGCTTCCGCGTCAGCCACGGAGGAGAGACATGATGGCCCGCCCCTACAACGTCATCGACGCCGACGGCCACATCCTCGAGCCGGTGGACCTCTGGGCCAAGTACATGGACCCCGCCTACCGCGAGCGGGCGCCGCGGATCATCGTGGACGCCGACGGCAAGGAGCGGCTGCTCGTCGAGGGCAAGGTGCTGGGCAGCCAGAAGGGCTTCGGCGTCATCGGCGCCATCGGCGCGCGCCAGGGCGACGTGAACGAGGCCACCATGAAGTACGTCGACGGCCGGCCCGGCGGCTTCGATCCCCACGCGCGCATCCCCGACATGGACCTCGACGGCATCGACGCCGCCTTCCTCTATCCGAGCATCGGCCTCTTCGCTGGCGCCGTGCAGGACCCCGGGCTGGCGGCGGCGATGTGCCGCGCCTACAACCGCTGGCTGGCCGACTACTGCCGCCCCTACCCCGACCGGCTGTTCGGCGTCGCCATGCTGCCGATGCAGTCGATCGAGCTCGCCATCGAGGAGATGCGCTTCGCCCGCCAGGAGCTCGGCATGCGCGGCGGCTTCCTGCGCCCCAATCCCTACAACGGGCGCATGCTCCACCATCCGGACTACGCGCCGTTCTGGCAGGAGGTGCAGGAGCTCGACTTCTCCATCGGCCTGCACGAGGGCGCCAGCGGCGGCATGCCGCAGGTCGGCGTCGACCGGTTCACCACGCGCGGCGCCCGCCACATCATCTCGCACACGATGGAGATGATGCTGGCCGCCATGAGCGTGATCTGGGAAGGCGTCTGCGATCGCTACCCGCGCGTGCGCATCGCCTTCCTCGAGTCGGGCGGCGGCTGGATCGCGCCGTGGCTCGATCGCATGGACCGGCACTTCGACGACAAGGGCTTCAACGACTCCGGCCTCTCGATGCGCCCGAGCGAATTGTTCCAGCGCAACTGCTGGATCTCGTTCGAGCCCGTCGAGGGCAGCCTGAGCGTGCTGGCCGACTACATCGGCCCCCACAAGATCCTCTGGGCCACCGACTATCCGCACCCCGACGGCTTCTTCCCCGGCGCACCCAAGCTGATCGCCGATCGCCCGGAGCTGTCGGCGGCCACCAAGCGCGAGATCCTGGCGGGCGGGGCGATGCGGTTCTACGGGTTGAAGTAGCGCAACGAGCGGGGACTCGCGACTCGGCGCGTCGACGCGGCCGGTATCGGTGCTGTTCTCTTCATGGTCTCTGCCGCTGGCTGCGACCCGGCGCTTCGCATGCGTGGAACGGTGCTCGAAGGCACCGGATCGGTCACGGATGGGCCCGCGCATCCGGTGTCGGACGTTCACGTTCAACTCGAGTCTGGGGGCCAGATTCTGAGGATCACGACGACCGACGTTCATGGACGCTACAGCCTCTTCCGCATGGTCCGCGAATACGCCGTGCCGGCTGCTGCACCATCGACGTCACGATGACGCCAGCTCCGTGATGCCGTGCGCATTTCGCGCTTGACAGGTTTCTGACTGCATCCCGGCCACGCTTCGCCAGCGCGCGAAAATTCCGTCCCTGCGGGCCGTAGGACGGCGCTGAAGCGCCATCACGCGCCTCTTCGCGAAAAATGCGGATCGCGACACCAGCGCGCCCGGGCGAGGCTCGCAGGCCCCTCCGAAAGCAGGGTTTAGAGTTTCCCCAGCGAAGGGAGACTCCATGCCGACGCACTCGCCAGACGTTTCGACGGCCACCGAGCTCAAGCGACTGGGTGACGAGATCGCCGAGCTCTCGGCCCATCTCGACGCGGCGACTGCTCGCCTCCTGAGCCTCGTCCGTGAGTTCGATGACCGCGGGGGCTGGAACATCGGCTTTCGTTCCTGCGCCGCCTGGCTCGCGTGGCGCGTCGGGATGGACCTTGGCGCCGCGCGCGAGCGCGTCCGGGTCGCACGCGCGCTGGCGACACTGCCGCGCGTGGCTGACGCGCTCGCTGGCGGCGAGCTCTCTTATGCCAAGGTGCGCGCCCTCACGAGAGTCGCCACGCAGGAGACTGAGGAGCGCTTGCTGGCGTTCGGCAAGGCCGGAACGGCCGCCCACGTCGAGCGGCTCGTTCGAGGCTGGCGGCGTGTCGACCGGCAAGCCGAAGCTCGCGAGACAGCCCGCCAGCACGCGAGCCGCGCCTTGCACGTGTATCAAGACGAAGACGGCACCGTGGTCCTGCGAGGGCGGCTGACGCCCGAAGTCGGCACGCTGGTGATGCAGGCGCTGACCGGCGCCCGCGAGACGCTGTATCAGCGCGCTCGCCTCACGAGTCCGGAGACCGAGCCGCCGACGATGGCGCAGCAGCAGGCCGACGCGCTGGCGCTGCTCGCCGAAACGGCATTGCACCACGGCGTCGACCCGGGCGCTCCCGCCGAGCGGTATCAGGTCGTGGTCCACGTCGATGCCGCAGCGCTCGCGGACCCCGATCAGCCGGGCCAGTCGGCGCTCGAAGACGGCACGCACGTTTCCGCGGAAACGTCCCGCCGCCTGGCGTGCGACGCGAGTCGCGTGGTGATGCGGCACGACCCGGACGGCCACGTCGTGGAGGTCGGCGCGCGGACGCGCACGATTCCACCGGCGCTGCGCCGTGCCCTTCACCATCGTGACCGCGGTTGCCGCTTTCCGGGCTGCGGATTGCCCTTCGGCCAGGGCCATCACATCCGTCACTGGGCGAACGGAGGCCCGACGACGCTGTCGAACCTTGCCTTGCTGTGTCGCCGGCACCATCGAGCCATCCACGAAGAAGGCTATACGGTCGAGCGGGGGCCCGGGGGCGAGCTGAGGTTCCATCGCCCCGGTGGCCAGCTGCTGCCGGAGGTCCCGCCAGCCCCACGCGTCCCGGGCCACGTCGTCGAGATGCTCGCCGCCCACCACGACAGGGGCGCCGTCTGTGCCCACGCGCGGATCGCAAGCTCGGGATGGGCGGGCGAGCGCTTCGACGTTCGCTACGCGATCGACGTTTTGCATCCGCTGGCACTCATGACGACCTACTTCTTCAGCCGGATCTCCTCGTAGGGCGCGGCGAAGTAGAGCTGGGGGCTGAGGCCGATGGCGGGCTGCTCGACGCGCGGGCCGACGCCGTGCAGGGTGGCCGGCTCCCAGATGGGGCCGAACATGACGCGCTCGTGCATCAGGCGCTGGATCTGGTGCAGGAGCGCCTCGCGCTTCTTGCGGTCGCGCTCCTGCGCCTGCTGGCGGTAGAGGTCGTCGATGTCCGGGTAGCCGCCCGACGCGTACGGCGCCGTGCTGAGCACGAAGCTCTCGATGCGGGTGGCGGCGTTGCCGCCGGGGGCGGCCGAGACCGTCGCGATGATCCCCGTCAGCTTCTTGCCGCGCCACGCCTCCATGAAGGTCGCCCGCTCCATCTCGCGCACCCGCGTGCGGATGCCGACCGCGGCCAGCGAGTTGGTCACGGCCTCGCCGAACGTCGTGAAGGGCGGCAGCGGCGTGAGGTCGCCGGCGTCGAAGCCGCCGGGATAGCCGGCCTCGGCCAGCAGGCGCCTGGCCTGGGCGGCGTCGTAGGGATAGGGGTCGAGCTTCAGCGCGAAGTCCATCATGCTGGGGATGATCGAGCCCGTCAGTCGCGAGAAGCCGAGCCGCTCCGCCTCGTTGATGGTCGGCTTGTCGACGGCCAGCGTGGCCGCCAGCCGGACGCGGCGATCGTGCCACGGCGACTTCGGCTTCCACTGCTCGGGAAACTCGAGCCACCACGTCGCGGGCGGGATCGTCTGGGCCAGGCGCAGCCGCGGATCGGCCTTGATGGTCGCCGCCTCGACGCCGACCATCAGATAGCCGATGTCGGCCTCGCCGGTCTTCAGCATGGCCAGACGGGTCGTGCGATCGGGCACGCCCTTGATGACGACGGTCTTGATCGTCGGCTTCTTGCGCCAGGACTGATCGGTGGCCTCGAACACGACCTCCACGCCCGGCGTCATGCGCACGAAGCGATAGGGGCCAAGCCCGATCGGCTGGCGCTTGAAACCGTCTTCGCCGACCTTCTCGATGTACTTCTTCGGCACGATCCAGGCCGCGCCGGTGGCCGGCGTCGCGTAGAACGTGAGGAAGTCGGGCCAGGGCGCCTGCAGCACGAAGCGCACGCGCGCCGAATCGACGACCTCCACCGTCTTGACGCGCTCCTGCAGCAGCCTGGCGGCCGCCCCGCGATAGCGGTGGAAGCTGAACTTCACGTCCTCGGCGGTGAACGGATCACCGTTGTGGAACTTCAGGCCCTCGCGCAGCCTGAACTCGTAGGCGAGCCCGTCCGCGCTCTCCTTCCAGGACGTGGCCAGGCTCGGCGCCATGTCGTTGCCGGGCATCGGCTTGACGAGCGCGTCGTGCAGCGCATAGAGGAAGACGAACGGCGTGCCGATGCCGGGCGTTTCGGCGGGATCGAGAAACGTGGGGGCGATCGACGCGTCGAAGGCGACCGTCAGCTGGCCTTCGGGCGGGCCCTGGGCGGCGGCGCGACCGAGCGCGAGTCCGGCGAGCACGACGGTGGCCAGCACGATCGACGCGGTCAGGCGTGCCATGTCGCGCCTCCCCCCGAGGCTAGCCGGCCCCGACGATCGCTGGCGAGTCGGAGCGCGCGTAGCTGACGGTCAGGATCTCCCACAGATGACCGTCCGCGTCCTCCCAGTAGACGTTCTTGCCGCCCAGGCGCGTGTTGATCGTCATGTCGTTCGCGCCGCTCGGCTGGCTCCGGTACGGAATGCCGGCGCGCTCGAGCCGGGCGAAGATCGCGTCGAACTCCGCGTCGCCGATCCGGAAGCATACGTGCAGCCCCTCGACCTGCTCGCGGCGGGCGAAGTCGAGCGTCGTGCCGTCGTTGAGGTAGACGGGCGTGAAGTGGCCGTGCGAGGGCTGCCACGGCACACCCAGCAGGTCGGCCAGGCGTTGGGCCGACGCGATCGGATCACGCGAAGGCACGATCAGGTGATCGAGCTGGATCGTCATGGGCCACCTCCTGGCGCCGCGGTCGACGGTCGATACGCCGCCAAGGATACGCCGGCGCTCAGAAGAGGAACAGGGCTCGCAGGCCGGGCACGACGACGTGGCGGTTGGTGCCGCCGGTCACCCGGTTGGGGCCGGACACCACCCACTGCACGTTGGCGCTGAGGAGGAGCCACTCGGCGAGCGCGGCGGTGTAGTAGGCCTCGACGAGCCGCTCGCGCCCCTCCGTCTCGCGCTGCACGCCGTAGCCGATCCCCACCTTGTCCTTGCCGCGCTCGAGCCAGGCCGGTATCAGCTGAACGCCGGCCGACAGCGCGCGGGACGTCAGGTCCTCGTCCTCGCTCCGGCTCAGCCCCGCCCGGAAGAACACGCCCAGGGTCGGCGTGACGAGCTGATCGATGCTGAGCCCGGTGCCCCACGTGACCCGGCGCCGATCGTCCGGCACCGAGCCGACGCGGCCCCACCAGCGGTAGTGGCCGCTCAGCGAGAAGATGTCGCGCCGGCCCAGCTCGCCGATGACGTACGGCAGGCCCGAAAGGTCGCCGTCGACGTCGCCGGGCGCGTGAACGCCGAACGCGTAGCGCCAGTCGCCGACGCTCACGCGGATGGCGGCGCCGGGCCCGAAGGGTGGCGGCCTCAGCATCGGACTGTTGAGCAGGGCG
>Ga0209474_10005712_pt1 | contig 10560 bp, 10 predicted proteins | sample GraSoiAngelo_145_FD_185902 | JGI IMG/M metagenome (GOLD analysis project Ga0209474, IMG submission 185902) | Grasslands soil microbial communities from the Angelo Coastal Reserve, California, USA - 14_1009_05_20cm (SPAdes) (version 2) | ecosystem: Environmental > Terrestrial > Soil > Grasslands... | reverse complement strand
CCTACTCTCCTGGATTATCCAAGGTGACTTGTGTAACCAATGCAGGACTCGCGAGGTGCCTCGGTCCGAGCCGGACTGGCGTAGTCTTCGCGGCTCGGGATGACAGATGAGAAAGAACGTCGTGATCATTCCGGCGCGCTGGGGCTCCACCCGCTTCCCCGGGAAGCCGTTGCACCAAATTGCGGACAAACCGTTACTTTGGCATGTCTGGGAACGTTGCCGGCAGGCGCGAAAAATCGAGAGCACAATTATCGCAACTGACGACATGCGTATTGCCGAAGCAGCCTTTGCCTGGGGCGCGGAGGTGGCGTTAACGTCGCCGAAACATCAGAGCGGAACGGATCGGATCGCCGAGGTTGCGAAGCATGCGAAAGATTTTTCACTCATCATCAATGTGCAGGGAGATGAGCCGCTGGTTGATCCCCAATTGCTTAATCGACTTGTTTCAACGCTGCAGCGGAATCGACAGATCGCGATCGTCACTGCAGCGCATCCATTCGAAAATCCTCATGATGCGCTTTCACCGCATCAGGTAAAAGTCGTGATCGATCGCACCGGCAACGCCCTCTATTTCTCTCGCGCGCCGATTCCATCGACAAAGGGCAGCGGTCCCTCCTTGTTTCTCCGTCATCAAGGCATCTACGGCTTCCGCCGCGAGATGCTTTTGCAATTCGTGAAATGGAAACCAACACCATTAGAGCAGGCGGAATCGCTCGAGCAATTGCGCGCCTTGGAGAATGGTGTAAGGGTTCATGTGCTCGTCACTAAACATGGTTCGCCCGGCGTCGATACGCCAGCAGATGCTGAAGCCGTAGCCGGCTCGCTGCGCAAACACCCGACATCTTCCGCAGGGCGGCGGCTGCAAAAATCGAGGGCCCACCGATGAAATATATTTTTGTCACTGGTGGTGTCGTAAGTTCGCTTGGCAAGGGTTTGGCCGCAGCTGCACTCGGCACCTTGCTTGAATTACGCGGGCTGCGCGTTGTTTTTCAAAAGTTCGATCCCTATCTCAATGTTGATCCGGGAACAATGAGCCCGTTTCAACACGGCGAAGTTTATGTGTTGAACGACGGCGCGGAGACGGATCTCGACCTCGGGCACTACGAGCGTTTCACTAATTGTGTGCTTTCGCGGCACAATAATCTGACCAGCGGCCAGGTTTACGAATCCGTTATCAATCGCGAGCGACGCGGCGATTATCTGGGAAAAACGGTGCAGGTCATTCCGCACGTCACTGATGAGATCAAAGCACGGATCCGTGAGCTTTCCGATGAATCAAAATACGATGTCGTGATTACGGAAGTGGGAGGAACTACCGGCGACATTGAAGGCCTGCCATTTCTGGAAGCAATCCGGCAATTTATTCTCGAAGTCGGCCCGCAGAATGTCGTGAACATTCACGTCACGCTGGTCCCTTATATTAAGGCCGCGCGGGAACTAAAGACCAAACCGACCCAGCAAAGCATTGCAAAGTTGCGCGAGATCGGTTTGCAGCCGCAGGTCTTGATGTGTCGGACTGAACACGCGCTGGACGCGGAGTTGCGCCAGAAGCTTTCAATGTTTTGCAATGTCGTCCCCGAGGCTGTGATCGAGGTGCGCGATGTCGCTCACACCATTTACGAGGCGCCGTTGATGTTTCATGCCGAAGGATTGGACGCGCTTGTTTGCAAATCGCTTGGTCTGCAAACGCCTGACCCCGATCTGAGTAACTGGCGCAAGTTTGTCGAGCGTGTGGTCTCACCCAAAAAACGGGTCAAGATCGCGGTGGTAGGCAAATACATCGATTTACAGGACGCCTACAAATCAATCTACGAATCGTTAACTCATGCCGCCGCCAGCCAGGATTGCGGGATCGATTTGAAATTGATCGACGCGGAGCGGATCCAGGACGTAGTGGATGGCCAGCTCAAAGATGTAGCGGGCGTGCTCATTCCCGGCGGCTTTGGCGACCGCGGGGTGGAAGGAAAAATTAAAGCCGCGCGCTTCGCCCGGGAAAATAAGCTGCCCTATCTCGGCCTTTGCCTCGGCATGCAGGTGGCGACAATTGAATTCGCGCGCAACGTTTGCGGAATCGCCAATGCTAACAGCAGCGAGTTCGATCAAACCTCATCCGACCCGGTGATCTGTTTGCTCGAAGAACAACGCGAGGTCCGGAACAAGGGCGCCAGTATGCGGCTCGGGACCTGGCCGACAAAAATTCAACACGGCAGTCTCGCGGAGAAGATCTATGGGAGTGACGAAGTGTTGGAGCGCCATCGGCATCGTTATGAGTTTAATATGAAATATCGTGACCAAATGCGCGAGAAAGGCTTCGAAATTTCCGGTACTTCACCCGACGGCTCGCTCGCCGAGTTGGTTGAGTTGCGAGATCATCCCTATTTTCTGGCTTGCCAATATCACCCCGAATTTCAAAGCAAACCGAACAAGCCGCACCCGTTGTTCAAAGGGTTTATCCAGGCTGCATTGGCGCATCAGCGCTAATAGCAGGGTGCGGCCACCACAATTGGTCATCCCGAGCGAAATCGAGGGATCCCGAGGAAGTTGCCTTTAAGGTTTCGCAACGGGATCGCTCGACTACGCTGGGGATGACGGCTAATTCGTCGCCGCACGTCGCAATCGATCGTTAATTGCGGCGCCAATCCCCTCCTCCGGCGCGCATTCGGCCACAATTAGATCAAGATTTTCCGCGTCCAGTTCGCGCAACATGCGAAAAAAATTCGCCGCGGCTTCGCGTAGATCGCCTTGTTTACTCAAGTAACGCATCGTTGCGAAATCAGCTGGCGCTTTTGCAGCCGTGGTCGCCGGCCGCGGCAGGCCGGGGTCAACGACCCCGGCTACAGGACGCAAGCAAAGGACACCGATTCGTTTCTCGGCTGGCGGCGAGAAATTCTTTAGATCACCAACTACGATCAATTTCGTGCGCGGCGCGTAATGTGTCGGCAATTGCCCGGGCGCGCTGATAGTGGCCGATGAGGTTTGCTCGCGAACTTCGCCAAATGGACGAAGCATCTCTTCTGTGATCGGCCCGCGCCGCAATACCTCGATCATCCCATTTTCAACTTGAACAATGGTCGATTCGATTCCGTGTTCCGTCGCCCCTCCATCCACAATCAGCGGAATACAGCCGCTCAACTCATCGCACACATGTTGCGCCGTTGTTGGGCTGATGCGCCCGAACCGGTTTGCACTCGGCGCGGCCAGCGGCCGATTCAGTTTCGTGACTACTTCGCGGAAAATCGGATGGGCGCTCATCCGCAACGCCACCGTTTCTAATCCTGCGGTGACGATGTCTGGAACAATTTCGCGTTTTAGAAAAATGATCGTCAATGGCCCGGGCCAGAATTTCTCCATTAACTTACGCGCGACTTGCGAGTCAACGATCGCGATTTCGTCGAGCGCCTCCTCAGTCGGCAGATGCACAATGAGCGGGTCGAAGCGCGGACGTTCTTTTGCCTCGAAAATTTTGGTGACCGCATCCGGATTCAGCGCGTCGGCCGCCAGTCCGTAAACCGTTTCGGTCGGGAGCGCGACCACTTCTCCGTCGCGCAAAAGCCGGATCGCTTTCGCGCATTCATGCGCGGAAACGATTTCCGTCTTCACTTCGGCAGTTTCGCGGCCAGCACCGCTTCAGTCTGCTTTTTGCGAAACGCCTGAAGATTTTGGCGAACCTTCTTGTCGGAAAGTGCGAGAATAGCTGCAGCCAAAAGCGCCGCATTCTTCGCGCCCGCGGAGCCAATGGCGAGTGTGCCAACGGGAATGCCTCCCGGCATTTGCGCAATCGAAAGGAGCGAGTCCAAACCGTGCAAGGCCGACGACTGAATCGGAACCCCCAGCACCGGCAACCAAGTATAGGCCGAGATGACCCCGGCGAGATGGGCCGCGCCCCCAGCCGCTGCAATCATCACACGAATGCCGCGGTCAGCCGCCTCCCGCGCAAACTTGGCCGTAGCGTCGGGAGTGCGATGCGCGGATAGAACCTGCGCCTGGTTTGCAATCCCAAGCTGATCGAGCGTTTTCACGCAAACGGACATCGTTTCCCAATCCGAGGAGCTGCCCATAATTACGGCGACGAGCGGTGACGTTTTCGGCATAGGCCAATTTTAACGATGTTGCGATTGCCGCAACGCGATTTGCGATGTCGCCAGCGGGCTTTGCAATTATCGTGCCGAGGTGAATGTAGGCGACAATGCCATTGTCTTGATCGGCTTTATGGGCGCAGGAAAATCCGCGGTTGGACGTGAGTTGTCACGACGCACTGGCTGGCCCCGCCATGATACCGACGAAATGATTCGCGCGCAGTTCGGCATTTCCATTCCGGATATCTTCGCGCGCCACGGCGAGCCGGCATTTCGCGCTGCCGAAACTGCCTTACTCGGAACGTTGGAACGCGGACTGGCAGGCATTGTCGTAACCGGAGGTGGAATTATTTTGCGCGAAGAAAATGTGCGGCTTTTGCGCGGAATGGGCCGCATCATTTGGCTCGATGCCGACGAAGCAATCCTTTGGCAACGTGCTTCGCGTCACAGTACCCGTCCTCTGCTGCAAACGCCGGACCCGCGGGCGCGATTTGCCGAGTTGCTTCGGGCACGACTGCCGCTTTACCACACCGCGGCGGATCACCGCATCAACACCTCAAGCAGTAGCATCGCGACAGTGACGGACGAAATCATCGCTTTGCTCTAGCAGTTATCCGATGCAATCGCCCATCATTTCCGAAATCCCGCCCTTCGTCGAGTTAACATCCAAGTGTCGCGTGCGCGACAAGCGAATGTTAAGTTCGGTACTTGGAACAGAGCTATGAATACGGAGAGCGCATCGGCTGACACGCGTGCCCAGGTTGTCGGACTGGCGCGTGAGATCGGATTTGATCTTTGCCGTTTCGCGCGGGCAGAAACGCCGGAGCACGCCACCGAGTTTCGAGATTGGCTCGATCGCGGCGATGCAGGTGAAATGAATTATCTGGCGCGCAACTCGGAGCGGCGATGCGATCCGCGACAAATATTGCCGGACGCGAAAACGGTAATCGTTCTCGCGCTGAATTATTTTCAGGGGGCACGCAAAGCCGACTCTGTAACGGCAGCCGTGTCGCCTGCAAAAGGTGCGGCCGGTACGGCCGTCTCTACAGGGCGAATTGCGCGTTATGCCTGGGGCGATGACTACCATAAATTGATCGAAAAGAAATTGGCCGTAATCGATCAATTTCTGCGCCACCGCGGCGGCAGGCAAAAATGTTATGTGGACACCGGGCCGATGCTGGAGCGCGATCACGCGGCCGCCGCTGGGATCGGCTGGCATGGCAAAAGCACGATGTTATTGAATCGCGAATTCGGGACCTGGTTTTTCCTAGCGGAAATTTTGACGTCGCTGGATTTTGCGCCGGATACCGTGGAAAAAAATTACTGCGGACGGTGCACGCGTTGCATCGATGCCTGTCCGACCGGCGCGATTACCGCGCCGCACCAAGTGGATGCGCGTCGTTGCATTTCCTACCTGACGATCGAATTAAAAGGTTCGATCCCAATCGAACTGAGGCCGCTGATCGGCGATCGGATCTATGGTTGTGACGATTGCCTGGATGCCTGCCCGTGGAATCGTTTCGCCAAGGCCTCGCGCGAAATGGCATTTGCCATGCGGCCCGAGATCGAGGGGATGAAATTGCGCGATTATCTAGGTGTTGATGAAGACAAATTTCGCCGGCTCTTTTCCAATTCGCCAATCAAACGTGCAAAACGGCGCCGCTTATTGCGAAATGTCTGCGTCGCTCTGGGGAACGTCGGAACCGCTGAGGATTTGCCCGCGTTAGACAAGGCGAGGGTCGATTCGGAGCCATTAGTTGCCGAGCACGCACAATGGGCGATCGACCGAATCAATCAGCGCGCGTTTGCAGGGAATTGCTGAATCTGTAATCATTAGCACGCGCGTCTAAGGGTATGCGCTTTGAACCATTTAACCTAATAGTCTAAGGAGCATCTATTGCAGCCCGCATTGCACCAGCAGGTAACCACCCCATCCCCCGCTAAGACGACCGGGGCAGGCGCGCCCACACCAACCGCCGCGCCACGGCGGCGGAAATCACGGCGCCGACGTTACATCCTCATCGGGATTGGCGCGTTGATTTTGCTTTGGATCGTCGGCGCGGTCATCGCGAGTAAGCGCGAGAAGCCGATTCCGGTGACAACGGAGAAGGCGGCGAAGCGAACGATCCTACAGCTGGTTTCGGCGACCGGTAAAGTTCAACCGGAAACGGAAGTCAAAATTTCGCCGGAAGTGGCGGGCGAAATTATCGAACTGCCGGTGATTGATGGCGCGCAGTTGAAGAAGGGCGACCTGCTGGTCAAGGTCAGGCCCGATTCCTACAAAGCCTTGCTGGAGCAACAGGAAGCGGCGATCAGCTCGGCCAAAGCGACGAATCTTCAACAAAAGGCGACGATGATGAAGACGGAGCAGGACCTCAAACGCGCCGATGACATGTACAGCAAGAAGACGATTTCGATACAGGAGTACAACACGGCTCAGGCTGCTTACGATGTGGCGAAAAATACTTTCGAAAGCTCGCTCCATGAGATCGAGCGAGCACAAGCCGGTTCCAGTCAGGCGCGCGATCAACTTTCTAAAACCACGATCTATTCGCCAATTGATGGCACGGTAACGATCTTAAACAGCAAACTCGGTGAGCGCATCGTCGCCACTAATCAGTTCGCCGGCACCGAAGTGATGCGCGTGGCCGATCTCGGCCACATGGAAGCGCGCGTCGATGTGAACGAAAACGATGTGGTAAACGTGAAAGTCGGCGACAAGGCGACTGTGAAGGTTGACGCTTATGGCGATCGCAAATTTCACGGCACCGTTTATCAGATCGCCAACACCGGGACGACGACGGGCGCGGGCACCCAGGAAGAAGTCACAAACTTCCAGGTCAAGATTCGAATCGATGATCACGACGTGCTGTTGAGACCAGGGCTGAGTTGCACGGCCGATATCGAGACCGACATGGTAAAGGACGTGGTGGCGGTGCCGATGCAGGCGGTCACCATTCGCATCGGCGACAGCAATCTGAGTCCGGAGGAGATCGAAAAGAAAAAAGAAAAAATCGCGCAACGCGATAAAGGCGACAACAGCGCCGATCTCGTGAATGAGCGCCAGGAGAAAGCTACCCAGAAAGGGGACCGCGAAAAACTGGCGAAGGTCGTGTTTTTGAAAAAGGGGAGCAAGGCGCAGTCAATCAAAGTGATGACAGGAATTGCGGACGACACTTACATGGAGATAAAGACCGGGGTTCTGCCGGGCGACGAAGTGATTTCGGGAAGTTACAGCGCGATTAGCCGGAAGTTGAAGGACGGCGCCAAAGTTACCTACGACAAGGAGGCGACGAAATAGTGAGAGGTGAATAGTGAGAAGTCGATCGCTTTTCACTTCTCACCAATCACTTCTTACTTCTCACCGATTGCGACACATGGTGACTTCCACTCGCCCAGTTGGCCCCCTCGTCATCGACATTGAAAACATCACGAAGGATTACGTGATGGGCGAAGAGACGGTGCGCGCGTTGCGCGGAGTGTCATTGCAGATTCATAAGAACGAATACATCGCCGTCATGGGCCCCAGCGGCAGCGGAAAGTCGACGCTCATGAACATGCTTGGTTGTCTCGATACCCCGACTTCCGGGCGCTATGAATTTAATGGGAAGAACGTCGCGGAAATGAACGATGACGAATTGGCCGCGATCCGAAATCGCGAGATCGGTTTTGTCTTTCAAACGTTCAATCTCCTCCCGCGCTCGACCAGCTTACGCAATGTCGAATTGCCGCTGATCTACGCCGGGATCGATCCAGACACGCGCGAGGAAATAGCTGCCCATGTCTTGCACGAAGTTGGTTTGGGCGATCGGATGAATCATAAACCAAACGAACTGTCCGGTGGTCAACGCCAGCGCGTTGCGGTCGCCCGCGCCCTTGTGAACAAGCCTTCCATCATTTTGGCGGATGAGCCGACCGGAAACCTGGATTCGAAAACAGGCGAAGAAATTATGGCGTTGTTTGAAGATTTGTACCAACGTGGCAACACCATTATTCTCGTCACGCACGAGCGCGACATCGCGGCACATGCGCGGCGCACCGTGCATTTGCGCGACGGTTTAATCGAAACTGACCATGCCGGATTTATTCCGGAACTCGATCTCGTCGCGCTCGACCGACCATGACCACTATTCTGCTCTTGGGGAGCGCGGGCTACCAGCCTGCGGTATTCGGCAGCCTTGCCGAATGCATGTTTGTTGGCGCGAATTATAATGGAGGTGGAAAACCCGTTCGCGGCAAGCTGCCGCGAACAGCAGGCTGGGAGCCTCCGCTCCCCGGAAGCAAATGAAACGTTTTCTCTACGAGCTAAGCGAGAGCTGGAAAATTGCAGCGTCGCAGATGCGCTCAAATTTGACGCGATCTACTTTGACCGCGCTTGGCGTCATCATCGGCATCGTTGCCGTCACCTTGATGGGGACCGCGATTGGTGGCATCCAGGTCGGCTTCGACAAAAGTATGTCGATTTTCGGCGATGACGTTCTCTATGTAGGGCAATGGCCGTGGAGAAAGGTCGATGACTGGTGGAACTATCGCGATCGCAAGAAAATCAAAACGGAATACGCAGACGCACTGAATCGCATGATCGCGATGACACCGAATTCCAATCTGATGATCGCCATTCCGACCTCCAGTGTTATTCGGAATGTCAAATATGCGGATAGCGAAGTAGGTAACGTTTTGGTCCGCGGGACGGTATCGGACTACATTATTACATCGACGTTTGATTTCAAAGAAGGTCGTTTCTTCAACGACTTGGAATCGCGCGGGGGCGCCAACGTTTGCGTGGTCGGCTATGATGTCGCCGATGCGCTGTTTCCGTCAGCGAGTCCGATCGACAAGTCGGTTCTAATTAACGGGCAACCATTCAAAATTGTCGGCGTCATTGCACGGCAAGGCTCGTTCCTTGGCCTCTTCAGTCTCGATTCCATTGTGGTGATGCCCCTGCCTGCGTTTCAGAAATATTTCACCGCTAAAAGTGAGGCGGACATTCTCGTGAAAGTGAAGGACAAGACAAAACTAGCGGAGGCCAAAGATGAGCTGGAAGGTTTAATGCGACGGGTCCGCGGCTTACCTCCTGAGAAAAACGACGATTTCAGCATTAACGAACAGCAGGCATTAAAGAGCACACTTGATCCGATTAAGAACTCCATCGCCATAGCAGGGCTTTTCATCACAGGCCTTTCGCTTTTTGTCGGTGCCATCGGCATCATGAATATCACTTTCGTTAGCGTGAAAGAGCGGACGAAAGAAATCGGGACGCGAAAAGCGCTCGGGGCGCGCAGGCGCACCATTCTCCTTCAATTCCTGATCGAATCGACTGCGCTCTGTTTGTTGGGTGGAATAATTGGACTGAGCTTTGCCTTTGCCATGTGCTATCTGATCGGCGTCGCCTTTCCATCCTTTCCAATTCAGTTTTCAACCGGGTTGGTGGCCATCAGCATGGTTGTGTCGGTGTTGACGGGATTGATTTCGGGGTTCGCACCCGCATGGACGGCATCGAGGCTCGATCCGGTAACGGCGTTGCGTTATGAATGATGGAGTAATGGAACATTGGAGTTGTAGGGCGGCCATCTTGGCCGCCAATGAAAAGAAACGGCAGCGAAAATCGTCCCCCGACAATTCCCCTGCCGCATTACTCCAATTCTGATTATGCGATTTAAGGAAATCATGGCGATGGCGCTGAGTTCGCTAGGGGCGAATAAGTTGCGCGCGGCGTTAACGATGATCGGCATCACCATTGGCGTGTTCTCGATCATTCTGGTCATGACCGCAATCGGCGCGTTGCAGAGTTCAATCGAAAGCGGAATCAGTTTTCTTGGATCAAATGTCTTTCAGTTCGCGAAATACCCGGTGAACATCGACGCCGGCGGTGCCAACGTGAAGAAAAAGTACCAGAACCGCCGCAACATCAGCTATCAGCAGGCGCAGCGTTATTACGAATTGATGCAGGGAAACGCGTCGGAGATTTGCCTGAAGTGCTTTGGGCGCGACTTGAAGGGCCAGGCCGTTTACAACGGGGTCAAGACACCGCCAAGTCTCACGGTTGTCGGAACGAATCGAGGTTTTCTTATCGCCAACGCATTCACGCTCGGTTACGGCCGCAATCTTAACGACGAAGACGTGGCCCTTGCCCGCGACGTCGCCGTCATCGGCAAGGGCATCGAGAAACGTTTGTTTCCACACGAGTCGCCCATCGGCAAGGTTATCCGCATGAGCGGGCACACTTATAGCGTTGTTGGTGTCCTCGCAGAAAAGGGCACCTCCTTTGGGGAAAGCCAGGACGATTTCTTTCTCATGCCGATCACCCGTTTTTTTGAGAATTACGGCGCAGCCAATCGCACGGTGAACATCGCGACACAGCCGTTTTCGACGGAACTCTACAGCCGGACTTTGGATAAAGGAATCAGCGCGATGCGAATCGCCCGCGGCCTGAAGGCAGCTCAGGAAAACGATTTCGAGATCTATACTAACGACTCACTCAAAA
>Ga0209474_10005710_pt1 | contig 10562 bp, 8 predicted proteins | sample GraSoiAngelo_145_FD_185902 | JGI IMG/M metagenome (GOLD analysis project Ga0209474, IMG submission 185902) | Grasslands soil microbial communities from the Angelo Coastal Reserve, California, USA - 14_1009_05_20cm (SPAdes) (version 2) | ecosystem: Environmental > Terrestrial > Soil > Grasslands ... | reverse complement strand
GTGTCCTTCGGAACTGCGTTTGGTCCTTTCAACTGAACGGGTTCAGCGTTCGCAGCTTGAACCGGCTCAGGCGAAGGTGATGAGCTCGCGATCGGCGGATTACTCGTGATTTCGGCGGACTTGCCTTGTTGACAACCTGAAAGCGAAAGACTGAGCGCGACGAGCGCAGCGGCTAGGGGGACTTGGTATCTCATTTAGGGGATCTAACTCCGAAACCATTTTACTCACAATGCGGCTGGCCACGAAGGCAAATTGTGTAAAACCACATAGCAGAGTTGAAACCAACCTGGGTTAGGCGGCTGAAAACGCTCGACAGACTGACTCATTTAAGTATAATTGCCGCTCGCGCACCAATCTCCCCCACTGAAGTTCTGCGAAAACAAGAAGTTTAGGAAGCATCGGCTCGACGGCTGGAGGCACGAATGGCAGAAGCTGCCGCAGTGACACAAACCAAAGCGCACGGGTTCGTTCGCGGTCTCGGTTTGCTCGATTCGACGATGATCGTTGCCGGATCCATGATTGGGTCCGGCATTTTTATTGTATCCGGCGGAATCTCGAAACAGGTTGGATCGCCCGGCTGGTTGCTGGTCGTTTGGATTGTAACCGGGTTGCTGACGGTGGTCGGCGCGCTGAGTTACGGCGAACTCGCGGCGATGATGCCGAAAGCCGGAGGCCAATACGTCTACCTGCGCGAAGCTTTCTCGCCGATGTGGGGATTCCTTTACGGCTGGACGTTGTTCCTTGTGATTCAAACCGGAACGATCGCAGCCGTGAGCGTGGGCTTCGCACGATACCTCGGCGTACTTGTTCCCCGCATCTCGGAGAGTCGATACATCATTGAGCCGAAACATGTTTTCGGAAGTTATGCAGTTTCGCTTTCTTACGCGCAACTGATCGGGATTCTCCTGATCGCTTTGCTGACTTTCATGAACACGCGCGGGCTGAAACTCGGCAAGCTGGTTCAGAACACTTTCACGACCGCGAAGCTCGCGGCGCTCTTCGGATTGATTCTGTTGGGGGTGCTAATCGGCTCGCGGTCTGGTGCGCTCTCGGCAAACTTCAGCAATCTTTGGCATGTGCGCGGATCGCTGGACGATTTTGGCGGCGGATTGACCGCGGCGACGGCGTTCGGACTTTTTGTCGGCATCTGTGTCGCGCAGACCGGGTCGCTGTTTTCCGCAGATGCGTGGAACAACATCACTTTCACTGCGGGCGAAGTCAAAGAGCCGAAACGAAACATTCCATTGTCGCTGGCTTTCGGCACATTGATCGTGATCGCGTTATATCTGCTCGCCAACGTCGCGTATCTGGCGACCCTGCCTTTCGAGAAGATTCAGGGCGCTGATCGCGTCGCGACCGACACGATGAATGCGGTCTTCCCCGGCAAGGGTCCGATCGTAATGGCCGTCGCCATCATGATCTCGACCTTCGGCTGCAACAACGGATTGATTCTAGCGGGCGCGCGCGCGTACTACGCGATGGCGCGCGACGGTTTGTTCTTCAAAAGGTCAGGCGAACTGAATCATAGACATGTTCCTGGTTGGGGACTGGTGATTCAAGGAATTTGGGCAGCGCTGCTTGTCCTCCCGCGAACCGTTAAGTACGACGCTGCGGGAACGATTACCGGATACGGGAGTCTCTATGGGAACTTGCTGGACTACGTGATTTCGGCTGCGCTGATCTTCTACATCCTGACGATCGCCGGCATCTTTCGCTTGCGTCAGACGCGGCCGGATGCGGAGCGGCCCTACAAGGCTTTTGGCTATCCTGTCATTCCCGGTTTGTACATCATCGGCGCTGCGGTAATTCTGATTGTGCTTTTTATTTACCAGACGGCCACGACCTGGCCCGGTCTCATTATCGTGCTGACCGGAATTCCGGCTTACTTTATCTGGAAGAAGATCGGCACAGCCATGGGTGACGAAGGGTCAATCTCTGAAGCCGCCGCCAAGGCCGAAGGCGAATACTGAAGTTGTTCGACAAACTTTAGTTTGTCATGCTCAATCAAAGACGATCTTTACAAACGACAAACTGAAGTTTGTCTAACTCCATCGGAGGATTTCTGAATGGCCAACCAACTGTTTAGAACCAAACCACTCAGCCTGTTACTTGCGGAAGAGGCAGGCAGTCACCGCTTGCGTCGCATTCTTGGTCCGGTCCAACTGACGGCCCTGGGCGTCGGCGCGATCATCGGCACCGGCATCTTTATCCTGACCGGCGTCGCGGCGCACGATCGCACCGGCCCGGCGCTGATGCTGTCGTTCGTGATGGCCGGGCTTGCGTGCGTGTTCGCGGCGCTGTGTTATGCAGAATTTGCGTCAATGGTGCCCGTTGCCGGCTCGGCTTACACCTACGCCTACGCGACTCTCGGCGAATTGTTCGCATGGATCATCGGCTGGGACTTGATTCTCGAGTACGCAGTTGGCTCAGCGACTGTGGCTCACGGCTGGTCGGCGCACTTTCAGGAATTCATTCCCATATTTCACGAGGGTCTTTCGTGGTTTCCCGCCCAACTGCCCGAGCATTTTCGAACAGCGCCCATCAATTATTGTGTGAGCGTTGGTGCGAAATGTCCTCATACCGGATTTGTCGCTACTGGATCGTATTTCGATCTGTCCGCAGTGCTGATCACCCTTGTTCTCACGATCGTGCTCGTTAAGGGAATCAAAGAGAGCGCCAGCTTCAACGCTGTCATGGTGGCCGTGAAACTGGTCATCGTGCTGATGGTTATCGCGATCGGCGGCTATTTGGTGCTTACGGTTTACGGCACTTCCAACTGGCACCCATTCGCGCCCTATGGTTATACGGGCGTTAGTTTCTTTGGCAAGACCATTCTCGGGGGTCATGCGGCGGGAGGTGAGCCGCTCGGCATGTTTGCAGGTGCGGCGATCATTTTCTTTGCCTACATTGGATTCGATTCCGTTTCCGTTCACTCAGAGGAAGCGCGCGAGCCCGCCAAAGATGTTCCTAAAGGCATCATCTGGTCACTCATCATCTGCACCATCCTTTACATTGCCGTCTCGGCAGTGTTGACTGGAATGGTCCCGTACAAAGACATCAATATCGATGCTCCGGTAGTTGATGCTTTCAAACGCGCCGGACTCGTATGGATGCAATACCTGGTCGCCGCTGGAGCCATGACTGGCATTACCTCAGTGCTGCTGGTAATGATGTTGAGTCAGCCGCGCGTCATGTTGGCTTTGGGACGCGACGGCTTAGTGCCCAACAGTTTCTTCGGCGATGTTCATCCGAAGTGGCGCACGCCCTGGAAGTCAACGATCCTAACGGGATTGTTTGTCGCAGCGATGGCTGGATTCATCCCGTTGAGCATTCTTGCGGAAATGACGAGCATCGGGACTCTGTTCGCGTTCGTGATCGTTTGCGGCGCGGTGCTGGTGATGCGCAAGACGAATCCCAATGCGAATCGCCCCTTCCGTGCCCCCTTCGTTCCCCTGGTTCCGATTCTCGGAATTGCTACGTGTCTGCTGCTGATGTTCTCGCTGCCTTACGAGAACTGGGTCCGTCTTATCGTTTGGCTCCTGATCGGATTAGTGATCTACTTCGCGTATGGTCGCCGTCACAGCGTGATGTCGCGCCATACGGAACATGAGATTGCAACGCACGGCATTTCTCCGGCCGGCCAAGCAGTCGCCGACCCTGACTCGGGTCCGGGCAGTCCGGCTGGTCCCGTCGATTCGCACATTAAGTAGCCGGAACTGATCATCTAGAAAAGGCCGAACGTCCGACAGGGCGCTCGGCCTTTTTGACTTACGGCAACTAAGAAGTTTCTACTTCGCGAATCTTGGTGCCGGAGGAGAGACTCGAACTCTCATGAGTGTGACCTCGCCAGATTTTGAGTCTGGTGCGTATACCAATTTCGCCACTCCGGCATTTTCGGGAAGGCGAGCAGGCATATTAGATGAGCCGCGATTTTCGGTCAAATGACCCGGAGATGCGACTCCTTGTAAGCCTCCCGATTGCCCAAAAGCTGAGGAAAACGATAGAAGTCCAATGGTGTAAAAGAGTGTTTGCCAATTGCCAACCCAGATTGTACAATGACCTAGCCGATTCAGAATCGGCCTAATCCGTAGTCCCTTCCCTCACGTCATGATTTAGCTGGTCCCACGAAAGCATGCTTCGGTAGATGCCAGCCCCCATCGACTTCAGTATGAGTGAATCAAGCACAAAGCCTCGTCTCCTGATTGTTGACGACGAACCAGAAGTTCGCGGAGTGCTCCGCGACCTCTTGTCCGGCGCTTACCAGTGTGGCGAAGCCGCTTCCGCCGAAGAGGCATTGAGGCAGCTTCGTGCGTGTGAATTCCAACTGGTCATCAGCGACATCACGATGAGTGGCATGTCCGGCCTGGAAATGATTCCTCACGTCAAAGTCGCTTCGCCGGATACTGTCATCGTCATGATCAGCGGCATGCAAACGATCGAGAGTGCGATCAACGCGCTTCGGCTTGGTGCATTCGATTATCTGATGAAGCCCTTCGATCTCCGTCAGGCTGAAGCCGCGGTTGAACGTGCGCTCCATCATCATGAATTGATCGTAGCCAAGCGACATTACGAGAATCATCTCGAAGATCTGGTAACACAGCGCACGGCGGAATTGGATGAAGCGCTCGGCTCGCTCGAGAACGCTTATCGCTCGACTTTGCAGGCGTTGACTGCGGCTTTGGAAGCAAGGGACGCGGAGACGCATGGTCACTCTGAACGTGTGGTTACGTTTAGTTTGCGACTTGGTCGCGAGTATGGCCTCACGAGCGCGGAGATGAAGGCGCTTGAATTCGGCTCGCTGCTTCATGACATCGGAAAGATTGGCGTGCCCGATGCAATTCTGCGCAAGCCCGCCAAGCTCACTGAAGAAGAATGGGAACGCATGCGCGAGCATCCACTGCATGGCCAGCAGATTCTGCGCGGTATCAAATTTCTCACCGGCGCCGCGCGCGTTGTAGCGCAACACCATGAGAAGTGGGACGGCTCGGGTTATCCGCTCGGACTCAAAGGCGAAGACATCGACATCTGCGCGCGTATCTTTTCAGTCGCCGATGCGTTCGACGCAATCACCAGCGATCGCGTCTATCGCCAGGGTCGCTCGTTCGAAGTGGCTTTGGCCGAGTTAGACGAATGGGCTGGCCGGCAATTCGATGCGAAAATTGTCGAAGCGTTTCATCGCGTGCCGCCGGAAGATTGGGAAGAGCTGCGACGCCGGTCGTTGATGCGCAAGCCTCAGGACACGGAATGGAAATCCATAACGGCTGGAATTGAGCCGGCGACTGCCCACGTGAGTTGATCAGTCTAGAGTTTGATCTTCGAAATCTCTCGTCGAAGATCTAATCCTAAACTCATCATTGACCAGGCACGACGTAACCTTTTCGGCTACGCAAATACAAACCAACCCGACGCGACGCCACTTCGACTTGTCGATATTCGCCTATCTTGGCCGAAGCCAGTGAGCGCGTTGGGCGATAAGTGATCACGTATTGCGAGCCGATGTCTCGAGAGATTTCCTCGGCTTGGGCCGCCGCCTTGTCGGTGGAATCGGGTAAGAAAATCTGACCCCCACTCTCTTCAGCTATCTGCATGAGGTTCTTTTCGCTGTCACGCGTCGCGCGCTCGTATTCCTTTCTTTTGCGCCGCATCGCGACATCGGTGTCGATCGAGCCAATCTTGAAGCTCGGCGTGCGCGTGGTTCCCGGGGGCAGAGTAGGATCGCCATTCGCCACCGGATTGCTTCCGGGATTTCCGTCGCGCTGCACACCGTCGCCCTTGCGCACGATGCCGCCCTTATTCTGCAACGCTGCACGAGCCAGCACGGTGTAGCTGATGATGTGCAGGCTGGCTTGCACTGAATTCAGTTGTTTGAGCGCAGTGGTCATTGTCGCGCGACCACCACCAACCTCGACGCCATCACTGACCAGAACGATGTGCCGCGTGCCGGGAGTGGTTCCTTTGAACTGCTCAGCCGCAGCCACGAAGGCATCGGCCAGGCGACTACTCTTTCCGGAATTCAACTTCGTCTTCAGCACTTTCGCGATCGCAGTTCGATCCGTGGTCCAGCCTTGCAAGAGCTCCGGTTTCATCGCGAACTGCATGATGGCGATTCTCGTTCCGGGATACAGACTGTTCACTAATCGCATCGCAATGTCGCGCGTCAGGTTCGTATCTTTCAGGCCAAGTTGATTTCCGAGATCGAGTAACACGAGCACGTTCGTGGGCAAGTGTTGAATGCTGCGAATCTGTTGCTGCTTGCCATCTTCCAGCACCAAAACATCGTCGACTGTCAGCGTCGGATCGTAATGTCCGTACATGTCGGTAGCGGCCACTGGTAGACGAACCTCTTCCGTGAACACTCGGATCGGTTGTTCCTGCTCTTCTGGTTTTGGAGTTGGCGAAGGTCTGGGTCCGGCTTGCGCGAAAGTGGAAACTGAAAACAGCGAAATAGCGGCAATTAGAAGGAGTGAGCGCAACATCAATATTCGTCTGCCGATTAAGTGTAACGGCTGTTTGATGCGCTGGACTGTACCGTGACGTTGCCCTGAGCCGCTAATATTACGCGCCTTTTCGCGCTTGCGCCTGGACCGCCGTAATCGCGATTGCGTCTACGATGTCTTCAGCCTTGCAGCCACGGGAAAGATCGTTTGCCGGTCGATCGAGACCTTGAAGAATTGGTCCAATCGCGGTTGCTCCGGCGAGCCGTTCAGTCAATTTGTAAGCGATATTTCCGGCTTGAAGGTCGGGAAAGATTAGCACGTTCGCTCGTCCGCCCACCGCCGAACCGGGAACTTTGGATTGAGCGATGACCGGCACCAACGCCGCATCAGCTTGCAGCTCGCCATCGATTTCCAGTTCCGGCGCGCGCGCGCGAATTGTGCGCGTCGCTTCAACCACCTTATCAATCAAGCGATGGCTGGCGCTGCCCTTGGTCGAGAATGAAAGCATCGCAACGCGCGGCTCGGCCTGGAGCAGCGCGCGGCAAGAATCAGCCGAAGCGATCGCGATCTCAGCTAGTTCGGCAGCGCTCGGCTCGATCACCACGCCGCAGTCCGCGTAAATCATCGCGCCGTTCTGTCCCAGCGACGGATCGCGAAGTTGCATCAGAAAGAAACTCGACACCAGCTTGAATCCCGCACGGACGCCGATGCAATGCAGCGCCACGCGCACCGTGTGCGAAGTCGTATTCGTGGCGCCGGCCACCGAGCCGTCTGCGCGACCGTCGCGCACCATGAGGTTCCCGTAGTACAGCGGATCGCGCAGCGCGTTACGCGCTTCGTCGAGCATCATGCCTTTCGCGCGGCGAGCTTCGTACAGGAGCGAGACCATCTTCTCGAAATCGCCCGCGCGCTTGTGATCGATCAATTCGACGCCGCCGAGATCCGCTCCCGCCTGTCGGGCGGCATCGCGAACTTTATCTTCATCGCCGAGCACGGTTATCCGCGCAAGTCTCTGTCGCGCGGCCGAGCTGGCCGCGACGACTGTGCGCGGATCCTCCCCTTCGGGAAGAACGATATGCTGCGGGTTTGAAGCTGCGCGTTGGCGGATTTGATCGAGAATTGACACGGTCGGTGGTCAGTTATCGCTGGTCAGTGGTCAGTTGCCGCCGAACTTGCGGCATTCGCTGACGTTTGAAAGCGCGAAGAATTTATCACGAGCGGCTTCCCGGCGAAAACTTGCTCTGTCTAAGGGCCGTCAGCTAGACTTCGTCCAAAGCAGAACGAAAACTTAATCAACAGCGTATGTACTGATGGCCGCCGGCCACTGACTACGAATCGATGGCGAAGAAATCGAAACTAGAGCTGAAGAGCCGCATGAAGAACCTGCTGATGTTCTTTCCGAACATGGTAGCTCTTACGGTGCGCATGATGGTCGATTCGCGGGTGCCGCGCACGGAACGCGGGCTGTTCGCCGCGGCTCTCATTTACGCAATCATTCCATTCGATTTCATTCCCGACATGATTCCCTTCGTCGGACAGATCGACGATCTATTCCTGATCTCGCTCACGTTACTTCGCTTGATTGATCGCACTGACGATACTGTCGTGCGCGAACATTGGCGCGGCGGCGGAGACATCGTCGCGTTGGCTGAGTCAGCCGCGACCATCGCGCCGTTGTTGATGCCGCGACGCATCAGTCGGATTTTGATCTCGAGAGTAAAACCCACCGCTGAAGGCACTGGATTGTTAGTGAATGCCTCGAAGCTTCAGCCGTTGATGGTTGAGGTGTCAGAAAAGGAATCCCCCGAGCGGGATCCCTTGAAGGATCTGAGCGAAATTGGCAAGCGAAGATCCGCGTCTCGCCGCAAGAAGGCGTAGCTCTTACGCCATCGTCATCACTTTCAATTCACGTTTGGCAGATTGAGGAGTTAGATGATTTTTCGGTAATTCATCTTTGCTCACGTAACGATAGAGAATGTCGCGCTGCTGAGCAGTGAAGCCCGCCTCTTTGATCAAGTAACGGAGTGTTTCTTCCGAGGCGCGATTGTGCGCGCCGGCGGCGGAGACAACATTCTCCTCAATCATGATCGAGCCCATGTCATTCGCGCCGAATCTTAATCCGACTTGGCCGAGCCGCAATCCCTGCGTCAACCATGACGACTGGATATTGTCGATGTTGTCCATGAAGAGGCGCGCAACGGACAACATCTTTAAGTAATCGATGCCCGTCGGCTCTTCTTTGATCTTGCGGCCGAGCGCGGTGTTCTCGCGCTGAAACGTCCAGGGAATAAAAGCGAAAAAGCCGCCGGTCTCATCCTGCAAATCCCGAATGCGTTGCAGGTGACGGACACGATGCTCCGTTGCGTCGCCGATTCCAAACATCATCGTTGCTGAAGAGCGCAGACCAACTTTGTGAACTGCTCGCATCACGTCAAGCCATTCATCCGTGGTGCACTTGGTCGCCACGCGCTTGCGCACCTCGTCATCAAGAATCTCTGCGCCGCCTCCCGGCAAACTGTACAGGCCCGCGTCCTTCAGGCGCTGCAAGATCGTTTCGTAATCGAGACCGGAGATCAGGTGGATGTTGTGGATCTCTGGCGGCGAGAAACAGTGAAGCTGAAATCCCGGATACTTCGCGCTTAGGGCGCGCAGCAAATCTTCGTACCACTCGATGCCGAAATCAGGATGCAGACCGCCCTGCATTAACACGCCGGTGCCGTTAAGCGCGATCGTCTCATCGATCTTTTCGCAAATCGCCTCGAGCGTTTGCACGTACGTATCAGGCGCGCCCGGCCGCCGGTAGAACGCGCAGAACGTGCACACGACATTGCAGACATTCGTGTAGTTGATGTTCCGATCGATGATGTAGGTGACGATGTTGTCGGGATGCTTTTGCTTCCGAACCTCGTCCGCGGCAGCGCCGATGCTCGCGACATCATAAGATTCGAGCAGCGTCGTGCAATCGTCGACGGTCAACCGATCACCGCCAACGACTCGATCCAGAATGGCTTGAATTTGGGGGTCAGGCATCAGCTTTAGTCTAGTGATTTGCGGAACAATACTCAAAGTCCGGCGTCCAATCGCTCATTAAAGTACGCCCCGGCAAACACCGACACACAAAAGTGCTTCAAAGAATCGACACCAAGCGGTAGATTAAGTCAGCATCCGGGCATCGAACGTCTGATCGAGACGGTTAGAAGGATCAAAGCTCGCTCTCTCGATCATCAAGTCTCTTTCGCGAACCATTTCCAACGAAAGGAAATCTGCCATGCACCGCCCGTTCGTGTTACTCGTCGTGGTTCTAGTCCTGTTCGCATCACATGCTGCGCAGGCGCAGACGACGCAAGAGTCATCAGCGTCACAGACGCCCTCTCCTTCACCTGCGATCGATCCGGCGACTGAGAAGAAGGCGTACGATCTGCTCGAAACAGCCGCTGAACAAGCCGTCAATCTGCACGCTCCGTCGAATCGTATTCGGGCTTCATGCGCAATTGCGGATTTGATCTGGGCGCGCGACGAGAAGCGCGCCCGCGCGCTTTTCAATGCGGCGGTGTCGCTGTTGGCGACGCGAATTGCGGAAACTGATTTCGGAGACATCGAAGGCTATCAGGAGATTTCGCGCCTCGAGCAATCGCGACAGGAACTCGTCACCCGCATCGCTGCTCACGATGCAGAGTTGGCCCTCGCCGCGTTGCGACAGACGCGTTTGCCGCTCGGCAACGTACGTTCCAACCCGAATTATTCGAGTCAATCTCTCGGGCAGTGGAACATGCAAAACGAAACCAATCTCGAAATGAACCTGGCGACGATTATCGCGGCGAAGAATCCTGACACTGCTCTGAAGCTGGCGCGAGCGAGCCTCGCGCGTAGCTTCAGTTGGAACCTGATTCCATTAATGACGCAGCTCAATCAGAAGGACGCGAAGGCCGGGCAGGCTTTGTATCAGGACATCGTGGCGAAACTTAAGACAGACAATTTCGCGCGCAATCCTGAGTCGGCGAACAATGCGATGCAGTTGCTTTCTTCGTTTCAACCACCGCAAGCCGACGAAGACACATTTCGCGATCTGTTAAGCAATGTGATTGGCGCAATGTTAGGTCTCGATCGATCGACGTCCAATGGTAT
>Ga0209474_10005709_pt1 | contig 10563 bp, 10 predicted proteins | sample GraSoiAngelo_145_FD_185902 | JGI IMG/M metagenome (GOLD analysis project Ga0209474, IMG submission 185902) | Grasslands soil microbial communities from the Angelo Coastal Reserve, California, USA - 14_1009_05_20cm (SPAdes) (version 2) | ecosystem: Environmental > Terrestrial > Soil > Grasslands... | reverse complement strand
GCCAGAATAAAGACGAAGAGGGCCGCCCGAGATGCCGGGCAGCCCTTGGGAATCAAGGTTGTCAAGAACACCATCGATCTCGCAGACAACGCGGAATTCGCGCGTCAGTTGGAGATCGTGGCGGTGGTGCCGTCGAACTTCGTGATTTTGATGGAAAATTTCTCGTTGTAGCAGGACGCGCGATCCTGAAGAACGCGGAGCGCGACGGCTTCGCCGAGCAGAATGGATTGATCGCTGTCGCCGCGGTAGTGGATGCCGGCATGGATGCCATGACCGAAGGTAACGTTGTGAGCGATCTTGCTGAGTTCTCCGTTTACCGTCAAAGGCGAACCGGAGTAGGGCTGTAACGAGAGTCCGTCGTCAGAGGGCATAACCGGGTTTGGAATGACGAAATTGCCGTCAAAGAAGAATTTCAAAACGGTGGTGCAAGCTCCGGCAACCGTGCCATGTCCCGTGGGATAAGACGGATGCGTCGGGCAGCCTTCGGGGAACGATTGTGAGAGCAAATAGCTCCCATATTTGCTGAAGCTTCGCTGAACCGCTTGCGAATTCAGGAGAGTCTTATTTAATTTGCAATCGATCTGGCTCCCCTGGCCGGTTTGCGTCAAATGGACGAGTCCGCCGGTAGCTTCCGGACGCAGACGGCGATGAACAAACCACTTTTGGAACCACACAGATTTCAAGGCGCGTGTGGGGACTTCGCTGAGAGTACCGGCGAAGTCTCCTCCGCCGAAGGTTCCGAAGCCCCCCTGAGTTCTGGAATTGTTGTAAGGGACACCGGGGTTGAGAGGCGCGCCGATGTTCATCAAGACGAGGAGCGCGACGAAGTACGCCTGAGAAAGAACGTCCACGTGCGTGAAAGAAGCCCAGTCACGGCCATTTCTCGGGTAGCGGAGCTGGGGATCCATTTGGGCATTCAGCCCAGTGCTGCCTCCGCTCTGGACGGTAAGCCAGTCGCTGAAGGTGGTCAGGAAGTCCTGTCCGGGCAAGAAAACCTGCCACTGCTGAGAGATCGGTTGAACGCCGAGGGCCGTCGGTATCAAAGCGAACTGAGAAACGTATGGTCCGACAGTTTCACCGGTAAACCTGGAGCCAAGGCCACCTCGGAAGAGCAACTGGGGAGTCACTTGGCCATTGCTATTCTTCGGGCCCTGATAGGCCGGCATATTTGTAAGCTCTTGGGCCGCCTGCTGAGCCAGCGTGTTTGATGAATACTGACCAAATGGGACGTCGCGCAGCAATGAGGCCCAGTACAGTTCGACCATTTCTGTGGCCATCTGAGGGCTTGCCACAGCTGGAGCAGGCGGAACGGTTAGGTTGTGTGGGTCCATTCCTTCCAGATCGAAGGCTAGACCGGATTGCGGGTTGGTGAGCAAGTTCGTGCCGCCCATGGTGATGTTCGCGAAGTCCGTGGGATTGCCCGTGGTGAGAGCAGTGATCAGGCTTTGGTAAGCGCTCAGATTCACGCGGCCAAAACTGTCATGCGGCAAGCATTTGGTGAAGCTGCCGCACTTGTCAGGATAGAGCGATTCGTCGCCATTGTCGGAGTGCGAGACGAGGGGCTGATTCAATTCTGTTTGAGCAACGCTCTGGCGAAGGTTAAAGGCGGCTTGCGCCCGAGCGGAATCGCTCAGTGGGCCGACCTCCGCCTGCGCTGACGGAGAGGTGAGCGCTATAACTCCGCCAGTGGTCATAGCTACGGTCGCCGCTGCGCCTGCCTTAGCCAGGAACGAGCGACGACCGGGATTCAGGGGCTCATCAACGTCAGGCGGTTGAAGGCCCTTCTTGCTGGGTTTAGAAAGCTCTGCACGTCCTGTGTTCACACACGGGGATTTGCTCATTCGGGACAGCCTCCATGGTTTAGAGTTACACACCAAATGCGCCCAGAAAGGTTTCGAGCTGCGGGCGCAGCTACGCATTTCTGTTTCGGAAAGGGTCCTTCGCAGTGGGAGCGACTTCAGATTGTCGGAGTTGGAAGTACTGTGCCCAGTCCCGCCCTTGGCTACTCCTGCCAATGGGTTGGCAGAACAATGAAGGGAGGAAGCCAGGGCGTCAATGATGCAAATGGATTGTTCACGGGATTGTCACGGTTAATTAACTTGGGTGTTGACATGGTTAGGACGGGAGGATAGATTCGCAGCGAAAATTGGTGGGGGTACGCTCAGTACGACGCTAAACCTAGCCCAGGGGCCCATCGTGAAAACTGTTCGAGTCGTTTTGGTCGAGGATTCGCCTGTTTTTCGATCCGCATTGAGGTCTCTTCTTTCCGGACGCGGTCTATCTATTACGGTCTCCAACGGCGCGCCTCCGTGGAATAACGCAACCCTTCAAGCAGATGTAGTATTGCTTGACATCGGTACTTTTGTGAAAAACGGCGAGACGCTCGAGGAATTGATTCGAGAATATTCTCTCCTGGCTCCTGTCCTGCTGCTGACTCGAGAGGACCGTCTGGAGATGCTTCTCGCCGGACTGAAAGGTGGCGCGGTTGGGTTCGTGGAGCAGAACGCCTCGATCAAGGAGCTGCAAAAAGCAATCGTGGCGGTGGCGGAAGGAAATACGTGGTGTGATACAAAATCGTTTCAAAAGGTGATGAGTTTCCTTCCGGCGTTGTCGCATTCAAAAGAGCTAAAGCTAACGGAGCGTGAAGAAGAAGTTCTGAGTCACGTGAGCCAGGGCCAAAGCAACAAGGAAATCGCCGCGCATCTGGGTCTTTCACCTCAATCTGTAAAAGTTTACGTATCTAACCTGCTAAGAAAAAGCGGAGTGTCAAACCGCAGCGGCCTGGCACATTACGCCGTTGTACGGACACTAGCGAGAACGCAGCCGCCGACCAAGGTAGCATGAGACGAGCCATGTGGCATGCGGCGTTGGAGCGAAGGGTACGAAGACGTAGAGGACGTAGAGGAGTTTGCACTTGACATAAAGCGAAACAAAAGCGAATATCAGGGCCCGGTGCTTCCCCGGGCAGCGGAAGGAGCTTTTGATGGCCGCCACAACTTTCCTCACGGAACAAAGTAGAGCTACGAGTTCCCGGCAGAACGGCGGCGAGCGCTTGCTTCGTACGCTGCAGCATTACTGGGGATACGAATCATTTCGACCGAGCCAGCAGGAAATTGTGGAGAGCATTATTGCGGGGCGCGACGCGTGCGTGGTGATGCCGACTGGCGGCGGTAAGTCGCTGTGCTACCAAATGCCAGCAGTACTCGATGAAAAGAGAACGGCGGTAGTGGTGTCTCCCCTGATTGCCCTGATGCAAGACCAAGTGGCGCAACTGGAACAGATGGGAATTCCTGCAGGGTTTCTCAATAGTTCCTTATCCAGCGAGGAACGGAGCGAGATTCTGAAGCGCGCGTGCCAAGGGGCGTACCGATTGCTGTACGTTTCGCCCGAGCGCATCGCCCTCAACGGAACCTCGGATTGGCTCAGGCGCGTGCCGGTTTCCTTCTTTGCCATTGACGAAGCGCATTGCATTTCCGAGTGGGGGCATGATTTCCGCCCGGAGTACCGGCAATTGAACCGGCTGCGGGAGCTTTTTCCCAGCCAACCGATCGCGGCGTTTACGGCAAGCGCGACGCGGCGCGTGCGGCAGGACATTGTCGAGCAACTGCGCCTACGCGAGCCTCTCAAGCACGTAGCGAGTTTCCGCCGACCGAACTTGCGTTACGTGGTGCGCCAATGCAATGCGAGCACGCAGATGACGATGCTGCTTGAGTCCGTGCGGCGCATGGGCGATGGAAACATTATCGTGTATGCGCCGACCATCGCGCGGGTCGGGGAGACGGTGGACTTTCTCGAGGAAAACGGCATTCGCGCCATCGCGTACCACGGGCAGATGGATGCGCGGGCGCGGCGCGAGAATCAGGAGAAATGGATGGCCGATGAAGTCCGCGTGATGGTGGGCACGATCGCTTTCGGGCTGGGCATCCACAAGTCTTCGGTGCGCGCGGTGATCCACCTTGCGCTGCCCAAGAGCGTTGAGCAGTACTACCAAGAGGCGGGACGGGCGGGGCGCGATGGAAAGCCTGCCGATTGCTTTTTGTTTTGGCAGAAGAAGGACGCCGGGCTGCATGCCTACTTCATCGGCCAGATCGCAGACGCGGCGGAGAGAGAACGGGCGTGGCAGCGCTATCGCGAAGTGGAGAGTTTTGTGAATGCGAGGGAATGCCGGCAGCGCTATCTCTGCCAGCATTTCGGTGAGTCGCCGAAGTGGGAGAAATGCGACGGATGCGACGTTTGCGCGGGCATTCCTGATTGGATCGAAGCGGTGACGCAAAGTCTTAAAAGAGGAAAACCTGCTTCCATTGCAGACGGCAGGAGGAAGCCTGTGACAACAGGATCTGCAAACACAACAGCCGCAGATGAGCCCAACTTGGAATTGAAAGAGTATATGCGCGAATGGCGAAGGAATGTTTCCAGGCAAAAAGGGATTGCCGCGTTCATCATCATGCACGACACCACGTTGGAGCGGCTTTGCAGCGCTGTGCCGTCCAGTCTGTCCGAGTTGCGGCGCGTGCCCGGCTTTGGCGAAAAAAAGACAGAAATGTACGGAAACGAAATTCTTGCGGCACTGGAGCGCTTTCGCAACGGCGAGCGGGCACGGCCTGATTCGACCGTTGGCCATCCCGGGCCCGCGGAGGAAACGCTTCGGCTGCTGGGGGACAGGCGCACGTTCGAAGAAATAGCGCAAATCCGCAATCGCAAATTGAGCTCCGTCATTTCTCTCGTCGCGGAGATGGTCGAACGAGGCGAGCTGGATTTTCAACCGGAGTGGCTTGCGACGGAAGTATTCGACCAGATTACCAGCGCGTGCCAGCGTTGTGGAACAGAGCGGCTCAAACCTATCAAAGAAGCACTCCCCGAAGAAATCACGTACGAGCAGATTCGCCTGGTTGCGGCGCAGATGAAGCGGGCGTCTCCGGCATTGCTCGGATGAGCGAATAAGGTGAAGACCTGATTGTCTGGAAACAGATTCCCCTTAAATTGATGGCGCTGGTCATTGGAACGGCAAATTGCAGCCTTCTCGTCCCTGCCGTCCATCAAGAGAGCGGACCCCGGCCCCCGGCTCGAACGAGCGTGACCTGCCAACCCTGAAGCACGACCCAGGAAAGAAAATAACGTTATAGCGGGAGGATCGACCATGTCCTACGATCCAAGAATATTGTTTGAGCAGATAGCGGCAAGCTTGAAGCAGAATCCGCGAAAGACGCTGGAAGAACTGTCGCAGAGTTTGCGCGTCAGCAAACGAACCATCAAGAAAACCGTGCGGCTGGCGACCGGCGGAAATTTCAGGAGCTACCGGGAAGGGGTCCTGATGGACCGGGTAAAGGGCTTTTTCGCGGTGCAGCCAGGAGTGGCGATCAAAGTCTTGTCAATTGACTTGGGGTTCAAATCTCCAAGCTCATTTGCGAGAGCGGTGCGGCGAGCTTCCGGCTCGTGCCCCGGCGAATTGCGGACCGTAGTGGCGGGAGAACTGCCAAGAGCGGAAAAGCACGCGACATTTTACTGAGTCTATGGAGAAGTGAGCTTGGAGCGAGCGTCGCGAAAATTGAAGAAGTAATAGCTATCGCACAAAAGTGGCGCGCCCAGAGCGACGCCGTCGAAGACGCACGCGACATTTAGGCTCCTGTGCGCCGCAAATTCCCGTTTCCTAAAGTCCCGGGGATTCCTTAGACGCAGAAGGAGTGCATGACCACACGGTCGCTCTACCTGGATGGCGAGTACCAGCTCAAGAATCCGGCGTGGCACGTCGAGGAGTCGGCGTGGAAGGCTTGGCAGATTCTTCGCATCCTACGGCGAAACCGCGTTTCGCCGGCGACCGTTTGCGAAGTGGGATGCGGAGCCGGGGAAGTCCTGAAGCAGCTTCAACAGAGATTGAGCGGCGAACCGACGTTCTGGGGATATGACATTTCCCCGCAGGCCATGGAACTGGCGAAAAGCCGGGCCAACGAAAGACTGCGCTTTCGGCTTGGCGATCTTGGCGATGTCGAAGACGGTTACTTTGAGTTGATTCTGGTTCTGGATGTAATCGAGCACTTGCAGGATTATTTCGGGTTCCTGAGCGACTTGAAGGACAAAGGGCGGCACAAAATCTTTCACATTCCGCTGGACCTCTGCGCGCAAACCGTTTTGCGCAAGGACGCGCTACTCAAGCGGCGCGACATGTACGGGCACCTGCACTATTTTACGAAGGAGACGGCGCTGGAAACGTTGCGCGAGGCGGGCTACGAGATTTTGGACTGTTCTTATACACCGCGTGCGAACGCACTTGGCGCGGCTGCGACCCAGCGGCTCCTCAAGCTGCCTCGGAAGGTTTTCTTCGCGCTTCACCAGGACTTAGCGGTGCGCGTCCTGGGCGGCTACAGCCTGCTGGTGCTGACCCGATGATCTCGATGCGCCCGTGGGATAGAATCCATATTTATTTATAGATTCGGCCTTTCAAGTTGTAGTAACCTCATTATTAGCCGCCGGGAGATCCAAAGCGATAGTCCAATGCCTATAAATATAAAAAACCCGGAAACCGAAGAACTGGCGCGGCAACTCGCCAAGGAAACGGGCGAGACCATCACAGAAGTGATTAAGAAGTCTCTGCAGGATCGCTTGCAACGTGTTCGGGGAAGGCGTCATGCAAGAGGATTACCCGAGCAGGTTGCCGACATCCTGCAACGCATGGACGGACTACCAACCCTTGATGAGCGATCTGAAGACGAGATCTTAGGCTACGACCAGAACGACGCGCCCGGCAACAGACGGCCGGACGGTGGCCCGCGTGGTGATTGATACTTCCGCTCTATTGGCAATCCTTTTTGGCGAACCTGAACGCCAGAGATTCCTAAAGTTACTTAGCGAATCGAGTATCCGGTTATTGTCCGCAGCGAATGCTCTGGAAACGGCAATCCTTGTGGAGGCGCGCCGAGGAGAAATTGCGGGCCGGGAACTCGACCTTTTTCTCCATCGCACGAAAATCGAAATCGCCGCGGTTGATGCCGACCAGGTTGCCATCGCGCGATACGCCTGGCGAAAGTTCGGCAAGGGCCGGCATCCGGCAGCGCTGAATTTTGGGGACTGTTTCTCGTACGCATTGGCGAAAACTTCGAGTGAACCACTGCTTGCCAAGGGCGCGGATTTCCCGGAAACCGACTTGCAATTGCTTTAGTTTCAGAGCGTAGCTATTCGAAGAGGTCGGGGTGTGCGCGGGAGATGCGCTGCCAGAGAGGCTGGAACTGGAACCAGCCCGCCAGGTGCGTGCCGACCAAGGCGTAAGTATTCTTCGCCGTTTCGTGGGGAATTCGCTGCGGCTGGCCCGCGGCTTCGGCGAGAAGTTGCGCCTGGCAGGAGCGGTCCATGGTAATGAACCACCAGGCGGCCTCGTCGACTGTGTGGCCAACGGTCAGGAGGCCGTGATTCCGAAGGATGGCGGCTTTTTTCAGGCCGAGGGCTCGAGCGATGCGGTCGCCTTCGGAAGTTTCCTCGACGATGCCGGTGTAATCGTCGAAAACCGCGTGATCTTCATAAAACGCGCAAGCATCCTGCGTGAGAGGGTCCAGGCGGCGGCCGAGCGAGGACCACGACTTGCCGTAAAGGGAATGCGCATGCGCGGCGGCGACAACGTCGGGGCGGGCGGCGTGAATGCGGGAGTGAATGGCAAACGCGGCGAGATTCACTTCCGCGTGACCTTCGACAACCTTGCCGGAGTGATCCACTAAAATCAGATCGGATGCGCGAATCCGGCCGAAATGTAAACCGAAGGGATTCACCCAGAAACAATCGAGACGCTCGGGATCGCGCGCGGTGATGTGGCCGGCGACACCCTCGTCAAAACCAAATTCGGCGAAGAGCCGAAAAGCGGCGGCGAGGCGTTCCTTGCGATGGCGGCGCTCTTCGGCGGGAGAAGTGAAAACGGGCGGACGCGGAATGCGGTCCATGAATGTGGCGTGAGACTGAGGCGCAGGCGCAGGTTGCGGCATGGGGACCTCCACGGGAATGAGGTGGGCGAAAGGAATTGTGCCTTAACAAAACGAGGTTGGGAAGAGAAATGAGCCCAGAAAAGCGCCGCACAGTCAGAAACCTGTTGAAAAGAAAAACGCCCCGGGGAGCGAGGCGCTTTCAAATTCAAACGGATAGCCAGACCACAGTGTTACGGCTTGGTTGGTGTGGTGGCCGGCGCTGCAGGCTTGGCGGCAGGCTTCTGTGCAGGAGCGGCGCCACCCTTCACCGGGTAGGCCGAATCGTAAAGGCGCACGATGTCCTGCGTGACGTCAATCTGCGTGGAAGCGTAAAGAATGGGAGTGTTCTGAGCCGAAGAGTCCAGGACCATGGTGTAGCCGTTCTCGCGGGCATAGCGATCGAGCACGTCCACCATCTTGCGGCCGATGCGGTCGATGACTTCACCCTGCGCCGAGTTCAAGTCTTCCTGAAGCTCGTTGTTCAGGCGATCGAAGCGCTGCGTGGCTTTCTGTCCCTGCTGGGTCAAACGTCCAATTTCGTCCTGGCTGCACTTGCCTTCGCAGGCAGCGAGGCGCTGGCGCAGATCGTTGATCTGTTTGTTCAAGTTTTCCAGCTCAGTCTGACGCGGAGCGAACTGGGACTGGAGTTCGGCGGAAGCTTGTTTGCCCTCGGAGGTATTTCCGATGGCGCCGCGAATGTTGATGACGCCAACCTTACCCAGCGAGGACGATGGAGCGGAGGCAGACGAAGACGCGGGCGACTGTCCGCGGACCGCAGCGACAATCAAAAGACCGGCAGCGGCGAGGGCAGCCGTGTACTTCATGATTCTGGAATTCACTTTATTCTCCTTATTCATTGGTACGATTCGGAAAGCTGGACAACGGATAGAAGCCAGCTAAACCTGAAACTTTTGACCGCTCCCCTAGCGGCAAAATCGAGGCCATTCCAAACGTGAAAGTATAGCCGACGCGCTTCCTTTCCCGCAATTGGAAAGGGGAGCAGCTCGCTGTCCGATTTTGTCCGACTCCTCAAAAGACACGCGCGTCGCGCCCCGCCCCATCTAGTTCGGCATGGGGAACAGCAAAACACGCATGTTCGCCTGGTCCACAATGACCGCCAGATTCGTAAACTGGTCAATGGCCACGCCGAACGTGGGCGAGCCGGGAATGCCCAGAGTCTGATGCGTCTTGAAGGGACTCGAGATCGTATCCACGATGGAAACGGTGTTGCTCCCGAAGTTGGACGTGAGAATCGCGCCCGTCTGGGGATTAATCGCCAGCGAAGTCGGGTTGATGCCAACGCTCACGGAACTGCCGCCACCAGTGTCCGGATTGAACTGCGTGATGGAGTTCGTGCCGCTGGAATTGGCGTAAAAAGTGCCGGGATGCGCGGTGTTGGTAAAGACAGTTGGATCGAAAACAATGCCCGTGGGCGTGCTGGAAACAAAGCCAGAGGAGATTGTGTTACTAAGAACGGGAGTGGCGAAGCCAATCTCGACAACGTCGAGCGAGCCTGTCGGGCCGAGGCCGCTGCTCAAAGTGACAGCTGTGACCACCGCAATGCCCTGGTTGTTTGTGCCACGATCGGGATCGATGGCCACAGCGATTGGCGATTGAACGCCGCCGATGCTTGTGGCCGTCAGAGTCGTGGGAGGCGTCGTCCCAGATGGCGGGAACAAGGACCCAAGATCGAGGAGGCTGATCGTGTTTGACCCCGTATTGGCGACAAGGGCCGCTCCCGTAGCGTCATTGATTCCCACGCCGGTTGGACTGGTTCCCGTATTGACGTCGGGAACTTTCTGCACCGGCGGATTTTGCGTTAGATCAAGAACAGAGGCAGTGTTCGTGCCATGGTTGGCGACGACAGCCAAGCCCAGCTTTTGACTGATGGCAATGCCCTGAGGACCAGTGCCGACAGAAATGGGGCTGCCGATTGGCTGGCCAAATGTCATATGCGCGGGGTTCAAGTCGAGTTCCACGACGCTATTGCAACCGGAAACACTGACCAGACCGATGGGAGAGAAAGGCCCATTCGCAATTTGATCCGCGAGCGCAATCGAGGTGGGCATGGTATTTATGGGATTGTTATTCGAGTCCGTGCAGACTTTGTCGAGGGGCACGGACTGAACCACGAGGAAATCGACGACGTTGGATTGCGCGCCCTGGCTTAAAACGTCAAGGGCATAGTGGTGAGGCGCAGAGAGAAGCGCTGCGGGAATCGTGACATCCACTTCGCGGCCACTAGGAGCAATGCTGTCCACAGTGCCACCTTGCGTGGTGATGTCCACTCCATCCAGGCGCACCTGCAAGCCGGAAACGAAACCGGTGCCAAAGATTTGAACACCGTGCAGAGGTTGCGTGGACGTGAGAGTCCCTTGCGGCACGCGGGCGTTCGGGATGCCACCGATTGCGCCGGGGCCTGGCGCCAAGCTGGGAACAATGACCTCGGAAATATGGGTAGGTTTGGGCGCGTTGGTCGCAGAAGGACCAAGGTTCACGATTTCAATCTGGCCGGGCGTAGGAGCTGGGGGATTCGTGCTGGTCACGGGGGCGCCGGATTCAAGCACGAAGGCCTGGTTAGTGGCAGGGTCTACCGCGAGACCGCCCCAAAGAGTAAGAC
>Ga0209474_10005706_pt1 | contig 10565 bp, 7 predicted proteins | sample GraSoiAngelo_145_FD_185902 | JGI IMG/M metagenome (GOLD analysis project Ga0209474, IMG submission 185902) | Grasslands soil microbial communities from the Angelo Coastal Reserve, California, USA - 14_1009_05_20cm (SPAdes) (version 2) | ecosystem: Environmental > Terrestrial > Soil > Grasslands ... | reverse complement strand
GCGACCGCCTGGCCCGCGGGCAGGCCGGTGGGCACGACGAGCCGCCCCACGGCGACGGCCTGCGCGAACGTCTCGCCCAGGAGCAACTCCTCCTCCGCCAGGACGCGGTCGAGGTGCTCGCGCCACCGCCTGTCCTCGACCCCCTCGAGGGCGCGACGCTGCTCGCGGAGGACGCCGCCTGCGGCAGCGACGAGCTCGTCGCCTGAGAGCCCTTCGGCGATGAGTCGCGGCACTTCGCGCCGTTCGAGAACGACGACCCGAGCGAGCGGGAGCGGGTCGCGAACCACGGCTCCGAGCGTCTCCACCGGGACGCGTACCGGCGGCGCCACCGCACCCCCGGTGGCTGCCCGCACGAAACCGAGAGCGCGAAGGAGCGCACGCGTGCGTGCCGGCAACGAGGCGAGGGCGGCCGGCGCCGTCTCCGCGACATCCGGGTAGAGCCGAAGCCGCCGCGGGAAGGCGCGGCATCCGTCCTGGCCGACGAGGACGTGGTCATCTCCGAGCACAGCCGTCCCGGCAGCCGCCGCGCGCGCGACCAAGGAGCTCTTCCCGCTTCGCGAGCGGCCGATGAGTAGCAGCGCCCCGCCCTCCGACGCGACAGCCGCCGCCGGCAGGAGGACGTGTCCCGCGGCCGGCGCGAGCAGGCCCAAGAGCGGCTCGACGACGTAGCCCTGAAGGAGCGAGAGGCCGAAGCTCCTGGGTGCGCCTCGCAGGTCGATCGTCGCCCGCAGCGGACCGTCCCCGAGCGGGTCGAGCGCGACTCGCCAGCGCAGGCTGCGGTAGCCGGCCTCGAAACCGGGCGAGCGCGAGGACGTCCGGCCGAACGAGACAACGAGGTCCGCCTCCGCGCCGGGGTCGACGCGGGCCGCGCGATACTCGGCGCGAAAGTGCGCCTGCGTCCGCTTGTCTCCGCGCACCTCGAGGTGCAGGCCCGGGAGGAACGCGAAGGTCTCGCGCTGCGCGGGGGCCACTAGAGCAGCGGCCGTGCGGCGTCGACGATGCGCCGCGGATCGGTCGGAAACGGTGTTCGCACCTCGATCACCCGCGCAGAGGCGAGGACGGACGCGAGGTGTCGCTCCTCTCGGTCCTCGATCAGCTGGGCGGTGTCGGCACCGCCGTCGACGTCGCGGACATAGCGGGCGCGTTCGGAGAGGCTGAGATAGTCGCGCCGCTCGTACGTCGCCGAGCGGGCGAGCCGCCGCGCCGCCCAAGCCGGATCTCGCGGCTCGGCCTGCGGCCGGCCGTCCGCCGTCGTTGTCAGCAGGACGAGCGCAGTGAGCGGGGCGCGGCCCGTCGGCGGCGGCTGCCCATAGGCGGCGCTCAGCTGCGAGGGCGAGAGCGACGCTCGCTGCGCGAGCGTGGCGAGCTCGGCGACGGCGGCTTGCGTCGCCGCCACGACGCCGCCGCGGCGGGCCAACGAGGCGGTGAGGTGTGCGGCAGCCTCGCCCGCAGCCGCGGCGGCGAACTGAAGCCGCGCGCCGCGCGGAAGGCTCCGGCGCAGCGCCGGTGCGTAGCGCAGGAGCCAGCGCCGGACGCCGATCGGGACAGGAAAACACGCGAGCGACCCGTCGTCGAAGACCAACGTCCACTTGTCGGAAAGAAAGGTTGCGCCCTCCTCGACGAGCGCGAGCGCGGTCTCGGTCTTACCCGCCTCGGACCAGCCGGCGACGACAATCCCTCGTCCGTCGGCGACGACTGCACTCCCGTGCACGGCGACAGCGCCGTATCCGAACGCGGCGAGCTGAAGGGCAGGCCGGACGAAGCGGCCGAAGACGCGGCCGAGTGGGAATCCGCGCTCGGCCGCGAATGCGAACGGGCCCTGGGGCGCGGGCAGGGGAACGGCGCACCAGAGCCCATCCGCGCGGACGTATGCGCCGCGACCGTCGATCGCCGTGCTGAGGCCGTCGCCTGCTGGGTTCTGGAGCTCCGCGTCGCGCGGGCGCTCCGTCAGCTCGCCAATCCGAACGTCGGCCGGCCCGTCGGCGCTGGGCGCGGCCCCCCAGGGATCGAGTGCGTCTTCGAGGAAGCGGGCGGCCCGGTCGTCATCGATGGCGAACTCGAGGCGGAGCGCCCGGGCGATCTCATACTGCACCTCCGGCCACTGTAGAAGAGGCCGTCTCGACAGGCAACGTCGTACGGCCGACGACGGCCGGAATGGTCCGAAAGTATGGGTTCCGGCGTCTGGTCTAGCCAATCGTGCTATTCCGGATGTTTCCCCGCTGTTTTAGCCTTTTGTCCTCGCATCGGTGCGCCCCGCTCAGGCGAGGCGAGCCGAGTTGCACTCGGCGGCGGTGAGCGAGCATCGTTGCCGCGAAAGGGGGACAGGATGGGCAGGCTCGAAGCGCCTGCAGCTGCGCGTCGGAACATTCGGTCGCCGAAAATCAGCGTCGTCATCCCGGCGTTGAACGAGGCCGACAACCTCCCGCACGTTCTCGCGACGCTGCCGTCCGACACGTACGAGCTCATTCTCGTCGACGGGGACTCGATCGACGGAACGTCGACGGTCGCCCGGGCGCATTATCCGAACGTCGTGATCGTCGGTCAGTCGGGCCGCGGGAAGGGCGACGCCCTGCGGGCCGGATTCGCCGCTTGCTCCGGCGACATCATCGTGATGATGGACGCCGACGGCTCGACCGACGGCGCCGAGATCCAGCGCTTCGTCGCCGCGCTGCTCGACGGGGCGGACTACGCCAAGGGGTCGAGGTTCATGGACGGGGGTGGGAGCGAGGACATCACGTTCCTGCGGAGTGCCGGGAACCGGCTGTTCTGCTGGCTCGTCAACCGGCTCTACAAGACCTCCTACACCGATCTGTGCTACGGGTACAACGCCTTCTGGCGCAACGCCTTGCCCGCAATCGTGTCCGACTGCAGCGGCTTCGAGGTGGAGACGGTGCTGAACGTGCGGGCCGCGAAGGCGGGGCTGCGCGTGGTCGAAGTGCCGAGCGTGGAGCATCCGCGGATCCACGGAAGGTCGAACCTCCGTCCGGTGCGTGACGGGCTGCGGGTCTTGCGTACGATCCTGCGCGAGCGGGAGCACCGACCGCTCAGCGAGCCGGCTGTGGCAATCGACATCGTCGGCGCGGACGTCGAGGTGGTCGGCGCGGACGGGTTCGGCGGCGCCTGAGGGTCATGGACGATCGCGGAAAGACACGGACCGCGCTCGCTCCGGTGGATGCGTCGCTCGAGCGGCCGGGCTCGCGCCCGGCGCCGACGCCGCAGCGGATCACCCTGATCCTGGCCGATCCGGGGCCGATGTTCCGGCTCGGCCTCCGCGTACTCCTCCGCGAGTACGACGAGTTCGAGATCCAGGAGGCCGGGGATCTTGCAACGCTCCTCGCGCTCGCCGGCCGTGCTCGGGCGCCGGCGACCGCGCTCATCGATCTCGACTTGCCGCCTGCGGGCGGAGCGGCCGCTGTCACGAGCGTCCGCGACTCCGTCACCGCTCCGGTCGTCTGGTGCAGCGGCTCTCGCCTGACTCCGGACGTCGTCTACGAGCTGGTCCGCTGCGGCGCGGTAGGGATCCTGCGGAAAGAAATCGCGCCGAGCGGCATCGTCCGGACGCTGCGAGCGGCCGCGAACGGCGAGGCTCCGCTCCCGCGGGATCTCGTCGCCGGGCTGCTGACGCGGATCCACTCGCTCAACGCGCCCCGCGCGACCCGGCCCCCAATCGCGACGCTGTCGAGCCGCGAGCGCGAGGTGCTCGCGCTCGTGGCGGAGGGACACAGCAACAAGACGATCGCGAGGAAGCTCTACATCTCGGAGTTCACCGCCAAACGGCACGTGCAGAACGTGCTCAACAAGCTCGCGCTCCACCGCCGCCAGGATGCTGCCTCGCGCTTCCGCGAGGAGGTGAAGGCGGGCTTAACAGCCACGTTGCCGTTCGAGCCGGAGCAGTCGTGACCCCCACTGCGGCGGGGGTTGACGCGGCGCCGGGGCGTGCCGCCACGCGCGGCACACCCGCGGCGCCGACGGTGTCCGTGGTCATCTGCACATGGACAGGTGCCCGCTGGGATGACCTGCGCGAGGCGGTCGAGAGCGTGGGTCGGCAAACGCACCCGCCGGTGGAGACGATCGTCGTCGTCGATCACGCGCCGGCGCTCCTTGCGCGGGCACGCGCCGAGCTGCCGAACGTCGTGGTTACCCCCAACCTTGAAGCGCGCGGCCTGTCCGGCGCGCGTAACAGCGGGCTGGCCCTCGCCGGCGGCGACATCGTGGCCTTTCTCGACGACGACGCGGTCGCTGCGTCCGAATGGCTTCGGTTGCTCGCGGGCGAGTACGAGGACGAGCATGTGCTCGGCGTCGGCGGCGCGATCGAGCCGGTCTGGGAAAGGCGGCCCGGCTGGTTTCCCGCCGAGTTCGGCTGGGTCGTCGGCTGCACGTACCGCGGGCTGCCTCCCCAGCGCGCGGCCGTCCGGAACCTGATCGGAGCGAGCATGTCCTTCCGCCGGGAGCTCTTCTCCGAGTTCGGCGGCTTCCGCAACGGCATCGGCCGGGTCGGTACGCGCCCGGTCGGGTGCGAGGAGACCGAGTTCTGCCTCCGCGTCGGACGGCTTCGCCCCGGCGGTCGCTTCGTCTACCAGCCGCTCGCGCTCGTGCATCATCGGGTCCCCGCACGCCGCGCGCGGTGGCGCTACTTCCTCGCCCGCTGCTATGGCGAAGGGCTTTCGAAGGCGCTGATCGTGCGTGCGGCCGGCTTTCGCCGCGGCCTCGCAGCCGAGCGAACCTACACGGCGCGGGCCCTCACGAGCGGCTTCTGCTCGGCCTTGCTCGGGGCTCTGACCTTCCGCGATCGATCGGGATTCCTGCGCGCCGCGGCAATCGTGGCCGGCCTCGCGGCAGCGGCTGCGGGCTTCTGCAGCGGCCAGCTTCGGCGTTCCGTGGGATCCGCATGAACGACGTCTCGGTCGTCGTCCCGGTGCGGAACGCGGAGGCGATGCTCCAGGAATGCCTCGCCTCGATCGAGGCCCAGACGCCGCGCGAGATCATCGTGGTCGACGGAAACTCGACCGACGGCACGCTCGAGATCGCGCGCCGGCATGGCGCCACGATCCTCTCCGACGGCGGCCGAGGCCTGCCCGCAGCGCGCATGCTGGGCGCCCGGGCGGCCTCCGGTCGCTTCGTCGCACTCGTCGACGCGGACGTCGTCCTCCGGCCGGGCTCGCTCGCGCGCCTGTGTGACGAGCTCGTCGAGGGTGGCCTCGACGCGATTCAAGCCGGGCTCGAGAGTGTTTCCGGCCCGGGCTACTGGGGACAGGCGCTCGCACACCATCACCGCTCGGGCAGGAGCAAGCGTTGGTTCGGCCTCGTGGCGACCGTGCTCGAGCGCGAGACGCTGCTCTCCTTCGGGTTCGACCCTCGTTTTTCGTCAGGTGAGGACATCGAACTGCGCTGGCGCCTGCGCAGCGCCGGCGCGAAGGCCGTGGTCTCCGAGACGACGGTGGTCGAGCACCGTTTCGGCGACACCTTTCCCGTCGCGAAAGGGCAGTGGCTCGCAGACGGGGAAGGCCTCGGACGGATGATCCGGAAATACGGGCTCCGCGGAGTCCCCCTCCTCGTGCTGCCGCTCGCCGCGGGTCTGCGCGGGCTCGTCCTCAGCGCGATCCGCCGGGAGCCGCGCTGGATCCCCTATTACGTCTGCTTCACGATCTTCAACTACGCCGGCATGGCCCGGCGGCTGGCGGCGGGCTGAGGTGGCGACGCAGCTTGCAATCGACTCGCAAGCCGCCAGCGGGAAGCAACCGCTGAGCGTCACCTGGAACGCGCTCGCGGTCATGGCCGGCAAGACCCTGACGATGGGTTTCGGCTTCGTGTTCTGGCTTGTCGCAGCTCACGAATTCTCGCGGACTCAGGTCGGAATCGCGGCGGCGGCCGTTTCGGCGATGATGCTCTGCACGCAGCTCGCGATCGGCGGCGTCGGGTCGGCGGTGATCACGTGCTACGCGGACTTCCGCAATCGGCCGGCCACGCTCCTCGACACCGCCGGCACGGTCGTCATCGGCTCCGCTCTCTTCGCCGCCGGCGTCTTCTTCGTTGTCGCCGCCTTCGGTCTGCGGCACCTCGACGCCATCCCCTCGAATCCGCTGTACGCAGTCGCGTTCGTCGCGATGACGGTGTTCGGGACGCTCGCGATCCTGCTCGATCAGCTCTCGATCGCCCTCGGTCGTGGCGACCAGGTGCTCGTGCGCGGCGTCGTCTTCGGTGCAGCAACCGTGGTCGGGATCGGCCTGCTCCCGATGCTGCTCCACCACGCCGGCTCGGCGGCGATCTTCGCACCGTGGGCGGCGGCCGGTGCGGTGAACGTGGGCCTCGGCATCTTCCAGGTCCGACGGATGCTCCCCGACTACCGCTTCCGGCCGCGCGTCGAGCGGGCCACCCGTCGGCTGCTCCTGCGACACGGCTCGCCGAACTACGCGCTGACGCTCGCCGAGCGCGCACCCGGACTCGTCCTCCCGATCGTGGTCACGCAGGTGCTCACGCCGGCGGACAACTCCACCTGGTACGCGGTCTGGATGATGGCGTGGGTCGTCTACACGTTGCCGATCTCGGCCGGCCTGACGCTCTTCGCCGAGGGCTCGAACCGGCCGGCGCAGCTCGCCGAGGCGACTCGCGCAGCCGTCAAGGTCGCCCTGCTCGTCGGGATCGTCTCGTCCCTTTTGATCGGTTCGCTCGCCCACTTCGCCCTCTCGCTCCTCGGGTCGGCCTATGGGGCGACGGGCGCCGCGCCGCTGCGGATCCTCCTGCTCGCGTTTGTGCCGATCACGTTCGTGCAGGCGTACTTCGCGGGCAGCCGTGCCCGCCGCCGGCTCGGGGAGGCCGTCACGACCGGCTGGGTCTCGGCCGCCGCGTCAGTAGGCGCCGCTGCGGCGGGCGCCGTCGTCAGCGGCCTCGAGGGCATGGCATACGCGTGGCTCGCGGTACAGACGGCGACCGGAGTATGGGCGGTCGCCCGCACGGCGACGTTCTGGCAGCGTCCCCTCGATGGCGCGCGGAACACGGTCACGCAGATCGGGGAGGGGGCGGCCGTAGCGGTGCGGGCGAGCACCGGCATCCGGGCCGCGACGGTCGCTGTCGGTCCTGCCAACCTCGCCGCAGCCGCAGGCGCCGTCGGCGCGCTCGCCCTCTGGACTCTCTCGCTGCGGCACGTCGTCCTCGAGCGAATGAACGGCCTCGGCCTGGTCTCCGTGCTCCACATCTCCTTCTACGCTGCGGTCGCGGTCCTCACGGTGACCTTCCTCGGCGCACTGGTGCGCCGCCAGGTGTCGGACCGGGTGCTCCTCGGGCTCGTCGTGGTTCTCGTCCTCATGCTCTTCGGCCTGACGCCAATCCTCGAGGCTGTGCCGCGCTTCGCCGTCGCGTGGCGGCACGTCGGGATCGCACAGGCGATCCTCGACACCGGCCACATCGACCCGCGCATCGACGCGTACTTCAACTGGCCCGGCTTCTTCGTGCTCGTGGCGGCGCTCGCGAGGGCTTCCGGGTTCCACAACGCGCTCCCACTCGCGGCCTGGTCGCCGATCTACTTCAACCTCGCGTACCTGGCCCCGCTGCTCGTGATCATGCGCTCGCTGACGGTGAGCAGGCGGCTCATCTGGCTGGGCGTCTGGTTTTTCTACCTCGGCAACTGGATCGGCCAGGACTATTTCTCGCCGCAGGGCTTTTCCTACCTCCTCTATCTCGTGATCATCGCGATCCTCCTGCGCTACTTCGTCACGCAGCCGCACGAGCCGAGCACGGGCATGCCGTACCTCATCCGCCTGCTCCGGAGGATCCCCGAACCGGAGCCCGAGACCGTAGACCCGGCGCCCGCTCGTCGCGCGCCGCAGCGGCGGGCGCTCCTCGCCTGCATCGTCTTCCTCTTCGCGGTACTCGTACCGACCCACCAGCTGACGCCGGTCGCGGTGCTCTTCGCCGCGACTGCAGTCGTGATCGTCGAGGCGCGGTCACTCGTCTGGCTCCCACCGCTCATGGCGGCTCTGCTCGGCGGGTGGTACGTGACCGGAGCGAAGACGTTCTTCAACGGGCACCTCTCCCAGATCTTCGGCCAGGCGCTTCAGCTCGAGGCGGTCTTCACCCAGAACGTGGCGAATCGCGTGGGCGGCGACTTCGACCACCGGGTCATCGCCGACCTGACGATCGTCGCCGGGGCCACGATGTGGTGCCTCGCCCTCGTCGGCGCATCGCGCCTCATGCGGCGTGACAGTCGCTACCGAATGGGGATCGGACTCGCGCTCGCGCCCCTGCCACTCCTGCCGTTGCAGACGTACGGGGGCGAGATGCTGCTCCGGGTCGAGCTCTTCGCGCTGCCGTTCACGGCGTTCTTCGCGGCGGCAGCGCTCGTCGGCGACGATGACGAGATCCGGCTCCACGCGCGCCGGTGTGCTGGGATCGGCGGCGTCCTGCTCGTGTCCGCAGGTCTATTCCTCTTCGCGCGTTACGGCAACGAGCGGATCGACTACTTCACGCGGAGCGAGACCACGGCGGTCGCGCGTCTCTACGCACTCGCGAAGCCCGGGTCGACGCTCGTCGCCGGCACCGGCAATCTGCCGTGGAAGTACACGCAGTACCAGGATCACCGCTACCGACTCGTGACCGAGATGCCGCACTGGTCGGCCACCACTCCGGTGACCGCCGATCCGGGGCCCCTCCTGCAGGACGTCCGCGACGCGATGAACTCGAGCAGTAGGCGCTCATACCTGATCATCGAGCGCAGCGAGGAGAAAGAGGTCGACCAGCTCGGCTATGGGCGGCCCGGCTCCCTGGCCCGCTTCGCGGACGTGGTCGCGGCGTCGCCTCTCTTCAGGGTCGTCTACCGAAACCCCGACGCAACGATCTTCACGCTCGCCCGGCTCGGCTCGGTCCCCTCCCTCCAGCTGCTCGCCGAGACCGGCGCGCACGCCGCGCCCGTGCAGGCGAGCCGGACGAAGCGGAGGCACAAGCCGTGACGGCCGACGGCACCACCGTCGAGCTCGGCGCGCGCCGCACGGCCCTTCGGCAGGTCCTAGCCCCAGGCTGGGCTGTACTCGCCTGCGTCCTCGTCGCGGCGCAGGCTCCCGCCGGCGTCCGCGCGCCGGTGGTGATCGTCTTCCTCTGCGTCGTCCCGGGCACGGCGCTGGTTGGCCTCGTCAACCCGGATTCGTTCGCAGTCGAGCTCTCGCTCGCGATCGCGCTCAGCGTCGCGCTCTCTGGGCTGACGGCCGGCGTCCTCGCATACGCGCACCTGTGGTCGCCGACGGCGGTCGTCGTGATCGTCGCCGCCATCAGCCTCGCCGGAGGCCTGCGAGACGTCGGGCTTGGCCACCGCGTACGCCACGCGGCGCCGAAGCTCCTGCACCTACTGCGGCCGCCGCTCGCGGGCGCGCGGCGCGCCGGCGAGGCCGGCCGCGCCGCCGCCCTCCTGTCCGGCGGAATTGCGGCGGTTCCGGGACTTGCGCGCCGCGCCGAGCCGCGTGGCCGCAGCGGCGCCGGGCTTGTCGCGTTCCGCGAGCTCCTCCGACCGGCCGGCCGCCTGCGCGGCATCGCCGCGGTGCGTCCACCCCGCGCGACTGCAGATCGTCCGCGCCGCGAGCCGCGGGTAGCGCAGCCGGTGCCTGCATCGCCCTTACAGCGCTTCCTCCTCGACGAGCTCCGGCGGCGCACGGGCTCCGACGACAGCCGCCGCCGGCAGCCCCGCTCGCTCGCCCACCTCCAACCGGATGAGCTCGCCGACCTGCTCTCGTGGTCTTCACTGCAGCGCTTCGTCACGCAACGCGCAATCCGCGAGATCAACCCGGAGCTCTGGTTCGTGGACGATCTCGAACGGCGACTCCCGCGGCAGACGCGCGCCTCCCGCCGCGAGCTGTCCGGTCGCACGCTCCCAGCGCCGCGCGGCGTCTGGATTACGGGCGTGTCGGCCCGCGCGAGCATCCCGGTCGCCTGGCGAGTGCTCGAGGACGACGGGAAGGCCAAGGAGTGGCGGACGCGGCTCGCGCTCGAGATGATCGACTTGCTGCCGGAGCTCAGCCTCGGCGGAGCGGTCGTCACGGCCGGCACCGCCTACGGATCGCTCGCCGGCTTCCGCCGCGGACTCGAGGGGCGCGGCCTGCACTACCTCCTCCGCGTCGACCCGGTCACCGCAGCCCGCGAGCTCGCTCCCGACAGACCGAGCCGCTCCGCCGCGGAGGCACGGCAAGTCCTGCGAGAGCGCATCGCTGACGGCGACGCCGCGCCTGCCGGGGAACAGGGTGCCCACGAGGAGCCCGAGCTTGTGCTCGTGCCGGGCGAGGAGCATGTCCTGCTGTGCGAGGTTCGTGCCGCAGGGCGGACCGGAGTCTTCTGGCTCTCGAACCTTCCCGCCGAGACCGCACCCGGGCGGTTCGCGTCCCTCATGCGGCTCGCCGATAGGAGCCGCGTCAAGCGCGCCAACCTTCTTACCGGCGCACTCGAGGCGGAGGCCGAGGGCGGCGCAGGGCTGGACCGCGAGCTCGCGCTCGTCGCGCTCGCAGGCGGGCTTCGCACGCTCGACCTCTCCACCACGCCCGCGAAAACGGGAGTCGAGCCGTGAGGGCGATCGTCCTCTCCGACCTCCA
>Ga0209474_10005705_pt1 | contig 10565 bp, 9 predicted proteins | sample GraSoiAngelo_145_FD_185902 | JGI IMG/M metagenome (GOLD analysis project Ga0209474, IMG submission 185902) | Grasslands soil microbial communities from the Angelo Coastal Reserve, California, USA - 14_1009_05_20cm (SPAdes) (version 2) | ecosystem: Environmental > Terrestrial > Soil > Grasslands ... | reverse complement strand
GCCGATGTCACACTGCTTGAGCGCAGCGTTCTGCATTTGCGGCGAGAGGGAATGCGCGACCGGGTCGCCAAAGACGCCAAGACGGATTGGCGGATCAAGATCGCCCGTCGCTTCCTGCCAATTTTCGAGGTCAGCGAGCGTGTAACGCTCGGTTGTAGCTTCCTTTTTTTTCATTCGGCGGAGCACTGTCGCTGCGACTCGCACCTCAAAAATCGGACGCGACAGCGGGTGCCCCGCCAAGGCGTCTTCATTCCGCTCCAAGCTGTGAAATCATTCGTTGAAATCGCTTCAGCACGCGCTGTTTGCCCATGACTTCCAGCATGTGATAAAGGCTGGGGCCGACGCTGCGACCGCTCACTGCGACACGCGCTGGATGAACAAGATCTCCGGTCTTGCAACCGAGCTTTTGGGCAAGATTTTTTAGGGTCGACTCGAGAGTCTCGAGATTCCAATTCTCGATCCCGGTGAACTCGTCGCGTAATGCGATCAATCGTTCCGCAGCTTCGGCCTTGCCAAAAACTTTCTCGACTGCCGCCGGGTCGAACTCGTAATCTTCGATGAAAAAGTAGCGAGTCCATTCCGATACATCGCTCAGAAGCTTAATCTTCTCCTTCACAATCGACAGCACCGCGCGGAGGTAATTTTTGTCGGACACCTCGATATCAGCCTTTTCCAGGAATGGACGGGCGAGTTCGATGAAGCGATCGAGAGACATTTGTGCGATGTATTGGCCGTTCAGCCAAAAACATTTGTCGAGGTCAAACGCGGCATTCCGCCGGTTGATTTTTTCCAGCTCGAAAAGCTTCACGACTTCATCGATCTCGATCTTTTCCCGATTGTCTTTGGGCGACCAGCCCAGCAGGCAAAGATAATTGCGCACTGCTTCCGCCACGTAACCTTGCTCGATGTAACTAGCCACGCGCGCACCTTCGTCGCGCTTGCTCATCTTTGAGCCGTCACGGTTCAGAATAAGCGGGATATGCGCGAAATGCGGCGGCGCAGCACCGAGTGCGCGATAAAGCTCGATATGTTTCGGTGTGTTCGAAAGGTGGTCTTCGCCTCGGATGACGTGTGAAATCTTCATCTCGATGTCGTCGATCACATTCACGAAATGAAAAATCCACGAGCCGTCGGGCCGCCGGATCGTCATGTCGGGATGCGTGCCAGGATTCGTAAGATCGAAATCGATTTTCCCGCAGACGATGTCATCGACAAGCACATGCTCGCGCGGCGATCGGAATCGCAGCGCCCCCGCATCTTCGAAAATGTGCCCGCCGTCTTGAAGTTGCTTTAGATAGCGTTCGTAAATCTCCGTTCGCTCGCTTTGCAGATACGGCCCCAAATCTCCGCCGGCGTGTGGACCCTCGTCCCAATCGAGGCCGAGCCAGCGCAATCCTTCATAGATCGCGGCGGCGGCTTCTTCGGTATTGCGTGTTTTATCGGTGTCCTCGATGCGCAAAATGAATTTGCCGCCGTGATGTCTTGCGAAGAGCCAATTAAAAAGCGCCGTACGCGCACCGCCAATATGGAGGTAACCAGTAGGCGAGGGGGCAAAACGGACGCGGACTGCGGGAGTCATTGCAGCACCAAATTAGCCACGGATCGTAGCGGCGGTCTATGACCGTCGGTCGATAAATGCGACGCTCACAGAGCGCCGCTACAGAAAACTATTCGATAAAGATTTTCCCAGCGCGTCTCCGCACATGTTGATCTTCCGGCAGATTTACCCTCGCGATGCGCGCGGCTGGATCAAGCAACGAGCGGACGCGCTCGATCGCTTCGAATCCGATACCGGAAACATCTTGCGCGCGCAGCCATTTCAAAATCGTTCGGCGCTGGAGCGCGACAGGCATGGCGCGCAATCCTTTCACGCCAAGACAATCCTCATGATGAGGAGAAACTCGCATTTGATTGTCGATCCAGTTTTCTTCCTCGGCGGCAATCGTGGCTGTTCGCCAAATATTCTGGCGAATATTGCGGACTAAGGTTTTCTGTAAATACGGGATCACACGGCGACGAATTCTGTTGCGGAGCGGGAGAAGATTCTTGTTGGACGCATCTTCGCGAAATTTCAGGCGATGTTCGCGCACATAGCTGTCGATCTCATCACGCCAGATCGAAAGTAGTGGACGCACAATCGTAAGGTCGACATCGTCGATCCCGCGCGTGGCTACTTCGCGCATCGCGGCAAGACCGGTCAGACCTGTGCCGCGGAATAAATTGATCAGAAAAGTCTCGACGAGATCATCGGCATGATGCGCGAGAAAAATCGTATGGCAGCGGCACCGCGTTGCCACTTCGGCAAAGAATGAGTAACGCGCTTGGCGGGCTGCAACTTCGATCGACATCTTTTTTTTCTTTGCCAGCGCGGCGACATTGACCGAGCCGAGCTCAAAATCGAGATGCGCCTGCCCTACAATTGTTTTGTTGTATGTCGCCACAAGTTTTCCGACAAAACGCGCATCGGCGTCACTCGCTTTTCGCAGCTTGTGATTCAAATGGCAGACGATCAGTTTCTTGTAACCAAGATCGACGAGCGCATCCAGCAGCGTGACGGAGTCGCGCCCGCCGGAAACCCCTATGAGATAGCGCGCGCCGGGCGGGAACCTGCGCAACAAATTTGTCTTTGTTTGAATCCAATTCACGGCGGAGCTGCATCCAACGTTCAAAGGTTAACGATGAACGATCACCGGCATTTAGACAAAATGAGAAGTCGGCGGCGTCTTCACCATAAAAGAAGGGTCCCATATTATGAACAACGAACATGAATCTACATACACGCTCCTGGTTCGCTCGGAAGAGAAGGGCCGGGACGTGCTGGAAACTGCGGTTTACTTGATGTGCATCCTGAGCGCGGTCATCGCGATCTGGCAATTTGTGGCGCAATCAAGCCAGCTTTCTGTCGGTGGCCTGGCATCGCGGACACATCCCGCTGTTCATATCTCGCAGCACGCTATGGAACCGCATCCGGATGCGTAATCTTGAAAAAACAACTCCGCAACATGCCTGGTTCTCTCACCCTAAAGAGGGAGCGGGGAGCAACTCCAAAGGGGGATTACAAAATCCCGCAAACGCGCAAACATAGGTGATTTGACAATGAATGAACGTTCATTCATCTTCCTAACCTTATGTCACTACCCCAGATAGAATCGAGCCCCGATCGACGCACCCAGATTCTCGACGCGGCTCTGGTCTGCTTCGCCAAGCGAGGCTTCCACCAGGCCAGCATGCACGACATCAGTGCCGAAGCTGGGATCAGCGTCGGCCTCATTTATCGCTATTTTGAGAACAAGGACGCCGTCATTTCCGCAATGGCCGATCGGCATAAAAAGGAGATCAGCGAAGTGCTGGAACGCGCGCGCCAGGCACCGACGCTGCTGGAATCGCTCGAGATTTTGTTTACCGCGCATTGTTGCGAAGACGCGCCGCAAGTTGTGTCAGCCTTCGTCGTCGATCTTTACGCGGAAGCGTCGCGCAACTCGCACGTGGCCGATTTGGTCCGCGACGTTTTGCAGACGGCGATGGATGGCGTGACCGATTTGATCGCGCGCTCGCCGGAAGCGGCGAGCGCAGCAGATGGCCTAAAGCCTCATGAATTGGCAGAACTGATTTTTGCTGTCTCGCGTGGGATGTTGATGCGCGACGTCTTGCAACCACAGACGATGACGGCAGCGGAAAGGCGTGCGCGGCAGCTGGAAGTGACGCGAAGGCTTTGGCGTCTGCTTTTCACGGGCCAAACCCAACCGACTTATGCATGACATAGCGAAATCTTTGATAATGAAACCAGCGCGAAAAAAAATGTGGATTGCGATCGCGGCGGTCGCAGGTCTGGCGATTTTCCTCATTCTGATCAAAGGCTTGCAGATTTTTACAATGATTTCGGCGGGCAAAAAGATGACGCCGCCGCCCGAAACGGTCACGAGCGCAATTGTGAAAGAAGAAGATTGGGCGCCGATGCTGTCGGCGGTGGGAAGCGTCAGTGCTGTTCAAGGCGCCGTCGTGTCGACCGAGTTGGGCGGCATGGTCAGCGAAATCGGATTTCAAAACGGTACTCTGGCAAAGAAAGGGGATCTGCTCGTCAAATTAGACGCCTCCCAGGAGGAGGCACTTTTGCGATCGGCGGAAGCCGAAGTAGAACTAGCGCGCACCGACTTGGAGCGAACTCGCGACCTTGCCTCAAAAAAGGTAGTTTCGAATTCTGATCTCGACGCCGCCCAATCAAAGTTCCGAAGACTGACTGCCGTCGTCGACCAAATGCAGTCCAACATTAGGAAGAAGGCGATTGTGGCGCCGTTTGATGGGCAGCTTGGGATTCGGCAGGTGAACATTGGTCAGATGATCAACTCCGGGCAGCCGGTGGTTGCGCTGCAATCGCTCGATCCGGTCTTTGCTGACTTCGCGCTTCCGCAGCAGTATTTTTCAAAATTATCTCAAGGTCTTGAAATTCGCGTCACGACAGACGCGATGCCGGGCCGTGTTTTCACGGGAAAATTGACCGCGGTCAATTCGATGGTCGATGCCGCAACCCGAAATGTTATGGTACAGGCGACGCTGGAAAATCCCGATCACGTGCTGCGTCCGGGAATGTTTGCGAAAGTTGAGGTGGTGCTGCCGGAGAAACAACGCGCGCTCGTCATTCCGGGCTCAGCCATTTCCTACGCGCCGTTCGGCGATTCCGTCTTTGTAATCGAGAAAACGAAGGACCCGAAGACGGGCAAGGAATCGCAGACGATCCGCGCGCAATTTGTGCGCGTGGGTGAAGCGCGCGGCGATCTGGTTTCAATCACGAACGGACTGAAGGCGGGCGAGACGGTCGTGGGCACGGGCGTTTTCAAATTGCGCAACGGCATGGCGGTCACGATCAATAACGATCTTGCGCCAAACCCGCAGGTGAATCCCACGCCGGCAGATTCGTAATGCAAGACCGACATGAAGTCGTTTACTGATCTTTTCATTCGCCGGCCAGTGCTGGCGCTGGTCGTCAGTTTCGTCATTCTCATTGCCGGATTGCAGGCGATGAAGACGATCAACGTCCGGCAATATCCGCGTAGCGACATCGCCGCAATTACGGTGCAGACAGTTTACGTCGGCGCCGATGCAGAATTGGTGCGCGGATTTATCACCACGCCCCTCGAGCGCGCCATCGCCGCGGCTGACGGGATCGATTACATCCAATCGCAAAGTTCCCAGGGCAGCTCGCTGATCACCGCCCGTTTGAAATTGAATTACGACGCGAACAAAGCGCTCTCGGATATCAGCTCGAAGGTGGATGCGATCCGGCGCGATCTGCCACCGGATGCAGAAATCCCGGTCATTAGTATTCAAGCGGCGGATTCGCAATTTGCCTCGGCCTATTTGAGTTTCACCTCCGATATTTTGCAGCCTAACGAGGTCACGGATTATCTCGTCAGACTGGTGCAGCCGCGCCTGACCGCGCTCGGCGGCGTGCAAAAGGCCGATATTCTCGGCGGCCGCACTTTCGCCATGCGCATCTGGATGAAGCCGGACCGGATGGCGGCGCTGAACATCAGCCCGACTGACGTGCGTAACGCGGTTTCCCGGAATAATTTTCTATCGGCGGTCGGCAGCACGAAAGGTTCGCTCCTTCAGGTCAACCTCACAGCCAACACCGATCTGCACACGACGGACGATTTCAAAAAGCTCGTTGTGCGTCAGGACAAAGGAAATCTGATTCGATTGAGCGACATCGCCGACGTCGTTCTCGGCGCGGAAGATTACAACACCGAAGTGCGGTTCTCGGGCCAGAGGGCCGTGTTCATGGGCATCTGGGTTTTGCCGAATGCGAACTCGATTGACGTGATCAAACGCGTGCGCGCCGAGATGGAACAAATCCAGAAGGAACTGCCGACCGGCATGACCGGACAGATCGCCTACGACGCGACCGCCTACATCAACGACGCGATCCACGAAGTCGTGAAAACTTTGATCGACACGCTGCTCATCGTCATGGTCGTGATCTTTTTGTTCCTCGGATCTTTCCGCTCCGTGGTCGTGCCCGTGGTTGCCATTCCGATCTCGCTTATCGGCGCGCTTTTCCTCATGCAACTTTTCGGTTTCACACTCAACCTGCTCACACTGCTCGCGATCGTGCTTTCGGTCGGGTTGGTCGTGGATGACGCAATTGTTGTGGTGGAAAATGTGGAACGGCACATCCGCGAAGGAATGTCGCGCATGAATGCCGCGTTGAAAGGCGCGCGCGAACTGATTGGGCCGATCATCGCGATGACGATTACGCTGGCTGCGGTTTACACTCCGATTGCGTTGCAAGGTGGATTGACCGGCGCGCTGTTCCGTGAGTTCGCGCTTACACTCGCCGGCGCGGTCGCGATTTCGGGAGTCGTTGCATTGACATTGTCGCCAATGATGTCGGCGCACCTTTTGCGCGCCGGTGATGTCGACAAAGGATTCAGTGGTGTGGTCAATCGCACCTTTGACCGGTTCCGCGATTGGTACGGCAGCCATCTTGATCGCACGCTGGCCGCGAGGCCTGCGGTCTATGCTGTGTGGATCGGATTGTCGATCTTAGCGGTGCTCTTTTATATGATGTCGTCGAAAGAGCAGGCCCCGACGGAAGATCAGGGCGTCATTTTCGGCATCGTAACCGCGCCGGCGAACGCGACAATCGACGACACGATTCGCTACGCCGACGCCGCTGGGAAGGTTTTCCAAGATATTCCGGATACGCGATTCACGTTTCAAATTACAAACCCGGACCAAGGCTTTGGCGGCATGGTGTTGAAGCCGTGGGGCGTCCGCAAAACCCCGACGAAGGCCTATCTGCCGGACCTTCAAGCGAAACTCGGCGCCATTCCAGGCATTCGAATGTTTCCAGTGATGCCGTCCGCACTTCCGGGCGGCGACAGTTTTCCGGTGAGTTTCGTCATCACGTCAACGGCCGACCCGGAGCGCATTCTCGAGTTTGCAAAACAACTCCAGGATAAAGCGATGAAGGCCGGAATGTTTCGATTCTCCGACATCGATACCAAGATCGACCAGCCGCAATCCCAAATCGTTTTCGACCACGACAAGGTCTCTTCGATGGGTCTCGATATGCAGAAGGTCGGCGCGGACCTTTCGGCCAGCATCGGCGGCAACTTCGTCAATCGCTTCAACATCGAAGGTCGCAGTTACAAGGTCATCCCGCAGATCAAGCGGACCGAGCGACTTAACCCCCAACAACTCGAGAACATCTATGTGACCGGGCCGAATGGACAATTGATCCCTCTGAGCACAGTAGCGACGATCCAACACAAGACGGTAGCCCGCTCGCTCAATCGGATGCAGCAGCTCAACTCCGTGGCTCTCAGCGGCGTGCCGACGCAATCGCTCGACACCGTCCTAAAGTTTCTCGAAGACGAAGCGCATAAAATCCTGCCTAAAGGCTATGTGCTCGACTACACCGGCGAATCCCGGCAGTTGCGCACGGAAGGAAGTAAGTTTTTGGCGGCCTTCATGCTCGCGGTCGTGTTGATTTTTCTGGTTCTCGCCGCGCAATTCAACAGCTTCCGCGATCCGTTCATTATTCTGCTCGGCTCCGTTCCGCTCGCCATGTTCGGTGCGTTGCTTTTCACTTTCCTCAAGATGCCGTTCGGACGATTTTTCACCGAAGGCTGGACAACGACACTGAATATTTATTCGCAGGTTGGTCTGGTCACGCTGGTCGGATTGGTCTCGAAAAACGGAATCCTGATCGTGCAATTCGCGAACGAATTGCAGCGGCAGGGTTCGAGTAAACTTGCCGCGGTCGCACAAGCCGCGCGGATCCGTTTGCGGCCGATCATGATGACAAGCGTTGCCACCGTCGCCGGCCATTTTCCGTTGACTCTCGTCACGGGCGCCGGCGCGGCCGCGCGAAATTCCATCGGTCTCGTTCTCGTTGGCGGGATGACCATCGGAACGATTTTCACTTTGTTTATCGTGCCATCGCTTTACATGCTGATCGCGAAAGAGCATCACGAAAAATCGCTCCCTGAGACTGAAAAAGAACCAGAGACCGAAGATCTCGATCTTGTCCCGGAATACGCGCCAGCTGGCGCACCGGATGGGAATGGCAATGGCTGGAAACAGGGATGACCGATCCGAGATTCGGCGCTCGATTGGCGTGGCGAGGCTCCTTGACGAAGCCCCACCAGCCTTTAATCAAGCCCGTCGCTCTTAGGCGACATTGACTTCGATCTGTTTGGGTTTGGCTTTTTCGTTCTTCGGCAGGTGCACCTCAAGGATGCCTTGCTTGAACTGAGCCTTTACTCTATCCGCGTCCGCGTCCTCCGGCAGCGCGAAAGTTCGCACAAAGCTGCCGTAGCCGCGCTCTACACGGTGATACTTCTTCTTCTTCTCTTCTTTTTCGAACTTGCGTTCGCCCGAGATGGTAAGGACCCCGTTCTCGACCGTGACCTTTACGTCTTCCTTTCTTAACTCAGGTAATTCAGCCTTGATGACGTATTCCATGTCATCCTCGGTGATGTCCGCAAGGGGTGTCCATTCGGGCAGCGTGATACTCTCCTTCCCGTTTCCCCGGCGCATTGGCGTCCGGCCAAAAAGGGTCGAGAGCCGGCTCTGCAAGTCCTCCATTTCTCTTAACGGTTCCCAGCGAGTGAGTGTATTCATCATGTTATAATCTCCTTTCATTCCCGGCGGGATTGTGTCTATCGCCATGTTCGGCCGCCAGGTTGTCCGAACCAATGAAATCGGCGTACGTCAACCTCGCGCAACGATGGATGACCGCCAGGTAACTTAGGTTGCCTTTTTAAATCAGCCGGTTGTTGAACGCTTCACGAAAAGTGTCTGGTCGGCCTCCATGACAGCTGACCAAAACAAAAAACCCCGGTGAGTTTCCCCACCGGGGCTTTTGTTGCTTGTTTTAACTTGTTTACCTACCGGAGATCGTCCCGTGGAATTCGGCGAACTCGGTCGAGTTGCTTATCTTGGTGACGACCCAAGGCTCCGGCCCAAGAGTAGCTGACGGCTGTTCTTGGATACCCCGGCCGATTGGCGTCGGCCCAAAGGCGATCGAGTGACCAGCCTTCGCCACAGTAATGAAGTTCTGCCCCCTGTTCTGGCAGAGGAAAAACCCTTCTTCACCCTGGAGCAAGCTTGCCAAGTCTAGGCCGCTGACCGGCACATTGATTTGGAGTTTCATTTGCTGTGTTTTCCTTTCTTGTTTAAGGTTGACCTCAAATTTCGCGCACCAATTGACGACCGCCAGGTAACTTAGGTTGCCTTTTTAACCTCCCGATTGTTGAGCGTTCGGGAATGCGCGGAGCCCGCCTCGGGCGGGCTTGCGCAAACAAATGGCGATTGCGCGAGGATGCGCGGGGAACCCCCAAGGGTGGAATGAAGCGCGAATCGGTGATCGACCCGGTACTCGAAAGGCCTTTGCTTGGCCTGCACCGGGCAATGAACGTCGATTCGTTTTGGAAAGCCGTCCAGCGGTTGCTCTCCGCTGCGATCCCAAATCGCTTGATGGGCCTCACCCTTCAGCACAATCCAATTTTGCCAATGATCACGAGGTGGACACTGCCCATGCCTGACGGTTTTTTCAATGCCGCGCCGCTCAAGGGTTATATCGCCGGGCGACCGCGTAACAGGTTTGTGCGGATTAGCGACGCCTTTGCGAATCGAAGCAGTTTGATGAAATCCGCCTTCTATCGCCGTTACATGGCGCCTCAAGGCTGCCTGCACGCCGTCGGGCTTTTTTTTTGGAAAGACGAGAGGCTCATTTGCGTGATTGCAATCATGCGCACGGCAAGGCAGGGCGATCTGTCACCGACGGAGATGAAATTGCTCGGGCAACTTTATCCGCAGGTTCGGACCGCGCTTCTCCGGCTCGGATCGCTCGAGCGCGAACACTCGGTGCGAATGGATTTTGAAGAATTCCTGAGCGGGCTGCCACTGCCGACCATTCTCTTGCGATGGAATCTCAAGCTGATTTATCAAAATCGGGCCGCGCGCGACTTTTGTGCGGTCTGGGAAAAAGGACCCGAGGAGGCGAAACGAACTAAAGCGACATCGGGGATTCCGCCAGAGATCTTGGATCGATGCCGTTTGCTCAAACAAAAATGGGCGTCTGCGAAACGTCTCAACGTGCAGCAAAAAAGTTTCAAAGAAGAAATCGTGCATCATCCGCGCTTGGCGCATTTGCGAGCGACTATCCATTTGAAACAGCTGAGCTCATGCGGCGTGGCGCAGCCGCATTTTCTTATCGAGTGCGAAGATTCGCGCCGTCAGGCTGCTCCGCGTTCCGGGCCGGCGACTTCACGTTTGCCGCATTTGGTTCGGCTTACGAGTCGCGAACAAGAACTTGTCCGACTTGTCTGCGATGGTCGGAGTAACCAGGAGATCGCTAATGACGCCGGGCTGAGTTTGCCCACGGTGAAAAAGCACCTTCACGCGATCTTCCGGAAGCTCGAAGTCACCAGCCGCAGCCGGCTCATGGCGCTGATGCGCTGAAGCATCGCGTAAAGGATTTCCAGCAGTCGGCAAAGTAACAACGGCGTTACTTTTCTGATACGGCGGCAAGCGTAGATCGCCGCGATTCCAGGGGC
>Ga0209474_10005704_pt1 | contig 10567 bp, 10 predicted proteins | sample GraSoiAngelo_145_FD_185902 | JGI IMG/M metagenome (GOLD analysis project Ga0209474, IMG submission 185902) | Grasslands soil microbial communities from the Angelo Coastal Reserve, California, USA - 14_1009_05_20cm (SPAdes) (version 2) | ecosystem: Environmental > Terrestrial > Soil > Grasslands... | reverse complement strand
CAACCCCATCAACTTCCTGCCGTAGCGGCTACTTGATCAGCCGCGACATCCGCCGGTCGGCGAGGATCTTGCCGCCGGTCTGACACACCGGGCAGTACGTCACTTCGTGCGATTCGTACGAGACGCGCCGCAGGTCGGCACCGCACCGAGGGCAGGGTGTCCCGTAGCGCCCGTGCACGATCCAGTGGTCGCCGATCTTCGGCGGCAGCCCACCGGTGCGCTTCCGTTCTTCGAGCAGCCCTTCCGCAAGCGCCTCGTGCACCGACGTAAGCAAGGTTTCGCGTTGCTCCTCCGTCAACGACGCGAGCGATGCGTACGGAGACAGGCGCGCGCGATGCAGGATGTCGTCCGAGTAGCCGCGGCCGATGCCGGCCACGGTGTGCTGATCGCGCAGCATCGTGTGCACGCGTCTGCCGTCGGTGCCCGTTCGGATCAGATCCGCGAACTCCTTCGAATCCGGCTCGGGCCCGAGCGTCGCGAGCGGACCCTCTTCGCCGGGCGCGAGCACCCACCACGCGGCCTTCCGTTCGGTTCCGAACTCTTTGACGAGCAGCCCGCTCTTGCCGAAGACGAAGCGAACGACCGAACCTTTCGCACGCGTCGTCTTCGGTTGCTTCTCGATGTCGACGCGGCCGCCTTGCGACAAGTGCACGGCCACGCGCGCGCGCTCGAGCTCCATCACGAGGAATTTCCCGCGGCGGCCGACGGCTACCAGCTTCTGCCCGTTGAGCGTGTCGTACATCGGAATGACGGTCTTCAACGCCGAGAACTGCAGCGGCATGATCCGCTCGATGCGCGCGCCCCCAAATGCGTCGCCGAGGCGCTCGGACAACGCCTGCATCTCCGGGAGCTCGGGCATGTGGTCATGCTACCGGTGTCCGTTGCGTCCGGATTGTTCTAACGGGCCTGCGCACGATGTCCGATTCGGTGCATTTTCGCGCCAAGATTCCGAGGATCATCGGGAGAAAAGGCCGGGGAAGGGGAGGGACCGCCAACCGCCTCGGCGAATTGTGTCTTCGAAGGAAGGAGACACGATGGTTACCTGGGTGCTCGTTGAAGAACCGACATTCGAAGTAGCTCGCGCGATCGAGATCGTTGAGTACCGCCTGAACTCCGATCCGGAGGCGGTCCAGTGGATCTGCGCGCACCTCCCCGTCGTGGAGCCGGCGCAGGACTAGCTGCAACTCACCTCACAGAAGCGCGCGCCCACGAGGCGCGCGTTCTGCTTTTCACGCGAGCCCGACGCGCGTGGTGCCCCGCGCCGCGCCCCGCCTATGCTTACGCCCGCTCCACTGTCTGGTTCGGCGAACGGCGAGGGAGAACCGATGGACTTCGCATACAGCCCCAAGGTCGAGGAGCTCCGCCGCAACCTGCTCGATTTCATGGACGGGCACATCTACCCGGCAGAGGCCGTCTACGCGGAGCAGGTTCGCGCGTCGGGGGATCCGCATTTCTACCCGCCGGTGATGGACGACCTCAAGAAAGAGGCGCGCTCGCGCGGCCTGTGGAACCTGTTCATGCCGGATGAGCAGTACGGCGCTGGATTGACGAACCTCGAGTATGCGCCGCTTGCGGAGATCACCGGTCGAAGCCCGCACATCGCGCCCGAGGCCCTGAACTGTGCCGCGCCCGACACGGGGAACATGGAGATCCTCGCCGAGTACGGAACCGACGAGCAGCGCGACGCGTGGCTGAAGCCGCTCTTGGAAGGCGAGATCCGCTCGTGCTTCTCGATGACCGAACCCGAAGTCGCGTCGTCCGATGCGAGCAACATCCAGGGAAGGATCGTGCGCGAAGGCGATCACTACGTGATCAACGCGCGCAAGTGGTGGTCCTCCGGCGCCGCCGATGCGCGTTGCAAGATCGCGATCGTTATGGGCGTGACCAACCCCGATGCCGATCAGTATCGGCGCCAGTCGATGGTCCTCGTTCCGCTCGACGCGCCGGGTGTGCGGATCGTGCGCACGTTGCCGGTGTTCGGGTACGACGACGGCGGCGGGCACTGCGAGATCGAATACAAGGACGTCCGCGTTCCCGTTTCGAATCTCCTCGGTGACGAAGGGAGCGGCTTCGGAATCGCGCAGGCGCGGCTCGGCCCGGGACGCATCCACCACTGCATGCGGGCCATCGGTATGGCCGAGCGCGCCTACGACCTGATGTGCAAGCGCGCGCTCACGCGTGTCGCGTTCGGCAAGCCGCTCGCACGACAAGGCGTCGTGCAGCAGCAGATCGCGCGGTCCCGAATCGAGATCGAGCAGGCACGGCTGCTCGTGCTGAAGGCTGCGTGGCTGATGGATACCGTCGGGAAGGAGGGCGCGCGCGTCGAGATCTCGGCGATCAAGGTGGCCGCGCCGACCGTGATGCTGAACGTCCTCGACCGCGCGATCCAGATCCACGGGGCTGCGGGCGTCTCTGAGGACTTCCCCCTGGCGGCCATGTACGCGCACGGCCGGACGCTCCGCATCGCCGACGGACCGGACGAGGTGCACGAGATGGTGATCGCCCGGCGCGAGCTGGCCCGCTACCTCGAGGGCGGCTCGTGACCGACGAGCTCGTCGATCCGTCCGCGCTCGCGAAGTTCCTTGCATCGGAAGCGCCCGACTACGCCGGGGACTTCACGGTCGAGCGGATCGGTGAAGGGCAGTCGTGCTTGACGTTCCTCGTGACCGGCGACGGATGGCGCGTCGTGTTGCGCCGCCCCCCGCGCGGCGATCTGCCGCCGTCCGCGTTCGACGTCACGAGGGAGTATCGCGTGATGCGCGCGCTGCACGATCACGGCGCTTCCGTCCCGGTGCCGGGCCCCATCGTGCTGTGCGAGGACAAAGAGGTGATCGGCGCGCCGTTCTATCTGATGGAGAGCGTCGACGGCGTCGTCGTTCGCGACACGCTTCCCGACGCGCTCTCGTCGTTGGACGACCGCGCGCGTATGAGCGACCAGCTCGTCGACACCCTCGTCGATCTTCACGCCGTTGACTACGCGGCCGTCGACCTGACGTCGTTCGGGAAGCCGGCCGGATATCTAGAGCGCCAGCTCCGAAGGATGAACCAGCTGTGGGAGCTCGCACGTTTCCGCGAGCAGCCCGACATCGACGCAGTCGGGGAGTGGCTCGCCGCGAACGTGCCCGAGCAGACCGAAGCCTCGATCGTGCATGGCGACTACAAGCTCGACAACGTCATCCTCGCGCCGACCTCACCGGCGACCCTCCTCGCCGTCGTCGACTGGGAGATGTCGACGCTCGGCGATCCCCTGGCCGACATCGGCTGGCTCCTCTATTTCTGGCTGGACCCGGGCGACGAGATGTTCCGCGGTCCCGGTGCCGGCGGCGTGACATATCTGGAGGGCTTCCCGCGCCGCGCCGACCTGTTGCGGCGCTACGCGGAACGGTCCGGACGTGACGTGCGCGCGATCGACTGGTACGCGGCGATGGCGGGATGGAAGATCGCGATCATCATGGAGGGGTCGTACCGGCGCTATCTCGGCGGCGTGACCGACCATCCGACGTTCGCGCGCTTGGAAGAAGGTGTCCTCGCACTCGCACGCAGAGCGGCGATGGCGATGCGGGGCGAGCTGCGGCTCTAGCTGCGCGCCTCTTCGACCCGCACCACGCGCTCGGGATGCCGCGGGCTGCGGATCGGCTTGCCGTTTGCCGACAGGATCCCTTTGCGGCTGTGCGCCTTCGCTGCGCGCGCAGGCAAGACCAGGCTCAACGTGCTCCCGCTCCCTTGCTCGGACGCGATCTCGACGCGCCCGCCGTGCGCTTCGGCGACGCGGCGGACGAACGCCAGACCGATACCGAGCCCGCCGAACCGGCGCGTTGCCGAACCGTCGACCTGGTGGAAGGCGTCGAACACGGCGTCTCGCTTGATCGGATCGATCCCGATTCCTTGATCGGCCACCGAGATCGCGAGCGTCGGCTTCCGCTCGTTCGGGAGCGTCTCCACGGCTACCGTGACGATCCCGCCGTCCGGTGAGAACTTGATCGCGTTGTCGATCAGCTCGTCGATCGCGTTCCGAAGCAGCGCGGAGCTCGCTGCGATCGGGGCGACGTCCTGGCCCACTCGCGCCGCGATCACGTGGCTGGCCGAGCGATCGCTCCAGCGCGCGGTCGCGTCGCGCACGAGCTCGCCGACGTCGACACGCTCCGTGTCGGTGCGCGCGCTTCCGCCTTCGAGCGCGGCCACGTCGATCAGCAGGTCGACTACCCGATCGAGGCGCTCGCACGCTTCCACGATCGCGCCCACGAATGCGCCTTGTTGCGTCGCCGAAAGCTCACGCCGCTGAAGCAGACGCGCGAAGCCGAGCGCCGACGCAAGTGGTGTCCGGAGCTCGTGCGAGATGTTCGAAAGGAACTCTTCCTTCATGCGCTCGAGCGCGCGCTCCTTGCGAAGGTCGCGCACGAGGAACACGTGACCGACGACGCTGCGCTCGGCGCGAACCGGCGTGGCTGCGATCCCGACCGGCAACCCACTTTCGAGCGTGCCGGTGGTTCCGGACGGATAGTCCTTGCTCGAGCGCATCCACGATTCGAGCGAGATCCCGCTCCGCTCGGACCCACGGATGAAACGCGAGACGATCGTTCCGCGCGCGGTTTCGCCGGCAGCACCGAGCATCTCGGTCGCGGCCGCGTTCATCGCGCGGATCTCGTTCTTCTCATTGGTGACGACGAGCGCATCCGGCACGACGCTCATCACGGCGGCAAGCTGCGCATCGGCCGCCACGTTTGCGAGGTGCTGCGCGCGCTTACGGCCGGCACGGACGCCCATCCAGATCTCCATGATGAGCGCGAAGACGCAGAACGCGACGAACGCGACGCGCCCCGGAGTGTCGATCCAGTTGATGATTGCCACCCGCACGAGGCCCCCCCTCGATTTCGTTTTCGGTGCCGTGGTCGTGGTCGTCCGCTCGCTTCCGGCGGGCTGCGTACCGGTACGTTGGACCGTCGTTGGACGAGTACCTTGGGTTGCGGCCGGAGTGCTCGAAGCGCCCGGCGCATTCCTTCCTTGGCCGCTGGCTTGCGATGGGTTCGTGATCCCGCCGCCGCCGGCCGAAGGCTGCGGTGCCGGCGTAGACGACGCACACGCCGGCCCGACGTTGAGCAAGCCGGTTTGCACGCCGTTCGTGAGAAGACCCCCGACGACCGGAAGCGGGGTCGCGAGCGTGCAGACGGGATCCGCCGACGCAGGTGGGATGACCAGCGCGAACGCAGCCGCCGACACGAGCACGACGCCGCCGATGCTTGCGCGCTTCATGGCCTCAAGCGTGCCCGGTTCGCCCCAGATAATCCATGCCCCGCTCGGACCAAACGCGCCTAGTCCCCAATGACTACTGAAGGGGGACGGAAAGCCACCCAAATGCGGCCGGGTTGCGCCATCGGTTAAGGAAAGAAATGACCGTATTACATGCTCTCAGCGGGGCAACTTACTAGTGGTGATCATGTTTCCGAGCGTTCACGTTTGCTTGCCGAGCGACTTCCGCGCGGCAGGCGCAGCTCGCCAGTCGCTGCGGTCGCTTGAGCCGTACGTGCCCAAGGAGACGATCCAAGATCTGAACCTTCTCGTCAGCGAGCTGGTGAGCAACAGCGTCAAGCACGCGCCGCTGATGCAGGATCAGGCCATCGAGGTCGACGCCAATCCGACGGACCGCGGCATCCGGGTCGAGGTGACGAATCCGGGGCGAGCAGAGCTGGCGAACACGCTTCAGCCGAAAGCGACGGAATCCGGCTGGGGCTTGCTGTTGGTCACGAAGATCGCGTCGCGCTGGGGCGTCTTGACGAACGGCTCGACGCTGGTCTGGTTCGAGCTCGACCTCGTCGCAGCGTAAGAGCTCGCCCGGGTCCACTCACCACTATCGTCGTTAGGGAATTCACATCCGGCGAGGCCACGTTGCGTGGGATGACGATGGATGCCACCCGTGGCTCGTCGTGTGGCGTCCGGTCGGCGTTCCTCCTCCGGCTTTGCTCGAGGTTGTGGCATGGCTCGTGTGCGCCTGACGCCAGTTGCTACAGCGAACGAGGACGGCCGCCGTCTGTTGACACCAGGTGGAAAAAGTGGGGCGAACGGGCCGGCCGGCTTCGGCCGGCCCGTTCTGGGGGCTTCGAGTTCGCCCGTCGCGGCTGAACCTCAGACGAGCCAAATCAAAGCCGCGGTTCGGGAAGGTTCAACAATCATATGTTCCCCGGCCTGCGTGGGAGAAACCAGGCCGGTTGGACATATGCCGAAGTTCAGGCTGTATCCTTTGTGAGCGTCACAAGTACGGGATCTAGCAAGCGGCCACGATCGGTGAACCTTTCGATGAGTCGTTCTGTGGGTCTCACAAGGGGGGGCGTGATGCCACGGACGACGCAGCAGAAGGCAGATCAAGATCCACGCGCGCATGCGCTGCGCGAGATCCTCGACGATCTCGAACGCATCACCGACGATCTCGCCGAGCGAATGCTCAAGCAGTACCTCGAGTCGATCCCGAGCTACCGCGCGCTCCCCGACGTGACGCTCGACCAGATCCGCGAAGTCAACCGCGCGAACGTACGAGGATTCATCCGCTCGATGCGCGCCGGCCGTGGGCCGAGCAGCGAAGAGCTCACGATGATCCGCGAAAGCGCATCCCGCCGCGCGCGCGAAGGCGTTCCGTTGTCTGCATTGCTCGCCGCCTATCGGACGGGCGCGCAGATCGCGTGGGCAGAAGCGCGCGTGATCATCGGCGACGACCACCAGCGGCTCGCCGCAGGGTTGGACTTCGCGACCGCCGTGATGAATTGGATCGACGAAGCGAGTGGCGCGGCCGCTCAAGCGTATCTGTCTGAATACGAACGTCTCGCCAGCGATCGAGAGACGTCGCGCCGCGACTTCCTCGACGGCGTGCTCGGCGGAGAGCTCACGACAGAAGAGATCCTCGCGCGCGGCGAGGCGTTGGGCCTCGAGGTCGCTGTGCCCTACGGAGTCGCGATCGCTGCGTTCGCGCAGCACGGCGCCGACGAAACCCTGTTGAGGAACGGCCAGCACCGGCTTCGTGCGATGGCAGCCGAGCTGCCGAACGCGGATCGTTCCCTCGTCGTAACGCGTGGCGACGAGGTCGTTCTGATCTTCCCGGCCGAAGGGGAGGTCGACGGGATGGCGGCTCATCTCACGTCCTTCATCGAGCGGGCGGGTGGTGTCATCGGTGCGGAGCTCTCCGCGGGCCTCGGGCGACCGCGCGAGTCGATCACGGAGCTCTCGGGCTCCTATCGCGAAGCGGCGATCGCACTCGCCGCGGCGCGCGCCGGCTCGTCGGCGCCGCTCGCCGTTTACGGCGAGGTGCTGATCGAGGAGCTGATCCTTCGTGAGCGCGCCGTCGCCCGGCGCCTCGCGCGAACGATCCTCGAGCCGCTCGACCAACACCCCGACTTGCTCGCGACGCTCGTGTCGTACATGGCTCATGGCCCATCGCTGCCCGCCGTAGCGAAGCGCTTGTACTTGCATCCCAACACCGTCGCCTACCGGCTCGCTCGCGTGAAGGAGCTCACGGGGCGTGACCCGAAGTCGCCGGCCGGGGTTGCCGAGCTGTTCTTGGCACTGCGCGCCTCCCAGCTCGTCGGCGGTCAGCCCGACCCGGGGCCGGCCGAACGCTAGAGGCAAACCCGCGCGTACCCAGCGTGAATGGTCCGATAGAGCCATTCACGGCGACGTGTTACGACTTCTAGAATGTAAGTTGCCGTTTCTGGCAATGATTGGACGATGTCTTTACAATCGGCGCATAAGCCCCCCTAGGGAAGCGACCCCCTGCCCGGTCAGGGGGTTTCGCTTATCCGGGGCCCGGCGCAGCGAGCGCGCGCGCGAAAGCCTCGTACGCCGGCGCGTCGAAGAGAACGAACCGCACCTCGTCGACGTTCGACGTCGCATCCCGGACCGCGCGAACGGCGACCACAGCCGCGGCGTCGAGCGGATATCCGTACACGCCCGTTGAGATCGCGGGGAACGCAACCGTACGCGCGCCGAGCTCGTCGGCAACGCGCAGCGACTCCGAGTGGCACGACGCGAGCAGGTGCGACCGATCTTCGTTCTTCGAATAGACGGGCCCGACCGTATGGATCACCCAACGCGCGTCGAGTTTCCCCGCAGTCGTTGCGACGGCTCGCCCGGGAGGGAGCCCGCGCGGGAGCGTCGTCGCGCGCAACCGACGACACTCTTCGATGATCGCCGGTCCACCGCGCGCGTGGATCGCACCATCGACACCGCCGCCTCCCATCAACGACGAGTTCGCCGCGTTGACGATCGCGTCGACGCTTTGCCGCGTGATGTCTCCTTGCACCAAGCCGATCGCGGTCATGTAGGAATCGTAGCGTGATGAGCGGATGGACAGAACCGCGCGCCGCGGCGAGAGTAAGTGGATGAAGATCGCGGTGACCGGCGCGAGCGGTCTGATCGGTACCGCGTTGGTGCCGGCGCTCGAAGCGCGAGGACACGGCATCGTCCGCGCGGTGCGCGCAAGCCAGGGGGGCCCGGACCGCGTTCGCTGGGATCCGGAGCGAGGAGCTCTCGATGCGGAAGCGCTTGCAGGTGTCGACGCCGCCGTGAACCTCGCGGGTGAGCCGATCGGCAAACGGCGGTGGACCGCGCGCCAGAAAGCCCTGATATTGAACAGCAGAGAGCGCGGAACGGCGACGCTTGCTCGAAATCTCGCCGCCCTCTCGCCGCGCCCGCGCGTGCTCATCAACGCGTCCGCGATGGGCTTCTACGGCGACCGCGGCGACGACGTCCTGACCGAGGCGGCACCGTCGGGCTCGGGATTCCTCGCGTCGGTGTGCCGCCGCTGGGAAGCGGCGACGGCGCCGGCGAGTGACGCGGACATCCGCGTCGTACACCTGAGAACGGGTCTCGTGCTGCACCCCTCAGGAGGGCTGCTGAAGCGCGTGCTGTTGCCGTTCCGCGCCGGCCTCGGCGGACGGTTGGGCACGGGGCAGCAGTGGATGAGCTGGGTCACGCTCGCGGATCACATCGGTGCGATGTTGCATCTGTTGGAGGACGACGATGCGCACGGCGCGTTCAACGTCGCGACGGCGAACCCGGTTCGAAACGTTAACTTCACGCGCGCGCTTGCGCACGTGCTGAGGCGTCCGGCGATCATCCCGATCCCGAAAGCGTTGATCGCCGTTCCGTTCGGCCGTGAGCTCGCAAACGATCTGCTCGCGAGCATCCGCATCGTTCCGGAACGGCTCGAACGCGCCGGCTATCGATTCGGATCGCCTGAGCTGGAGCCGGCCCTGCGCGCGCTGCTCGAACGCTAAGGAGTTTCCGCGGGGCCGCTGGGAAGGAAGACGCGGAAGCGCGCGCCGCCTCCCTCGCGATCCTCCACCCACGCTCGCCCGCCGTGGCTTTCTGCGAAGCGCGCGACGAGCGAAAGCCCGATACCGACGCCCGGCGCGTGCGGCTTTATCCCCGCTTGCCGGAACGGCTCGAAGATCGCCGTGCGCAGATCGGCAGGGATGCCGGGCCCGGCGTCCTCAACCGTGAGCAGAACGCCGCCTCCTTCCTCGCACGCGCTGATCCAAACCGGCGAGCCCGGCGGCGTGTGCGTCAGCGCGTTGATCACGAGGTTCTCGATGATGCGCTCGGTTTGCATGTGGTCGATCGCGATGGGCACGTCCTCAACGTCCAGCCTGATTCGCTCGCGATCGGGCGTGTCGAGCTCGTCCGTCACGTGCCGAACGAGATCTGCGATGTTCCCCAGCCGGCGCGCAGGCGCGAGCATGCCGTGGCGCAAGCGATCGAGATCGAGGAGATCGTTCAGCAGCCGGTCGAGCTTCGAGGCTTTGCTCGCGATGCGCCGCATGAATTCGCGGACCTCGTCCGGGCTGAGTCGCCCGTGGTCGTTCTCGATCGTGCGCGCGAGGCCGAGGATCGCGGTGATCGGCGTGCGCAGCTCGTGCGAGAGCGCCGAGAGGAAAGCGTTCTTCATCTCGTCGAGCGCGCGCAGCTCTTCGACGACCTCGTGCTCGCGCTCGTAGGCGCGCGCCAGCCTGCTCTCGCGCTCACGCCCCTGCTCCTCGGTGGGACCGTTTCGCCGTTCTTCCGCCATCGAACCTCGCTCGGGTATGCGCCCAGGATGTCCTCGCCCAACCCTGCCACAAACCCCCAACCCGCCCATTTTGAAGCGTGACCCCCGTCCCGGCTTGGAGTAGTCCGGACGGGTCATTTTTCAGTCCGGCACTTATCGGGGCCGGCCGGGTGTTCGACAACTAACGGTGAGGGATCGCGCTCAAAGTGTTGTGGCTCGAAGCATGAAGCCGGTGGGCGAGGGATGAAGAGCAAGGCAACTGCGCAGCCCCCTGAGAGAGAGAATTTACACAACGTTCTGGTGATGGAAGAGGCGAGCACCGAGGCTCGCCTCTTCCATTTTCCCTGCGTGTTGTCCTCGCGCCGCCGGGCGCGCGCGCATCCGGCCATGTTTCTGATGACGCAAGAACACCGATAGACTCTCCGGCATGTCCGTTCATCGTTTGACCATCGCCGTGCCCGTCTACAACGAGCGCGAACGGGTCGGCCCTGCCCTGAAAGAGCTCCTCTCGACGAGCTTCCCGGTCGAGGTTGAGAT
>Ga0209474_10005703_pt1 | contig 10567 bp, 13 predicted proteins | sample GraSoiAngelo_145_FD_185902 | JGI IMG/M metagenome (GOLD analysis project Ga0209474, IMG submission 185902) | Grasslands soil microbial communities from the Angelo Coastal Reserve, California, USA - 14_1009_05_20cm (SPAdes) (version 2) | ecosystem: Environmental > Terrestrial > Soil > Grasslands... | reverse complement strand
CCAATACCCCCCGCGCGCATTCTGCGCCCATTCCATTCGATGTCGCGGCGATAAATCCCGATGTGGCAGACGGCTTCACCTGTTTCAGTTTGAAGCAGCACGCGCAGCTCGGCATGAGCAAAGACGGTGCCGGCCCACGGCAGTTTTGCGACGATCTCCGGCGGCCATACCGCGTTGAACAGCGGTTCTGCGATCGGCCACGATTGGTTTCCGTCTAGGACGTCGATTTCAATGCTCATTTCCAAGCTCGCACGTGCGGGGGTGCTGAAGACGGGTGCCCAGATATCCTGTTTTATCCTGCCGGAACCTTCTATAAGGGGTTCCGTTAAGTCACGTCTCCCCTCAGTGCGGACATCGCCCCATGACATTTACGCTTCCCAATCTGCCTTACGCTTATGACGCCCTTGCACCTCATATGTCCAAGGAAACGCTCGAATATCATCACGACAAGCATCACCAGACTTACGTGACGAACGGAAACAACGCGATCAAGGGGACCGAATTCGAGGGCAAATCCCTCGAGGAGATCGTCAAGGGTTCGTTCGGCAAGAACGCCCCCATCTTCAACAATGCCGGCCAGCACTACAACCACTTGCACTTCTGGAACTGGATGAAGCCCAACGGCGGCGGCAGCAAGCTGCCCGGCCGTCTGGAAAAAAAGATCAATGACGATCTCGGCGGGCTGGAAAAATTCAAGACCGATTTCGCCGCCGCCGGCGCCAGTCAGTTCGGTTCGGGCTGGGCGTGGCTCACGATGAAGAACGGCAAGCTGGAAGTGACCAAGACCGCCAACGGCGAAAATCCACTCGTCCATGGCGGCACGCCGATCCTCGGCGTCGACGTGTGGGAGCATTCCTATTACATCGACTACCGCAATCGGCGCCCGGACTATCTGAAGGCGTTTGTCGATCACCTGGTGAACTGGGAATATGTCGACCAGCTGTTCGCCAAACTCTGACACTTCTTACGCGTTACGGCACAACTTGAGGGCGGCGGCATCTGGCCGCCGCCCTTTTAATTTACGACGCTGTGCGCGGATGATTGCGCTTACGGCAGAAAACCAGGGCAACGGACATCAAGCATTGGCGCATGGCGGTCCATGAGTCGTGCATGGGTGTTGTGACGCTTCCATTTGCGTCGCCAGACCGCCGAGACTAAGCAGGTCTGGGCCTCATGACGCGCAGACCAGTCCCTTGTCAGAACCATCTTTGAAAAGCCCGGCGCCCGCCGACGAAGCCGACGAGCGTCCTCCACGCATCCGCAAACCGATCGGCTGGTCGATGATCGTGATCGCCGTGCTGGTTGCGGTCAGTGTGGTGCTGGTCTGGCGGCGCGACGGCATCAGCGGCGTGTCGGAAATCCTCCTCGGCGATCTCGCGCTGTTCGGCGGCATCCTGCCGCGCGTACTGGCGGGTTGCCTGCTCGGCGCCTTCATCGCCGAGATCTTGCCGCACGAGAAGGTAGCGCGATCGCTCGGGCCGAATTCCGGTCTAAAGGGATTGCTGATCGGAACGGCGTTCGGAGCGATCCTGCCAGGCGGACCATTCACCGCATATCCAGTGGCGAGTGCGCTGCTCACGGTAGGCGCGGATTTCGGCGCCACCATCGCGATGGTGGTGAGCTGGACTTTGATCGGCTATGGCCGGGCGGTCGCGTGGGAATTACCGATCCTCGGCACCGACTTCAGGCTTTGGCGGCTGCTGATCTCACTGCCGCTGCCGGTACTGGCGGGCGCGCTTGGGCGCTTCGTCTATGTACGGATGTATCCGAAGGGCGACGAACCATGAGCGCCGCCCTGATCATCGACATCATCCTTTGGGGCTCGGTTGCCGCCGTCGGATTGATCGCGCTCCGCCGCAGCCCGGCAGTGCTGACAAGTTCGCTGCGCGAAGGCGCGCTCGACTTCATCAATATCGTGCCGCGCGTTGCGCTCGGCGTGATCGGCTCGGGCTTTATCGCCGCCGTCATCCCGCAGGAAATCATCACCGGCTGGCTCGGACCGGACTCCGGCTGGCTGGGCGTCCTCACCGCCGTGATCGCGGGCGCCGCCACGCCGGGTGGTCCGGTGATCGGCTTTTCAGTTGGGGCCGTGGCCTTGAAGAGCGGAGGGGGCGCGCCGCAGGTCGTGGCCTATGTGATTGCCTGGGCGCTGTTCGCTTTTCAGCGGCTGCTGCTGTGGGAGATCCCCTTCATGCCCGCGCGCTTTGTCTGGTTCCGCGCCGCGGTGTCGCTGCCATTTCCGTTCGTGGCTGCGGCCATCGCGATGGCCGTCGGGCGGCCGTAAGTCCCGGAAGGATTCGCCCAAGTAGACACTCGTTATGTTATAATATAACATAGATTTATGCCCGGTTCGCGCGTCCACAGCCATGTCCATGACCACACCCACAGCCATGACCACGGCCATGTGCCCGTACACAGCCATGGGCCGGCTTCGCCCCATCCGGCGCAGGCGGCGCCGTGGTCGATCCTGCGCATGACAGTCGTCTCCCGCCTCAGCGCGGCGCTCGCCGTCAGTGCTTGCCTCTGGGCCATGGTGTGGCTGGCGATGAGGTGAGCATGACCGCGCCGTTGCAATTCAAAGACGTCACGCTGGGCTATGACCGGCACCCGGCGGTGCATCATCTTTCGGGCGAGATCGCTCCGGGCGCGCTGCTCGCCGTTGTCGGGCCCAATGGTGCCGGCAAGTCCACGCTGTTTCGCGGCATCGTCGGCATCCTGAAACCACTGGCGGGCGCCATTATGACTGGCGGTCTCGATAGCCGCGATATCGCGTACCTGCCACAAAGCGTGGATGTCGACCGCAGCTTTCCGATCTCGGTCTATGATTTCGTCGGCACCGGGCTTTGGCGCTCGACCGGATTTTTTGGCGGCATGGGCAACGGTGCGAGCGACAGGATTGCGCGGGCGCTCGCAGCCGTTGGGCTGAACGGTTTCGAGAACCGCGCGATCGGCACGCTATCCGGTGGACAGATGCAACGCATGCTGTTCGCGCGGGTATTGTTGCAGGACGCCCGGCTGATCGTGCTCGACGAGCCCTTCAACGCGATCGACGCCAGGACTTCGGTCGATCTGATCGCCCTGGTGCGCCGATGGCACGCCGAGAAACGCACCGTACTGGCGGCGCTGCATGACATGGATGTGGTGCGCGCCAATTTCCCCCAAACTCTACTGCTGGCGCGCGGACCGGTGGCGTGGGGCTCGACCAGCGAGGTCTTGACTGCGGAAAATCTGCTGGAAGCTCGCCAAATGTGCGAAGCATTCGACGAATCCGCCGGCGCATGCGCGGTCGACGATCTGCCGTCGCGGGCCGCCTGAAGCTCATGACTTACGGCGCAATGATCTATGACGCGCTGATCACGCCGTTTCTCGAATTCGAATTCATGCGCCGGGCGCTGGCCGCCGCGGTCGCGCTTGCGCTGGGCGGCGCGCCCATCGGTGTATTTCTGATGCTGCGCCGCATGAGCCTGGTCGGCGACGCCATGGCGCACGCGATCCTGCCGGGCGCGGCGATCGGATTTTTGCTGTCGGGCCTCAATCTGTTCGCGATGACGACGGGCGGGCTGATCGCGGGCTTTGCAGTGGCGATACTGGCAGGCGTGGTCTCGCGCTCAACCGGGCTGAAAGAAGACGCCTCGCTTGCTACGTTTTATCTGGTGTCGCTGGCGCTCGGCGTGACGATCGTCTCGATGAAGGGCACCAATATCGATCTCCTGCACGTGCTGTTCGGCAACATCCTGGCGATGGACGACGCAACGCTTCTGGTGATCGCGTCCAATGCGACTATCACGCTCATTGTGCTGGCGGTGATCTATCGTCCGCTGGTGATCGAGAGCGTCGATCCGGTGTTCCTGCGCACTGTGAGCCGGGCCGGCGCGCCGTCGCATCTCGCATTTCTTGCGCTGGTCGTGGTCAACCTGGTTAACGGCTTTCAGGCGCTGGGTACGCTGCTGGCGGTTGGGCTGATGATCCTGCCGGCCGGCATCGCTCGGTTCTGGTCTCGCGACATCACCGCCATGATCTGCATCGCCGTCGCGAGCGCTGTCGTGTCGGGCTACGCCGGGCTGGTGCTGTCGTTCCAGACAAAGGTGCCGTCGGGACCCGCGATCATTCTGGTGGCGGCGGTGCTGTATGTCGGTTCGGTATTGTTCGGCAGCGTCGGCGGCCTGTTCCGGCAGATGTTTCCCGGACGGCACCTCGAAGCGTAGCGGGACACGCAATGCGGTGTTTTCGGCTTTGGTTTGTCTTTCTTGCACTCGCGGCATCGGCTCCGCTGCACGCGCAGGACCGGCTCAACATAGTCGCGAGCTTTTCGATACCGGGTGATTTTGTCCGCAATGTTGGCGGCGATCGCGTCAGCGTCATCACGTTAGTCGGCCCCGAGGGCGACGTGCACGTCTATGCGCCCTCGCCAGCGGACGCCCGGAAGATCGCGGACGCGAAATTGCTTGTCATCAATGGTCTCGGCCTGGAGGGCTGGCTGCCGCGGCTGCTGCAGGCTTCGGGCAGCAAGGCGCCGATCATCACAGCGACCGAGGGCATCGCGCCGCTCAAATCCGGCCTGGACGCCGACCCGCATGCATGGCAATCGGTGGCCAACGCCAAGATTTACGTCGCCAATATCCGGGACGCGCTTACGTCGGTCGATCCCGCCGATACGGAAGTTTTTAGCAGCCAAGCGCAAAGCTATCTGGGCAAGCTCGATGCGCTCGACCGCGAGGTGCGCGAGGCAATCGCGAAAATCCCACCGAGCCGCCGCAAGGTGATCTCGACCCATGATGCGTTCGCTTATTTCGCCTCAGCCTATGGCATCGAATTCATCGCACCGGTTGGGGTTTCGACCGAATCCGAACCCAGTGCCCGCGATATCGCCGCGATTATCCGGCAGATCAAAAACGAAAAGATTGCCGCGGTCTTTCTGGAAAACATCAGCGATCCCCGGCTGATCCGGCGGATAGCGGCCGAGACCGGCGCCAGGGTCGGCGGAACGCTGTATTCCGACAGTCTGACCGGCGAAAAGGGCGACGCCCCCACTTACATTGATATGGTGAGGCACAATATAAGGGCCCTGACCAGCGCGCTGGCCAACTAGGGCAGGGGCCTCCCTGCTGCCGCGCCACAAGCCCCATTCTCGGAGCCAAGATGCCTGAATCTGAAAAAATTGCCGTGCAAAAAATTCCGGTAACAGTGCTGACCGGGTATCTCGGCGCCGGCAAGACAACCCTGCTCAATCGAATTCTGTCGGAGAATCACGGCAAGAAATACGCCGTCATCGTCAACGAATTCGGCGAGATCGGCATCGACAACGACCTGATCATCGGCGCCGACGAAGAAGTCTTCGAGATGAACAACGGCTGCGTTTGCTGCACCGTGCGCGGCGATCTCGTGCGCATCCTCGATGGCCTGATGAAGCGCAAGGGCAAGTTCGACGCCATCATCGTCGAGACCACCGGCCTTGCCGATCCGGCGCCGGTGGCGCAGACTTTTTTCGTCGACGAGGACGTGCAGAAGAATGCACGGCTCGACGCGGTGGTGACGGTGGCCGACGCCAAATGGCTGAGCGACCGGCTCAAGGACGCACCGGAGGCCAAGAACCAGATCGCGTTCGCCGATGTCATCGTGCTCAACAAATCCGATCTCGTCTCCAGCGCGGAGCTGGCTGAGGTGGAGGCACGGATTCGCGCCATCAATCCATATGCCAAGCTGCACCGTACCGAGCGCTGCCAGGTCGCGCTGTCGGACGTGCTGGAGCGCGGCGCATTCGATCTCGACCGCATCCTCGAGCTTGAGCCGGAATTTCTCGACGCCGGCGACGGTCACGGTCATCATGATCACGATCACCATCACGGCCACGATCACGGCCAGGGCCATGGCCTGAAGCATTACCACGATGAGGACATGCAATCGCTCTCGCTGCGATCCGACAAGCCGCTCGATCCAACCAAATTCATGCCGTGGCTGCAGAACCTGGTGGCGACTGAGGGGCAAAAGATTTTGCGCTCAAAGGGCATTCTCGCCTTCAGCGACGATAACGATCGCTATGTCTTTCAGGGCGTGCACATGATGCTCGAAGGCGATCACCAGCGCGCCTGGAAAGAGGATGAGCCGCGCGAGAGCCGGCTCGTCTTCATCGGCCGCGAATTGCCCGAGCAAATCATCCGGGACGGCTTCGAGCGCTGTATCACCACGTGATCAAAAAATTCGATCCGGCCGATAACTCAGCCTCAATCGCATCGGTCACTGAGCAGGTGCAGCCGGTCAAGATTGGCGCGGCCGTTAGCTCTGTGCATTTTCTTGGCGAGCGCGCCGCCTTTGTGGGTGCCGAGGAAAAGGTTTTCCTGGTCAACGAAGCGAGCGAGATCTCGCCGGTCGCCGTCCACGGCGGCGGCATTTTGTGCGCGGCGGCGGATGGTACGCGCCTGGTTTTGGGCGGCGATGACGGCAAACTGGTTGGCCTCGATGGCAACGGCGAGGTGAAACTGGTTGCGACCGACCCGAAGCGGCGCTGGATCGACAATGTCGCGCTGCATGCGGACGGCGCGGTGGCGTGGTCGGCCGGCAAGACCGCATTCATCCGCAGTGGCAAGTACGAGGAGAAGTCGTTTGACGCGCCATCCACAGTCGGCGGCCTGGCGTTCGCGCCGAAAGGCCTGCGTTTGGCGATCGCGCATTATAACGGTGTGACCTTGTGGTTTCCCAACATGGCGGCCAAACCCGAAGTGCTGGAATGGGCAGGCTCGCATCTTGGCGTGACCTTCAGCCCCGATAACAAATTCCTGGTGACCGCGATGCACGAGCCGGCGCTGCATGGCTGGCGGCTTGCGGATTCCCGACACATGCGCATGACCGGTTATCCCGGACGCGTCCGCTCGATGTCGTGGAGCGCCGGCGGCAAGGCGCTGGCGACCTCGGGCGCCGATACCGTGATCACGTGGCCGTTTGCCAGCAAGGACGGCCCGATGGGCAAGCAGCCCGCGATGCTTGCGCCGCTGCAGGCGCGCGTCTCGGTGGTGGCTTGTCATCCCAAGCAGGACATCCTCGCTGCCGGTTACAGTGACGGCACCATCTTGATGGTGCGGATGGCCGACGGCGCCGAGATCCTGGTGCGCAGGAATGAAAGCGCTCCGGTGGCGGCGCTGGCCTGGAACGGCAAAGGCACGCTGCTGGCATTTGCCGCCGAAGACGGCGATGCAGGACTGCTGGAGGTTTAGCGCAGGCGGAGTTCCCGCCGGAACATTGCGTTGCCGCATCCGTTGATCTCGCCGAGATCCAACGGTGACCGACATGGCTCTGGACGAGAAGAAACGCGCCTACGGGAACGATCTCTTGCTTGCATCCGCGATGGTGGCTGCGGGGATCGTGATGAGCGGCGTGGCGCTGATGCAGCTTTCAACCCACAGTCCGCAGGTGGCGCAGGCCACGCCGCCGCTGCAGTCCTCGCCGCCCAGTCAGGACAACAAAGTACCGGCTGAATCCAAGCCGGGCGGCGAGCGCCCGACCACGCCGGCGCCCGAACCCGCGCGCCCCGATCCGCAGGCGCAGAAGGAAGGCGCCAAGGCGGCATTGCCGCCCGCTCCGGCGGAAAAAATGGCGCCGCCGATCACCGAGAAATAGATTTCGCTTTCGGAGTGACGACTGGACTTTACTGGATCGCCAGCCTCCGCGGGCGATGACGTTAGAAGTGTTCAAACGCTTCGGCCCGCACCTTCATCGCACCAGCACGTTCCTGAACTGCCAGGGGTCGGAGGTGTCGATGTCCTCCGGGAACAGGCCCGGCCGGTCGGTGAGCGGGGTCCAATCGGTGTAGTAGCCTTTGACGGGCCCAAGATAAGGCCGCTGGATTTCCAGGCAGCGGCGGAAATCCAACTCGTCGGCCTCGACGATCCCGGCGGCGGGATTTTCCAGCGCCCATACCATGCCGGCGAGAACCGCCGATGAGACCTGCATGCCCGTCGCATTCTGGTATGGCGCGATGTCCCGTGTTTCCTCGATCGAGAGCTGCGATCCGTACCAGTAGGCGTTCTTGGCGTGTCCGTAGAGCAGCACGCCGAGTTCATCAATGCCGTCCTCGATCTCGTTCTCATCGAGGATGTGCCACTTCGGCTGCATCTTGCCGGTCGCGCCGAACATCTCGTGCAATGACAACACCGCATCATTGGCCGGGTGATAAGCGTAGTGGCAGGTCGGGCGATAGATCACATGAGCGCCGTCGCGCACCGTGAAATAGTCGGCGATAGAGATCGACTCATTGTGCGTGACCAGAAAGCCGTATTGCGCGCCCGGTGTTGGACACCATGAACGCACGCGGGTGTTGGCGCCGGGCTGCAGCAGATAGATCGCCGCGGCGCAGCCGTAATCGTGGTTTCGGCCGTTGTCGGGCATCCAGGTTTCATGGGTGCCCCAGCCCAGTTCGGCGGGCTGCATGCCCTCGGACACGAAACCTTCGACCGACCAGGTGTTGACGAACACCTTCATCGGCTTCGGTTTCTTCGAGCGCTGAGTATCGCGTTCGGCGATATGGATGCCCTTGACGCCAAGCTTGTGGGCGAGTTGGCCCCAGCCCTCCCGGCTCTTCGGCTCGTTGTAGGGCGTCTTGGTGTCGCGTGCGATGTCGAGCAGCGCCTGTTTGACAAACCAGGACACCATGCCGGGATTGGCGCCACAGGTGGAGACGGCGGTGGTGCCGCCGGGGCTCTTGTGCTTGGCCGCCAGCAATGTCTCGCGAAGCGCGTAATTTGAGCGCTTCTCGGGACCGATGTTGCGGTCGAAATAAAAGCCCAGCCAGGGTTCGACGACAGTGTCGATGTAGAGCGCGCCGATTTCGCGGCACATGCTCATGATGTCGACCGAGGAGGTGTCCACCGACAGGTTGACGCAAAAGCCCTGGCCGCCGCCCGCGGTCAACACTGGCACCAGCACTTCGCGATAATTTTCGCGGGTGATCGCCTGCTTGACGAAACGCACACCGTGCGCTTTGGCGATTTCACCGTCCTCGTGTGGATCGATGATGACGAAGCGCGACTTGTCGTAGGCGAAATGTCGCTCGATCAGCGGCAACGTGCCTTTGCCGATCGAGCCAAAGCCGATCATGACAATGGGGCCGGAAATTTTGGCGTGGATCTGCGCGGCGGACGGGCTCATCAAGTTTGTCTCCGAAAACTGGGGATGCGTTTGGCGCGAACAGGAGGGATCAGGCGGTGCGCCGCTTCGCGGTGACTTCGATTTCGATCTTCATCTCCGGCTTCAACAGTCCGGCGACCACAAGAAGAGTTGCGGCAGGCCTGATATTGCCGAGCTTTTCGCCGCAGACCGCGAAGACCGCGTCGGCGTCGCTGCGGTCACTGACGTAATAGGTTGCGCGAACGATGTCGGCGAGGGCGAATCCGCCGTCCTTTAGCGCCGCCTCGATGCTTTTAAAACAATTTCGCGCCTGGTCGGTGACATCCGCCGGCAAGGTCATGGTGGCGTAGTCGTATCCGGTGGTGCCGGCAACGAACGCGAAATCGCCGTCGATTACGGCGCGGCTATAGCCGGCGCTCTTTTCGAAAGGCGAGCCGGTTGAAATCAGCTGGCGGGACATGGCGGGACCTCTGGGTACGACCGGCCTCGCAATGCCGTGTCTCGGGAGCGTTATCCGCCGAAATGGAAGCCTTTTCGGATCACGCGCCGGTTTAATAGACCAGAGCGCGATCGGACGCAAAACCGCATGCGCCAAAATCAGGCGCGCTGAGGGGCGAATTTGTGCGTGCGTGCGCCAGCTCGCGGCTTGGTCTGCGTGGCGATCCGGCCGGTTGGCACGATCATTCCCCAGGCGCCATCGAGCGCGCCTTGGCGCAACTCGAGACCAAGCAGGCGCTCGCGCTCGAACGGACCGGGCAGCGACAGCTCGGCAGTCTTTGATGCCGAGAAACCGAAGCGACCATAATACGAAGGGTCGCCGAGCAGGATCACGGCGCCATGTCCGCGCGCGGAGGCAAGCGCCAGCGCCTGATGCGTCAGGACAGCTCCGATGCCGAAGCCGCGGCACGCAGGATCGACCGCCAGCGGCCCCAGCAACAGCACCGGCACGCCGCCGGCGCTGACGTGCCACAGCCGGAGGGTCCCGACCAGCCCGGCGTGCCGCACGGCCGACAGCGCGAGACCTTCGGCGGGCGCGCGTCCCTCGCGCAGGCGCTGGCAGGTGCGTAGCTGGCGGTTGTGGCCAAAAGTGCAATCGAGCAGCGCTTCACGCGCGGCGACGTCAGAGGCGCGCTCTGCGCGGATCGCAAGCGGGGCTGGCTGGCCGAGGTGCGCAATGTTGAGCTTTCGTAAGGCGCTCATGGCAGGTCACTCCTGGCGTCCCGACCGCAGTAAGCCGTGGGGGCGTTTTCAGCGAATTGCGATGTCGGGAAAGGGGAGCCGGCGTGCCGGCTCGCGATTCTCTCCTCCCTCTCCCGCTTGCGGGCAGGGGAATCGCATTTGGATTTGAGACTTGTATTGCATTGAAGGACAATACGGATTCTGAAGACGACTCCCGAATCATGGAGGGGGTCGGATGGGGAAGTTCAGGAAGCTTTTTCGGCAGTTGCCG
>Ga0209474_10005701_pt1 | contig 10569 bp, 13 predicted proteins | sample GraSoiAngelo_145_FD_185902 | JGI IMG/M metagenome (GOLD analysis project Ga0209474, IMG submission 185902) | Grasslands soil microbial communities from the Angelo Coastal Reserve, California, USA - 14_1009_05_20cm (SPAdes) (version 2) | ecosystem: Environmental > Terrestrial > Soil > Grasslands... | reverse complement strand
CGCGCGCGGTTGCGCGCGACCTCCTGGGCTGCGTCCTCGTCGCGCGCCGCGGCCCGACGCTCACCGCCGGGCGCATCGTCGAGACGGAGGCGTACCTCGGTCCGGAGGACGCGGCGTCGCACGCCGCCTTCAGGCCGGGCAGCCGCGCGCTCTTCTACGGCGCCGGCGGCTACGCGTACGTCTACCTGAACTACGGCATGCACCACTGCCTCAACGCGATCGCGGGGCGCGCGGGGCGCCCGGGCTGCGTGCTGATCCGCGCGCTCGAGCCCGTCGCGGGCCTCGGCGCGATGGCGCGCCGTCGCGGCGTCGCGCAGGAGGCGAGGCGCCTGGCGAGCGGCCCGGGCAATCTCACGCGCGCCCTCGCGATCACCGCGCGCGACAACCGCGCCGACCTCACCGCCGGGCGCCTGACGATCGAGCCGCCGGACCGGCCCCGCGACTTCCGCATCGCCTCGGGGCCGCGCGTGGGCATCACGCGCTCGGTCGACCTGCGCCTTCGGTACTGGATCGCGGGGAGCCGCTTCGTCTCCCGCTAGCCTCACATCCTCGACCCGTTTCACCGCTCGGCTCGTCCGCCGAGCGGCCGCACCTCGCACCGCCATCAGGGCTCGCGGCGGAGCGCCTCGGGATCGAAGAGCGCGTCGGCGAGGCTGGTGTTCGCCCGGACCGAGCGGACCGTGATCAGCATCAGGAGCTTGCCGTTCACGAAGACCTCCTGCCGGTGCGGGAAGTAGAAGCCGCCGATGAGGGGGCGGTGCTCCGAGAAGGCCGTGTCGAGCAGCGCGGTCCCCGTCGGCAGCGTCTCGCGCGTGACGATGCGGACGACGCCGTACTCGGTGTCGAGCCAGACCATCGGGACGTCGCGCTCGCCCGACTGCGCGCCGATCACGGTGAGCGGCCGGCCGCCCACGCGCGTCGCGTGGCTCACGTCGACGCGCACGCCGACGGCGCGCCAGCCGGCCAGCAGGTCGGCCGCGCTCCGCTTCCCAGGGACGAGCAGGTACGTGCGGTCGCGCCGGTCGAGCGCGGGCCGCTCGTACACCTGGCCGTCGGCCCGCCGGATCCAGACGCGGTCGCCGACGGTGAGCTGGATCTCGCGCTGACCCTCGACGGTCTGCTCGAGCCGCTGGCGCAGGGGCAGCTTGAACAGCACGCGCTGCTCGCCCGTCGACTGGGGAAGGCGGCCGTCCGGGTGGTACAGGGTGAGGTTCTGGACGATGACCAGGTCCTGGACGTTGACCTGCGCGAGCCGGGCCATGAACGCCTCGACCGCGGCCCGGGCGTCCTGGGCCGCGCCCCGCGACGCGCCGGCGAGGATCGAGGCCAGGACGACAAGCAGAACGACGGCGCGGGCCACGTCCATGGTTATAATGGCTCGGTATGAGGAACGCAAACCAAAGGAGCGTCTGTGGCTAGCGCCGACACCCTGAACACCGGCATTCTCGCGCTCGTCTGGAATTCGGGCCCCATCGCCAAGATCGTCCTCGCGATCCTGCTCGTCTTCTCGATCACGAGCTGGGCCCTCATCGTGGAGAAGGCGTGGCAGCTCCGCCGCGTGCGGCGCCAGACGGTCGAGTTCCTCCGCGCGTTCCGCGAGGGGCGCCGCCCCTCGGCCATCCAGAGCGCGGCGCGCAAGCTCCGCGAGAGCCCGCTCGCCCAGCTCTACGCGGCCGCCTACCAGGAGATGGCCGGGATGACGGAGGGCCCCGACCGCATGCTCGACGACGTCGACGACGGGCTTCCGGCTGAGCGGCTCGAGGCGGTGAACCGCGCGCTCCGGCGCGCGGCGGCCCACGAGGTCGCGCAGCTCGAGCACTACCTGCCCTTCCTCGCCACGACGGCGAGCGCGACGCCCTTCATCGGCCTCTTCGGCACCGTCTGGGGCGTCATCGCGGCCTTCCACGGCATCGGCCAACAGGGCTCGGCGAGCCTCGCGGTCGTGGCGCCGGGCATCTCCGAGGCGCTCATCGCGACCGCCGCGGGCCTCGGGGCCGCGATCCCGGCCGTGATCGGCTACAACTATTTCGTCAATCGCGTCAAGCACTGGGCGACCGAGATGGACGGCTTCACGCTCGACCTCCTCAATCTGCTGTCCCGGCCCGAGCCGAAAGTGACCCGCTGAGCCCATGGCGTTCAACGTCGACACCTCCTCGAACCCGCGGCGCATCGGGACGAACCTCGCCGAGATCAACATCATCCCGCTCGTGGACGTCGTGCTCGTCCTCCTGCTCATCTTCATGCTGACCGCGCCCATGATGTACCGCGGCATCGACGTCAACCTGCCGAAGGCGGCGGCGAAGCCGACCGCGGTCGAGGAGCGCCTGGTCCTCACCGTCACGAAGGACCGCTCACTCTTCCTGAACGACAAGCGTGTTGCGGCCGGCGGTCTCGAGCAGGCGCTCCGCGGCGCGTTCGCCACACGCAAGGACAAGACGCTCTACCTCAAGGCGGACGCGGGGCTCGCGTACGGCGCCGTGATCGAGACGATGGATCACGTGCGCCGGGCGGGGATCGAGCGGCTCGGCATGGTCACCGAGCCGACGCGGGAGCGCTGACGCGGGCACGGCGGCGCCGCCAGTGAGACGACGCGGGCGTCTGCACTTCGGGCCGGCTCTCCGGAAGCTCCGGCTTCCCCTCCGCCCCACCGTGATCTCCGTCGCCTTCCACGGGGCGTTCGTCGCCGCGGCGCTCTGGGGTAATTCGGTGTGGGGCGACAGCCAGACGAAGACCGTCTACGTGAACCTGGTCCCGCTCGTCGCCGCCGTCGGCCAGCCGCAGGCCGTCGCGGCGCTTCCGCCGCGGCCGGTGCCGGCGGACCTGCCGGCGCCCGCCCCGCGGCCGAGCCCGGCGGAGCTGCCGCAGCGCGAGGCGCCGCGCGAGCTCCCCGCGCGTGACCGGTCACGAGACGCGCTCGGCCTGCCCGACCCGAGCCTGCCGCCGCAGCGCGCGCCGAGCCTCCCGCGCCCGGACGACCGCGATCTGCCGCGCCTCGCGAGCACGCCGCCGCCGCAAGCGCCGCCCACGCCCGCGCCGGCCGCGCCGCCCCGGCCGAGCACGGCGCCGCCGCCGCCAGTGGGCCAGCCCACCGGCGCCTCGCAGGGCGTCGGCGCGCTCACGCTGAACGTCTCCGATTTCCCGTACGCGTGGTACGTCGCGGCGATCCACCGCAAGATCAAGGAGCGCTGGGATGGCTACGCACTGGCGGGCCAGCAGCCCGCGGTCGTCTTCGAGATCGCCCGCGACGGCGGGCTGCGCGGCGTCCGCGTGGACAAGACCTCCGGCAACCCGTATTACGACCAGGCCGCGGTTCGCGCGGTGACCGAGGCGAACCCGTTCCCGCCGCTCCCCACCGACTTCACAAAAGCCGTGCTGACCGTCGGGCTGCAGTTCGCCCACGACCCCACGGCGACGAGGTAACGACGTGAGACGAACGCGTGTCGGGCGCCTGATCGCCTTCCTCACGCTCGCGGCGGTGGCCGCGTCGTGGCCGCGCACGCCCGCGCCCCGCGCGCAGGGCGTCGACGTCTACATCAACATCAAGGGCAGCGGCAGCAAGAAGCTCAACATCGCGGTGCCGGAGTTCACCGTGCTCGCGGGCGCCGACCCCGGCGGTCTCGCGAAGCAGCTGGCGTCGATCACCGGCAACGACCTCACGTTCTCCGGGCTCTTCAGCGTCGTCGCCGGGACGGGCTCGATCCCCGCGAACAACCCCGACGCGCTCCGCCGGTCGTGGGCGGAATTCGCCTCGGCGGGCGCCCACGCGGGCGTCCACGGCCTCCTGACCCTGCGCGGCGAGCGCCTCGAGACGGAGATGCGGCTCTACGATCTCACCGCGCCCGAGCAGCGGATCATCGCGACGAAGAAGTTCGAGCTGCCGGCCGCCCAGGCGCGGCGCCTCGCGCACAAGATCGCCGACGAGATCGTGCTCCAGTTCACGGGCGAGCCCGGCATCGCCGACACGAAGCTCGCGTACGTCCAGGGGCCGTCGGGCGCGAAAGAGGTCTGGATGTCGGACTACGACGGCGCGAGCCCCGCGGCGGTGACGCGCAACGGCTCGATCAACCTCTCGCCGGTGTGGAGCCCCGACGGCCGCTCGCTGGCGATCACGTCCTTCATGCAGGGCTACCCTGACCTCTATCGCCTCTTCCCCTTCGAGCGCCGCCCCACGCAGACGCTCGCGGCCTTCATCGGCATCAACTCGTCGCCCGCCTGGAGCCCGGACGGGCGCTCGCTCGCGCTCACCCTGTCGAAGGACGGCAACCCAGAGATCTACGTCCTCACCGTGGCCTCGGCGACGCTGCGCCGGCTCACGCGCCACGCCGGCATCGACACCGAGCCCACCTGGTCGCCGACGGGGCAGCAGATTGCGTTCGTCTCGGATCGGACCGGCGCGCCCCACATCTTCGTGATGGATCTCGACGGCTCCAACGTGCGCCAGGTCACGTCGGGCGGCTTCCACACGCAGCCGCGCTGGTCGCCCAAGGGGGACGCGATCGTCTACACGCAGCGCCAGGGCACGCACGATCTCTGGGCGGTCAACCCGGACGGCTCGGACCCTCGCCGCCTCACCGCTGGGCCCGGCGACAACCAGGGTCCGACGTGGGCGCCGAACGGACGTCTCCTCGCGTTCCAGTCGAACCGGCTCGGGCGATGGCAGGTGTTCGCGATGACGCTCGACGGCGCGGCGCCTGTGCAGATCACCCAAACGCCCGCCGAGCACACAAGTCCTTCGTGGTCCCCGCGCCTGCCGTGATAGGATGCTTTTCAGTGTCTGAACGCGTTCTCAACGAGCTCAAAGGAGGCGTCATGGTCACGCGTGGTTTGACTTTGACGATGTCGCTCGTGCTGTCGGCCCTGGTCATCGCCGCCTGCGCGAAGCAGCCCGCCACGACCGCGGTCTCAGCGCCAGCGCCAACCACGCCACCTGCCGTCGCCGCGCCCGGCCCGGAACCCAGCTCGCCCAGCGGCGCCGGCCCCGCCGCTCCCGCACCCGCCGCCCCGGGTGGCGGCAGCGAGTCGCGTCCCGCGGCCGCGCGGCCGGCGCCGGCCGAGTTCATGGCGATCGCGGCACTGCGCGACGCGTTCTTCGACTTCGACAAGTACGAGATCCGGCCCGAGGACGCGAAGGTCCTCGACTCCAACGCGTCATGGCTGAAGACCAACCTGAATCTCCTGGTCCTCATCGAGGGCCACTGCGACGAGCGCGGCACCAACGAGTACAACCTGGCGCTCGGCGAGCGGCGGGCCAAGTCGGCGATGAACTACCTCGTGTCGCAGGGTGTGCAGGCGAGCCGCATCACGATCATCAGCTACGGCGAAGAGCGCCCGCAGTGCACGGAGCATAGCGAAGCTTGCTGGGCCAAGAACCGGCGCGCGCACTTCCTCGTCAAGCCCCGCTGAGCCCCGTCACCGGCCGGAGGAGGACCCGCGTCCTCCTCCTCGTTTTTGTCCTGGCGGCGGGCTGCGAGAGCGCCGCCGAGGTCACCGGCGTCGCGACGCAGCAGGATCTCCTCCAGCTCCGCACGGATCTCTCCCAGACCCAGCAGACGGCCCTGCGCGCGAAGGCCGACGTGGACAACCTCGCGACGCAGCTCGGCCGCGGCGGGCGCGAGCCGGGGGGCGAGGCGGAGCAACGCGCGAAGGCGCTGGCGGACCGGCTCGACGGGCTCGCGACGGGCCTTGCCACGCTCAAGTCCCGGGTGGACGAGCTCGCGGCGAGCGTCGACACGCTGCGCCGCCAGGGCCAGGCCGCGGCACCCGCGCGCCCCGTGCCCGTGCCCGTGCCGGGCGCGCCGTCGTCGCCCCCGCCGCCGGCACGGCCCACGACGGGCGCGCTCCAGCCCCAGGACGTCTACCAGGCCGCGTACATCGACATCAGCAAGGGCAGCTACTCGCTCGCGATCGCCGGGTTCCGCGAGTTCCTGCGGCGCTATCCCGACCACGACCTCGCGGGCAACGCGCAGTACTGGATCGGCGAGGCGTACCTGAGCCTCGCGCGCGGCTACGGGTCGAGTGACCAGGACAAGGCGACCGAGTCTCTGAACCAGGCCGTGGTCGAGTTCAGGAAGGTGCTGGCGAATTACCCGCGCGGTGAGAAGGTGCCGACCGCGGTGTACAAGGAAGCGCTCGCGCTCATCGAGCTGAAGCAGCCAGAGACGGCGCAGCAGCGGCTGCAGTACCTCGTGGACAATTTCCCGCAGGCCGAGGAAGCGCCGCTCGCCCGGGAGCGGCTCGCCGCGCTGAAGAAGTAACCCGCCGCGCGGCTACTCGTTCACGCCGAAGACCCACACGACCGACATGTCCCGCTCGGGTGTGTGGTAGATCATGACGCTGCCGTCGGGGTGTTCGGTGTCGGCGGAGCTGATGAGGACCGGGTCCTCGACGGTGGTGCCGAGGGGGACCGGGTTCTCGCCCGCCGTGGTGCTGACGAGCACCGGCTTTTCGAGGACCGGCGGGGCTGCCGTCTGCGTCTGCTCCTGCCTCTGGGCCTGCCACTGCGAGAGCGTCGCCCCGATCACGAGCGCGGCGACGAGCGCGCCGCCGAGCGCCCAGCGCGCGCGGCGCCAGCCCGCGTGGGGCTTCGCCGCGGGAACACGCCGTCCGGCCTCGATCCCCCGGAGGATGCGAGGCCAGAAGGCGGTCCAGTCTGGCGGGGCGGGAACGGTTTCCGGGCTCAGCGCCCGTTGCAGGAGGGCCTTCATGCGCTGGAGGCCCTCGGCCTCGCGCCGGCAGGAGGCGCACTCGGCCAGATGGCGCGCTGCGGACGCCGCTGCGTCTGCCTCCAGGGCGCCGTCGAGATAGGCGCCGATGCGGCGGCGCGTCCGGAAACAGGTCAGCACGGATGTTGGACGGGGCGGCCCCCTGCCCGTATTCTCATGGCCGGCATGATATCCGAAGAGCCTCTGAGTCTCCCGGTCGGCGCGGACGTCGTCCTCGAGGCCCGGCTCGCCGTCCCGCCGGGCGCCCCCGCGGGCGTCGTGATCTGTCACCCCCATCCGTTGTACGGTGGCGACATGGAGAACCCGGTGGTTGTGCGGGTTCAGGACGTGTGCGCGGCGCTCGGGCTCGCCACCCTGCGGTTCAACTTCCGCGGCGTGGGCGCCTCGAGCGGCACACACGGGGCGGGCGTCGGTGAGCAGGAGGACGCGCAGACCGCGCTCGACGCGGTCGCGAAGGCCGCGGGGACGTCGCGCCTCGCGATCGTCGGCTACTCGTTCGGGGCGTGGATCGCGGCCCTCGTCGGGAGCCGCGACGCGCGGGTCGCCGCGCTCGCGCTCGTCGCGCCGCCGCTCGGCGCATATGACTTCGGCGCCGTCGAGGGCAAGCGTGCGCCGACGCTCGCGGTGTGCGGCACCGCCGACCCCTACTGCCCGCTCGCCGACTTCCAGCGCTTCACCGCGCGCTTTTCTTGGGTGACGCCGGCCGTGATCGACGGCGCCGACCACTTCTTCTTCGGCAAGCTCTATCCGCTGGGCGAGGCGGTGGGCGCCTGGGCGCGGCGCCACGTCGCGCCCGGCGCGGGTTAGGAACCTGTCGGGTTTATCGAGGGGCTGCTCCCGCCCGGGCGTCCCGAGCCACCAAGGGGCACCCTGGGGGCTGCTTGGGGGCCATCTCGCGGCCCCCATGTTCAACTAGACGCGCGGTAGGCGCGCGGGCGTGGCGTTGCCTGCCGAGAGGATGATCCGGATGCCCTCCTCGACCGTGAGCCCGGTGGCCATCACGTCGTCGCGGGGGACCATCACGACGTCGCCGAGGTAGAGGTTGTTCGACGGCACGAAGACCGTCACCATCTCGCGCTTGCCGTCGGGCGTCTCGAGCAGGAGCTGGCTCGTGACGAAGCCGAAGGCGTACTCGCCCGCGCGCGGGTGCTGGACGAGGACGACCGCCCGGAAGGCGCTCCGACGCTCGGGCGAGAAGGAGTCGATCAGCATCTTCACCGACGGGTAGAGGCGTCGATAGATCGGCACCCGCAGCAGGAGCTTGTCGCCCCAGGCGAGCACGCGCCGGCCGACGACGTTGCGCGCGATCGTGCCCATGAGCAGGATGATCGCCACCGCCGTGAGAAAGCCGAGCCCCGGCACGGACCGGCCGAAGATCTTCTGGTACATCGGGGCGAAGACGTCGTCGATGCGGCTCCAGAAGATCCACAGGAGCCAGGCCGTCAGGAAGACGGGAACCGTGAAGAAGAAGCCTGCGATGAACCGTGCTTTGAACCAAGTCCGCAGGCGCGAAACCATGACGCGATCGAGCATAACATCGGACCGCCCGCGGGCGCTCGTCACGGGTGGCGCCGTGCGCGTCGGGCGCGCGGTCGCGCTCGCCCTGGGCCGCGCGGGGTTCGACGTCGCGATCGCCTACCATCGGTCCGCGCGCGCGGCGCGGGTCGTCGTGCGCCGCCTGCGGGCGCTCGGCGCGCGCGGCGTCGCCTTCCGCGCCGACCTCGCCGACCCCGCCGCGGCGCGGCGGCTCGTCGCGCAGACGCGGCGGGCGCTCGGCGGTCTGGACGTGCTCGTCAACAACGCGGCGCGCTTCGAGCGCACGCCCTTCGCGACCACGACGGAGGCGGCCTTCGACCGCCACCTCGACCTCAACCTACGCGCCGCGTTCTTCTGCTCCCAGGCCGCGGCGCGCGTGATGCGCGGCCGCGGCGGGTGGATCGTCAACATCGGCGACGCGGGCGCTCACCGCGCGTGGCCGAGCTACATCCCCTACACGCTGTCGAAGGCGGCGCTCCCCGCGCTCACCCGAAGCCTCGCCGCGGCGCTTCGGCCCCACGGCATCAGGGTGAACTGCGTGGCGCCCGGGGCGGTGCTGCGACCGCCGGGCTTTCCCCGGGCCCGCTGGAAGCGGGTGACGCGTGGCCGCGTCTCTCGGGTGGACGAGGTGACTGGGGCCGTCGTCTCGTTCGCGACCTGCGCCCCGTCGGTCACCGGTCGCGTGCGCAGCGTGGGCTGAGCCGCGGGCGCTCGCCGTTCTAAGAGCCTGTCGGGTTATCGAGGGGGCCGTCTCGGGGCCCCCATGTTCAGTTAGATGACGTCGAAGCCGCAGAGGTGGGACTCGATGGCCGCGCCCGTCTCGGCGTCGAGGCGGGGATAGCGGCGCCTGACCTCGTCCCACACGACGTGCAGCTCCCCGCTCGCGCTCCGGAGCGCCGGATCACCCAGCATCCGGGCCAGGTCGGCGGACGGGTCCTCGAGCTTCGCGTCCAGAAAGCTCCGGTAGAAGCGAATCTGCGCCTCGGTCGCGACAAGCATCCGAGCGTGGATGGGCCTGAGCGTGTCGGGGACGTCGATCCGCCGCATGCGGGCCAGCACGTCGAGCTGCTTCCCGCGATAGATCTCGTACAGCGCCGCGTACTCGGCCGGCGCGCGGCGAGTCTTCAGCACGCCGTCGATGTTCAGGCGGTTGGTGATGCCGTCGTCCAGCAGCGTGACCAGCCGGTGAAAGTACTGCAGCTCGTCGTGGACGTCGATCGAGCTCGTCTTGATCGGGATCTGCCACCACGTGTACACGAGCCCGCGCGACGGCCAGTACGATTCGCTGACGCGCCAGTCGTAATAGCGGGCGACCGTCTCCACGGCCGTGACGACGACGCGCTCGGGATAGGTGAACACGATCGCGCCGAGGACGGCCACGGCGAGGACGGCGAGGAGCCGGTTGAGCACCCGGAGCTGGTGGCGCTTCCTCGCGGCGAGCGTGGCGTGCGACAAACCGATGGAGCGTCTCCATGACGTCGCTCGTCATCCACGCGCCGTGCCGGTCCGGACAGGCGCTCACGTGCAGCCCCACCCCCGGCAGCGGGTTCCGGACGAGGTCCCGGCGGCACGTCGGGCACGTGGTGGGGATCGCGCCCTCCCCCCTGCCGGAGCGGACGATGTCCGCGAGCAGCCGCTCGATGTCGTCCCGCCGGCCGCCGTCGAGCGCCGAGTCGATCACCTGGAGCCGGTCACCCGCGATCCACATGGCTCGCCGCGCCGGATCTGTGCAAGGCACGTACCGACCTATAAGTCCCTGATCTGACGTCGCCGTGGGGAGAGCGGGTGGTCAGAAACTGTGCCCGGCGGGCATGGGCTGGCCAGAACGGACCGGGGTCGCCCCAGGCCTACGGGAGGCGGCTGCGGCCTCCGCCCATGACCTGCAGGAAGTCGCCGAGCGCCGCGAAGCGCATGAAGGGGTTCTGGCGCTTCTCGTCGCCGATCGTCGAGGACGGGCCGCCGTAGTTGTGGCCCGGGAGCAGGATCGTGTCGTCGGGCAGCGCCGCGAGCCGCTGCGTGAGCGAGTAGTACATGTCGGAGGGGTCGCTCCCCGGCAGGTCGGTCCGCCCGCACGAGCCGATGAACAGCGTGTCGCCGGAGACGAGGCGATCGCCCACGAGGAAGCACTGGGAGCCCGGCGTGTGGCCGGGCGTGTGCATGAAGGTCAGCGTGAGCTGGCCGATGTCGAGCGTGTCGTGGTTGTCCACCTGGACCAGGTCGGAGCCGAAGCCCCGGAGGAACTCGCGCTCCGCCTTGTGGACGTAGACCTTCAGCGGGACGCGCTCGAGCAGGTCCTCGACGCCGGGGATGC
>Ga0209474_10005700_pt1 | contig 10570 bp, 9 predicted proteins | sample GraSoiAngelo_145_FD_185902 | JGI IMG/M metagenome (GOLD analysis project Ga0209474, IMG submission 185902) | Grasslands soil microbial communities from the Angelo Coastal Reserve, California, USA - 14_1009_05_20cm (SPAdes) (version 2) | ecosystem: Environmental > Terrestrial > Soil > Grasslands ... | reverse complement strand
CATTGGCAAGCACCGCATCGGCCACTCGAGTGACAACTTCGGTCTGCATCAGCCGCCCCCTCCCTCGCTCCCCGCCATGATCGGGATTATAGATTTGGGGGTTGGCCACGCTGGGTTATACGTTCGGATGGCCCGATTGGTTCCACCCTGCGTTACCGATCGGCTGCGAACGGCGTAATTCTCATCAGAGGCATGAAACGCCTGCTCGCGTCGGTCGTAACGCTCGCCGCTGTCGCATGCGGCTCCGCCAGCGTGGCCATTGGGCCGCCGCTCACGGTTCCGCAGCTCAAGTTCCGAGTCATCGACCAGGTCGGTCCCGTCGCCTACTGCGACCCGGACTCCTACCCTCTCGCCCACTCCGAGCTCGATCCCGCGCTCGCGACCTACCCCCAGATCAAGGCGGACGCCGAGCTCTACACCGCCATCGTGGCGCACGAGCACCTGCCTGCAGGCGACCTCACCGACGAACAGAAAGTGATCGTTTACCGCGCGTACAAGAAGCTGCGTGCGCTCGCCCTCGCTCAGACCGGCAGCCACTACGACTTCGATTACACGAGTCAGACAAACTTCGATCACGTGACCGGCACCATCAGGTCGGACGGAGTGATCACCGTCGTCACGCATAAGCCAGGCTCGCGCCCGAACTGTCCGATCTGCCTGGCCGCGTCGACATTGATCGCCACCCCGACCGGAGATGTTGCGGTGACGAAGCTCGCGGCAGGAATGTTGGTCTGGACCCAGGCCGAGGACGGCACTCGCATCGCCGTGCCCGTGCTCGAGGTCGGCAGCACCGCGGTCCCGCCGACGCATCAGATGGTTCATCTTCGCCTCGCCGATGGCCGCGAGCTGTGGGCCTCGCCCGGCCACCGAACGGCGGATGGGAGACAGCTCGGCACGCTCGAGGCGGGCGATATGGTCGACGGATCGACTGTGGCGTTCTTGGCGCTCGAGCCGTACAACGGCGACCGCACGTATGACCTGCTGCCCGCCGGAGCTTCCGGCACCTACTGGGCCAACGGCATCCTACTCGCGAGCACGCTGTCGCACTGACGGATCAGATCGTCAGTGCGAAAGTTTCGGTGAAGCCCGGGCCGTCGATCTGGATTCCGACGCAGAAGCTCGGACCGAGAGTGACCGGGCCGCTGATCGGCTTCTGCGATGGATCAGCGGATACCCCGGCCGTGAGACCCCACGGGATGAAGCCCTCGTTGGCTCGGCTGGAAGGCCGGCTCGCGTCGAACGCCAGCTCGGCGTGCTGCTGGACCGCGCGTCCGCTGAGCGTGTCTGAGCCGACGATCTGGCCAGCGGCAAAGGCGCCGACAAAGACCACCGGCTGGCCGGTGATCAGGTTCCGGCCTCTTACCAGCACTGCACCTTGTAGCCCGACTGGGACCTCGGCCACGTAAGGCACATAGACGCCCCAACGAGTCGAGGTCACGGAGCCATAGCCGGAGCTGGTCTCGGAGTAGAAGTAGATTGGCCCGGCGCCCCACCAACCCGTGGTCTGATCGAATTGAGTTGCGGGGCACGGGGCAGTAGCAGGGACGAGGTTCAGATTGAGCGATTTCGATTCGAGCTGGTGGAGTCGGCCAGGGTCGAGCTGGCCGGCGGGCACGCCCTTGATCTGCTGGCTTAGCAGCAGGCCACCGATCAGGATGCCCGCCACGATTGCGATCACCAGCAGCACCGCCACCAACGACATCGGAGCCCGCAGCCTGATCACCGATATCGACAACGACGGCCTTCGCACGCGTTCGCGAGCGGCTGATTGCACGACACGGTCTGGCATTCCCGCGGTCGCTGGCGCGAGCTCATCGAAGGCGAGGTGAATGTCTGTGCGCAGGCTCACTTGAGTGCCTCCTCGATGTCCACGCCGGGGCGCAAGCGCTGGATCGAGCGGTAGAGCCTCGCCCGGGTGGCGGAAACTGACATGCCGGCGACAGCCGCCACCTCTTCCAGCGGCAGGTCCAGGTAGAAGTAGAGAACAACGATCAGTCGATCGTCGTGACGCAGGCCTGCCACCGCGCGGCGGAGGTCGGCGCCGCGGACGGCACGGTCCTCCGCTGAGGCCACCGCCAGGTGATCGGGCAGGCCCAGAGAAACTCCAGCCAGCCACTTGCCGCGCCTTGCGTTGCGGCACTTGTTGGCGACCACGCCGAGAAACCAGGACCTCAGCTTCTCGGGTTCCCGGATCGAGCCCAGCTTGCGCCAGGCGATGACGGAGGCCTCCTGCACTGCGTCCTCAGCGGCGTGTGCGTCGTGGAGCATCGCGAGGGCAAGCCGAAAGCCCGGATCGATTAGAGGCCGAAGCAAGTCGGCAAAGGCACGCTCGGTGAGCAGCGGAGCGCTGGCGGGTTGCTGGACATCGGCCACCTGCACGTCTTCACCGATCACTGTCAACGAAAACCAGGTTTGTTGCATCGGCTCGAAAACAGTTCACGGCTGCAACAAATCGTCTTGCAGCCCACAGCGATTGGCAGGGAACGTTCCGAATCCAATCCAACCAACAGGAGACCCGAAAATGAAATCTCGACTTCACCCATTGCTCCTGGTCTTGAGCCTCGTCGCAGCCCTGCTCGCCGGCGCGACGACGGGCTATCTCATCAGGCCGGCTTTCCCGGCCGGCGCCGCGACCATCGTCGTGCAGGCATCGCAGCCGGACGCCGACTCATGCATATGGGTCGACGGCCGCAAGGGCTGCTAGGAGACTTCTTCTTCCTCGACCAGTCGCAGCGGCGTGCTGACGTTCAATCCCAGGTGGCGGGCGAAAAAGCCCGCCACCCGCTCCACGTAGAGCGGCCTGTCAGCGAAGTACGCGCCGGTGTGCGGAGCGCCCTGGACGATCCAGATCTCGCGCGGCCCCCGATAGGCGTCATAGAGACGCCGGCTGTGGTTGACCGGCGTGATGGCGTCGGCCCCGCCATGGATGAAGAAAAGCGGGCGCGGCTCGAGCGAGCTGAGCACCGCCAGCGGGCTGCAGTCTGCAAGCCTGCTGCCGCTGCGAGCGCGCAGCATCAGTCCCGCGAGCCACACGAACGGAGCGCCCGGAAGTCGCGCCCGGCGCCGCACGTTCTCCACCAGCAGCGTGCGCAGGTCGCTGAACGGGCTGTCCAGCACCAGCGCCTCGACACCGGGCTCACCCGCAGCACCCAGCAGCGAGACCACGGCGCCCATCGAGTACCCCAGCAGTCCGATGCGCGCCCTTGGGATCCGTTTGCGCGCGAACGCAATCACCGCCTGAAGCTCGAGCACCTCCTTCATGCCGAACGTGACCGGCGCGCGGTCGCTGCCCGACATGCCTCGGTACGAGTAGGTGATCACGTTGAATCCTTTCCGCCACAGGGCGATCGAGATGCCGAGCGCCCCCTGCCGCTGGCCCTTGTGGCCGCCTGAAACGATCACGGTCTGCGGTGACCCCGGCTGCCTGAAGTACCAGGCGCCGAAGGCGACCCCATCGGCGGTGGCCAGCTCGACGTCCTCATAGTCGGCCTGGAACTCGTAAGGCGTGAAGGTGAAGTCGTCCAGGTAGAAGGGCCTGGCGGGCACGAACGCCCTGACGTAGACGGCGTACGCCAGCAGCAGGTAAACCGCCACCAGCCCGAGGACCGCAACCGCGACGAACTCCATCACGCCCTGTTTGAAGCTTACGGCGGGGGCTTCAAACCGTCGGCGTCAGACGAAGATCTGGCCCAGCTCGTAGAGCTCCTTGGGCACCCTGCGGGTCTCGGCCACGACCTCGGCCAGCGGCACCACCTGGACCTCTCCATCGCGCCGGATGGGTATGACCCCGCTCTTGCCGCCGGCGATCAGGTCGGCCGCGCACGCACCAAGGCGTGTGGCCCAGATCCGGTCAGTCGGCGACGGTGAGCCCCCGCGCTGCAGGTGGCCCAGCACGGTGACACGGGTCTCAAAGCCGGTTTCACGCTCGACCCGGCCGGCCAGAAGATCGCCGATGCCGCGCTTGGCCAGGCGCACATGCCCGAACGCATCCTTCTCCGCCTGGCCGCCCCCCTCCATCTCCAGCTCAGGGATGTGCGCCCCTTCGGCGACGACGATGATGCTGAACAGCTTGCCCGCGCCACGACGCCGGTAGAGGTGCTCGACCACCTCGCCCAGGCTGAGCTGGAACTCGGGGATGATGATGAGGTCGGCGCCGCCGGCGACGCCGCCCATCAGAGCGACCCACCCCGTGTCACGCCCCATGACCTCAACCACCATCACGCGGTGGTGCGCCGACGCTGTCGTGTGCAGGCGGTCAAGCGCGTCGGTGACAACTCCTACAGCGGTGTCAAAACCGATGCAGAACTCGGTCACCGCCAGGTCGTTGTCGATCGTCTTCGGCACGCCCACCGTCGGGAATCCAGCGTCGTGCAGCGCGGCGGCGACGCTCAGCGTGTCGTCGCCGCCGATGCCGACCAGGGCGTCGACCCCGTTGTGCTGAAGCCTGCGGATCGCCATCGCAACCCCGTCCTTCACTTTGAGCGGGTTGGTGCGCGAGGTGCCGAGGATGGTTCCCCCCATGGGTAGGATCCCTCGCACGTCCTGCGCGGTCATCTCCCGAATGAGCCCGTCCTCGAGCGTCCCGGCCCAACCGTTCTGCACTCCGCTGACCTGGTGCCCGAGCTGGAACGCTCGCCGCGCCACGGCCCTTATGGCCGCATTGAGCCCGGGCGCGTCGCCACCACCGGTGAGAATCCCGATCCGCATCAGCTGAATAGGTTAAGGCCCAGCCTGTCGGCAAGACTCTGCGGTGAAATGCCCGTCAGCGACGGGAGCACGAGGTCGGCATGGCTCAAATCGAGCCCCGATGTGATCGGGTTGGGGACCGCAACGCAGCGCATGCCGGCGGCTTTCGCGGCGCTCACTCCGTTGGACGAGTCCTCGATGGCGATCGCCTGATCCGCGGGCACCACCAGGCACGCGAGCACCGATAAGTAGAGGTCGGGTGCCGGCTTCACTGCCGGAACGTCATCCCGGCAGCGCACGCAGTCGAACTGGTGCAGGATGGCCAGCCGCTCGAGATGGCCGGTCACCCAATCCCGGGACGAGCTCGATGCCACCCCGACCTTGAGCCCCGCAGCCCGCGCCGCAGTGACAAGCTCCACCACACCAGGCAGCACAGCCTGGGCGAGGATCAGCTCGGCCCGGCGCTTGATCCGCTGCTCGAGCACCTCCGCATCGAGGGGCCTGCCCAGGCGCTCCTCGAGATGGCCCCGAGGGTCGAAAGCCGCGTTGGAGGAGCCGACGGTCTGGATCCAGCGCTCGAACGGGAGCTCTTCGCCGTGCGCCTGGTAGACCTCGAGCCAGGACCTGTAGATGGGCTCTTCGGTGTCAAGGATCAGACCGTCGAAGTCGAACACGAACGCTCGGATCAACAAGGACTAACCCGCATGCCAAAGATTTAGTATCGCCGCACATTTACGTGGGCACCAAGCAGGCGGCGGAAACTCCCAAGCAATCGGTGACGGCCGGCCTGCCGGCTGGACTGATCGTCGCCATCCCAGGCATCGCCCTGGTCGCCGTGGTCCTGATGCTGGTCGTCTTCTTCGGCTTCCTCGACGTGGGTCACAACCGTTCGGTCATCAGCCTGGTGACTCCGGACCCCGCCGCTGCCGCCGGCGTGGTGTCGCTGGCGGGCGGCGCCGAGGGTGTGACCCTCAGCATCGTGATCCTGGTCGTCTTCTACGGGATCCAGACCGCTGCGTCCCGCTACTCGCCGCGCATCATCGGAATCTTCACCCGCAACCCGTGGAACGCCCTCGTGTTCAGCTTTGCGCTGGCGTCGATCCTCTACACGTTCCTCGTGCGCGGCGAGATCAGGCCCGATTACGTGCCGATGTGGAGCGTGGCGGTGGCGGTAGCGCTGGCGCTCGCGAACTTCGCGGTCCTGCTCCCCTACGTCGTCTACATCTTCGACATCATGCGAGCCGAGACGCTGCTGAGCGGAATCAGGAAGCGTGCGTCGCGCGACCTCAGGCGGGCGGTGACCAACAAGGACGCGTATCGCCGCCGCAGCGGTCTGATGACCTGCATCTCACAGGTCACCGACATCGTTTTCGGCTCCATATCGCTTGGCGACCTGCCGGTGTCCATCAACGGCATCGAGGTCATGGGGCGTTTCCTGGCCGACGACTACCTGAAGGCCAAGAAGAGCCTCCACCAGGACTGGTTCCAGGTCGGACATGCGGACATGCCGGGTGCCTCGGACCAGATCCTCGCCGAGGTCAATCGCGCCCACACCTGGGTCGAGTACACAATCCTTTCCAGCTTTGTCGACTTCGTCGGTCTGACCCCGGTCCATCGCAAGGAGGCGGTCCACGCGATAGCGCTCGCCACGCGGGACATCGGGCTGGCGGCTATCGAGATCGGCGATCCGGAGGTGGCAGACCTCAGCGTCCGCTTCTTCAACACCTACCTCAGGGTCGCCATCAACCGATCGGCCCCGACCTTCGCATCGTCGACCATGAACGAGTACCGCCGGCTCGCGATCGGCGCGCTGGAGTGGAGGCCCGACCTGGCCGTCGAGTCCGCGGCCCACCTCCTTCGCTATGGCCGGCATTTCGACGAGGCCGGCATGCCCGCGATCTTCGGTGCCGCGGCAGAGGATGTCGCCGACCTGGCGATCGAGGCGCAGGGTCGCGACCCCGAGGTCACGCGCCGCCTCGCCCTGCTGCTGGTCCGCAACCTCTCGGAGCTGATCCCCAACGCGCGGCCGATCGGCCTGAACGGACTTTTCAAGGCGGTGGCCAAGCTCGCCTTCTGGGCGATGGCTTCGGATGCGAAGGACGTGAGCGCGGTTCTTGTCGAAGGCATCGCCGCTGCTCCGCCCGAATTTGTCGAGGGTGCACTCGACCGAATGGAGTCGATGCGCTCGGGCCTCTTCTGGGAGGTCAACGAGCGCGTGATCGCCTTCGACTGGGTCGAGGAGCCGCTGCGTGCGCAGATCCCGCGCCTGCGCGCGGCGCTGAAGCGCGCCAAGGGCGATGGTCAGGTGCTCGATGTAAGCCAGGTGGCGCCGGTGGCGCCGAACCTCGTCCAGCCCGAGCCGGTGGTGGTCGAAGAGCACAGCGAGGCGGTGCCGATCACCCAGCAGGTTTTGCGCACCGAGCCCAGCCTGGCCACCCCGACACAATGAATCGATGAGCGAGAGTCGCGACCTGCTCTTCCTGAGCCAGGCCGAAGTCTCCCGCCTTCTCGACCTCGACCGCCTCTTCGACGCCCTCGCCGGAGCTTTCGTCGAGCTGAGCGCCGGCCGCGCATCGGTTCCGCCACGGATCGCGGCGCGCACCACGTCGGGGGGCCTCCTGGGCGCGATGCCCGGATATGTGAGCGGCGTGCTGGAGGCAAAGCTGGTCTCGGTCTTTCCGCAGAACCATGTTCGTGGCATGCCGTCGCATCAGGGGTTGATCGTCTTGTTCGACGAGAACACCGGGGCGCCGATCGCCGTGATGGATGGCGTCGCGATCACCGCGATTCGCACTGGTGCGTCGGCGGCGGTGGCGGCACGCTGGCTGGCGCGGCAGGACTCCGCCACGCTCGCGATCCTCGGCGCCGGCGTGCAGGGGCGCTCAAACCTTGAGGCATTCTCCCGGTCCCGGCCGTTCAAGGAGATCCGCGTCGCCTCGCGCAACGCCGACAGCGCCAAGGCCCTTGCTGCTCAGAACCCTGCGGCGATCACGTGCGCGACATTCGAAGAGGCGGTGCGCGGGGCGGACATCGTGTGCTGCTGCACCGACGCCCGCGAGCCGGTGATGAAGTACGAGTGGCTGGTGCCGGGCGCCCATGTCAGCTCCGTGGGCGGGACCTTCGGGCCCGAGATCGACGCGCAGACCATCGGTGCGGGAATGCTGTTCGTCGAGTCGCGTGAGTCCGTCCTTCAGCCACCGCCAGCTGGTGCGCACGAGCTCCAGGGGCTGAAGCCAGAGTCCCTCACGGAGGTGGGACAGGTGATCGCCGGCACCGCGCCCGGCCGAACCGCCCCTGAGCAGCTGACCGTGTACAAGTCGACAGGCCACGCGGTCGAAGACGCGGCGGCTGTGAAGATCGTTTACGAACGCGCGCTGGCCGAGGGAGCCGGCCAGCGCGTCACGCTTTGACGACTAACTCAGAAGACCACCACGGTGCGGGCCACAGCTCACGAGCGCGCCTGGCGGCCTCGGACCCGTTGGCCGCCGGCACGATCGGGTAGCGGAGACCGCCGCTCGTAAACGGCGACGCTCCAGGGCCAAAGGTCCTTCCCGTCCTTGCCCTGGACCCGCACGGCGCCGTCGTACACGGTCATGAGGCTACGAACGGTAGCTAGAGCCCGATAGGGCCACCATCATGGAAATTGATGAACTCGGGGGCCGGAAAACCCTTACGCGAGGACTTCCTGGCGATGCTGAAGGTGGCCGATCGCCTGGCGCCTGACCTCCTCGAAGCCCTCCTTCAGTCCCTTGCGGAGGATCCGGGCGCAGGCGGCTGCTGAGTACAGCCGCGGGATGAAGACGAAGTCCGCGCCGGCTTCGTAGAAGCGCAGCGCCTGCGGGATGTGCTCGGTCGTCAGGACCACGCGCACATGCGGAGCCTGGGTGCGCACGTTCTTCAGCAGCCGAAGGTTGCTGGTGCCTCGGAGAACATCGTCGGTGATGCTCGACACGACAAGGTCTGCGGCTTCCACGCCGGCATGGCGGAGCGTGTCGGCGTGGGCGATGTCCCCATAGACCACCTTGATGCCGCGTCGCCTGAGCTCTCGCATGACGGTGGGGTTGAAGTCGATGACCATGATCTTGCTGACGAAGTCTTTCGATTCCTCGACATCGCCCTCGTGCTCAAACTCATAGAGGATGGAGCTGGCGTCCCGGAAGAAGCCGAGGAAGACAACCGGGTAGCGCTCTGCCTCCTCTTCCTGTGTGGCCGCGACGTCCAGATCCCTGAGCCCGATCCGCTTCAGCAGGCCGGTCAGCAGGTTCTGGATTCTGTAGCTCGAGTTGATCATGTAGGTCGAGGCCACCGATGTGACCGCGAAGGTGAGGATCACGACTGTCAACACGTCAGTGCCGATCTGCTGCGGGCGAGCGGAGACACCGAGGAACGCGATCACAATCGAGAACTCGCTCACCTGCGCCAGGTTGATCGCCGGCACAAGGCTGGTTCGCAGCCCGAGGCGCAGGGCGTAAAGGATCGGCACCACCACGACGCGGCTGAGGATCACGAACACCGACGCGACGGCCACCAGACCCAGCACCCGCAGACTAGGGATGGGTATCTGCATGCCCAGAGCGACAAAGAAAAGAGTCACGAAGAAATCGCGAATGCTCGTCGCTTTCGCCATCACGTCGAGGTTGTAAGGGAACGTAGACAGGCTCACGCCGGCAATCAGCGCCCCCATCTCCCGGGAGAGGCCGATGAAGCTCGCCACGCCTGCGACAAAAAAGCACCACGCCAGCCCTGTCACCAGCACCAGCTCAGGCGCCTTGGCCACCGAGCGGAACAGATAAGGAAGGACGTACTTCGATAGTGCCAGTGCGCCTACCACCAGCAGTGCGCCCTTCCACAGCGAGAAGGCGAGCGGCAGCAGGTTGGGATTGGAGATATTGGGCTGGACCGCCAGCATCACCACCGCCCACAGGTCCTGGATGACGAGCACGCCGAGTGTGATGCGGCCCGGCAGCGTGTCCAGCTCCATCCGGTCGTTGAGCAGCTTGACCACGACCAGCGTGCTCGACAGGCTCATGCAGGCAGCGAGGTAGATCAGGGAATAGTCGCCGCCGCCCACACGCGCACCGAAGAGCGCGAAGTAGCCGAGACCGAGGGCTATGCAGATCGGGACCTGAAGCGCGCCCGTCAGGAGCATCGGCGGGCCCGCCGACGCGAGCTTCTTCAGGTCGATCTCCAGGCCGATGACGAAGAGCAAAAGGATGAGTCCGATCTCGGCCACGGTCTGGATGCTCGTGAGGTCGGTGACCCACTTCAGTCCGACCGGTCCGATGACCACGCCCGCCAGCAGGTAGGCAAGGATCAGCGGTTGGTGCAGCCGCCAGCCGATGAGCGCGAGCAGCGCGGCGGCGCCGACGCAGATCGCGATTCCGGACAGCAGGTCTGTCGGGATCGTCACTTCAGGGGCGAAACCAACCCAGAGGATTCAGGCGAGCGGTCCATGTGTCCCCACCGCTGCTCCACGGAGGCGCGATCCTGCGGGTCGCCGGCGATCGCGAATCGCGGGTTGTGGATGGCGTCCACCAGGACGCCTGCCAGCCGTTCGGCGGCTTGCATCCCCTCCTGCGGCGCGGCCCCATCGCCGATCCAGCGACCGATTCCCCGCGAGCGAGTGTTCTGTCCAATCCGCGGGCTGCCGGATCCGAGGCAGAAAAGCGAAACCTGTATCCCACTTCCCGTCGTCTGATGCGCCAGCCCCTCCGTGAACGCCGCGAGCGCCGCGTGACCGGTGTCGTAGGCGATGGTCAGCGGATTCTCTGGATGCAGCCCGCCGAATGCAACCACGTTGATCAGGTGCCCGGAACGCCGCTCGGTCATGTGGGGCAGGAAGGCCAGTACCGTCCGCACGGCGCCCATGAGGTTGGTGTCCAGC
>Ga0209474_10005699_pt1 | contig 10571 bp, 8 predicted proteins | sample GraSoiAngelo_145_FD_185902 | JGI IMG/M metagenome (GOLD analysis project Ga0209474, IMG submission 185902) | Grasslands soil microbial communities from the Angelo Coastal Reserve, California, USA - 14_1009_05_20cm (SPAdes) (version 2) | ecosystem: Environmental > Terrestrial > Soil > Grasslands ... | reverse complement strand
CGTGGATCGCCGACAACCTCGCCAACGACGGGGCGCATGCGTGCCTGGGCGACATGCGGCTCTACGCCGCCGAGCTCGAGGGCGCCCTCAGCGAGCTCGACTGGGCCGGCCTCGTGACGCCGCCGCCGCGCGAGGTGGCCGCGACATGACGCCATTACGGATCGGCTTCCTGGTGTCGTCGCGCTATGCGCAGAGCACGAGCCATGTGCCGGCCGTGATGCGCGCACTCGCAGAGGCTGGTGTGGTAGTGGACGTCATCCACCCGGTCAAGCAGGCGCTCGAGCTGTCGCACGTGCGCGTCGCGTGCGACCTCTACCTTCTGAAGAAGATGAGCCGTCTCTCCCTGAGCCTCGCCGGCGCACTGCACGCTCAGGGAGCCGCCATCGTGAATCCCTATCCGGTGACGGTGGCGCTGCGCGACAAGATCGTCACGGCCAAGGTCCTGGAATCGGCCGGAGTGCCGACGCCCGCCGCCTACGTCGCGGTGCATCCCCAGGAGCTGGCGCCGTTCCTGGACGAAGGACCGCTCATCGTCAAGCCGTACCAGGGCTCGGACGGCCTTGGCGTTCGGGTCGTCCGCAACCTTGCCGAGCTCGCGTCCGTGCGCGACGGTCGGGACCCGGTGTTCGCCCAGCGCTACCACCAGCCCGAGGGCCGCGACCGGAAGATCTACGTGGTCGGTGACCAGCTGTTCGGCGTGAAGAAGCCGTTTCCGGCGAAAACCGACGCGGAACAACGCGGAGAGCCGTTCACGCCGTCGCCCGAGCTGTGTGACATCGCGCGGCGCTGCGGCCGGGCCTTCGGCATCGACTTCTACAGCGTCGACATCATCGAGAGCAAGGGGAGGCCCTACGTCGTGGATATGAGCAGCATCCCGGGCTGCGCTGGCGTACCGGACGCGCCGCAGTATCTCGCGTCGTATCTGATCGCCGCGGCCGAGCGCGCCGCGCAGGGGTCCAGGAGCCAGATGGCCGGAGTCCCCGCGTGACCCCGCTGCGTGAGCAACTGGCCCGCTGCCTGAACGAGCGGCGGGAGCCGGGCGTTGGCGAGCTGTGCGAGGCTCTGGAGCGTCTGCTGGACGGCACTGCGGCCGCGGACGACGCCATCGGCCTCGAGCGCCTGCAGAAAGCGGTGTACCGACTGCGCGTGGGCGGCGCTTCCGGCCACACGCTCGTGATCAAGCGTCATACGCCGGCCATGGCGCACACCGACCGCCTCGTCGCGGAGCGCTGGCTGCCGGCGCTCGGCCTCGGCGACGGCTGCCCGCGGCTCCTCGCCGCGGCCGCGCAGCACGACGGGCGGTGGGTGTGGCACGTCTACGAGGACCTGTGCTCCAACGCGCTCGTCGATCACTGCGAGGATCCCCGCCTCGAGGCGGCGATCGATCTCATCGCCCGGCTTCACACCAGCGGCATGGGTCACGCCGTGCTGCCCGAGGTGCGCTGGCACGCCCGTGATCACGGCGCGCGGTCGTGGATCGCGAGCCTGCGCGACGGCATCTCCCTGCTCGAAGCGCTGGCGACCGTTCGCACCCCCGCCACGTTTGCGGTGGCCCGCTGCCGGCTGCTCGAGCGACTGTACTGGTTGCTCGACGCGGCGCCCGGTCAGGTCCGCCTCATGGAGGAGGCCGGTGAGCCCGAGACCTTGTTGCACGGCGATCTCGGGCCGAAGAACATCTTCGTCGCGCTGGCGGGCGACCACGCTCGCGCCCGGCTCATCGACTGGGACCACGTGGGCGTGGGCCCGGCGAGCTACGACGTTTCGACGCTCCTCTACCAGTCGTCGCCCGACGATCGGCCATGGCTGCTGTCCCGCTACCGCGCGGCCCTGGACCGCGCAGGGCACCCGTTGCCGGAGGATCGGCAGCTGAACGCTCTGTTCCACGCCGCCGAGATCGCACGCGGCGTCAGCAGCGTCATCTGGCCCGCAATGGCGTTGCTCAACGATGGCGCAGAGTGGGGACGGAGCGGCCTGGTGGACCTTGATGATTGGTTCGAGCGTCTGCGCCCACCGTTGCCGGACTCGGTCGGGAGTGCCGCGTGAGCCGCACCATCTGCCTCGCTCCCGCGAACACGATCGGTTACCCCCAGGGGGGCGGGCACTTCTGGGTGTATCTCAACTGGGCCCTGGCCCTGCGCGCCGCCGGCTGCCGGGTGATCTGGCTCGAAGGCGTGGACGACGCGGCGGGCGACGGCTCGGTCGCGAGCCGCCGTCGCTGGCGCGGCCGCGACGTGCGCGAGTGCGTCGCCGCCCTGAAAGCGCACCTCGGGCGCTACGGGCTGGCCGACGCGCTGGCGCTCTACGCGATCGACGGGACGCCGCTCCCCGATGACCTCGCGGCCGCCGGCCTGAGCCTGGATGCGGCGGCCGACGCCGATCTGCTGCTGAACCTTTCCCACGCCTTGCCGGCGGCCGTCGTGGGCCGATTCCGCCGCTCGGCGTTCGTCGACACCGACCCCGGACTATTTCAGGTTTGGATGACCACGGGCGACATCTGCGTGGCACCGCACGACGTGTACTTCACGATCGGCGAGACCGTCGGCACGCCGGCGGCACGTTTCCCCGACTGCGGGCTGCGCTGGCACTACACGCCGCCGCCCGTGTTCCTCGACGAGTGGCCGGTGGTGCGCGCCGATCCCGCAGTGCCCTTCACGACCATCACACATTGGTGGGGCGGGACGTTCGAGTTCGCGGGCACGACGTTCTCGAACGAGAAGCGGGTCGCCTACCTCGAGTACGCCGACCTCCCGTCCCGCACGCCCGCACGCCTCGAACTGGCGGTGTGCCTGGGGCAGCACTACGCCGAATGGCGCGAGCGCTTGGGAGCGCTGGGCTGGGGCGTGCGCGAGGCGTGGGACGTCAGCGCCACGCCGGAGCAGTATCGCGCCTACATCCAGTCGTCGCGCGGCGAATTCAGCTGCGTGAAACCGTACTGCGTCCAGTTCGTGAACAGCTGGACCAGTGACCGGACCATCTGCTACCTGGCCAGCGGGAAGCCCGCGGTGGTGCAGCACACGGGGCCCAGCCGCCTGCCCGACGCCGCGGGGCTGTTTCGCTTCCGGTCGATGGACGAAGCGGTGCGCGCGCTGGCCGCGATCGAAGCCGATTACGAACACCACTGTCGCCTCGCGCGCCAGCTCGCCGAAGAGCACTTCGACGGTTGCCGCGTGGTGACCCGAGTCCTGGAGCGTGCCCTCACATGACGATGCGCGGCGTAGCGGACGTGCGCGAGCGGCTCGAGCGCTCGCTCGAGCGATGGCAGGAGCCTGGCGCGACGGAGCTGTGCGAGAGCGTGGCGGAACTACTGGGCGACGCCGCGGGCGCCGGAGAACGGTTGCACCTCGAGCGATTGAAGCCGGCGGTGTACCGGCTCCGGGTGTTGGAAGCGCCCGGCCGTGCCCTGATCCTCAAGCGGCACCCGCCGGCCGTCGCCCAGACGGACCGCCTGGTGGTCGAGCGCTGGTTGCCGGCCCTCGACCTGGGCGACGGGTGTCCGCAGCTGCTCGCGGCCGCGGCGGAGCCCGAGGGGTGCTGGGTGTGGCACGTATACGAGGACTTGGGCGACGGCAATCTCGCCGGCGAGCGGCTGCCGTGGCGCCTCGACGCGGCGGTGGACTTCATGGCGCAGCTGCACGTGCGCGCCGCGCGGCACGCGCTCATACCCGAGGCGCGGTGGCGCGCCCGCGACCACGGCGTGCACTTCTTCACGGCGAACCTGCGCGATGCCGTGGCGGCGCTGGAAGCGCTCGCGACGCCTCCCCGCGATGTGCCCCTGGAGTTCGCCGGCGCCCGCGAGCGCTTGTTGCAGTGCCTGTACGCCCTGCGCGACGACGCCCCACGGCGCGTGCTCCTCATGGAAGAGGCCGCGGGGCCGGACACGCTGCTGCACGGCGATCTCTGGCCCAAGAACGTCTTCGTCTCCATGAGACGTCGTAGCTCGCCGGCCCGGCTCATCGACTGGGATCACGTGGGAGTCGGGCCGGCGAGCTACGACGTCTCCACCTTCCTCTATCAGTCGGCGCCGGATGAGCGGCCGGCCGTTCTGCGGCGCTACCGCGAGGCGGTCGAGCGCACGGGCTGGCGCCTTCCCGACGACGCGACGCTGAACGTCCTGTTTCACACGATGGAGTGCGCGCGCTACGCCCACTGCGTCGTGTGGGCGGCCATGGCCCTGCTGCACGACGGCGCCGAGTGGGGCATCGGCGAGCTGATGGATTTCGAGCACTGGTTCCGGGCGCTCCGCCCGCCCTTCGCCGAATGACCAGCGCCGCGAGGGTGCTGATTGTCACTGCCGACGATTTCGGCATCAGCCGCGGCGTCAACCGCGGGATCGTCGAGGCGCATCGCGAGGGCATCCTCACGAGCACGAGCCTGATGGTGAGCCGGCCGGCGGCGGTCGAGGCGGCCGCGCTGGGTCGCGCCTGCCCCGCGCTGAGCGTCGGGCTGCATCTCGAGCTCGATCCCGGGGCGCCGGACCTGCCCACGCAGCTCGACCGTCAGCTCGGCCGCTTCACCGAGCTCGTGGGTGCGCCGCCGACGCACGTGGACTCGCACCATGACGTGCACCGCGACCCGCGCGTCCTGCCCCACGTACGGGCGTGGGCCGACCGCTTCAGCGTGCCGGTGCGCGGGTGGTCCGCCGTGCGCCATCTCCCGAAGTTCTACGGCCAGTGGGGCGGCGAGACTCATCTGGAGCAGATCAGCGTCGCCGGCCTGCTCCGCCTGCTGGATGCGGAGCTCGGCCCCGGGGTGACCGAGCTGACCTGTCACGCGGGCTACGTCGACGAGGGTCTTGCCTCGAGTTACACGGTCGAGCGTGAAGCCGAGCTGCGCACCCTGTGCGACCCGCGGGTGCGGCCGGCGCTGGCGGAGCGGCGCATTCGCCTGGCGGGGTTTCGGGACCTGGCGGCCCTCGTGGGCGCGCCTTCCGTGGCGGAGGGCGCCGCGTGATCGCCGTGATCTCGGTCTACAAGGTCGCGAACTTCCCGGATGGGGGCGGTCACTTCTGGGTGTACATGCAGTACGCCCAGGGGCTGCGCCGGCTGGGCTGCGACGTGTATTGGCTGGAGCAGTTCCGCCCCCCGGCCTCGGGCGACTCGGCCCAAGAGGCGGCGCTGCTCGCGCCGTTCTTCGAGCGGATGACGCGCTTCGGGCTCGACGGGAAGACGCTGCTGTATGCCAAGGCCGGCAACGACTTCCGGTTCGTGGGCTGCGAGTGGCCCGACGTGGAGCGCGTGCTGAAGCGGGCCGACCTGTTGCTGAACTTCCACTACGCCATCGACCCCCGCCTGCTCGGCTGCGCCCGGCGCACCGCGCTGGTCGACATCGATCCGGGGCTCCTGCAGTTCTGGATCAGCACGGGTCAGCTCAACGTCGCGGCGCACGATTGCTACCTGACCACCGGCGAAACGGTGGGGACGCCGTCGGCCCGCTTCTCCGACTGCGGCCTGCCGTGGCTGCGCATCCGGCCTCCCGTGTGTCTCGATCTCTGGCCCTTTACCCACGATCCCCACGCCGCGGCGTTCACGACCGTCTCGAGCTGGTCGACGACCGATTGGCTCAAGATCACCGAGAACGGCAAGACCGTGCTGCGCGAGAACACGAAGCGGGTCGCGTTCCTCGAGTTCGCCGAGCTGCCGCGGCACACGCCCCAGCCGCTCGAGCTGGCGCTCTACACCGACGATCGCGACGCGGCGGACCTGGCGCGGCTCACCCAGAACGGCTGGCGCGTGCGTCACTCGGCCGAGGTGGCGGGCAGCCCCGACGCCTACCGCTCCTACGTACAGCGCTCGCGCGGCGAATTCAGCTGCGCGAAAGCCTCGTGCATGCAGTTCCAGAACGCCTGGGTGAGCGATCGCACGCTGTGCTACCTGGCGAGCGGCAAGCCGGTCGTCGTGCAGGACACCGGCCCGAGCGCCTGTCTCCCGAACGGCGAAGGCATGTTCCGCTTCACCTCGCTCGACGACGCCGCCGCGGCGCTCGACGCGATCAATCGCGACTACGGGCGTCACTGCCGCGCGGCCCGTGATCTCGCGGAGGCGCAGTTCGACTCGAAGCGCGTCCTGGAAGGCGTGCTCAACACCACGCTGGCGAGGGAGATGGTACCGTGATCCCGATCATTTCACTGTTGCTCCTGCAATCAGGGTCCGTCGAGCCGGTCCGCATTCCGGACCCCGTCGCACCGGTCACGGTCGTGCGCGTGGCGGCGGGTGCCCGGCCCGTCCTCGACGGGCGGCTGGACGAGCCGGCCTGGGCGTCCGCGACCCCGATCACGCAGCTGATCCAGCGCGACCCCGACGAAGGAGCGCCCTCGACCGAGGCCACCGAGGTGCGAATCCTGTACGACGCCGATGCGCTGTACATCGGCGCGCGCTTGTTCGACTCCGCGCCCCGGGACATCATCGCGCGACTGGGACGCCGCGACGTGAACACGCACAGCGACGAGCTTCGGGTGTTGCTCGACAGCTACCACGACCGCCGCACCGCCTTCGAGTTCATCGTTAATGCCGCCGGTGTGAAGCGCGACGCCCTGCTGGGAGACGACGGAGGCTACTCGGACGATTTGTGGGACGCCGTGTGGGAGGCCGTGACCGCGGTCGACTCGCTCGGGTGGACCGTGGAGATGCGGATTCCGTTGTCGCAGCTGCGGTTTTCGGGAGCGCGACAGCAGGTGTGGGGCGTGCGGGTCGAGCGCTGGATCCAGCACAAGAACGAGCTCGACATGTTTCCCCTCGTCAAGAAGACCGAAAGCGGCGTCGCCTCCCGGTTCGCCGATCTAGCGGGCCTGGAAGACCTCCCCGCGCCGAAGCGGGTCGAGCTGCTGCCCTACCTCGTCGGGCACAGCCAGTACGACACGCCTGACCACCCCGACAACCCGTTCGACCACGGCAGCACGTACTTGGGAGGTGCGGGCGCCGACCTCAAGTACGGCGTGACCTCGAACATCACGCTCGACGCCACGGTCAACCCCGACTTCGGCCAGGTGGAGCTCGACCCGGCGATCGTGAACCTCACCCAGTTCGAAGTCGAGCTCGAGGAGAAACGGCCGTTCTTCGTCGAAGGGGGCAACATCTTCGGATTCGCGGGAAACGGCGGCGGATTCGCCAAACTGGGCGATCGGCCGCAGTTCTTCTACTCGCGGCGCATCGGCCAGCCGCCGCAGGGCGACGCCCCCGGCGACTACGTCGACATGCCGTCGAACAGCACGATCCTCGGCGCGGCGAAGCTGAGCGGCCGGCGGGCAAATGGCTGGTCGATCGGCGTGCTGGAAGCGCTGACGGCGCGCGAATGGGCTACCGTGGCCTTCGACTCAGCGCCCGCACGACGGCAGCGCGACGAGGTCGAGCCGCTGACGAACTACTTCGTCGGCCGGCTGAAGCGCGACCTGCGTCAGGGCAACACCACGCTCGGCCTGGTTGCCACGGCGGTGAATCGTGATCTCGACACGCCGGCGCTCGACATGCTCGGCAGCGCCGCCTATGCCGGAGGCGTGGACCTGTTCCACCGCTGGGGCCACAAGACGTACACGCTGGCGGCGAGCCTCGGCGGCTCGTACACCCGAGGCAGCCCGCTCGCGATACAGGAGGCTCAGCACTCGTCGGCCCGCTACTACGGGCGACCCGACGCGAAGAGCTTTCACTACGACTCGCTCCGCACGTCGCTCGCCGGGATCACCGGCGATGCATACCTCAACCGCGTGGGCGGCGCCTGGACCTGGAGCGTCGGCGGCGAATTCGTCTCGCCCGGCTTCGAGGTAAACGATCTCGGCTTCCAGGAGCGCGTCGACCGGATCTCGGCTGCCGCGGTGGGCCGGCGTCGCTGGAGTCGGCCCGGGAAAGTGTTCCAGCACGCCGTGCTGGAGCTGTCGCTCGGTCGAGGCTGGAACTACGACGGCGATCTGATTCAACGGAAGGTCGGCATGTACGCGTTCGGCCAGTTCCGCAACTTCTTGACGGCGGAGCTGACCGCGAGCTACGCGGGAGGCGCGACCGACGACCGGCTCACCCGCGGAGGCCCGCTCGCGCGCACCCCGCCCTCCTGGTACGTGAGCGCCGACGCCTACACCGACGACCGCAAGATGGCGAGTCTGTATGGCTTCGCGGCGCTGACCCACGATACGGCAGGCGGCTGGTCGCTGGAGCTGCTGCCGAAGCTCACCCTACGGCCCAGCTCGGCCGTATCCCTGGGCCTCGCGCCGGAATACTTGGTGGGTCGCACGGCCGCCCAGTACGTGACCACCGTGAGCGACACGTTCGCCAAGAACACGTTTCTGGCGCGCTACGTCTTTGCCCAGTTGATGCAGCACCAGCTGAGCGCCACGCTGCATTTCAACGCCACGTTCTCGCCGACCCTGAGCTTCCAGCTGTACGCGCAACCGTTCACCTTCACCGGCGCGTACCAAGGCTTCAAAGAACTGCGGGCGCCCGGCACGTTCACGTTCAACACTTACGGGCGCGACAACGGCTCGACCATCACGCGCACCGGCACTGCCTACGCGATCGACCCCGACGGACCCGACTCCGCCTCCGCACCCCCGTTCACGGTGGGCGATCCCGACTTCCGAACGCGCTCGCTGAGCGTCAAGGCAGTATGGCGCTGGGAGTATCGCCCCGGCTCGACCGTCTTCTTGGCCTGGACGCACAGTCGCTCGCACTCCTTCCCTTACGACGCGAGCTTCGATGTGGCGCGGGACTTTGGGCGCGAGCTGTTCCTCGATCGGCCCAAAAATGTGCTGTTGGTGAAATTCAACTACTGGCTGAGTCTCTAGTCGCCCCGCCTCCCTCGCGGCCCGCGTGATCGAGATTACGCGGGCTGCTGCCGCCCCGCAGCGGCGACGGACACACACACCGTTCAGCGTGTAACGCTGCGGACGCGCGCCGCTCCAGCACGCAAAAATCCTACGCCTCGTTCGCGTTGCGGCGCAGGCACTTCCGTGCCTGTGCCATCACGCACCATGCGGCGCGTCCGTGACGGGTACGGCACGCCGATTGCCCGGCGCCCCCGTGGTTTCCCGGCCGTCATTCGATGCTCAACTCATTGGCCTGGAGGGAAGCGCGATGAGCGATCTGAAACAGTGGGCGGGCAGCGGAACATGAGTGCCGCGCGGTCGACGCCCGCCGGCGCGGGCAGGAAGCGGCGGCGCGCGGTCGAGCCGCGGCCGGTCGACGAGCGGCTCACTCCCGCGATTCGCCAAACGCTCGAAGCCGGGCTGACGCGGCTCCGGGGCAGACCCGTCCGGATTCAGCATCTCCATCGCCAGTTCTCGATGGGGAGCTCCAGTTTCCCCACGGAACGCCTGCGTGTTGCTCTCAAGGGCGAGAAACGAGCGCTGCTGGTGTTCTTCAAGGACCTCGACCCGAACCAGCAGATGGAGAAGGCGCGGGCGGTGCGTACCCTCGACCTCGAGCCGGGGCGGCGGGAGTTGCAGATGTACGAGACGATCCTCTCCCCCGAACGGTTCGGGACACTGCACTTGTACGGCTACCGCTGGGAGCCCGAGCGCGGCCGCTTCTGGGCCTTCTTCGAGGACGGCGGCCGCACGGTGCTGCACAACTACCTCGACATGCCCCGCTGGACGGCGGCGGCCCGTTGGGCGGCGCGCTTCCATGCGGCCACGCGCGGCCTGCCGGAAACCCAGACGCGATTTCTCCCCCGCTACGACGAGGCGCACTACCGGCGCTGCGCCGAGCGCGTCGCGCAGCTCCTGCCCCACCTCGAGGGGCCGGAGCACGACCTCGTGGCGCGTGGCCTCGAGTATTTCGAGGCGCGCATCGAGTGGCTCAGCGCGTTGCCGCACTGCGTGCTCCACGGGCAGTACTTCGGCAAGAACATCCTGCTGCGCCGCAGCACGCGCGGCCCCAAGGTCGTCGTGATCGATTGGGAAACGGCGGCCCTCGGCCCCGGCACGTTCGACCTCGTGAGCCTCACCGCAGGCAAGTGGACCAGCGACCAGCGGGAAGCCATGCGGCGCGCGTACTGCGAGCAGTATGAAGCGGAGACCGGCCGGCAGATCGACCAGGAGGCGTTTCTGGAGGAGCTGGCCGGCGTGGCCCTGTATCAGGCGCTCGAGTGGCTCGCCTGGTGGGGACCGCACCGGGCGCTGTCTCGGCATTTCGGCAACTTCCTGCGCGAGCTCGCGACCCTGCTCGACGGGGACTTCGCGCAGCCCATGGGCCAGACAGTAGAGGTCGCGTGACCGCCGGATCCGCTGCAAGAGACACGACGGCCGCCCCCTCCCGTTTTGCGGCCGTGATCGAGCAGCCGGAGGTCCGTACGGAGCTCGGCCGCCTCTCGTGCACCGAATGGGGGTGGGGCACGCTGCGCGAGATTCAGCTGCGGGCCCTCAAGTGGCATCGCGAGCGCTGCACGTTCGAGCTGGTCATGGAGACGACGCAAGGACGCTACAGCACCATCGCGAAGGTATTCGACGACCAGCGCTCGCACATCCTGCCGACCATGGACGCCATACGCCGCGCCGGCTTCGGCACGGAAGCCGCCTTCGCGATTCCGCGACCCCTCGCGTACTTCCCCGCGTGGCGCGTGCTGGTGGAAGAGAAGGTGCCGGGGCCGTC
>Ga0209474_10005698_pt1 | contig 10572 bp, 12 predicted proteins | sample GraSoiAngelo_145_FD_185902 | JGI IMG/M metagenome (GOLD analysis project Ga0209474, IMG submission 185902) | Grasslands soil microbial communities from the Angelo Coastal Reserve, California, USA - 14_1009_05_20cm (SPAdes) (version 2) | ecosystem: Environmental > Terrestrial > Soil > Grasslands... | reverse complement strand
TTCATCGTCTGCAGGGCGATGGCGCGCACCATATCGCAGGCGCCTTTGTCGCAGTCGTAATTGCTCAGCTCCGAATCCTTGGTCTTGAGGATCTCGCAGCGTACCCTCTCGCGGTCGATGATCCTCGAGAACTCGTCCACGCCATGCCGGCCTTGAGCAAGTTTCCCGATGAGCCCCTTGCCCCCGCAGGAGACAATCAGCTCGACTGTCGAGCGCTTCTCCATCTTCTGGCTCGCCGGCGATACTGCACCTGCAGCCAGGGGTGTAGAGCTCAGGTAGATGGCTAGCATTTTCGCGATCATCGTCCCCCTCTTCGCTAGCGGACCGTCTGCGCCCCTCGAAAACCGAAAGGTAGTGCAAAATGTAGGTAACCTGACTCTGCTTATTTATGTATATGCCAGGCGCTGATATCGCAAATTACCGAGCTACCGAAATGGGGGTTTGCCCCGCACCGTGTGGTCGCCCAGATCCGCGCTCCGCACACGCTGGACGCGCGCCGGCAATCATCCCGAAGGACCCGCGAATACACGGTTGTAGAGCTGATCGAAGTAGTCGGCGGCGCCTCAAGGGTCGCGGGTGATCACGACGATCTCCCAGCGGTCCGTGGGCTCGTCGTGGGGAAGGATGTAGACGACGCCGTCGTTCCCGCGGACCCTGATGTAGCGGTGGTCGGGGCCATACCAGCGACCGACGACCTCGAGCACCTCGACGCGATGGCCGCCCAACTCGAACCGCCGCGGGGTCTCCTCGCCGCGATGGCGCGTAGCAGTCGACGTGCAGCACGTCCATGCCGCACAGTGTGCCACGGCACCGACCGGACGGACCGCAACGCGACTGCGCGCCATCGGGCCGGCGCTTCCCCCGTGAAGCGTGAGCAACCCACTCAATGGCGGCGGGCGACGTAGACCTTGGTGGCCCAGCACCAGCGGCTGCCGCGCTTCTCGATCCGAACGCGGCCGGCAGCCGTCAGCTGCTCCAAGAGCGGCAGACACTCGAGGAGCTGCTCGTTCAACGGGTACCATTGCTCTTCGACCTGCTCGACAGCGGCGAAGCGTGAGCGCGCACGCTCGGCGACCAACTGCTCCCGTGAGAGGGTGAGCACGGGGAAGACCAGCTGCCCGCCCGGGGTGAGGAAGTCGGGGGCCTGGTCGAGGATTTCGAGCACCCACCGTGTGCCGTCTGGGCCCGCCGCGCCGGGCACCGCGGGCGGGTACCAGCCCGAGAGCCGATCGAGCGGCTCGGTCACGCCCGAGACATCGTCGACAATCAGGTCGAAGCGCTGCCCGCGCCACGGATCGAACAGACTGCCGGAGCGGCACTGCACGGCGACGCCGTTCCGCTCGCCGTTGTGCTGCGCGAGCGCCACCGCGGCGGCGCTCAGGTCGGATGCACAGACGACCGCGTCCGGCAGCACCTTCGCGAGCACGATTGCCACGATTCCCGTGCCGCAGCCGAGGTCGAGCACCGAGCGTGGGCGCTGCTCGTTGAGCGCCTTACGCGCTGCGCGCAGCAGGAGCACCGTGGTCGACGTCGGGCGGAAGACGTCGGGCGCGGTGGCGACCACGACGGGGTCGGTATCGCCGAGTCTCTTGTCCTGGTAGGAGAACTCGGCGCTGAATCGGGTGCCGGGCTCGCTCGTGGGGGCGGTCGGACCCGCCATCGCCGGCACGTCAGGGTTGATCATGGGATGCGGATTGTAGACGACTTCCGCCTCTTGCTCCACGCCGCCGACGACTGATCGCCCGCCGCCCAGCGCGTGCGCAAGAGCGTGAACCATGTTCACCTCGGCATCGGGCGGGCACCGTCACCTGCCTCGAGTTGCCGAGGAGCTCGTTGGAAGGCTTGCGGGTCAACATCGCTACACGAAACACCGTATTTGAGCGGTCTCCTCAGGACGTGACGGCGGTTGCTGAGCCGATTGGAAATTTAGGTCGACAGACGTTGCTTCTCGATCGACGGTTGCCGGATGCCGATCGGATGGAGAGCGTCCGGGCTTTCGCTCGCGTTCCTCGTGTCTCACGGATCTCTAGCTTTCTCGACCCACCGTTAGGTAGACCGGCGATCTTCTGGGCGCGCAAAAAGAGCAACTCCACCACGAGCGACGACGTCGGAGTCGCCGGAGGCCCTGCAGGAAGGGCGTACGGCGCCCTGCACGCGCAAGCGCGCGTCTCCCGATCTTGTCGAACGTCGCTGGTGCAGACGCGTCTCGGTCAGGACCGGCTGTGGCATCGACTCCGGGCGACCTGTGCCTCAGCGGGACGCGACAGCGCGTGCCGAGATCGCCTGTTCCGCGACGTCGCAACGTCTCGCGACGAGTAGGACGAGGTTTCCCAGAGGAAACCGCCAGTGCCGATGCGGTATGGCTCGCGAGAGGAACCGCGCTAGCCGGAACGAGACGGCGGCGAGAAACGGCGTTACGAAGTGGCTCGTAGTTTTCAGCTCAACACGAAACTCGCTCGCGAATGGCGGGTATAGTTTCGCAAGCTTTCGCTCGATGTCGAAGTACGTGAACTTCGTGATGTGCTGTTCCGTGTACTCAACGTCAGAGAATCGGTTCAGGAGCGTCTCCAGAACGGGCCAGGTGCTCGCGTAATTGGGTGTCGTGAGGACCAGCTGCCCTCCAGGAGCGAGCAAACGAGAGATCTCTTTGAAGAGTTGGCGCACCTCGCTAATAGCGAGATGCTCGACCACTTCAATGAGGGTGACGCAATCGAACGCGTCACGCAGTCGATCGAGTCTGGCAATGCTCTCTACGTACCGAAAGTCGCGGAACGTCGAGCCGTAGCGAGCGCGCGCGTATTCGATCTGGGATGGAAGTACGTCGACGCCGAGTTGCCGCGCGAATCGCGACTGCGGTACGAGTGAAAGGAAGGTACCCGCGAAGCAGCCGATGTCGAGCAGCGACTCTGCGGTGTTCGGAAGGCAGTCGAGCACCCGTTCGAATTTCGAGAGATGCCACAGGCGTCGAACGGGGTGTCCGCTGCGCATTACGCGGTCGTAGAACCCGATCGGAATGCGCTCGTAGTCGTACCCAGCCACGGTCGAGAAGGCTGGTACAGTGCGCTGAATGCGTGTGTCAAGCGTGGCGCGTCTCGTCGCAGGCTACGCGTTCCTCGCGTTGGCGTGGTCCGTAGCGATCCCTCCGTTTTCCGCGCCCGACGAGTCGTCACACTACCTTCGCGCGATCGGGATTGCACACGGACGAGTGCTCGGCGCGCCGGTCGAGGTCTTTCGCGACACGACACTCGAGAGCCGCCAGGAAGCCTGGGTCGCGCAGACCGTTCGGTGGACCGAAGTGCCGGGAGGAATGGCAGCCGACGGATACGCTTGTAACGCTTTTCGTCCGAGGGTGTCGGCCGCGTGTGCCGCGGCGGTTCCACCGCCTCCTGCATACGCGGTTCGGCGATTGACTCTAAACGGCACGTACCAACCGGCGCCCTATCTCCTCCCCGCGCTTGTAATGCGCGTCGCTCGCAGTCCCCTCCCCGCGCTGTTTCTCGGTAGGCTGATGAATGCAATCACGTGCGTCGTGCTCCTGGCGATCGCGGCAAGAGCGCTATCGCCGCACTTGATTGGTCTGATGCTCGCGGTGACGCCAATGGTCATCTTCATTGCTTCCTCGCTTAACCCCAGCGGCCCCGAGATCGCCGGGTCAATCGCGCTGGCTGCGGGCCTCCTTGGCCTGGCGCGTACACAGAATGGAAGCGGTTGCTGGTTGGCGGTGCGTAGCGGAGGCGTTGCGTTGTGCCTGTCGCGCTCGGTCGGTCCTGCGTGGCTCGCGATCCATATCGTCGTGTGGGCCGTTCTCATTGGGACGGCGGAACTGCGGCGGATTCTGCGAGAGGCGCCACGGGAGGTGGCTTGGTCTTCCGCCGTTATTTGCAGCGCGGTCGTCTTGAACTGCGCTTGGGAGATAAAGTACGGACCGCGCTTACCGCTGCGAACGGAGGCCGTCTCGCAAGCACTCTTCGCGTCGCTTCCGGACCTACCGCGATGGCTGCACGGCGAGATCGGTATCTTCCAGTACCTCGACTCGGTCATGCCGCCCGTTACGTATCTCCTTTGGACAGCTCTGCTGCTGGGGCTCGTCGCGGTCGCGTTCTGGTTAGGTGATGGACGCCAGCGAACGGCGCTGTTAATGGCTGTCGGCGCTGCGATTGGCGTCCCTGTCGTGCTGCAGGCCTTTGCAATGCGGCCGATCGGGTGGGGGGTACAGGGGCGACACGTCCTTCCCGTCGGTGTTCTCGTGCCACTCGTTGCGAACGAGGTGGCGGTAAGGCGCGGCCGCGTGCTGCGCCTGCCGTCGGCGCCTGTGGCTGTCGTTTGCTCCTTCGTGTATTTCGTTGGCTTCTATTCGGATGCCCGTAGATCCGCGATCGGATACGGCGGGTCATGGCTATTTCCGCTGCACCCGCAGTGGAGCCCGCCTTTGGGATGGTGGCCGTGGATATTTTGCGCGATTTGCGGGGCAGCGCTACTCGGACGGGCTCGATTGGAGTCGCTCGTGGAGGTGAGTGGATGGACGACCGAGTGAGCACCGTGGTCGACGGGCTGATGGGCGAGATGTGACGAGGCGAGGCGCCGCCCCTCCCGCCTCGACCAGCACCCCGCCAACGCGAATCTCGACATCCTTGGCCCCGAGCGCAGCGTGCAGCGCGCGGGCAGAGGCGTTGTCCCGTTTCACCGTGAACCAGCACGAGTCGACCATCGGCTCGAGAGCGACGACCAGGCCTTGCACGAGGCGCATGGCGACGCGGGAACCCTGAAAACGCGGTGCGACTGCAAGCGTGGTGCAGTAGGCCTCCCGACCGCGCACGAACGAGAGCACGTATCCCGCGGGTTCGCCGTTGACCACGGCGAGCAGACAAGTCGGGCCAAAGAACTCGCAGCAGAGCTTCACGTAATAGGGCCCGAGCACTGCCTCGTTAGCGGCGCCAAACACCTCGTCCTCGAGCTTCATTACGATCGAATAATCGTCGGAGCAGAGCGGGCGGATCTCGTACCGCGCCATTCGCACCTCCCGGTAATTTGCGAACAGCGTACGCGACGCGCCGTGCCAGGCTCGTCGCGTTTGTGCATCTTTTTGTCGGCTCGCGAGTGACGGATCTGCGTCACCCACACGCGGTCGGCGCCGCTACAGCACCGAAGTGCTCCAGGAGAACCGCCGTGGTCTCTTCTTCACGCTCAAGAGGAAACGCGTGCCCCGCTCCGCGGAGGATGTGCAGGCGTGCACCGGGGATCAGACGAGCCAGACGGTAGGAATTCTCCACCGGGACGATTCGGTCGGCATCGCCGGAGACCACGAGGGTCGGGACGCGTAGTGCGCGAAGCCTCGCCGCGGGACCGTGACGAACGACCGCCGCCAGCTGCGCAAGCGCGGGCCACACGGAGCTCGTCTGTCCTGCATCGGCGCGCAGCCAGTGAAATGCCCGTTCGTCGAAGGGAGGCGACACGAGTAATCTCCCCACCCGCTTCGCGGTCGCGAGGCGATTGCCGCAATTCAGCAACAGGAGATCGACGAGCGCGTCCAGAGAGGGCTTCTCGCTCCGTCGAAAACTGGCGAAGGTGGCGCCGAGCGCCAACGCCTTCACCCGTTCCGGAAAACGCAGAGCGAGCTCCTGGGCCACCATCCCGCCCATGGAGATTCCAAATACGCATGAAGCCGGTATTCCCTCCGCGTTGAGCACGGCGACAGCGTCGCCAGCAAACTGTCGCATCGAACACGCTCCAGTGACTGGCCCGGAGAGGCCCGTACCGCACTGGTCGAAGGCAAGAACGCGCATTGCTGCGGCGAGACGATACGGAAGGCGATCCCACGCCGTGCACGAGAGTCCCAGACCCATGATGAGCAGAAGGGGAGGCGCACTCGGATCTCCCCAAGTGCGGTAGTGCACGACGTGACTTCCGTTCCGGGCCAGAAGCATCGGTTCAACGATCCGAGCGATGCCGTCGGCGAGCAACGGCCGGGTCGGTCGACCGTTCACCACTCTGCGCCTCGTTGGCAGCCGAAAAACTGCCAAATCGGATCCGTCATGTCACGTTGCTTACGAGTAACTTTCGCTGAGAAGGCGGCTGATCGCGGGAGGTCGTATTGATCAGGCTGTATCTGGTCCGGCACGCCATGAATGAGAAGCGCGGTAATGGACGTTCGTTGACTCGACGAGGGAGGACGAGATTCCGCCGCGTCGCGCGCGCGTTCGCCGAGTTAGAGGAACCTCTCGATCTGATCTGCGCCAGCCCGGAGCCACATACTCTGCAGACGGCACGGATCCTCAAGTCTTCGCTGGACCATGATGACGTCCTCGTGCTCGATGAGCTATCGCCTCGCGCGTCGCCGGGTTCGCTGTTGCGCGCTCTGTCCGCGGATGCCGGGGATCAGGACGGCATAGTGCTCGTAGGACACAAGCGCCAGTTCCAACGATTGCTGGCGACTCTCGGGTTGCGCAAGGGTGAGCTGCCGTTGCGCAAGGGCGCGATCGTTCGCATCGACGTGGACAGCCTGCCGCGGCCGCGCGTGTGCATCCCACGCTTCCGCTTGCGCCCCTCTGCTGGCGAGCTGCAAGACGCATTCTGCGGCTTGCGACGGGTCGCCTGACGCACGTCGTGCCGTCGCGCCTCGTCCGCGGGACGTGCGGGAAGCTACGTCAGTGGTGTCACAGGCGAGTCGGAACCGCCCGTCGCCGCATCCGTTCGAATGGACGATGTTTCGACGTCGTGCGTTCGTGCGGCGCTATCTTCCGTCGCATCTTCGGCGCCGGGACCGAGCACCGCATCGGAGGCGCGTTCAGCGTGGGCTGTCTCGCGACCGGACGGCACGCCTTTTTTGACAGAGCGACGGGACGCCGAACGCTTCATCTCCTTCTTGGCGCGACGGCCGTCGGTCTTCGCTTCGCCGGTGTCCGTCTTGGCCAGCGGCAGGCCCTTCTTCACCGTCTTCGATTTCGGCTTCAGCGACCAGACTGCCGTCGCGGAGCCGCGTTGGGTTGACTCCCTCACCTCGAGCCGAACGATTGCCCCCTTCTTCACGTCCAGCGTTTCAGCGTCAACGCCGGCGAGCGCGGCGAGCACGGAAGAGATCTGCGGCTCGTGTCCGACGAGAGCCACGGACCCGGAGCCGTTCGCGCGCTTCCGCACCGCCCGCAGCAATTCTTCTGCATCGAATCGTGGGTCGAGCTGTTCGAGGACATCCACATCGCCGTGCGGCACCTCGCCGGCGAGAATTTCCGCTGTCTGCACGGCTCTCACAACTGGACTGGTGAGGATGAGGTCTACCTCGCAACCGAGGCGCGCGAACGACCTCGCCGTCTTGCGGAACCGCCGCCGCCCCTTCTCCGTCAATGGCCGGAATGCGTCGGACACGCCGTTGCGCGCAATGGCGACGCCGTGTCGCACGAGAAAGACTTCCATCTTGGCTCCTCGGTGAGTCGGTGGGACCGCGACCATAGCACCGCGAGACCGCGATCGGGCGACCTTTCCGCGCGGCGAGATTCCTTCGGCAACCAGCTCTGGCGTGTCGGGTGAGCTGCCATCAGAGCACCAAGCCCGGACGTACGCCGGAGCGAACGCACCGCTTCTCCAAAAGAACGTCGCCCGCCGCGACCTGCCATTGCGTCAGATTCCGCAAGTCGCTAAACCGCGCGGCAATGAGCGGCCGGATCCATCATTTCGAGGCGGTCGCCTTCGCCGAAAATTTCCCGCTGCGCGATCTCGCCGCAGCCCTGCCTGGCGGTCGTCTTCGCCCTCACGAATTGCGGTACGCGCTCGACGGCAACGGCGAAGTATTCCTTTTCGCCTTTGGCGCGACCGTCTTTCACGACGCCGTGGAGCGCGAGCGCGAGCAGTTGCTCGAACGCATCCGCGCGGCTCTTCCACGTCTCGGTCGTCAGATGGTTGCGGAGAGCTTCACGGTACGTGAGGAATCGGGAGCGCGCACCGGCTTCGCGGACGGCGTCTTGCACATCGCGGAGCTGAGCCCTGCCCGCGCTGCGACCGTCGCTGTTGTCGTCGCGCAGAGCGCAGCCATGGAATACTACGAGCGCCTGGTGCAAGATCTTTTCGCGCGGACCGACGCGCTCGTCGATACGCTGGAAAAGTCCGGCACGGTCCGCGCGCGTCCGAGGCGATTGCACCGATTTATCGGAGAGGCGATCACCTCGCGCAACGAGGTTCTCTCCGTCCTGCACCTTCTCGACAAACCCGACGAAGTCTGGGAAGACCCGGAGCTCGATCGAATCTACGACGACCTCAGGGCCGAGTTCGACCTCGCGGACCGCTATCAGGCGCTCGAGGCGAAGCTGCGCGGCGTGCAGGAATCGTTGGAGCTGGTGCTCGACGTCGCGCGTGACCGGCGCATGTGGCTTCTGGAGTTGTTGATCGCCATGCTCATCCTGGTCGAGCTGGTGCTATCGATGTGGCGCCGCTGACGTACTCGTCGCGTCTGGCAACGAGCTTCGCGCGTGATCTTGCATCCGGTTCTCTACATCGCGCTGGCGCTCGGTGCCGTTGCAGTCACTGGCGGGCTCGATTGGCGCGACGTTACGTTTCGTTGCGCCGCGATGGCGATCAAGTGCGCTCATCGGGCGGCGCTGAAGCAGCGAAGTTTCGGGGGCGTCACATCGTTGCCACACACGGGTCCGGTAGATGGGACTGCGACGGCCGAGCGGCAGCTCATCCTCATCGTCGAGGACGAGAAGGACCTCGCTGATCTGGAGCAATTCAATCTGCGCCAGGCGGGGTTCGATACCGTGGCCGTGCGCGACGGCGAGCAGGCGCTGGAGATGGTGCGTCAGCGTTTACCCGACCTCATCCTGCTCGATCTGCTGCTCCCCGGTGTTCCCAGGACGGAGGTCTGCCGGCAACTGAAGAGCTCGCCACGCACGAAACAGGTGCCGGTGATCATGGTCACCGCGCGCGGCCAAGAAGTGGACCGCGTCGTCGGCTTCGAGCTTGGCGCCGACGATTTCGTTCCCAAGCCGTTCAGCATGCGCGAGTTGGTCCTGCGCGTCCGACTCCTTCGCGACGTGTGAATGTGAGCGGCGAGCTGCAGACGCGCACGGTGGACACGCACATCAAACGGCTTCGCGAAAAGCTCGGTCCCGGGCGCGACCTCATCGCGACCGTGCGTGGCAGCGGATATCGGATGATCGACCCCGAAGAAAAGTAACGCTCCCGCTGGCACACCGTGACGCCTTCGGCGCGGAGCGCCGGGCGCCATTTCGGGTCTGACTGGAGCGCGTGACGCGATTCGATCTCGAGATGATTACTTCCGCAGCGAATGCGCGGTTGCCATCACGATCGGGATGAGCAGCTCGGGAACGAGATATCCCAGCCAGACTGCCCGGGGAGCGGGGACGCCCACCATGCTCATCGAGAGCAGGCGGCCGCAGCCTCCCACGAATACGCCCAACGCGAGCAGGTAGATGAGTACGCCTTGCTGCCGGACGGTCAAAGCAGCCCACAGGGAGATGACGCCGGTCGAGAGATAGATGCCGGCCATGAAGCGATGAACGTTGTCCAGGCGGGGTGAGGGCTGTCCGAGGTACATCTGAAGAGAGCCGCCGAAAAGCGCGATCGCCGAGACGATGAAGAGAGACACCCGGACGACGATCTGGCTCGCCGAAAGCGCTGGTTCCATGGGCGCGACAGTAACCGAACGGCTCGTCGGCGCCTATGGCCCTCACTGGTCTCACGCCTTCGTGATCGCTCTCCAATCCTTCAGCCGCTCAGCGATCAACTTGGCACGTTGCCCGTCGTCACGTCCGTCCAGTATCCCCATGTCGTTTGGATCGGCGCGCAAGTAAACACCGGAGGTCCGCGCATTGACTTTCGGGTGCGTGTCCGCATGCGTCGTGAAGTACCCGGCTGCGCGATCGGCGGACTCAATCCGGATCTCCCCCGTCCCGTCCAACTGCGGCGCGTTCGGGTGCAGGGGCCGTTCTCCCTTCCAATAGTAAAAGATGCCGGAAGGGTCCTTCTTCTCCTTCGCCGCTTCGCTCCAGTACCTGGCCGAGAGGGTGCCATCCTCTTGCCAGGAACGGCCGACGACCTCGAGCGCGCCATCGCGGTTTCGCGAGATCCGTAAGAGGCTCACCGCGGAGGGTTCGCGCGGACCGCGTTCCGTGAGGGAGAACTGCCACCAGAACCCTTCGATCCGCGCGATGCGGCCCTCGTTCTCGATCGCGTCCCGGAGCTTCTGGTTGACGACTCTCATCTCGGAAGGGGTCATTGCTTCGTACCGTACGCACGTAAGACCGAGGAGATCGCTCGGGAGCTTCGAGCCGCTCGCATGGATGATGAAGGTTCGGCGCATCCCCAGGGCTCCACCGAAAAGACCGGCCTCGAACACGACATTGTCTCGCGGAGAAGCCTGACCGACTCCCGTGCGGGGGGATGTGGACGAATTGCTGGCCGTCCAGTCGTCGCGAGCGAACGCGAACGCGGCGAAGTCGACTTCATGCACCAATTCGAGGAGGCGCTCCAGTGTGGTGGTCCCAGGATGGAAGGATGTCGTCCATGGATCTACGTGAGCGACGCCGTCGAGACCCCGTGTCAGCGCCTGCAGCAGCTTTTCCT
>Ga0209474_10005695_pt1 | contig 10575 bp, 13 predicted proteins | sample GraSoiAngelo_145_FD_185902 | JGI IMG/M metagenome (GOLD analysis project Ga0209474, IMG submission 185902) | Grasslands soil microbial communities from the Angelo Coastal Reserve, California, USA - 14_1009_05_20cm (SPAdes) (version 2) | ecosystem: Environmental > Terrestrial > Soil > Grasslands... | reverse complement strand
GCGCGGTGTTGACGAGGTAGGCGGTTGGCTTCATGCGCGCGAGGTCTGCAGCTCCGACCAGACCGCGCGACCGCTGACCCAGCACCACATGGATAGTGATGACATCGGCGGTCTTGAACAGTTCCTCCTTGGTGGCGTAGGTCACGCCCACCTCCTTGCACCGCTCCGGCGTCAGGTTCGGGCTCCAGGCGATGACGTTCATGCCGAACGCTTTCGCCAGTCCCGCGACCTTGCTGCCGAGCTTGCCGAGGCCGATGACGCCGAGCGTCCTGCCCTCGATCTCGTGACCGACGAATTTCTGCCACGGCTGGCCTTCATGCATTCGCGCATTCTCGCGACCGATATTGCGGGTCAGCTCCAAGATCAGGCCCATGGTCAGCGGTGCGGTCGGATCGCGGGCAAATTGCGTGCCGCAGAGCACGACGTTGTGATCTTTGGCCGCTTCCATGTCGATGGCGGCATTGCGCATGCCCGAGGTGATCAGGAGCTTCAGTTTGGGTAGGGCTGCAAACAGCGCGCGCGGAAACGGCGTGCGCTCGCGCATGGCGCAGATGACCTCGAAATCTTTCAGCGCGCCGGCGGCGGCGTCGGACCCGGCAAAGGGCTGATTGAACACCGTGACGTCGATGCGGTCGGTGACCTTCGACCAGTCCGCGCTCGAAAGCGAGAGGTTGAAATAGTCGTCGAGAATTGCACAGCGCAGCCGCGTCATGTTGGGGTCCATTCATGGCGAGGGGACGATGCGGAAAACGCACCGTCCGGGAACTGCCATGGTCGCGCGCAATCGACGTGGGCGCAAGCGCCTGCGTCCGTGAAAGGTCGCCTGCGGGCTATAGAACGCCTTGGCCGGTATCAGATGGATCAGTTCGAGCGGGCGATCTGCTTGGCGCGCCAGGCGGGGCCCGGGCCGCGCATATAATGCAGTTCCGGCCGGTAGGGGTTAAACGCCCTTGCGAGGAAATGCTGCCAGAAAGCCTTGAATTCAGCGAAAGGCGCGGGCTCTCCGTTGCGGCGGGTTGCCGGGGAGGAAAGGGACGCCGAAGTGATCGTTGCCATGACGCGGCCTCTTTTTTCATTCGCGGCTTTGCCGCGGGGCGCCTTTTTTGCGCTGAAGCCGAGTTTTGGCCTGATTTGTTAAAAGATAGTTTCAATTGCCGTCATTCGCCGCACACATGGTGTCCATCCCGTATTCATCCGTGGTGAACGGATGGAAAACGTTGCCCTTTGGGGCCGCCGCCGCTACATCAGCGGCAGCAAATTTCCCATAAATCCGCTCGTTTCCAAGGGATCGCGATGGCCCGCCAGTTCGTCTATTTCATGCAGGGTCTGTCCAAGACCTATCCGCCCAACCGCAAGGTGCTCGATAACGTCCATCTGTCGTTCTATCCAGATGCCAAGATCGGCGTACTCGGTGTCAACGGCTCCGGTAAATCGACCCTGCTGCGCATCATGGCCGGCCTTGACAAGGAATATAACGGCGAGGCTTGGGTCGCCGAGGGCGCCCGCGTCGGCTACTTCGAGCAGGAGCCGCAGCTCGATGCCACATTGACGGCGCGCGAAAACGTGATGCAGGGCGTCGCCAAGCAGAAGGCGATCCTCGACCGCTACAACGAGCTGGCGGCCAATTATTCTGACGAGACCGCCGACGAGATGACGAAATTGCAGGACGAGATCGAGGCGCAAGGCCTGTGGGATCTCGACAGCAAGGTCGATCAGGCGATGGATGCGTTGCGCTGCCCGCCCGACGACGCCGATGTGACCAAGCTCTCCGGCGGCGAGCGCCGCCGCGTCGCGCTGTGCCGCCTGTTGCTCGACCAGCCTGAGCTGTTGCTGCTGGACGAGCCGACCAACCATCTCGACGCCGAATCGGTATCCTGGCTCGAAGGGCACCTGCGCAACTATCCCGGTGCCATCCTGATCGTGACCCACGACCGCTACTTCCTCGACAACGTCACCGGATGGATACTCGAGCTCGATCGCGGCCGCGGCATTCCTTACGAAGGCAATTATTCATCCTGGCTGGTGCAGAAGCAGAAGCGCCTCGAGCAGGAGGGCCGCGAGGAGGCCGCCCATCAGCGCACGCTGGCACGCGAGCAAGAATGGATCGCGGCATCGCCAAAAGCGCGCCAGGCCAAATCCAAGGCCCGCTATCAGCGTTACGAAGACCTGCTGAAGCAAGCGAGCGAAAAGCACACCCAGACCGCACAGATCACGATCCCGGTGGCCGAGCGGCTCGGCCAGAACGTGATCGATTTCGAGGGGCTCACCAAAGGGTTTGGCGACGACCGGCTTTTGATCGACAATCTCAGCTTCAAGCTGCCGCCGGGCGGCATCGTCGGCGTGATCGGCCCCAACGGCGCCGGCAAGACCACGCTGTTCCGGATGATCACGGGACAGGAGAAGCCGGACAAGGGCACGATCACGATCGGCGAAAGCGTGCATCTCGGCTATGTCGACCAGTCGCGCGACTCGCTCGACGGCAAGAAGTCGGTGTGGGAAGAAATTTCCGGCGGCAACGAATTGATCCTGCTCGGCAAGCGCGAAGTCAACTCGCGCGGCTATTGCTCGTCGTTCAATTTCAAGGGCGCCGACCAGCAGAAGAAAGTCGGTTCGCTGTCGGGCGGCGAGCGCAACCGCGTGCATCTTGCGAAGATGCTGAAATCGGGCGCCAATGTGCTCTTGCTCGACGAGCCCACCAACGATCTCGACGTCGACACGCTGCGCGCGCTGGAAGAGGCGCTGGAGGATTTCGCCGGCTGCGCCGTCATCATCAGCCACGACCGCTGGTTCCTCGACCGTATCGCCACCCACATGCTCTCTTTCGAGGGCGACAGCCATGTCGAATGGTTCGAAGGCAATTTCCAGGACTATGAGAAAGACAAGATGCGAAGGCTCGGTCAGGATTCCGTCATCCCGCATCGGGTGAAGTACAAGAAGCTGACGCGGTGATTGCTCATGAGCCGGTTGGCGTTCGTTGCCTCGGTGATCGCCTTGTTCTGCGGATCGCATCCAGCGCTCGCAGGTGACCCCGCCTTCACCCAATTCATCGCGTCGCTATGGCCGGAGGCGCAGGCTGCCGGCGTCTCACGCGCGACGTTTGATGCCGAGACGAAAGGCCTCGAGCCCGATTACAAATTGCCCGATCTGATCCTGCCCGGACGGCCCGCGACCGGCGCGCCGTCGCAGGCCGAATTCGTGCAAGTGCCCGCTGACTATATCAAGGAAGCGGCCATCGCGCGGCTCGCGGCCGAGGGGCAGCGGCTGATGCAGAAATACAGGGACGCATTGAACGCGATCGAAGCGCGCTTCGGCGTTCCCGCCACCGTTGTGCTGGCGATCTGGGGCCGCGAGACCGATTTCGGCCGCTACACGTTGCCCTATGATGCCGTGCGCGTGATGGCGACCCAGGCCTATGTCGGCCGGCGCAAGGATCAGTACCGCAACGAATTCATCCTGGCGCTGAAGATCCTTGGCGAGGGAAACGTCGCGCGAAAAGACATGCGCGCGTCCTGGGCCGGCGCCATCGGGCTAACCCAGTTCCTGCCGTCGGAATATTACAAGCACGGTGTGGATCTCGACGGCGACGGCCGCATCGACATCTGGCATTCGGTGCCGGATGCGCTCGCATCCGCAGCCCAGCAGCTCGTCAACAAGGGTTGGCAGAGCGGCGTGCGCTGGGCCTACGAGGTCGAGGCTCCCGCCAATGTCGATTGCACACTGGGCGTTCCGGAAGTGACAAAGCCGATCGGCGAATGGCTGCGCGAAGGTTTTGTGCCGGTGCGCGGACAAAAGCTCAGCGCAGCCGAGCTGGCGCAGCCGGCGTCGCTGTTGCAGCCCGAAGGCATTTATGGACCGTCGTTCCTGACCACCAAGAATTACTTCGTGATCAAGGAATACAATTTTTCCGACCTCTACGTGTTGTTCGTCGGCCACCTGTCCGACCGGATGGTAAGCCCGCAACCGTTCGCAACGCCGTGGTCGGCCTCGAGGCAACTTCGCACCGCCGATGTCGAAGCCATGCAGCGCGCCCTGACGCGGATCGGGTTGTACAAGGACAAGCTCGACGGCAAGGCCGGCATGCTGACCCGCGCCGCACTCGGGGCCTACCAGAAATCCGCTCGGCTTAAGGTCGATTGCTGGCCGAGCGAAGCGGTGCTGCGTTCGATCAGCGCGGCAAGATAAATCGAAGTTTGATGCCGTCATTGCGAGCGCAGCGAAGCAATCCAGACTTGCTTTGCCCTCTACTGGATTGCTTCGTCGCTCCGCTCCTCGCAATGACGGCAAATACGATCGGCTGGTGAAGATAGAAAGAAAAGCCCGGCCGAGATTTCGGCCGGGCTTCTGATGGATACGCCGATCGATCGGATTAGTTGCAGACTTGCACGGGGCGGACCTGCCAGCCGTAGCCGTCCCAGAAACGTTGCCGGGTCCAGTAGCAGCCGGGGGGCGGCGGGGGCGGGCCTTCCACATAGACCGGTCCGCCATAGGCCGGCCGGCTGGAAGCGATGGCGCCGCCGATGATCGCGCCGCCGATCAGTCCTCCCACCACGCCTGCGGCAACACCGCGCTGGGCGTGGGCGGGCGCAGGTGCCCCGGCTGTCGAGCCGGCGATCGTCGCGACCGCGAGGAAGGCGGCAATGGTCTTCGTCATGTCTTGGGCTCTCCTGGAGATGGCGCCATCGATCGCGCCGGGTTTAGCTGAACTTACATGCTGTCTTCGGAGCTTTCCGTTCGCCTAAAAAACCGCACAACGGTCAACGGAAAGTAAACGGCCGCGCCTCGTGATCCGAAAAAGCGGTCTTTTTCGGGCATTGAAGAGCATACGCCCCCGGATAGTTGGTTGTTTTCCGGGACGCGCCTGCAGTTTTAATGAAGATGAACGGATCAGCCGCAGACCCGTACGTTGCGCACCCGCCAGCCGTAGCCGTCCCAGAAACGCTGACGCTGCCAGTAGCAGCCGCCATACGGATCATCGGCGACGTAGGCGGGACCGCCGTAATAGCCATAGGGCCTGTAGCCCGGATAGTATCCCGGTCCGTAGTAATACGGGCTCGATGCGATCGCGCCGCCGATAATGGCGCCGCCGAGCAGCCCGGCGGCGATACCGACGCCGACGCCGCGTTGCGCATGGGCCGGAGCGGGCACGGCCACGGCCGAAACGGCCAAGGTGGCGACGGCAGCCAATGCCATCAAAGTTCTCTTCATGGCGTTACCTTTCTCACGAAGCCAGGACAGTCAGGAAAGCATTCTGTCGTCAACGAAAGTTCCACATTTCGCTTGAACGATCAATGAACGGAACAGCCACATTGGCGACGAATTTGGGCGGCGACGGGGCGCGGGTACCTCCTTGAGCGAGATTAACCATGACAAGCGCGATGACGGCCGTCGGAATTCTGATCGGTGGCACGTCGCTCGCTTGCTACCTCCTGCGATCGGGGAAGCGTCGCGCCAGCCGCGGATTGTCGCGCGACGGCTCCGAGCCGGACGGCGGCAGTTACCTTGAGAGCAGCAATGGGAGCATCTTGAGCTGGTTCGCCGGCGGGCGTTCAGCGGTCGACAGTTCGGGAATGTCGACGGCGGCGGGGGCGATTGTGGAGGTGGCGGTGATGGGGGCGGCGCAGACAGTGGCAGCGGGAGCGAATGAAGTGAGTGTCGCGGAGCGCGCCGCGTTTTGATCCAGCGCAACACAGGGACTTCTTAGATTCGTTCTAGGCTTGATGAGAGATCAGTTTGGAATCACTTGAAATAGCTGTTTTTCCTTTTGCATCGTGCCTAGGTCTTAAATATCGATTGCATCGCATCACCGAAGGGCCGCCTGTTTTTCATGATTGTTTGTTCCTGCAACATCCTCAGCGACCACGACGTCCGCAATGCCGTCAGCGCAACTTCGGACCTGCCGCGAAACGCCAAGCAACTCTATGGTTGCCTCGGTTGCAGCGCCGAATGCGGACGCTGCGCCCGTACCATACAGTCCATCATTGATGAGGCTTTAGGCCCCTGCGCCAAGGTCTGTCATTCCGGCTGCCCGCATAATAACGATGCCGTGGCGGACGAACCGGCTTACACCGAGTTCGCGCTCGCGGCCTGCTGATCCAGCCAAATCCCTGTTTTCCTGCTCCCTGCGACGGGGTCGCTGTTGCCCTTGCGCTCCACCTGATTTAGAAGCATTCTAAATGCGATCCAGGCCGGCTTTGGCCTCAAACCGTGGAGTGCACGATGCAGGGCGATCCCAAAGTCATCGATTACCTGAACAAGGGCCTGCGCCACGAGCTGACCGCCATCAACCAGTACTGGCTGCACTATCGGGTGCTGAACAACTGGGGCCTCTTGGAGATGGCCAAGACCTGGCGCAAGGAATCCATCGAGGAGATGGAGCACGCCGACAAATTCACCGACCGCATCCTGTTCCTCGACGGCTTTCCCAACATGCAGGTGCTCGATCCCTTGCGGATCGGCCAGAACGTGAAGGAAATCATCGAATGCGATCTCGCCACCGAACTTAGCGCTCGCGCCCTTTACCAGGAGGCGGCAACCTATTGCCACAGCGTCAAGGATTACGTCTCGCGCGACCTGTTCGAGAAGCTGATGAAGGACGAGGAGCATCACATCGATTTCCTCGAAACCCAGCTTGATGTGATCGGCCGCATCGGCCTTGAGCTCTACACCCAGAAGCACGTCGGCGGACTCGAGAGCGAGAAATAGGCGAACATTACTTGTCGTCCCCGCGAAAGCGGACCCATAACCACGAATGGTCGTTGTTTGTTGGCTGTTGCTTCAGCCGTCGCCAGAACACTCTTCCACCACGGCCTGGGATTCCGGCTCGCCGAGCTTGGTCTGGTCGTGGATTATCTGAGCGATGCTCGGAATTACCGATCGCTCGACCTTCGTATCCGATGACCATAGGCGCGCGCGCATCAGCGCCTTGCCGCAATGGAAATAGGATTCAGTGACCTCGATGCTCAGGACCGCGCGGGGCGGCTTGCCGAATTCCACCATCGATGCCAGCAAACCCGGATCCGCCGTCAAGCGGCCCTTGCCGCCGACGCGCAAAGTCTCGTCGATCCCCGGCACGAAGAAGATCAGTTGCAGCAAGCCGCTTCCCTCGACGATGTTCCTGAAACTGTCGATCCGGTTGTTGCCCGAGCGATCCGGCATCAGAATTAGGCTCGGCCCCGCGACATGGACAAACCCCGGATTGCCGCCGCGTGGCGAAGCATCGACGCTGCCGTCCGAGCCTGACGTGGCGAGCACGCAAAACGGCGACATCGCGATGAATTTCTTGGCGTGCTCGTCGATCTCCGGACGCGCCTTGGCGACGACGCGCGGCGTTGGTTTCGGATAGATCGTAGCGAGATCGCTGGCGGCAAGATCAGCCATGGGCGTGCTCCGGAAAAGCGGAAGGGCTAGCCGCGAAACTAGCACCGCATGGCCGCCTCGCAAAGCTCCGCGCGGCTGCATGCCCGCTTGTTCGGGCCGCTTCCGAGAGACAAGCACCGCACGGAGATAATATTCCCTAGCGCCCGTTCAACACATTCAGCGCGTACCAGCCCCAGTAGACCCGGTGGCGCTGGATCAGTCCGTCCCGGACTTCCATGACTTCCACGAGCTCCATCTGGTCGCCCTGCGGCGTCGCGCGGGGATATTCCCACATGATCACACGCCCATCGCTGAAGAAACCAGTCCTGAAGCGCTTGCGCTGCGGCGGATTGGTCGCAAATACCAGGGTGATGAATTTGCGCAAGTTATCCTTGCCCTGGACGGTGCCTTGTTTCGTCTTCATGAGGTGTTGAACGAGCGGACTTTCGATCGAAGCATCGTCTGCGTAGAGCGACAGCGATGCCTCGAGGTCTTTCTTGCCCAATGCGTCGTCCCACATCTGATAGATACGTTCAGTGTCTCGGTGGTTTGTAGTACCGGTCATGGCGGTTCCCTTCTGCTAGGGTTGACGGCGGCAGAATGGGCCAGGCCGCGTGCGCGACGTTTCATCAAATTCTGAAATGAGCCGCGGCCCAGAACCGGGTATAATGGCGACAGGAGTTTGAATGACTCGCATCCAGCAGTCGGTGCAATCGGGTTTTTCGAAGATCACGGACGCGTTGGGCGATCCGGCGCGGGAGGCGATCGTGTCTGCGCTTTCGGACGGCAAGGCGATGCCCGCGGGCGAATTGGCGATCGCGGCGGGCGTATCGCCGCAAAGCGCCAGCGCGCATCTGCAAAAGCTGGTGGATGCGAAAGTGCTGTCGGTCTGGTCGCAAGGCAGGTTCAGATATTACCGGATTGCGGATGAGGATGTCGCATCACTGATCGAAAGCCTCGTCGATCTGGCCGCAAAGGCGGAGCAGCTCGATCGCGAGCGCGCGCGGCTGCCGGAACCATTGCGTCAGTCACGTACCTGCTACGGTCATCTTGCAGGCCAGCTTGGCGTCGCGCTTTCCAACGCGCTGATCCGCCGCCGTATCGTCACGGTCGGCGATCGAACCGGTTGCGTCACGGAGAAAGGCTTGGCCTGGTGCAGATCTGAAAAGATCGACTTCAAGCCGGTGCGCGAGGCGCATTTGCGCCTCTGCAACGATTGGACCGAGCGCGTTGCGCATCTCGCCGGTCCATTTCCCAACGCGATCCTGGCGCGACTGGTCGAGACGCGATGCGTCACGCCGCTGCCGATCCCGCGCGCGTTGCGGCTTACGCAAAAAGGTCGGGCCTTCTTTACGCGGCTCGGAGCGCAGGTTCCGTTTTGACGGTAGGCGCGATATGGGCGGCTAGCGAACGCTAGCCTCACTCACGCGCTGTCCTCGACATCGGTCTCCGGCCTGTCGTTGCCCGTGGCCGTTTCGTTGTGCCACTTGCCGTCGGCAGTCTCATACTCGATCGACTCGGTGCGGCCGGGCACCCGCTGTTCGCCAGCAACGCGCCTTGCGGCGGCAAGTGCCGCGGCATGGGTCGCAAACGGTTCGGAGAATACGCCATTGGCGGTATAGGCCCAGCCGCCGTCGTGCTGGACGATCTTGTAGGTGACGTGGGACATGGAAAGGAACTCGCCTCATCGCACGATTGGGATAAACGGACGGCCCATTCTATGACAAAAATGTGCGGTGATGTAGCAATTTGCGTTACCCGATCGTCCTTGAGAGAGGTGTTCAGTGCCGTCCCCGGCAGAGGAGAAAGACGATGTGCCGCAACATCAAGACGCTGTTTAATTTCGATCCGCCGGCGAGTGAGGATGAAATCCATGCCTCGGCGCTGCAATTCGTGCGCAAGCTTTCCGGCTTCAACAAGCCCTCGCAGGCCAACGAAGCGGCGTTCGAGCGTGCCGTCAAGGAAGTTTCGGAAACCGCCCGTCGCCTGCTGACCTCGCTGCATACGCACGCGCCGGCGCGCGACCGCGCGATCGAGGCGGAGAAGGCGAGGGAGCGCTCACGGCTCAGGTTCGGGTAGAGCCCTGGAATTCGCGGCTCAATCCGTGTCCCACGCGACAGGCAGATTGAGCAGGCCGCGAAACGCCCAGCCGCCAATCCTGACCGGCTCTGCCTTGTCGAGGCGCAAGCCCTTCAAGCGCGCGAAGATCCTGGGCAGCGCCACATCGGCGACCATCGCGCGCGAGGCAAAGGCGCCGGCGCAATAATGCGGGCCGGCGCCGAAGGCGATGCTTTTCGAGGTGTCGCGGGTGATGTCGAAACGATCGCCATCGCCAAAGCACGCTTCGTCGCGATTGGCCGATCCGAACATGAAGAACACGCGGTCTTCCGGCTCGAAATCGACCCCGCCATAGCTCCACTGCTTCGCCACCCGCCGCGGCGACATTCCGATCGGCGCGATCCAGCGCGCATATTCCTCGAACACGTCGATCCACTTCGCTTTGCCCTCGGCTACCCACGCGAGCTGCTCGGGATGGGTCAACAGTGCCCAGACCGAGCCTGAGATGGCGTCGCGCGGTTCGTTCTGGCCGCCCGAGATCGCGAGCTTGACGTTGGCGCGGATGCTGTCGATGTTCTGGCCGGCCGCCAGCAGCACGCTCAGAATCGAGGTGTTGGGATGTTTTGACACGACCGGGATCATGTCGTCGATCGCGGCATCGATCCCGGCGGTGGCGGCATGGCAGCGCGCCTCGACTTCCTTATTCCCAGTGTAATTGGCGATACCGTCGATCATCGCCTGCGACCACGCGTCCATGTCCGCGAACCGCATGTTGGTCAGCCCGGTGACGTCCTTCAGGCATTCCGCCGACAGCGGCAGCGCCAGTGCCTTGCAGAGATCGGCGCGGCCCGCCGGCGCGAGCTCCTCGATGATGCGGTCGGCATGGGCCTGAAATTTCTTCAGCCAGGTGTCGCGCACGGCGCGCGGCGACACCGACGGAAACATCGCGGCGCGTTCCGACATATGCGCCTCGCCATCCTTGCGCATCATGTTGTGGCCCATCAGGACGTTCATCAGCCCGGCCGGCTGATGCGAGGAGAATACGTCGATGCGCTTCTCCTGCGTGAAGATGTCGTCGCGGCGGGTGAAGATGGTCGAGCCGAGCTGCGGCACGAACGCGATCGGCGCGTGCTTTCGCATCCGGGCCAGATCAGGATAGGG
>Ga0209474_10005692_pt1 | contig 10577 bp, 6 predicted proteins | sample GraSoiAngelo_145_FD_185902 | JGI IMG/M metagenome (GOLD analysis project Ga0209474, IMG submission 185902) | Grasslands soil microbial communities from the Angelo Coastal Reserve, California, USA - 14_1009_05_20cm (SPAdes) (version 2) | ecosystem: Environmental > Terrestrial > Soil > Grasslands ... | reverse complement strand
CCTGGTGCCCGAGCGGCTCCGCCGGTCGATACGGCCTTTCGCGCGGCTTCGGTCGATGATGTCCTGGGTTCTGGAGGCCGCTCGATGGCGAGGCGGGCGGCACGCGGCCTGATTGCGCTGTTACTGGCAGCATGCATCGGACTCGCTGCCGTCGCTTGGAAATCCCACGGTGATGCAGCCAAAAAGAAGATCGCCAAATTGGGGGCCCAGTTCGTTGTGACTTCATCGCTGCCGTCGGAAGAAGTTGCGCAAACGGCCCCGCCTGCCGTTCTGGATGCAGCATCTGCAGAACCGGCCTCCTTGGTTCAGACCGCGCCGAAACTCGTCGAGACAGCCGCCGAAGCTCCAACTCCTGACTCTGCGCAGTTGCTCCAGTCTATGGCACGAGATCTCTCATCGCTGGCGGGGGAGGTCGAGCAACTCAAGGCCGGCATGGAGCAGCTCAAGGTTAGACAGCAACAAACGGTCCGAGACGTTCCCAAGTCTTCTGAGCAGAAACTACGCACCGGGAATTCGGCGCCCGCGCTGCGGTCAGCCAATGCGAGGTCGCGCACGCCAATGTCGTCATTTTCGGAGCCGCAACCTGCTGCGGCGCCAGCGTTTAGGCAAGCTGCTGAACCTTACTACGTACCGCGGCAACCTGAACCGCAGCCGGCCTGGGCTGACCCCGGGGTGTCATCGGTGCCGCGGCCGTCAATGCCCGTTCGCTAGCAGCACGGCTGGTTGAGCGGCGAGTGTCCAGGCGCTATGCTCCGGCGGACTAAAGCTTTGGATGAGCGGCAGCCTGCTAAACGCTTGTATCAGCACCAAATTGCGCAACACTCGCGCGATGTAAACCGTCGGCCTTTGCCCCTCAATGCGCTAGGTTGTACCCGGCTGATTCATGCGCACCCCTGGCTTGGTTAATGTTGCCGGTTCACCCCGAATGTGGCCAAAGTTTCGACCATTTGTGACCAGATTTGAAAGACAGGCTGTAGTCCAGAGGAAACGCGAGCTCTATGATCATGCGTATCTCGCCGGTCGCGTTGGCCGCTTGCATTATCACCGTCTTGCCTATCGTCGCGCCAGCGGCGCAGGCAAAACAATGCAGTATAGCACGGCCTTTAGATGCGCAGGGGCATTGGTGGTCATGGCGCCTTATCGACGGACGAAAATGCTGGTACGAAGGCAGAACTGCGATTTCAAAATCGTTGTTGCAGTGGTCCGGGCCTGCGACTCCAATAAGTGTGCTCACGGAGAAGCCCAAGGAGCTGTTGGATTCGAGAGCATCGCTACCTGATGACGCCGATAGTTTCGAATCGTTGTGGCGTGCGCGGGTAATCAACCGGTAGAGTCGATCTCCTAGCCATAGTTGTCGGGCTCGTACTTCGTCGAGCACCCTCTCTGGAGCCGTGCATATGAACCGCGATCCCCGCTGCTCGCAACAGCCACTGCGCAATTTCATCGGCTTGCAGGACGCCGCTGATCGCGTCGCTATCCCGTTTCGCGATGTGAAAACTCCAATCACGATCACGTCTTGTGATCGGGCAGGCGCTGCGGCATCAATTCCGAAGAGGGCACGTGGTCATTGCTAGCTAGAAGCATGTGCCGAGCGCGCTGAGGACACCACCAAGCCCAGGTAACGCCCACCAGCGCCGGATGCGTGCGCAACCGGCTCGAGGGCTAGCTGCTCTCCGCTGCCGACGACCCAAACGGCAGAGCTAAATGCGTAGGGTTCGCGGCGGCTTTGGTATGAATCTGACTAGTGGTAGGGTGCGGGATAGGGGTAAATCTTGCGTGCACGTTGGGGGCTGGAACGTGCAACATGTAATACCCCCGACTAAACTCCAGTAGAAATACCAGGGAGGGCACCGAGTCATGGCGGTTTCGATCGCGGCCACGCCATCACTGCGTGGACTGACGGCGCTGCTGTTCGCTGCCGCGCTGAACACTTCGTTGGCCGCGGCCGACGGCGCGACAAAGGGGAGGGACTTTGTTCGGGTGGTCGCCGATCAGATGCACCAGCTTGAGGTGGTCAAGGTCGCGCCCCATACCTTCCTCCACCAGCGATCGGCGATCGGTCAGATTGCGTTCAACGAGGATGCCAGCACCATCGTGCTGACGCCGTTCTCGGGCCGGGTCACCCGCCTCATTGCCAATGTCGGCAATGAGGTCAAACGAGGCGATCCCCTGCTGGAAATCGACAGCCCGGAGCAGGTAGCGCCGCAGAACGAATTCATCGCCGCCCAGACCGCCAGAAACAAAGCGCGCTCCCAGCTCCATCTGGCGCAGATCGTCGAGAAGCGTGCCCGCGATCTCTATCAAGGCAAGGCGGCTCCATTCAAGGATTTGCAGCAAGCCGAGGCGCAGCTTGCCTCCGCCGAAAGTGACATGCTGTCGACCGACACGGCGTTCGCGGCAACCCGCATCCGTCTGCACATTCTTGGCCGCACCGATGCGGAAATTTCAGAACTCGAGCAGCGCGGCACCATCAGCCGCATCACCCGGATTACCGCACCCATCGACGGTACCGTCATCGCGCGCAAGGTCGGGCCGGGACAGTACGTCAAGGCCGATACCGGCGATGCGCTCTATACCATCGCCGACCTGTCAACGATGTGGCTGAAGGCCCAGATCTTCGAACAGGACATCAGCTTCGTGCGGGTCGGCCAGGAGATCGAGGCCAAGATCGTCTCCGCACCCGACCGGACCTTCAAGGCGCGCATTGTCAATATCAGCTCGGCTTCGGACCTGACCACGCGTCGCGTCATGGTGCGCTCGGAGATCGGCAATCCCGACGGTGCACTCAAGTCCGAGATGTTCGCGAGCTTCAAGATTAATACCGCGGAGCCCTCAGCCACCGCGGCGGTGCCGACCGAGGCGGTGATCCGCGAAGGCGAGATTGCGACGGTGTGGGTTGCGACCGAGCCGATGCTGTTCAAGCGCCGCCTCGTCGACATCGGCATCCAGCAGAACGGCCTGACGCAGATCCGCAGCGGAGTCAATATCGGCGAACTTGTCGTCGCACGCGGCGCGATTTTCATCGATAACGAGTGGCGTCAATGATGGCCGGAGCCGTTCATGCTGCGTAGTCTCATTGCGTTCTGCCTCACCCGGCGGCTTTTGGTGATGGTCGCGTTCGCGGCCTTTCTCGGTCTCGGCTACACGGCTTTCCTGACGCTGAACATCGAGGCCTATCCCGACCCCGCCCCGCCAATTATCGAGATCATTGCTCAACAAACGGGCCAGTCCCCCGAGGAAGTCGAGCGCTACATCACGATTCCGATCGAGGTCGCGGTCGCGAGCACGCCGGGCCTGAAGTTCATCCGTTCCAATACCGTGTACGGACTCAGTTTCGTCCGCCTGCAGTTCGAATATGGCCGCGATTATCATTTCGTGCGCCAGCAGACCTTGAACCGGCTGAAGGATGCGGTGCTGCCAGCGGGCGTGCTGCCGACGATCTCGCCGGCTGGCGGCATCAGCGAGATCTTCCGCTACGAGCTGGTGGGACCGCCAGGCATGGACGTCATGCGGCTTAAGGCGCTGCAAGACTGGGTGGTTCAACGCAAGCTGCGTATGGTGCCAGGTGTCGCCGACGTCGCGCTGCTGGGCGGAAAAACCAAGGAATTCCAGGCCGAGATCAATCTCGACCGCATGATGGCCTACGGGCTGACCTTGCCGCAGATCATGACCGCAATTTCGGCGAGCAATTCTAATGTCGGCGGACGCACCATCGCAATCGGCGAACAGTCGGTAAATGTGCGCAGCATCGGGGTCATCACCTCGATCGAGGATATTGGCAATATTGTGCTGAACCAGCAGGGCGGCGTGCCGGTGCTGGTGTCCGATGTCGCCAAGGTGCAGATCGGATTCGCGCCCCGGCTCGGTCTCGCCGGCCGTGACGATCAGACCGACGTCGTTACCGGCATCGTGCTGATGCAGAAGCTCGAACGCACCATGGACGTCGTCAAGCGCGTGCGCACGGCGGTGGAGCGGATCAACAGTGACGGGTCGCTGCCGCCCGGCGTCAGTATCGTGCCGTTCTATGATCGCGGCGAGCTCGTCGCGATCACGGTGCAGACGGTGCTGCACAATCTATTGTTCGGGGTTGCCCTTATCTTCTTAATCCAGTGGGTCTTTCTCGGTGACCTGCGTTGCGCCCTGATCGTCGCAGCGACGATTCCGGTGGCGCTATTGTTGGCAGTGATCATCACAGTGATGCGGGGAGAGTCCGCCAACCTGCTGTCGGTCGGCGCCGTCGATCTCGGCATCATCGTCGACGGCACCGTGATCATGGTGGAAAACATCTTCCGCCATATCGCCCGTCACACGCCGGGAGTGACAGCTGATCCACGGTCGCGGCTTAGCGACAAGCTTCACCGGGTCTTGACCGGTGCGGTGGAGGTCGACAAGCCAATTTTCTTTTCAGTGATTATCACGATCGCGGCCTTCCTGCCGCTGTTCACGATGCAGGGCGTGGAAGGTCAGATCTTCGGCCCGATGGCGCGTACCTATGCTTATGCATTGCTCGGCGCCGTAATCGCAACCTTCACCGTGACGCCGGTGCTGGCCTCGATCCTGTTGCCGGCGCATGTCGAGGAAGTCGAAACCTTCGTGGTCCGTCAGATCCGCAAGCTCTACCAGGCCGTTCTGGTGCGCGCCGTCGTTAATTATCGCCGCGCGGCGGCGACCGCCGCAGTATTTCTGGTGCTTTGCCTCAGTCTCTCGTTGCGGCTCGGCACCGAATTCCTGCCCAAGTTGGAAGAGGGCAATCTCTGGATCCGTGCGGTGATGCCACCACCCATAACGCTTGAGGCCGGGATGGAGACGGTGGCCAAAATCCGCGCCGTGGTCTCCAGCTATGCGCCGGTTCAGACCGTATTCTCCGAGCAGGGGCGCGGCGATGAAGGCACCGACCCCGACGGTTCGTTTCTCGCCGAGTTCTTCGTTCCGCTGAAGCCGTTCGACAAGTGGCCGGCCGGATTGCACAAGGAGCAGATGGTCAAGCAGATGAGCGAGCGGCTCAACCGCGAATTCGTCGGCGTCGACTTCAATTTCTCGCAGTACATCCAGGACAATATTGAGGAAGCCGTCTCCGGCGTTAAAGGCGAGAACTCGATCAAGATCTTCGGCAAGGACCTGGTCGAACTAGAGCGATTGTCCAAATGGGTGAAGACCGAACTCTCTGAGGTCCGCGGCGTCGCTGATCCCGCCGGTTTCAATCTGCTCGGTCAGCCCAATCTGATTGTTCGGATCGATCGCGCCAAGGCCGCGCGCTACGGCTTCTTGGTGGGTGACATCAATGCCGTGGTCCAGGCTGCGATCGGCGGTCAGGAAGTCTCCAAAGTCTATGAAGGCGAGATGATTTTTGCGCTGACGGTACGTTTGGCACCGGAATTCCGCCGGGATCTCGAAACCATCCGCGCGATTCCCGTGGCGTTGCCGAATTCGGATTCGAAGACGCCGACCGCCTATATCCGGCTCGGCGATCTGGGCGACGTCAAGCTCGTCAGCGGCGCGTCGTATATCTACCGCGAGAACAGCCAGCGCTTCATTCCGCTGAAATACAGCGTCCGCGACCGTGATCTCGGTTCGACGGTCGTTGAGGCGCAGAGCCGGATCCAGAACAACGTGGCGATTCCGCAAGGCTACTCGCTCGAGTGGTCGGGTGAATACGGTGCGCTGGTTGAGGCTAAGAATAGGCTTGCGCTGATCGTTCCGCTGAGTCTGCTTCTGATCCTGATGTTGTTGTACAGCCTGTTCAACTCCATACGAGACAGCCTGTTAGCGCTGTCTGGCATCCCGTTCGCGGTGGCCGGCGGCATTCTCGGGCTTTACATCGCCGGCCTGAACTTCAGCGTATCGGCCGCCGTCGGATTCATCTCACTGTTCGGCGTCTCCGCGATGGATGGTATCTTGCTGATGTCGTATATCCGCCGCGACATCGACGAAGGCATGGGAACGGAAGACGCCATCATCCGCGCATCCCAAGCCCGGATGCGGCAGATCTTCATGACCGGCCTGTCGGCATGCATAGGCCTCGTCCCTGCCGCGATCTCGACTGGGATCGGCTCGCAGGTGCAGCAGCCACTGGCCTGCGTCATCGTTGGCGGCATGCTGCTGTCGCCAATCTGCAGCCTGCTGGTCATTCCGGTGCTGGCAAGCTTATGGATGCCGGCGATCAAGAAAACCGGCGTTGTCGATGCGGTGCCGGAACACTGATCCCGGCTAGGTCGTCCCATGAAAAAGCCTCAAGCAGTGACAACGGGCGACGTGGCCGGTAAAACACAGCGGAAGCTTGCTGCCGACAACGCCTACCCTTGCAATTAGATTGGCGCGACCCGGAGCGAACTCTTGGAGCGAGGTCTCGAGCCCGGCCCCAGAAAGAATTCTCTCCAAGTGCAATATGCAACTCAGCTCATTCCCTGGCGGGTCAAGCTCGCGTGAGAGTTCGATCGGATCAATCCGCATGCTGACGTCACCGGCGCCGGTTTGTCCCTCGATTGTATCTATAAACGATCCGCAAACCACAGAATCCCTCTCTCACTCGTTCGTTCGATGAACGGGAACCTCAGGCTTCGCCCATGTTGTGCGGCCAGCACGTTTCTCGTTTCAATCGAGCGGGGAGAAATGCCACTCGTGCCGTGACGGCTCGGCGTCTCACCACGATGCACCCGAGCAAGAGCCGGAGCGCACCGCCGAAGCCTTGCACGCGCCCGGGCAGTTCGCCAAGCTTGATCGCTACGAATCCCGAGCTGCCGCGCGCCACGACAAATAGCTAGAAGGAGATGAGAAACAATTGGCAATCCTGCCCTATATCGCTTGCACTTTCGCGGAACCAACCCAATTTTGTTAATGCAAATCAACGGACGGACGCGGGGTGCGCCTCAAAAAGTCAGATCGAAAGACACGGAGAAAAAAAGATGTTGCCGGCTCGCGCTGATCCAAGCGCTCCTAATCGCCGCCCGCATTTTGCAGAACAAAGCCAAATACGCGTTTGGGCGCTGGTACCTCCCAAGCACTTTGGGGCTTAGTATCTCGGAACTGTCCCGCGCTGAGCGGTGTTGCCTTGTCACTGCTGGTGCTAAGTTCAGGGTCTGACGTTGTAATAGCGGGGAACGATCATGGACAAAGGAGTAAACATGAAGCGCGTTGTTTTCGCATCAATTGCCCTCGTCCTTTTCGCATCACCAATGCTTGCTCAAAGTGGCACCCCGGAGGAACAACGAGCGTGTTCGCGCGACGTGAAGCGGTACTGTAGACAAGTGATTTCACAAGGAGATTTTTCTATTCTTGGCTGTCTCCAAACAAATCGGGTGAAAATCAGTAAGGCCTGCCGAAAGGTTTTGCTCGATCACGGGCAGTGAGCGGGAGCGGGCGAAATGAGGCGGCTGCGGTGATCGGCCCAGGGTACGCCTCAAAAGGCGAAACGAGAGACACGGAAAAAAGAGATATTGAGATACCATATGGATCAGAATGGGCTGCAGCCTTGCGACCTCATTCCCTTGGTCGGCGGTATTCTCCCAAAAGTCCCCTCAAGAGGAGCAGTACCTGACGCTGCCTTGAACGGCAGCAGGTGAGAGCGTGTACCGCTGATTACCGTTTGTAGGCAGTCGGAACGTTGTACCACGGGAGGAATGTCCACGGGACATTGCCCATAGTGGCGAAGTAGATACAGAGCAGCATGTTTTCTCCTTTTAGGGGGCATAGCGGAGGAGCGCTACCAACTCGTCGGGCGGGCGGTAGATCGCCTCGCTGAATGCTTCCTTGCAGTTGGGGTTGCAAAACGGGTAGTTCGGCCTCGTAAGGCCAAAGCCCTTGTTGCAGTAGTGGCACCGCTTCAGTTCGCGCGGCGGCTTCAAGGGACGGGACAGGGGTAAAAGCTATCCAACATGTTTCGGCCTCCGCAGTGACGCGCAGGATGAAGCGGACGTAGTTCAACTGCGCTTTTGCAAGGCACGTCCAACCGCAGTACGTATTGCGGGTAAAGAGCGTCACTATTTGTGCTTCGGGGGTTTCGCACTCGTTACAGAGCGGCTTCTGGGCTACTGCCATGTGCGGTGCTCCTTGGGAGTGGTTTGCTCCAAGTCGCGCTCACAGCAGATGATGTCGCAGTGGTACTTGCCGTTTATCTCGCCGATAATACCAAAGTCTTTGAGTTCTTTCTCGTAGATATCGAACGCACAAAAGAAGTAGAGGTTATCTTTGCGAGGGTCTCGCATAGCGACCTCCTTTCCAAAGGAAAGCCGCTACTTGGTGTACCACGATTCGCCACTAGCTTCAGGTTGATAATCTCTCTAGGGACGGCTTGAGGTCGGAGGCGCGGCATCACTGTCAATATCCCCGTGACCGTGGCGGCAGCCGTCTAAGTCGGGACTAAACGACCACGATTTGCGAGCACCCCAGCGTTCGCGAGTGGCCGCCCCGCGACAACCGTTCAACCAACCACATTTCATCGATTTCATGTCGCGGCAGCTGGGTAGAACCTATTCAACCCAAACTAAGCACTCGCAGCATTGAGTCGTCCTGTCGGGTTTTAAGGGGAAACATGCGCATATAGAAACATTCAAGCCAACAGCCACCCGGCTGGTATGTGGGCGATCAACACGGTGTTAGTAGCGGTTTCGGCCGTTGCAGGGTGACTCCGCCCCTCGAGAGCGACAAGGATAGAGAAGTGAAGGAGCCGATACGGGAGTTCAATGAGGCTTGGGCGCAAGAAAGAGAGCCGCCTGGAGGCTAAGACCTGACGGCTCTAAGTAGTATGGCAGGGAGATGCCCAATGCCGCGTCATCTTGCGGCACGTAGAGGAGGCTAAAGCTGATTCGGCATAAATCGTGTAACGTGAATGACACACTGAGTGTTCGTGATAACTAATTGTGCAGCCCAGCTGCGGACACCCCTTTAAGCGTCCTGGGGCCCTTCGAACAGAGCCAAGCGCGACTGCGGCTTTATTTTTGCACCAGCCGTTTTTGTGGCCGGAGGCACAAAGTCCGGGGATTTGATTGGTCCAAAGGGCCCGCGGCAACTCTATAAGATCAGACGAGGGATGCCGCGATGTCCTATCACACGACATCGCTTATCGCCGTTCCAAAGCCCCGCGATTTCATCGTGCGTTGGGTTTTGTCATGTGGAAAGGGACAGCCGAGAACTGAAATGGCACTCAGTCAAGGTCGAGTATTTAACCAGTCAAGCTAACAGCCAAAAAAGAATGCGGCATAAACATGGTGACTCTGCAGCAAGGAAAAGAATAAGGTTGTGGAGAAGTGGGATGACGAGGTTGCAATGCACAGAGTCCGACGTTTGCGCGCTATGGGTGCGCTGTGCCGGCAACAGGCCGCGTACAATCCTGCTCAGCGTGGCACGCTGATTGCCGAGGCGGAGTACTGGGAACGTCTAGCCGAATCCGAATTGAGTATTCATTTCGAAGAATGCAATGCGTGCCGCTCGAGTGAGCTAGCGAATGTCGGCGGATCTGCGAACTCGAATGACACGCGGTGGGAAACGATTGTCGCCGCGTGAGGAACCTTCGCGAACCTCTTCGGCTGGCGTGATTTACTGAGTGGGGATCAAGGCGGTACAACTACGAGCTCGTCCCGATTGCCGCAGTGCGAGATTTGCCGGATCGGGCGACCTTCACTTTTTTAACCGGCTTGGTGATGGTCGATACTGAATCCATGTGCCTCGTAGCTGGGGTTTCGCTTGCGCCTTCAAGTGAGGTCGTACGAATTTCTCGCTGAGCACTCAACCAATAGACGTCCGCATTGCCCTCGGGTTGACCATCGGCGATCCAGAGGTGGTAGGCACGTTCGCGAATTGCCTCTTCGAGGTTTGGCATGGCTGATCCTTTCGATGACGATTTCTTTGAATAACGTTTGGAGTCATGCCTCACTATGGTTAACAAATTCTTTACGGCTTACGCTGACGCAGACCAGAGCGCATTGGATATTCTCAAGGAACGCTTTGCTGACGGGGAAAATGGATCGCTCCGAGTACGAAAAGAAAAGGCGGACTATTGCGAGTTAAGATGTTCTCTCGGAACCGCTAAAGAAGTAAGGCCGTGACTTGGGGCCTCTTTCATTCTGGCAGCGGAATCTGCGTTGGGGTTGGCGCTGAAATATTAATTTTGGGATGATGGGTTCGAAAATTGGCCGCACAGGTGACAGAGATTGAACGAGCCCATCTAGCAAGCGGTTGCTGCTCACCCCGAGCTTCCGCGAATTCTACGAGATGCAGCTCGACAAATGAGGGCAACCGAAGTGAAAGTTTGGCAAGTCTCGCGCGAATGGTCCATTGACGCGATGGAGTTGATCGAACAACCCGACCCAATGCCACGTTCCGGCCAAGTTGTTGTGCGGATGCGTGCTGCATCTCTAAACTATCGCGACCTTCTCACCGTGGAAGGGAAGGGCGGATCATTTGGACTACCACTGATCCCTTTCTCTGACGGTGCTGGCGAGATAGCGGCTCTCGGAGAAGACGTAACCCGCGTCGCGGTGGGCGAGCGAGTGTGCCCGATGTTCTTCCAGTCGTGGTTCGATGGAAGACCGTCGGCCAGCAGTCGCCGTTTCGCCCTCGGTGGAACGCGTCCGGGAGTATTG
>Ga0209474_10005690_pt1 | contig 10578 bp, 11 predicted proteins | sample GraSoiAngelo_145_FD_185902 | JGI IMG/M metagenome (GOLD analysis project Ga0209474, IMG submission 185902) | Grasslands soil microbial communities from the Angelo Coastal Reserve, California, USA - 14_1009_05_20cm (SPAdes) (version 2) | ecosystem: Environmental > Terrestrial > Soil > Grasslands... | reverse complement strand
TAGGCCGTGCGGGCATCGAACAGCGACTCGCTCGCCAGGCTCGCGAGCAGCGTCGTGATGGGAGCGGGCAGGCCGATGCGCGCCGGTGCACGGATGTTATACCAAAGGCTCGCTTGCGCTCCCTCCTGCCTCACGGCCCACGCGCCCGCACAGCGCACCAGGAGCGGGGTGATCGCCAGATCGAAGTGGGTGAACGCGTGCTGGATTTCGCTCAGGGGTTGCGGCTCGATCGCCGCCGCGCGCAAGCAGGCGCGCACGAACGCGCCGGCCGCCGTGGCGGTCGCGAACTCCGGCAGGCACCACAGCCCCCCCCATACCCCGCTCTCGGGCCGCCGCTCCAGCAGCACGCTGCCGTCGTCCTGCAGCGCCACCACCATGAACGCGCGCCGCAGGCGCCGCGAGCGCCTCACCCGCGGCGCCGGCAGCTCGTGCTGCCGGCCGGTGCGCCGGGCGAGGCACTTCTGCGCCAGCGGGCAGTGAGTACACAGGGGTTTGCGCCGCACGCACACCGTGGCGCCGAGATCCATGATCGCCTGGGTGTACGCATCGACCTCGACTTGCGGCGTACAACGCTCCGACAGCTCCCACAGCCGCTGCGCCACGCTGCGCTCGGCGGAGGGTCCCGCCACGCCGAAGTAGCGCGCCAGCACGCGCCGCACGTTGCCATCGAGAATCGGGAAACGCGCCCCGTATGCCAGCGCCAGAATCGCGCCCGCGGTCGAGCGCCCGATACCGGGAAGGGCGGCGAGCTGCGCGAACTCGCGGGGTAACTCCCCGCCGCAGTCATCGCGGATGCGCACCGCCGCGCGGTGCAGGTTGCGCGCGCGCGCGTAATAGCCCAGCCCCGACCACAGGTGCAGCACCTCATCGACCGGAGCCGCGGCGAGCGAGCATACGTCGGGGAAGCGCCCCATGAAGCGCTCGTAGTAGGCAACCACCGTCATGACCTGCGTCTGCTGCAGCATGATCTCGGACACCCACACGCGATACGGCGTGCGGTCCTGCTGCCAGGGCAGGTGGTGGCGCCCATCGCGGGCGTGCCACTCGAGGAGCGCAGGGGCTACGGCTTCGGCGGCGAGGGACACCCGTCCATTCTAGCGAGATTGCGGCGCGCCCACCGCGCGCCCCGGCAGGGCGGCAGTCATTTGCGGTCGCACAGCTGCACGTCGCCGCTCATGGTTTTCAGGCGCAGGTGCCCGGCGCCATCCCCGCGCGTGCCCTGCAGCGTGTGACCCGGCAGGTGGCCGTGCTCGCTCGGCGTCGCGTTGAAGCAGTTGGAAATGTCGCCGCTGAAGGTCGAGACCTCGTAGGCGTAGCCCGCGTCCGCGCTGGCGCGCACGTTGAGATCGCCGCTCACCGAGGTGGCGTCGAAGTCCGCGCCCCGCGCGAGCTTCCCCTCGAAGTGCACATCGCCCGAGGTGCTGCGCGCGCGCACCGAGCGCGCGCTGTCGAGCGACACCACCAGCGTCCCGCTCACCGTTCCGGCCTCCAGCTCCCCGGCCCCGTGCTCCAGGTGCACATCCCCGCTCACCGTGCTCACGTGCAGCCGCGCCGGCTGGCCATGGCCCTTGAGCTTGACGTTGCCGCTCACGCTCTTGAGCTCCAGGTCCGAGCCGCCGAGCTCTGCCGTGATGTCACCGCTCACCGTGTTCAGGCGCTGCACGCCCGTCACGCCGGCCGTAGCCACATCCGCGCTCACCGCCGAGACGGTGAGCTCGCTGTCCTTCGGGATCTGCACGTGCAGGTCGGCCTCGCCGCCGTGCCCCGAGTGCGGCTGCACGACCTTGACGGTGGTGCGGCCGTGATCGGTGCTCACGTCCACGCGCTCCACCCCCTCGCTCAGCTCGGCGCGCACGCTCACTTCCGGGCGGTCCCAGCCACTCACGACGACCGTGCCGTTGACGTTGGAAATGTCCACCACGCCGTGCGCCTCCGCCGGCACCTGGCGCTCGAAGGTCTTGTCGCCCGAGGCGCAGGCGGCCGCGCTGGCAAACAGTACGGTCATCGCGGCCGCCAGCCTGGAGAAGCCCATGCTCAGATCCCCCTGCCAGCGTCGCTGGCTGCGTGGATGTCCGTGAGGACGCGCATCTCATCCTGGTAAGTGTTGACCAGCAGCTCCTGCAGCAGCGCATTGCCCGGGTCCTTGCCGAGCGCGCTCTGCAGATCCTGCTTGGCACGCTGAATGGCCGCCAGACTCGCCATGACCTTGGCGCGCGCCGCGGGCGGCAGCGCCGCGAGCCGCGTCTGCAGCGATTTCATGAGCGCCGCCCGATCACGCTGGTAGCGCGGGTCGGACACGTACGCTACATCGAGCGCCGTCGGCGCAGCGGCAAAGCTGGCGCGAGCGCTGCCCGGGGACTGAACGCCCGGACCGGGCGCCGGCAGCAGACTCCTGCCGATCCACACGCCCACCGCGACGCTCGCCATCACGGCCGCGGCCGCGAGCCAGCGCGGCGGCACGGCGCGCGCTCGCGCCGGGCGCGGCTGCGCCGCGGGCGCGCTGCGGCGCTCCGCGTTGATCCGCGCCTCGATCTGCGGCCACAGGTCGCGCGGCGGCTCGATCGCCGGTGACAGCTCGCGCAGCGAGCTCACCTTGCGTTCGTCAGCACTGCCGGTGCCGCTCATGTCAGCCCACCTCCACATTCAGTCTCTCGCGCAAGAGTTTCCGCGCGCGGTGCAACTGGGCCTTGCACGTGCCCTCCGCTACACCCAGCATCTGGGCCGCCTCCCCGTGCGAGTAACCATACAACGCGTGCAGCACCAGCGCATCGCGCGCGCCCTCGGGCAAGGCGCCGATCGCGGCCTCGATCTCCTGCACCTCCACCGGCGTTTCGAGTGTCCACTCGCATGCGCCGCCCGTGCCCTGCTCGTCATCGAGGCTCGGCGCGACCGGGGATGCCTTGCGGCGCTTCGCGAGGCTCACGTTGACCGCGATGCGGTGCAGCCAGGTCGACAGCGAGCTGCGCGTCTCGAATCCCGCCAGCGCCCGCCACGCGTTGATGAAAGTCTCCTGCGTACAGTCCTCCGCCAGGTGCGCATCGCGCGTCATCCGCAGGCACAGGCCGTAGACCCGGCCAGCGTGCTCGCGGTACAGCCGCTCGAAGGCGCGCGTGTCCCCGGTGCAAGCGCGCTGAACGAGCGCCGCCTCCCAGTCGACCCGCGTGTCCTCGGCCTGCGCCTGTGTCATCTGTTTCTTAGAGAGGCAGCCCGCCCCGCCCGTTTAAATTGCAGAAGTCGCTGATCGGCAACACTTTTTCGCGGAACTCGGGCGTCACTGGAACACTCTCTTCAGTAGACGCAACGGAAGCAAGGAGGGAACGGTGGGAAGTCGCAAGCGCTTGCGGCGCCTTTGGCAGCCCTCGGGTGAGACGCTCGAGGCGATCGCGGCAATCCTCGGCGAGCACTGGCGCAGCGCCACGGCCCACCCGGAAGCTCTGCTCTGGGCGAGCTCGGTGAGCTGGCTGAGCTCGCCCGGCCTGCGGCCCCGTGCCCAGCGCGCGCCGGATCACCATCTCACGAGCGGCGGCAAGCTCATCAGGTAGGCGTCCGGGTCCGCGTCGGTGCTGAAGCCGAACTTGGTGCCGCGGTCGTACACCAGGTTGAACTCGACGTAGCGCCCGCGCTTCAGGAGCAGCCGCTCGCGCGCCGCCTCATCGAAGGGGGTGTCCTTGCGGCGTGCGACGATGAGCGGATAGACCTCACGCAGCGCCTCCCCCACCGAGCGCACGAACGCAAAATCCGCCTGCGGGTCCTGACTTGCGAGATCGTCGAAGAAGATCCCGCCCACGCCGCGGGGCTCCTGGCGGTGCGGCAGATAGAAGTACCGGTCGCACCATGCCTTGAACTCAGTGTACGCGTCCGGCCGATAGCGGTCGCAGGCGCGGCGCAGCGCGCCGTGAAACGCCTCGGTGTCCTCGCTGAACGCAAAGGTCGGCGTGAGATCCGAGCCGCCGCCGAACCAGGCGCGGCTGGTGGACAGGTAACGCAGGTTCAGGTGCACGGCGGGCACGTAGGGGTTGACCATGTGCGCCACGAGTGAGATGCCGCAGGCAACGAACCGGCCCTCGGACTCCTGCGCCCCCGCCACCTGGGCGTGCGCCTCGGGCGCGAGCACCCCCCAGACGTGGCTGACGTTGACGCCCACCTTCTCGAAAACCTCGCCGCGCATCAGGCGCGACTCCCCGCCGCCGTGCAGCCGGTGACCCTCGGGCTTGGTCCAGCTGCGCTGCTCGAAGCGGCTCGCCGGCTCGAACGCCTCGAACGCGGCACACAGCCGCGCCTGCAGGTCGCGGAAGTACGCGGTGGCGGGGGCCGCCAGATCGCTAGCGCCGCTCATGCACGTAGTCCACCAGGCGCGCAACCGCGTCGGGGTCGGTGTCGGGCCAGATGCCGTGCCCGAGGTTGAAAATGTGCCCGGGCGCCTCGCCCGCTTCCTCCAGCACCGCATCCACGTGCCGGCGCAACTCGGCGGCCGGCGCAAACAGCGCCGCCGGATCGAGATTGCCCTGCACCGCCTTGCCGGGCCCGAGCACGCGGCGCGCTTCCGACAGGCCCGAGCGCCAGTCGACGCCGATGACGTCCACGTCGAGCTGCGCCACCGCCGGCATGAGGGTCGAGCCCTGGTTCACGTAGTAGATGAGGGGGACGCCCGTGCGGCGCAGCGCGGCGGCCGTGCGCCGCACGGCCGGCAGCGCAAACTGCTTGAACTCCTTCGGGGCGAGCAGCCCCGCCCAGGACTCGAACAGCATCAGCGCCTGGGCCCCCGCGCGCGCCTGCGCCGCGAGATATTCCGCCATCGCGTCCGCGAGCCGCTCGAGCAGGCGCTGCGCGGCGTGCGGCTGCGCGTACAGGAAGGTGCGCGCCGCCGCAAACTCCTTGGATGGCCGCCCGCACACGAGGTAGCACAGGAGCGTGAACGGCGCGCCGGCGAAGCCGATGAGGGGCGCGAGGCGCGGCATGTTTGCGCGCACCAGCCGGATCGTCTCCAGCACGAACGGCACGTCACGCTGCGGCACGAGCGCGGGCAGCGCATCGATCTGGGCAGCGGTGCGGATGGGCTCGCGCACCACCGGGCCAGGCTCGAAGGCGAGATCCACGCCCATGCCCTGGAGCGGCGTCATGATGTCGCTGAAGAGGATGGCGGCATCGAGCTCGAAGCGCCGCAGGGGCTGGAGGGTCACTTCCGCGGCGAGGTCCGGCGTGCGCGTGAGCGCCTCGAAGTTGACCTTGGCGCGCAGCGCGCGGTACTCGGGCAGATAGCGCCCGGCCTGACGCATGATCCAGATGGGCCGGTACGGCACCGGCTGGCGCCGGCAGGCGGCGAGAAACGCCGGTGTCTCGGCGCACGCCCCCGGTGTGCTCACGCGCGCAGCCACTGCACCACCTCGGGTGCGAAGTAGCTGATGATGAGATCCGCGCCCGCGCGGCGGATCCCGGTGAGCGTCTCGAGCACCGCGGCGCGCTCATCGATCCAGCCGCGCGCGGCGGCGGCCTTGATGAGACTGAACTCCCCGGACACCTGGTAGGCGACCACCGGCACGCGCACCGCGTCACGCACCCGGCGGATGACATCGAGATAGGGCCCTGCGGGCTTCACCATGACCAGATCCGCGCCTTCCTCCACATCCAGCAGCACCTCGCGCAGGGCCTCGCGCGCATTCGCCGGATCCATCTGGTAGGAACGGCGATCGCCGAATGCGGGCGCCGACTCCGCGGCTTCGCGGAACGGGCCGTAGAAGGAGGACGCGAACTTCGCCGCGTAGGCGACGATCGGTGTGGTGGCGCGGCCCGCCTCGTCCAGCCGCGCGCGGATCGCCGCGACGCGTCCGTCCATCATGTCGGAAGGCGCCACTGCATCGGCCCCGGCGCGGGCGTAGTTCAGCGCCACTTCGGCCAGCGTTTGAATGGAGGAATCGTTGTCGATGGCGCCGTTCGCCAGTACGTGGCCGCAGTGCCCGTGATCGGTGGCGCCGCACAGGCACACGTCCGCCCACACCAGCAGCTGCGGGCAGGCCTCCTTGATGGCACCGATCGCCTGCGCGGCGAGCCCCTTGGGATCGGTGGCGCTCGTGGCCCGGGCGTCCTTCAGCACCTCGTCCACCGACAGCTGAAAGATCCCGGGCATGCTCTCGACCGCGTGGCGCACGGCGCGCCCGGGCACGACGAACAGCGGGTAGATGAACGCATCGGGCGTCAGGTGAGTCTCGCGCACCATGCGCCGCCAGGCATCGGACTGGCGGGTGCGGCGCGGTCTTTGGTGAGGGAATCCCATGGACTTCAGGCTCTCGTTTGCAACAGGCGATGGGTAGTGCGCGCCAGTCCCTGCAGGGTCGCGGACTCCGCAACCACCGCGGTGTGGCCGCGCGCGGCCAGCTCGCGGGCGGTGGTGCGCCCGATGGCCACCGCCGCGGCGCCCGACAGCAGCCGCTGGAAGTCTTCCTCCCCGAGGGCGCGCGCGAGCTCGGTCACGGCGGAGGGACTGGCGAAGGTCACCGCGCCGACGCCGCCGCGCGCGATCCAGGCGCGACACTCCGCCACATCGAGCGCCGCCCCCTCGGTGCGGTAGGCCTCGACCTGCGTGACCTGCGCCCCGAGCTGCGTGAGCCCGGCGGCGAGTGTCGGCAGGGCGCGCGAGCTGGCCGGATACAGAATCTTCACGCCGGCATCGCGCGCCGACCAGCGCGCGGCGAAGGCCTCGATGAGCGCCGCCGCGCTCGCCTCCTCCGGCACCAGCTCCGGCGGCCAGCCGCGCTGGCGCAGCACCTGCGCGGTCGCCTGGCCCACGGCCGCGACGCGCACGCCCTCGGGCGCGGCGGGCAGCCGCTCGAGCACCGCGGCGACTGCATGACGGCTGGCAAACACGATCCAGCCGAAGGACCTGACCGCGGCGAGTGCGGCGGTGAGCGGCCCCAGGTCCGCGCTCGTGACGCTCACCGCCGGCCACAGCAGCGCACGTAACCCGAGGCTCCGCAGCTCGCGGCTCAGGGGGCCGTCGCTCGCTTCGGCGCGCGTGACCACGACCGGCTTGATGTCGGCTTCAGTGTTCACGGCTCATCCACGGCGCGCGCCGCACGCGCGCGCGCGACCAAATCGCCGGCACCGCGTGCCAGCAGGTCCCGCGCCACCCGCTCACCGAGTCCGATCGCCTCCTCCACCGTGAGCTTATGCCCCTCCCGCTCGTCGTGTCCGCCGAGGCTGGTGCCTCCGTTCATGCCTCCGGAGCCGTCCAGCGCGCAAATCCTGTAGCGCAGGCTCAGCTGTTCTTCGTGGATCGTGGCGAGCGCACCGAGCGGCACCTGGCAACCGCCTTCGAGCATGCGCAGCAGAGCGCGCTCGGCGCTCACCGCCAGGCGCGCCGCACGGTCATCGAGCGGGCTCAGCCAGCGCAGGGTGGCCTCGTCATCCGCCCGTGCGCAGATGCCGATCACTCCCTGCGCCACGGCCGGCGGCCAGGTGCCGACGCCCAGGTACTCGGTGATCTGCTCCGCCAGGCCGAGGCGCTTCAGCCCCGCGGCGGCGAGAATGATCGCCTCATAATCACCCTTCCTCAGGCGCTCGACGCGCGTCGGCACGTTGCCGCGCAGCTCGAGCAGCACCGCATCCGGACGGGCGCGTGCCAGGAACGCGCGGCGCCGCAGGCTGCTGGTGCCGACGCGCGCACCCTGCGGCAGCTCGCTGAGCGTCGCGCCGCTCGCGCTGATCAGCGCATCGCGCGGGTCTTCGCGCGGCAGCGTCGCGGCAAGCTGGAGACCGGGCTCGAGCCGGGTGGCGAGGTCCTTGAGACTGTGCACCGCGATATCCACCGTGCCGGCGAGCAGCGCGCGGTCGATCTCCTTGGTGAAGAACGCCTTGCCCGGCACCTGCCACAGCGGCACATCCCCCTGCACGTCGCCTTCGGTCCTGATGTGCACCAGCTCCACGGCCGGTGCGCCAGGCTGCGCGCGTACCAGGCTCTCGACGTGCCGCGCCTGCCACAGCGCGAGCGCCGAGGCGCGCGTGCCGATGCGCAGCGGCTTGAGCGCGCTCACGGCTCGCCCTCGCTGAGGAAGCGGTAACCGACGCCCCACACGGTGAGGAAGTGGCGCGGGCGGGCGGGGTCTTTCTCGAAGCGCTTGCGCAGCCGCAGGATGAAGTTGTCCACGGTGCGGGTCGAGGGGAACACGTCGTAGCCCCAGACGCGCTCGAGCAGATCCTCGCGCGAGACGATCTCGCCGGCGTGCTCGGCGAGCACCTTGAGGATCATCGCCTCCTTCTCGGTGAGCTCCTGCGCCTCGCCGTTCCAGGCGCGGGCGCGGAAGGCGCGGAAGTCGACTTCGTTGCCGCCGAAGCGCAGCACCGCGGTGGCCGCGGTGGCCGAGGCGCTGCGGTACCAGTCCCAGCGCCGCAGGATCGCGCGCACGCGCAGCAGGAACTCCTGCAGATGAAAGGGCTTGGCGAGATAGTCATCGCCGCCGGACTCCAGGCCCCGGACGCGATCCACCGGATCGCCGCGTGCGGTGAGAAACAGCACCGGCGTGTTGTTGCCCTGCTCGCGCAGCGTGCGGCACACGCCGAAGCCGTCGATCCCCGGCAACATCACATCGAGCACGATGAGCGCGCATCCCCTCTCGCGCAGCCATTCGAGCGCCTGCTCGCCATCGCCCGCGGTGCTCACCTCGTAGCCTTCGGCGCGCAGGTTCTCCATGACGCCGGCGGCGAGGTGCGGATCGTCCTCCACCACCAGCACGCGCGTGCCAGAGGGCGTGGCGCTCATGAGCGCTGCCCCTGCGCCGCCGGCCAGGTGAGCACGAAATGCGCGCCCTGGCCCACGCCCTCGCTGTGCGCGCGCACGCGCCCCTGCCCGAGGTGCATGAGGCGATGCACGATGAAGAGCCCGAGGCCGGTACCGTACTGGCCGCCCCCGCCACGCGGATGCAGGCGCGTGAATCTCTCGAACAGGCGCGCGCCGTCCGCGGGGCGAAAACCCACGCCGCTGTCGCGCACCGACAGCTCCACCTCGCCGTTGAGCGCGCGCGCGCTGAGCGCGATGCTGCCGCCGCCGAGCGGCGTCACCGCGGCGAGCGCGTTCTCCAGGATGTTGCGCACCACCACATCGAGCGCCAGCGGATCGCTCACCACGTACAGGCCCGGCTCGATGTCGCAGGAGATACGGATGCGCTCCTGGCGTGCGCGCTCCTCCAGGTGCGCCACCACCCGCGCGACCGCCGCGCCCAGCTCCAGCGGCTCGGACTTGAACTCGACCCGGCCGCGCTCCAGGCGCGCGCTCTCGAGGATCTGCGTGACCATCGCCTCCATGCGGGCAAGATCCGCCAGCATGCGATCGGTGAGCGTGCGTGACTGCTCCGCCGACAGCGTGCGCAGCGCCATGGTCTCGACTGACAGCTGCAGACTCGCGAGCGGGGTCTTGAACTGGTGAGACACGAGCGCGAGGAAGTTCTCCTGCTCCTCCAGGACCCGCGCTTCGACGCGCAGCGCGCGCGCGATCACCGCGATGCAGGCCCCGAGGGCGAGCAGGAAGAACGCGCCTTCCCAGGCGTAGCGATTGTAGCGGTGGCGCTCCTCGGTGCGCAGCGCCTCCTCGACCTGCGGCGCGAGCGCCGCGTGCCCGCCGGCGATGACGATCTGCGGCAGGAGCGCCTGCACGCGCTCGGCGCTCACTCCCGCATCGAGCAGCGCCTGCGCGGCGGAGGTCTGCGCGGCGTAGGCGGTGCGGGCGGCACGCACCTTATCGATGGTGTAGGCGCGCTGGTCGAGGATCCAATAGCCCACCTGCACGGCGGACACCACCAGCAGCACGAGCACGGTCAGCTGGAAGACGCGCGTCGCCTTCATTCGATCCCCGCCAGCGCCTCGCGCAGCGCCTGCGCGAAGCGCGTGAGATCGGCACTGCTGTGCGCGAGCGACAGGAAGCAGGCCTCGTAGCCGGACGGTGGCAGGTAGATGCCGCGCTCGAGCATGGCATGAAACAGCGCGGCAAAGCGCGCGCGCTCGCGTTCCGACAGGGCGAGAGCCGTGCGCGGCGCGCCCGCCTCGTGCAACGACAGCCAGAAGAGCGAGCCGACGCGCACCAGGTGCACGGGGAAGCCTGCCTGCGCCAGCACCGGTCGCAACAGCCCCTCGAGCTCGGCGCCGCGCGCCTCCAGACGCTCCCATCCCGACTCGCGCTCGAGGAGCGCGAGCGTCGCCAGTCCCGCGGCCATCGCCACGGGGTTGCCCGAGAGGGTGCCGGCCTGGTAGGTGTCGCCATCCGGGGCGAGCCGCGCCATGATGCGGCGCGCGCCGCCGAACGCCCCGACCGGCATGCCGCCGCCGATCACCTTGCCGAAGGTCGCCAGATCCGGGGCGATGCCGAAGAGCTGCGCCGCGCCGCCGCGCGCCAGGCGGAACCCGGAGATCACTTCATCGAAAATGAGCAGCGCGCCGTGCTCGCTCGTGAGCTGGCGCAGGCGGGCGAGGAATTCGCGCCGCTGCGGCAGCAGGCCGTGATTGGCCGGCAGCGGCTCGATGATGAGGGCCGCGATGCGCGCGCCCTCGCGCTGAAACAACTCCTGCAGCGCCGCTTCGTCATCGAGCGGCAGC
>Ga0209474_10005689_pt1 | contig 10579 bp, 7 predicted proteins | sample GraSoiAngelo_145_FD_185902 | JGI IMG/M metagenome (GOLD analysis project Ga0209474, IMG submission 185902) | Grasslands soil microbial communities from the Angelo Coastal Reserve, California, USA - 14_1009_05_20cm (SPAdes) (version 2) | ecosystem: Environmental > Terrestrial > Soil > Grasslands ... | reverse complement strand
TAATTGGCGCGAACATTCATCTGTTCGAATGTTTCGTCGGACGCGGGTCCGTCACTCGAATTCACTCCGCCGGTTGCGCCGAGACCAATGACCAGCTTGGGACTGTAAACGTAATTTATGAAGAGATTGGCGCTGGCTTGGCGTGAGCTAATCAGAGTTTCATAATCGTACATAGCGTAGCTGATCTGGCCGCTCAGGAATAGCTTTCCCGTTAGATCATAAGTGCCGTTTAAGGTTGTGGTGTAGATATTTTCTCGCGAAGGAGCGCCGACATCGGTGTTTGCCTGCACGCCGGTGGTATTCGATAAGGAGCTGATGCTCGTACCGCCGAGAATTTGGACATCCTGGCTTAGTCCCAAAATAAGATGTCCAAAATCGTGTTGCGCTGCCAAATGTATGATGTGCTCGACGGTATTGCGTTGGGTTTGGTCGGCGAAGAAATAGGCACTGGCGATGTAATCAAAGGTCAGATAGTTGAACCCCCCAGCACTGTCGCCAAAGCCGAGATGGATCGCGGGCTCGATTACAGTGTAGGAATCTGAAATCCGCTGGAACGAGCTAATGTTAATGTTGTCGTCATAAACCTCCCGCACGGTAACGCCGAGGTTGTAGCGGAAGCGGCGGAAATTTTCATTTACCGGATTCGCATTGGTCTCAACTTGAACGTCACGCGATGGCCGACTGATGCTTCCCACCGGCAGCGGCGCCTCGGTTCCAGATGTTGCTGTCGTGTCGGTCTCAGTGGTCTGTCCCCGGGTGTTCAAAGGCAGAAAATTCAGGGTTCCCAGAAAAAGGGATGCTGCAAAGGCAAGGTTAGAGGCAACTCTCAAGATGCAGGGCAGAAAAATGGCGACTGTAGGATATTTGCGCCGCCCCGGCAAAACAAACCGTGCCTTAAATAAACGAGGCCGGAATACGGTCAGCATCACAGGAGAACGCAGGAGAAGTGCAGGGATAAAGGGCGACTGGCATTTAACCCTTTGAAAGCAGCGTTCTTGCCAGCGAAGGCCCTAAGTCGTGGAGTATTGGGGTATTGCGTCATGGGGTTCCGGGGAGCACAGGCAACTTGCGCGTGCTTTTCGGCAGCGTTGCCGAAAAGGGTGCGCCAGCAAGCTGCCGGCGCCAGCAGGCTAGCAGCCTGCGCTCCCCAGAGACAAAATAAGCATGAGCATGACTACGAGGCCTCAGCCGGAGACGAATGGTTTTAGCGCATTCCAAGCTTTACCCCATTCAGCTTTACGTTCCCAAAGTTCAGCTTCGAGGTTTCGGAGGTAATTGGGGTAGCCCTTCACCTCGTGCAGCGATTGTAATCGCGCCAAGGTTTGCTCGGCCTTGTCTTCTTTAGCCAGCGCGAGGCAAAGCGCCGCGGCGGTGTCGATGTCGGCAGGATGCAGCCGCGCCCGTAGTTCGAGGTCGGCCGTGGTAAGACCACCCGGAGGCTCGGGCACCGGGGGTATCGAAGCGAATTGGCGCGCGGTGGCGCAGGCATTCTGATAATCGCCGTAGTCGGCGTAGCCCAGGGCGAGCTGTTTCCAGCCGATCGCGCGCCAATCGGATTTCTCGCGCAGAGCCTCGATGAGCTCCAGCTTGTCGCCGGTGTGGTACCAGGCTTCGAATAACGTCTGCTTCTCGGCGGCTTCGAACGCTTTCAGTTCGGGATCGTCGGCAAGCAGGCGATCTAGTTCTACCCGAAATTCGACCGGCCCGGCATTCTGGAAAAAAACGAGAAGACACTTTTTGTTGTCGCGTCCGAGCAACCGCCAGCGATCGACTAACTCGGGTTCATCTTTGATTGACCCATAAATGTCTCCGTAGAGATTAGGCGCCTGCTGCGGAAAATGACGCAACATTCTGGCCCAGCTCGCGAATGCTTCATCTATCTCCCCGGCAAGCGCCCAGGTAGCTCCTTCCTTCCACCAAAGATCAGGCCATTGGGGAAGAAGATAACGGGCGATCGCGAAGTCGCGTTTCGCGGGCGTGCGCGAATGCAAGCCGACTTCAGCGACGGCTCGCTGGTAATAAAGGTTCCAATCCAGTGGCGCGATTCCCATGGCCTGAGATGTCATCTTGTTCGCGGTTTCGTAGTCATTCTCATCGAGGGCACGAAGGATCTGCTTTTGCCAATGGTCAACTGTCACGTCAGTTGGAAAATTTGGGGACCCGGCGATGGAGATAAAGGAGAAAACTGCGCCAGACAGCAGCACAATTCCCGTTAGCCGAAACAAGATTGAGATGACGCGCGAAAGCTTGAACGGCTGATTTGGATGCAGGGCCGTTCCGGCGAGTAACAAGGTCGGAAGGATTGCGCCGATGTGGTGGCCGGGAACGTCGAAGAAGGCGTGCAAGGCAAATCCGCAACCGCAAACCATCGCTGCAAATCGCAATAGCCGATACGTTCCGGGCCCGAAAGGGAAACACCGGCTGAGCCACCAGGCAAAAAGGGCTGCAATGAGCAAGGGCGCGAGCCACCCCAGTTCCACCGCGACCCAGAGCCAGTCACTTTCCGGATGCGCAGCCACATCCTCACCAATGGAGTGGGTTTGCGCAGTGCTGAAAACGTAACTGAAGTTAGGCAGACCGATGCCGGTGAATGGCGCCCGCATGGTGAGATCGAACGCGTCGCGATAAATGGCGAAGCGCATGTTGGTTGGAGATAGAGGATTAGATTCTTCATTGATGAATCGCACGGTGGTTTTGCCGCCGTTCCAAACAAAAAGGATGAGCAGCAAAAGGATGCCGGCGGAAGCAATTAACGGACGGCGTTTGTTACCCGAGGTGATTAACCAGAAAAGATGCCAGGCCACGATGCCGGCGACGAGGAGGATGATCCCAGCTCGCGAATAATCGAGGATCAAGGCCCAGCAAATCAGCGACAGGGCCGCGATCCAAATCCACCAATGGCGTTGCCGCCTGGCGAATCTATCAAGAGCAAGAGCGTAGACCAGGATTCCACCGATCCCCAACACGTTACTGGTGTGGTTTCGGTTAGGAAAAAATCCGAACTCGGGCGTGTGCGGCCAAAAGGGAATTCGTGCCTGTAAAAAATTGGCAACTGTGATAGCGGCGGCGAGACCAACGATCAATAAGGCGATGAACGTCCACGCTTTCTTGCGCGCGGCCAAACTCCAACCCGCTGCCAGCAGATAGTAGCCCCAGCTCAAGCCAAGAAGAAATTGAAGCGTTGATTGAAATGTGAGCCACGGTTGCGCGCTGACGGTGGCTGGCAATCGAGCTCCAAGTCTCTCCAACACATCGCGCCAATCGAAAAGCGGGAACCATCGCGAGGGAAGGAAGGCAACGAGCGCAAGCGCGATCAAAGCGGCGAAGGCGATGTTTGGCAGCCTCCCCAGCGATCGCTTGGGCGGTACAATCAGAAAAAGCAAGCCAATAGCGGCGGCCAGCGAAGCGGCCGCCCATAGTTTAGTGCAGCCTCCCAAAGTCGGAGCGAGAGCGGTTAACGCGAGAACAACGTAAAAAGCGGGTCTGGCCGTGCGATTGATATGAGATCGTGAGCGCGTTGTCGGATCGTGCTCGTCGAAAGGCGACATCTGGCCGATGACGTTATTACAAACGCCGCCGGCAGCGAATCGATTTTATGCGGCATTGCGGCTAAAGCGGGCGTCATCCCGAGCGCCGTGGAGGGATCCCGTCAAAGTTACCTTAAAGTTTCCGCGACGGGATCCCTCGACTTCGCTCGGGATGACGGGGCCTTTAAAGGCATAAAATTACTAAAAAAGTTCTCGGCTTTTGCCGGGCAACTCGTCAAAACTGATTTTAATTGTGAACTGCTTCGACCGCGGCGCGAATTCGCCAGGCGGTAGAGCGGCGAACTCAACCCCTGACATATCCTAATGAAGAAAGTGCGCCGTTCCCTGGCGAATTCGATACGAATCGTTCTCGCTCCGCTTTTGCTTTGTCTATTCGGTGCATTGCCCGTATCCGCCACCGATGGCATTTATTCCAAATTCGGTCTCGACCTCGGCTACGCGGGCCGGATTGGCTATTTGGGTGGAACAACGCCGGAGTGGGCAATTTATGTTTACGGCGCCGGCACCGCGAGTTCACGATTCAATGCTCTCGATATTTCGTCGCCGCCCGACGCCACCGGTCTGCAGGTAGATGGCAACATTGCCCTGGCCGGCGTTTACAGTACCCTGACCGTATCGGGGCGCACTTCGATTAATGGGGACCGTTACGATCAAACGACATCGACTGAGTCAATTAAAAGCACTGGCACCATTACCGGCTCACGCTTTTCCAGCGCAACGATTAATTCCCAACTGAGTAACGGCGTCACGTCGCTCAAGAATGTATCGATTGCCGCGGCAGGACTTACCGCAACCGCCGGCTCGCCTACTTCACTTAATATCGGCAAGAATCAGAGTAGGATTTTCGATAACACACCGTTCGGCGGCAAATATGTCATGAACTTGAGTAGTTTCGTCATGGGCGGTGGCAATAACAATGCAAATGGCGGAACAGTAACGCTGAATGGAGCGGCCGGTTCGGCCTTCGTTCTCAATATCTCGGGAGCTTTTAGCCTCGGCAGTAATGCCAAAATTCTTCTCACGGGCGGCCTCACTGTGTCCGACGTTCTCTTCAATATTACTGGCAGCAATTCGACCTTCTCCATTGGGGGCGACGCTCTTTTCAATGGAACGCTGCTGGCCTACAATTCCTCCGGTGCGCAGCGTACCTTGCAAATCACCGGCCATAACACTCAGATAAATGGCGAGCTGCTTGCCAACAAAATTAGCCTCCAAAGCGGCGCACACGTAAAGAAACCGAAGGAGAAGAGCAAGGAAAAGGACGATGACGGCGACGTCGTCGCCAGTAATTCACTGCTCCGCGCACGCACGAGCGCAAAATAGATCGACGTAGCGCAGGGGCGTAGGGGAGTCGAACCCAGTTTAGCAATTTCGCACCATTGCGCAATTCTGGCGTAATTGCGTCAGTAAAACTGCGGTAAACGGTTAATCGAAATTGTCCGAATTGCCTCGCGTCGCTCAGCGCGCATCCTTAGCTGGTAGCCTCGGACTGCTCGCTCGTTTTCGTCGCGGTCGCTGAGTCGTTTCCTCCTGTCGAACCTCAACTGCGCTCGTGAGCCGCTTCCGGCATTGGCGGATGTATCGTGGCGATAGCTGCACCTTAATTTTGCAGATTATCGGTTCGGCCTTTTGCTGCACGCGGTGCAGGCCATGTACTGGGCAGACGACTTCCCAAACGACAGCCCTGCTTCGCACAAATAATGGATTCGTATCTGAGGTTGATGCCGCGTGGCAGTAAAAGAACTATAGTCAATCGGCACCAACACCCCGAATTTTCGCCGCTCACGGGAGGGAAGCGCTGTCGTAAAGAAGGTCCCATTTTGCGATAAAATCCGCGCTGTAGCGTCAGCGTATCTTCACCGCGATTTACGTATGAAATTAGGCGCAGCGCGTACGGGAGTCGAACCCAGTTCAGGCATTTCGCATCTTTGCGCGATTTTGCCGTAATTGCGTGGTAAAACTGCGGTAAACTGCTTCGCATCGATCTTAGCCGTTTGCACGAATCGCGCAGATTAACGCAGTTTTCGTGTCCGAATTTGTCCGAAATTCCCTAGCGCGTGCGCGCGATAGTTGTGACGAATAACCCATCACGGGATGAATTTCCCACACCGCGTAACCTTTCGGAGTGCTTCTCCGGTTTGAATGATCGGCAGGCGCATGGCCAATATCATAAAACGCTTTGCCCGTCACCGTGATGACATGCGGCTCGCGAATTTTCAGCGCGTGCGCGGTCTTGACGCCAAATGGAAACTTCTGCGTTGTCCAACCGAATACTGTTTGCCGAATCTCGCACCACTTTGGGCCAACCGGAATCTCGGCGCTAACCGTGCCGATGTTGTTTCCGGTGGCATCTTCAAGCGCGAGGTGGATGTCGCCGTCTGCTTCCACTTTTGCGTCAACGACGCGGCCGGTGAGCGCATACCACTTTTCTTCTAACGGCATTCGCGCATCTACCATGCTCGCTAAATCTACATCCGGCGCGAGTCCCTCCCACAAGTAAATCTGCGACGGTGTCACCGATTGAATCGCAGACTCATCCAACGAGACGGGCGTAAGATCGGTCTTGGCTATCCATCGATGTTTGCCGTGGAATCCCTCACACTCGCACGGCGAGATAAAAATTACTTCCGGCGCCGGCGATTTGGCGAATGCCGACGCAACGATAAGTACCGATAACGCGAACGGTGCGCCGACGGCGCTTAACACGACCGCGACGCGCTCAATGCACAGTGACAGTGTAGCCGGGCGGCAGGGTTGGCCCGTAAAGGCCTTTAGTAACCATCTCGCCGTTCAAAAGCCAGAAAGCCGTCTGAAGAGTAGTGTGATTGAATAGGGCCAAGTCCGATGTCCCGTCCCCGTCCAAATCAGGCAAGCCGTTTAAACTCCATCCAGCGGGGAGGGTTGGTCCCCAGGCCCCATTCGTAAACGTGACACCGTTCAAATACCAAAAAACGGTCTGGCGGGTGCTTGCGTTGTAGAGCAGCAAGTCCGCTTTGTGATCCGCATTGCGCTCGCGGACGCCAACAAGAGACCAGCCGGCTGGAAGCCTCGGGCCATAGGCCCCTCCGGCAAAAATGTTATCCACAAGGAACCACACGGCGGTCTGCCCTGTCGTGCGGTTCAGCAGCACGTAGTCAGGGTGACCGTCCGCGTTGAGATCAGCCGCGCTCACAACCTCCCATCCAGCCGGCAGCGTTGGTCCGTACACCCCGCCTAGGAAGGTATTGCCCGACATATACCACACTGCTGTTTGCCCAGTGGCGCTATTGAACAGAACATAATCAGATCCGCTATCGCGATGAAACTTTGCGGTGGCGACTATTCTCCACGGCGCTCGTACACCCGGATTGAACTTGCCGTTGAGCCCACCGCTCTCGTTCACATACCAAACCCTCGTCTGATCGGTACCCGGGTTGTACAAGACGTACTTCACGTCGCGGGTATAACTTGGGCTCGAAGAAGAAGTCGGACTCGGCGAGGGCGTTGGCGTTGGAGAGACGGTCGGGCTCGGAGAGACGGTTGGGCTCAGAGATGCAGTTGCGCTGGGAGATGCCGTTGGACTAGGAGATGCGATGGGAGTCGCAGAAGGTGTGGCGGTAGGAGACGGCGTCGGAGTAGACGGTGGCGTAGTAAAGCTCACCTCGTCCGAGGCGCCACTCTCCTGAGCAGTGTCGTAGGCAGTGACAACAAAGTAATATGCGGTATTGGGGCTTAGCGGCGAAATTGTAGCCGTCGTGGTGTCACCCACATCACTGCTCTGGGTGTAAGTGCCGCTCGTTGAGCCGTACCAGACGTGGTATCCCACGACGTTCTCGCTGGAGCTGGCGTTCCATCGCAGCGTGACACTCAAGGTTCCCAAAGAAGCATCTGGGGTCGCGGCCCCTGCGTCCGCCAGAATAATTGCGAAGCCCACGATGCAGAGCATCCGGATTCCGCCAGTCCAGTAATTATGGAGAGTCTTACTAATCTAACCAAAGTGAGCACGGTTTGTGCCGAGGCTAAATCGCGGCAATCATCATAAGTTGCTACCTCTATGTATCTTGCCTCGACCCTTGGAACTACGCGAACGTTGCGCAAAACCAGTTTCTGGATGTCGCCGCAGACTTGCACAAAGCGATGAGTCGCAGTCCGTAGCTAGAGTGCGATGCATTCGAGCGATTCCGACCCGTTTCGGGAAGAAGTCAGCGAGATTCCACGCGCAGACCAGAGTGACGTCGGGTCACCCAAACCCTCCCGCGCGTACGTGCACGCCCGCCTGGTATGCCCTGGCTGCCACTGTACAAAAAGTGAGCGAGCAAATTGCCCTCAGCAAACCTGCACCACAGTTAGTCGCTACTCCTTAGGGTGCCAGGTTGCCACCGCTTACACGCCGATTGCTGGAATCTGCAGATCAACCAAAAGAACGAGTAGCATCACACACGCCGAAAGGTAAACAAGATCGGTGCGTTCGCCATCAGTTTCCCGGCGCCACTCCCTTGCGATCCAGGCGCGAGAACGCTCCAGAGGAAAAATAACAATCCTTTGTCTCCGCGGGACAAGTCGGGGGACTAAGGGCATGCCCCCCGTTTTCGGCCCGGCAGGCACTCCCGCCGAGGTATGCAAGAGCGCGGAGAACGTCATCGTGAGCGCGTGGCGGGTATCAGCGAAAAGGTTATCGGTCATGTTGAGTCAATGGAAGCGGACGAAATTCTGTTGCGAAGCGCACAAGTAGAAAAGATCGACACCGTCGCGCGTCGTACTTTTGGATTGGACAATCCTGTATCAGGCAGCGGCGCGCTTAACCTAAACGTGCTCTGCGGTGGCCGTGCGATTGTGCAGCTCAACCATAAGAGCCAGTAGCGAGAACGCTCCAGAGGAAAAATAACAATCCTTTGTCTCCGCGCGACAAGTCGGGGGACTAAGGGCATGCCCCCCGTTTTCGGACCGCCAGGCACTCCCGCCGAGCAGGCGCTGGTTTGTGACACACAGGTTCCTAAACGCATTGGACTAAAGTCCTATATACGGCGGTCGGGAGTGCGGGTAAAACTGCTTTCGATTACGTCACCCGGACGTTTCAACGCATCTTCGGCACGGCTGAATAAGCCCTAAGGGCTGCACCTTCGCTGAGACACCGCGTGACGCGATTTCCAGATCAACTGGAGCCCAGAGTCAGCCAAGTCAGGCCATGTTTAGAGCGCCTTTTGAGATTGGTTCCGGGTTCTCAGCGCAGAACTGGATAGCAGTCAATGTAATTGCCAAATTCAACTAGATTAAAAAGAAATGAATTCCCGAAGAACAATAACTCTACAAACAAAAAATTCGATCCCTCGATTGCCTTGGTCGCATGCTATCCTTTTTGTGCCGCTTACGCTAGCCTGTTTCGCGCTTTCGCCGGCCGCTCGAGCTGTTACTCCAGCACCGGACGGATTCTATCTCAATCAAAACACAGCTGAGGGCGAGGATGCGCTTTTCAGCCTCACAACTGGCTCTGGTAACACGGCAGTGGGGTTTCAAACGCTTTATAGCACCACAGCCGGCGGGGGCAATATGGGCATTGGTGCTCATGCACTCTATACCAACACACAGGGCCAATTTAACACGGCCAGCGGGAGTTTTGCCCTTTTTAACAACACAGTCGGCGGCTACAACGCAGCCAACGGTTATGCCACACTCTATGGCAATACAACCGGTAAAAACAATACCGCTAACGGGTATGCCGCGCTCGTTGGCAACACGATTGGGGCGAGCAATACTGCCAGTGGTTTCAATGCGCTCTTCCACAACACATCCGGCAACAGCAACATTGGCTTGGGAGATCAGGCTGGCATTAATCTCACCACTGGCAGCAACAATATCGATATCGGCGCCGCCGGAGCGGCGGGCGAGTCGGGCAGAATCCGCATTGGCACTCAAGGCAAGCAGACTGATACTTTCATTGCTGGCATCTACGGTGCGACCGTGACGACCGGAATACCCGTGCTTGTCGGGCCTAAAGGCAAGCTCGGCACGATGCAGTCTTCCGTTCGTTTCAAAGAAGCGATCAAGCCGATGGACAAGGCGAGCGAAGCGCTGCTCGCCCTAAAGCCGGTCACCTTCCGCTACAAGCAGGAGCTTGATCCCGATGGTGTTCCGCAGTTTGGGCTAGTGGCTGAGGAAGTAGAGAAGGTGAATCCCGACCTAGTAGTTCGCGGCGAGGACGGAAAAGTCATGACAGTCCGCTATGAAGCAGTGAACGCGATGTTGCTCAATGAGTTCCTGAAAGAGCACCGACAAGTGGAGGAACAAGCCGTGACAATCGCGGGACTTAAGGCGGCCATCGCCCAGCAGCAAGCGAGCAACGCGAATCAGCAAAAGCAAATCGAAGCTCTGACTGCTGGATTGCAAAAGGTCACTGCTCAAGTTGAATCAGGCAAATCTTCAGTCAAAGTCGCCGTTAGCGACGATTAAGCTCGTTACTTTTGTGTTCTCCTTGCGCCGGGGAATAGACGAAAAATGTTCGCCGTTATATTACGAATGTTCGCCTAATCATAGTTAGGCGACTACATCATCATGTTATGAACGACAACAGTATTATTGTTAGACGCTTCGTGGATTTGGTCCTCAATAAGGATCAGATTGATTCTGCTGGTCAGTTCTTTTGGGAAGATATGGTGGAGCAAGTTCCACTTCCTGGCCAAGGACCGGGCCTGGGCGGTTTGAAGGATGTCCTGCATGGCATGCGAGCCGCGTTTCCAGACATGCACTGGACGGTCGAGGAGCAGATTGCCGAGGGTGACAAGGTGGCGACACGCTTCGAGTGGACGGGCACGCATCGGGGTGAGTTTCTCGGCGTGCCTGCCACAGGACGCGCCGTGAGGGTTTGGGGCGTGGTCATTGACCGGCTGGAAGGCGGAAAGATCAAGGACACGCGTATTATCATGGATAGCTTAGGATTGATGTTGCAGCTCGGCGTCTTCCCGCCTCCGAAGGTATGAGACCCGCGCCGCCTAACCAGTCGCGCTCTCGCTAGGCGCGGCAGTGTCGTGTTCAGAAGACCAATTCTGAAATTCTTG
>Ga0209474_10005685_pt1 | contig 10582 bp, 10 predicted proteins | sample GraSoiAngelo_145_FD_185902 | JGI IMG/M metagenome (GOLD analysis project Ga0209474, IMG submission 185902) | Grasslands soil microbial communities from the Angelo Coastal Reserve, California, USA - 14_1009_05_20cm (SPAdes) (version 2) | ecosystem: Environmental > Terrestrial > Soil > Grasslands... | reverse complement strand
GCCCGTGGCGCTTGAAGATCGGCGTAGCGCCCGCCGTCAGGCCGAACAAATACACCAGCCCGTGCCCCGGTGGGACGTAAAGAGGCAGGTTGTGCCAGCGGTAGCGGTAAACGCCCCACACCAGCGAGCCCAACACCTCGAAGCCGGTGGCAAACAGCACACAGAGCCAGACCTGGCGACGGGCCGCCGGAGCGATCCGGCGCGTGCAGAGGAAGAGCAGTAGGAGGGTGAGCAGCCCGAGCCCGGCCTGCTGCCAGCCGGCCGCAACCCGGGAGTCGGCGAAAAGCACCAGGGGCGTGTAGAGCAGCAGGTACAGGTGCAGCCAATAAGGCCGGAGGTGGGCGACCAAACCGCCCGCTACGTTAGCGAGGGAGCCCGACGAAGCGGGCTCCCTCGCGGTTAAGAAGCTATCTAGGACGAGCGACCGCTGATGATCGCCCCGAACGGCTCCCAGTGGTCCTTGTTCCACTTCTCCAGCTGCCCCTGGGCGATCGGGAAGTGGTCGGTGGGCGTGGTCTGAATGACGATGCCGGGCAGGGTCAAGGGATTATCGGTTTCCTTGAGGCCCTTGGCGGCGATGTCCATCACGTTCTTGCGGGTCAGGTTGTTGCCCGCCTTCTTGAGCACGTCGACCATGGTGTAGGCGACGGCCATGCCGAACACGCAGAAGCCGTCGGCGCCGGTGGCGTCGCAGGCCGGCGAGGCCAGGTCGCCACCGTACTTGGTCATGATGTCCTTGAAGAGCTTGACGCCGGCGTCGCTGCCCCACTTGGCGCTGTCCAGCGGGTCCTTCAGGTAGACGGCTGAGATCATGCCGTCGAAGGCGCTGGCGCTGGCGCCGAGCTGGCTGGCGACCTGCTTCCAAACCGAGGTCGGGTTGGCCACCGCGTTCATGTAGAGCTTCGGCTTCCAGCCTGAAGTGATGGCATTGACAACCGCGCTGGCCGCGTACGCCGGGGTGGTCACTACGTAGAAGGTGTCGGCGCCGGTGGCCTTGAGCTTGGCCACCTGCGAGCTCATGTTGGTCGGGTCACCGGCGTTGTAGGTGGCGGTGCCCACGATCATGCTGTCGGCCTTGCCGCCGAGGCCGGCCTTCAGCCCGTTTACATAGTCGGTCCCGTAGTCGTCGTTCTGGTAGAGGATGGCGATCTTGTCATTGGGCTCGTTCTGCAGGATGTGCGCGGCGTACATCCGGGCCTCCGAGCCGTAGTTCAGCTGCCAGCCCAACGTCCAGGGGAACTGCCCGAAGTCCTTGCCCCAGTGGTCGGAGCCGGTGGACACGAAGAGCTGCGGGATCGACTGGCTGTTCCAGTAGTCGCGAACCGCCAGGTTGGTCGGCGTCCCCAGCTGTCCGAAGTCGAGGAAGACTTTGTCCTCCTCCGCCAGCTGACGGGCCTTGGCCGGAGTGTTGGCCGGGCTGTACGCGTCATCGAGAACGTCGAACTTGATCTGCCTGCCGTTGACCCCACCCTTTTCCTTGTTGACGTAGTCGAAGTAGGCCGTCATGGCTTTCGGAATGGAGTAGTAGGCCGACGCTGTCCCGGAGGCCGGGAAGATGCCTCCGAGCAGGATCTGGTTGCTCGTTATCCCAGGGTCCGTCTTGTTGGGGCTGTTGTTCGCCTGCTGCGAGCCGCAGGCGAGCAATGCCATCGACCCCGCGGCGAGCAGCGCCGCGACGCGCCGAGTTCCAATCATTACTCTCCTCCGTCTGAACTGTGATCCCCGCTCGATTGAGCGTGGAGGACAAGGATTTAACAATCGCCGGGGCCGGTCAAGTAGCGATCTGATCAGCTTCGGCAGGTGTGGCCTCCAGAGCGCCCGTGATCTGCCCGGCTTCGCGGCGGCGTCCGCGCAGCACCAGCAGCCCCCGACGCAGCAGTCCGGCGATGCCGTTGGGCGCCAGGAACACGACCACGATCAGCAAAGCGCCGAACGCCAGGTCGGGCTTGGAGTTGACCGCCTTCTCGGCCATGTAGGGCAGCCAGACCACGAGCAGGGCGCCGAAGAGCGGGCCCCAGATGTTGGCCAGCCCGCCGATCACCATCGCCACCAACAGCTGCAGGGAGAGGTTGAGGCTGTAGCTGTCCGGGTTCACGTAGGCGAAGTCGATCACCAGAAGTGACCCCGCAACCCCGGCGTAGAAGGCGCTGATGCCGAAGGCCAGGGTCTTGTAGTAGGCCAGGCCCACGCCATTGGCGGCGGCTGCCGTCTCGCTGTCGCGGATCGCCATCCAGGCGCGTCCGGTACGGCCTCGCAGAAGCAGCCAGGCGGGCACGAAGACCAGAAAAAAGATGATCCAGCCCAGGAAATACAGCCATTGCTCGTTGCTGAGGGGGATGTCGAACGGCGGGGTCACGGCCTTGAAGCCCACGCCCAGGTGGCCGCCCGTGAGCTTGTCGTAGTTGTTCAGCACCGGGGTCACCGACAGCGCGAGCGCGAATGTGGCCAGGGCCAGGTAGATGCCGCGCAGGCGCAGCGCCGGGATGCCCACCAGCAGCCCGACCAGGCCGGCAAGCAGGCCGCCGACCGGGATCGTTACCAGATAAGGCCAGCCGGCGCGCGCGGTGAGCAGTGCGGTGGTGTAGCTGCCGATGGCCATGAAAGCGCCGTTGCCCAGTGAGATCTGGCCGCTGTACCCGGTGAGGATGTTGAGGCCGACCACGGCCACGGCGTAGGCCGCGACCTGCGCGAACATGAAGGTCTGGAACTGGTCGGTGACGTTGGGGATCACCAGCAGGAGCGCCAGCCCCACGGCGCCGATCGCCCAGTTCAGGTAGTCGCGTCTCATACGCGTCGTGTCTCAGGCCGGCCGAGCAGGCCCGCCGGGCGCAGCAGCAGCACCACCACGATGATCAGCAGCGCGAACGGCGTGCGCAGGTTCTCGCCGCCGGGTATGTAGGTGCCGACCAGCGCCAGCAGGATGCCGATCAGGAGCGCCCCCACCACGGCGCCGACCGGGCTCTCGATCCCCCCCAGCACGGCGGCCGCGAAGGCGAAGAGCAGGACCGACTGCATCATGTTGGGGTCCAGGAAGACGACCGGCGCGACCAGGATGCCGGACACCGCGCCTACCGCCGCCGAGAGGCCCCAGCCCAGCGCCAGCATCCAGCTCGTGCGCACGCCGACCAGGCGGCTCGACTCCGGATAAAGCGAGGCCGCGCGCATGGCCAGCCCCAGCTTGGTATACCGGAAGAAGACGGCCATCGCGACCAGGATCACCACAGTCACAGCGATGATCCCGAGATCTGTGTAGTTGAAGGAAACCCCGCCCGCGTTCACGGCGCTCTGCGGGAAGGGGCAGCAGAACGTCTTGAAGACGTAACCCCAGTTGAAGCCGGCCAGCCCGTTGACGATCGAGAAGAGCCCCAGGGTCACGATCACCAGCGTCAACAGGGGCGCGCCTTCGAAAGGCCGGATGAGCACGCGCTCGATCAGGATGCCGAGCCCGAAGGAGGCCACGACCGCGATCGCAAAGGCGATCCAGAAGGCCTGGGGCAGGCCCAGGTGGAGGCCGTTGAAGCCGAGCTTGGTGCCCAGCAGCCCGAAGTCGCCGCCGACCAACGCGTAGGCGATGTAGGTCGAGAACATCGCCATCTCGCCCTGGGCGAAGTTGGCCACGTCCATGGCCCGGTAGATGAGCACCAGCGCCAGGGCAAGCGTGGCGTAGACGGCGCCGGCGCCGGCCCCGGAGACGACCTGCTGGATGAGTCCCGTGAAGGTGAATCCGGCGGCCAGCAGCAGGTGCACGGTCAGATCCCCAGGTACGACTTGCGGACCGACTCATGGCGCGAGAGCTCGGAGGCAGATCCTTCGAGGACGATCCTTCCGACCTCCAGGACATAGGCGCGGGCGGCGATCTTGAGCGCCAGGTTGGCGTTCTGCTCGACCACCAGCGTCGACAACTGCTCCTCGCGGTTGATGGTCGCGATGATCTCGAAGATCTGGCGCACGATCAGCGGCGCCAGGCCCAGCGAAGGTTCGTCGAGCAGGAGCAGGCGCGGCCGCATCATCAGCGCGCGGCCGATGGCCAGCATCTGCTGCTCGCCCCCGGAGAGCGTCACCGCGACCTGGTGCCGGCGCTCGCGCATCCAGGGGAAGTAGCCGGTCACACGGTCGAAGTCCCTACGGATGGCGCCCCGGTCGCGGCGCACGTAAGCGCCCATCTGCAGGTTTTCCCAGACGGTCAGCTGCGTCATGGTGCCGCGGCCTGAGGGCACGTGCGCGATGCCCAGGCGCGCCACGTCCTCGGGACGGCCGTTGGTGATCTCGTGGCCCTCGAACTGCACGCTGCCCTGGGTCTTGACCATCCCGGATACCGCCCGCAGTGTGGTGGTCTTGCCGGCGCCGTTGGCTCCGAGAAGCGCCACCACAGAGCCGGCCGGCACCGCCAGCGAGATGCCGTGCAGCGCCCGGATGGGGCCGTAGCTGGCATGCACGTCGCGCAGTTCCAGGAGGGCGTGCCCGTTCCGGCTCGCGCTGTCAGGCGGCGCCATTCTCTTCCTGTCCCAGGTAGGCCTCGATCACCGCGGGATTGCTGCGCACCTCCTGCGGTGTGCCGTCGGCGATCTTGCGCCCGAAGTCAAGGCAGACCACCTGGTCGCACACCCGCATGACCAGGCTCATGTGGTGCTCGACCACCAGCACGGTCATTTCCAGCTCGGTATGGATCTTGCGGATCAAGTCGGCCAGCAACAGAACCTCGTCGTGGTTGAGCCCTCCGGCCGGCTCGTCCAGGAGCAGGAGGCGGGGCCGGGAGACGATCGCACGCGCCAGCTCCACCGCTTTCAGGGTGCCGAAGGGGAGGCCCGCCACCGGCTTGTCGGCGACGTCGGCCACGCCCGCGAACTCCAGCGCCTCGCGCGCGCGTCGTTCTGCCTCGCGCTCGGCCCGGAAGGTGAAGGGCATGCCGATCGCCGCGAAGAGGGCGTACCAGCGGCCCACGCCGCCGATATTGATGTGGTCGCCGACGAGCACGTTCTGGAGCGCGGTCATGCGCGGGAACAGCTCAACGTTCTGGAAGGTGCGCGCGATGCCCTTGCGGATGACCACGTGGGGCGGATCGCCGAGCACGCTCTTGCCTTCGACCAAGATGTCGCCGCCGTTGGGCTGATAGACGCGCGTGACGCAGTTGAAGAGTGTCGTCTTGCCAGCCCCGTTGGGACCGATCAGCCCGACGATGCTCTCCGGCCGCACCTCGAAGGAGACATCGTCCAGGGCGACGATGCCGCCGAATCGGATGCTGACATTCCGGACCGAGAGCAACGCTTCGGCGGGAGCGGTGGCCACGGACCCGCTAAATATGGGTGAGCGGCGCTACCTCGTCAATCGCCGGGCTCGGGGAGGTCGAGCGGATCGTCACCGGCCAGAGGCCGCAGCGGCTCCGGCGCAGGCTCCTCCCCGCGTGGCGGGGGGGCCCCGGCCGCAGGCCGGGGGAGGGGGTCGGCTTGGAGGTTGCTGCCGGGCGGATGCAGACTCCGATGCACCACACGGGCCGCCGGCACGGGCGCCGGCCGGGCCACGCGTGTCCCGCTCCAGATCCAGAATCCGGCGCCGCCCAAGGCCGCGAGCACGAGCAGCAGCGGGAAGAAAACGAAAGGCGGTTCCAGGAGAACCGACACCGCGCTCACCGGCCGCGACTCGGGCGCCGGGGCGGCCGTAGGGGCGGCGCTTGCTCCGCCCGCCGCGGTCGGCTGGCTCGTGGGCAGCGGCGTTGGCGGGACCGTGGGCGTCGGGGTGGCTGCCGCGGTGAGCACGAAGTTGGCGCAGCGCGGGCCGGGATTCTTCTCGTCGGCGCAGACCAGGTGGCTGGTTCCCGGGTCGCCGCCCTGGGCACCGACGTCGACCTTGAAGTTGCCCTGGCCGTCAGCCGTGGCGGACCCCAGGCCCTTGTCTGCCGAGTCCCAGAACAGGTTCACCTGCTCGCCCGGCCGGAAGGAGCTGCCCGAGACCGTGATCTTGCCGCCCGGCGGGCCGAGGGTGGGATCCAGCGAGACCTGTCCCACGCTGGGCGTCGGCGTGGGCGCGGGAGTCGCGGTAGGCGTGGCCCTGGGGCTAGGCGGCGCGTTGGTCGGGCTGGGGGAGGACGATGTGGCTGCCACAGTCAGCAGCCACGCGGCGGGCAGGAGGAAGAGAAGCCGGGGATTCAAAGTCGCGGGCATCCTACCTACGTAGTAACTGCGATTCGACTACAAGGGCTACACGGGCGGCCAGGGCACCGACCACGCCGAGCCGGGCTCCGGATAGCGCCAGCCCGGCTGGGCGGCGGCCTCCAGGCGCCGGCGCAGGGCGCGCACCTCGCGCGCCGCCAGCAGCTCGCGCAGCGCGTCCCCCAGCGGGCAGCCGGGGTCCAGGGCCGCCAGCGTCCGCGCCACGTCCTGGCGCAGGCGCCGCGGCGCCGTCCGTCCGGCGAAGTCCCAGATCACCGTCCTCAGCTTGTCCTCGACATGAAAGGTGAGGCCGTGGTCGATCACCCACACCCGGCCCTCGGCGTCGGCCAGGCAATGCCCGGCCTTGCGGTCGGCATTGTTGGCGAGCACGTCGAACAGAGCCACCTCTTGCCAGGTCGCCTCGGGCACGTCCGGCGAGTTCAGGTAGTGGCGGTCCACCTCCGTTTCTATGAAGAGCTGCAGCGCCCCCACGCCATGGGGCGCAGACTCGCGGATCACCGTCGGTGGGATGCGCGGCCAGCCCAGCTCCCGGGCCAGCAGATAGGAAGCCATTTCGCGGCGGTAGAGAGTACCCGTCGGGAAGTCCCATAGTGGGGATTCGCCGGCGGCTGGCTTATATACGGCCAGGAGCTCCGGCGTAGGCCCCAGGCGGGCCAGGAAGGTGTAGTTGCTGGAGCGGCGCAGCACCCCCAGCAGCTCGATCTCCGGCAGCTCGCGCAGCCGCGACTCGGCTTCAGAAAATCGGGCGGGATCCATTGGACGCCGGACAAGGATGCCCCGCCGGGTCGATGGGGAGGCCACAGTAGGTGCAGACCGGCCGCCCGGAGCTGAGCACCTGCTCCGCCTGCCGGGAAAAGGCGCGCACCCGGTCGGCCCCGGCCCAGAAGCGGGCGGTGGCGGCCTCCTCCGTCTCCTCGCCTTCGCCGAGCTGCTCGCGGGCCACGATCACGAAGAGCTTGCGGCTCTCGTGGTAGCCGAGGCCGAGCTCCCCGATGGTCCAGTCCTCGGCCTCGACCGCGGGCGTGTTGCGGGCCGGCGTGGGGTCGAAGGCGGCACCCAGGCCCTGCGTCTCCAGCAGCTGCTGGATGCGCGCGACCAGGCCCTGGATGTGGAACTTCTCGCAGGCCAGGGTGGCCCGTTCCCCGGCTCCGCCGGCGAGCAGGAAGAATCTGCGCTGGCCGGGGTCGCCGACCGCGGCGACGGCCAGCTCCTCGACCGGGTCGAGCTCGAAGTTGCGGCCCATTGCCCATGATTCTCCCGTTTCAGCCTTCCGGGCCGTGGGAATGGTCAACTGAGAAATCAACCGGGGCCCGAGGCCCCAGAACCGGAGGAACAGATGCCTAAGACAGTGGGAATCGACCTCGGGACCACCAACTCCGTGATCGCGGTCATGGAGGGTGGGGAACCCGTTGTGATTCCGAATGCGGAAGGATCGCGGACGACCCCGTCCGTCGTCGCCTTCACCAAGGGCGGCGAGCGGCTGGTGGGCAACCTGGCCCGCCGCCAGGCTGCCGTCAACCCCCAGAACACCGTTTATTCGATCAAACGCTTCATGGGCCGCAAGTTCGGCGAGGTGGAGTCGGAGCGCAAGATCGTGCCCTACAAGGTCAAGTCCGGGAAGGAAGACCGGGTGGTGGTCGAGGTGCCCAACGCGGGCAAGGAGTTCACGCCCGAAGAGATCTCGGCCATGATCCTGCAGAAGCTCAAGGGGGACGCAGAGGCGTACCTGGGCGAGAAGGTCACCGACGCCGTGATCACGGTGCCGGCCTACTTCAACGACTCGCAGCGCCAGGCCACCAAGAACGCCGGCCAGATCGCCGGGCTCAACGTGCTGCGGATCATCAACGAGCCGACCGCCGCCTCGCTGGCCTACGGGCTCGACAAGAAGGCCAACGAGACGATCCTGGTCTTCGACCTGGGCGGCGGCACCTACGACGTCTCCATCCTCGACGTCGGCGACGGCGTCTTCGAGGTCAAGGCCACCAACGGCGACACCCACCTGGGTGGCGACGACTACGACCGCAAGGTGGTGGACTGGCTGGCCGAGGAGTTCAAGAAGGAGAACGGGATCGACCTCAAGGCCGACCCGCAGGCCCTGCAGCGGCTCACCGAAGCAGCCGAGCGGGCCAAGATCGAGCTTTCGTCCCGGCTCGAGACCACCGTCAACCTGCCCTTCATCACGGCTGACCAGAACGGTCCCAAGCACCTGGAGGTGACGCTCACCCGCGCCAAGTTCGAGGCGCTGAGCGCCGACCTCACGGCGCGCCTCAAGCCTCCTTTCATGGCGGCGCTCAAGGACGCCAGCCTGACGCCGCAGCAGATCAACGAGGTGGTGCTGGTCGGCGGCTCGACCCGGATGCCGGTGGTGCAGCAGCTGGTCAAGGAGCTGCTGGGCGGCAAGGAGCCGCACAAGGGCGTCAACCCGGACGAGGTGGTGGCCGTGGGCGCCGCCATCCAGGCCGGCGTGCTCAAGGGCGAGGTCAAGGACGTCCTGCTGCTGGACGTCACGCCGCTTTCCCTGGGCATCGAGACGCTGGGCGGGGTCAACACAAAGCTGGTGGAGCGCAACACCACCATCCCGACCTCGCGCTCCCAGGTCTTCAGCACGGCCGCCGACAACCAGTCGTCGGTCGAGGTCCACGTGCTCCAGGGCGAGCGCGAGTTCGCCCGCGACAACCGCACGCTGGGCCGCTTCCACCTGGACGGCATCGCTCCCGCGCCGCGGGGCATGCCCCAGATCGAGGTCACATTCGACATCGACGCCAACGGCATCCTCAACGTCAAGGCGCAGGACAAGGGCACCGGCCGCGAGCAGTCGGTGACCATCACCGCCTCCTCGACGCTGTCCAAGGACGAGGTCGAGCGGCTGGTCAAGGAAGCCGAATCGCACTCGGCCGAGGACCGCGCCAAGCGTGACGAGGTCGAGCTCCGCAACCAGGCGGACCAGATGGGCTACCAGGCCGAGAAGGTCCTCAAGGAGAACGGCGACAAGATCCCGCCCGACGTCAAGTCGGAGGTCGAGAGCAAGCTCGCCGCCATGCGCGAGGCCGCCAAGGGCTCGGACGCGGGCGCCCTGCGGCGCTCGATGGACGAGTTCAACGACGCCCTCCAGAAGGTCGGCCAGCACATCTACCAGGGCGCCGGCACCAGCGCCGCCGGCGGCAACGGGACCGAGCCGGAGGCTGAGAAGAAGCCCGAGGACGAGGTCGTCGACGCCGACTACCGCGAAGTCAACTAACGCTTGTTGAAAAAAGGCGCCCCCGCCGGGGCGCCCTTTTCCTTTGGTATGAAGGTCGCGAGATGAGTGCCACCAAGGCGCGGGACCTGGCCGGCGAGGTGGTGTCGGCAATCAACGCGCGCGACCACAGCTATATCGACAAGCTCACCACCGACCAGGTGCAGCTGCGGCTGCCGCCGGACCAGGTCTTCTTCGGACGTGACGGCGTGCGCGACTTCGTGAACGTGCTCGAGGACCGCCTGCCCAAGGCCACCCTGATCGCGCGCAAGGTCCATGCCGGCGAGGACTTCGCGGTGGTGGAGTACGACATCAACTCCACGACCAAGGCCGGCCGCGAGGTCGAGGGCATGGGCGCGGTGGTGCTGGAGCTCGACGATGGGCGCATCGACCGGGTCCAGGTCTACCTGGACACCGCGCAGTGGGCCCAGATCTCCTCTGAGTCGTAGGGGCGAGGCTCGCCTCGCCTAACCGGCCGAGCGCCGGAACTGTTTGCCGATTGGAGCACCCTCGCGCGGGCGGATCTCGCGTCCAACCTGACTTGGGACGGACTCGCACCCAGGTGTTGTCGGAATCGCGCCGTGAAGTGACTGTGGCTGGAAAAGCCGAGGCTGAGGGCCAGATGCGTCAGGTCGTCGCAGCCGTCCGCTAAGCATCCGAGAGCGATCGCCAGGCGCAGCCGTGTCAGGTAAGCGTGCAGCGAGGATCCGGTGAGCCGGCGGAAGTTGCGAGCCAGCTGAAAGGGGGAGCACCCGCAGTCTTGTCCCAGCTCGCGAAGCGTCCAGCGATGCTGCGGAGCCCCGGCGATCGCCGCCTGGGCGCGGGCCACCTGGGCTTTGGCCAGGGGCGATGCCGGGCGCCATTCCGGCTCATCGAGCGATGCCAGCACACTGCCGGCGGCCGCCAGCGCCTCCTCTTCGACGGCGAGTTCATCGCCCCTGGCCGCCGCCAGCCTGCGCACGGCGAGCGCCGAATGCAAACCGACGGCGCAGGCGCGCGCACGCGCCCAGGTATGCACGCGCAGGCGCGCCTGCAGCCGGTCTGCGAGATCGTCGCCCAGCACCAGCACCAGGCACCAGTCGCCACCCTCGATCGGGTGCGCGACTGTGTACTCCTCGAGGGCGAGCGGAATGAGCGCCATGCCCGCGTGCGCGACCGCAGAGTGCTGCCGCTGCCGCCA
>Ga0209474_10005683_pt1 | contig 10584 bp, 7 predicted proteins | sample GraSoiAngelo_145_FD_185902 | JGI IMG/M metagenome (GOLD analysis project Ga0209474, IMG submission 185902) | Grasslands soil microbial communities from the Angelo Coastal Reserve, California, USA - 14_1009_05_20cm (SPAdes) (version 2) | ecosystem: Environmental > Terrestrial > Soil > Grasslands ... | reverse complement strand
CCAGGCGTGGTCGTCATCAACGAGGAGATGGCGCGCCGCTTCTGGCCGACGAGCGACCCGCTGAACGACCGGTTGCTCCTCGGCAGAGGCATGCGGCCGGAGTACGATCAGGAACCGATCAGGCAGATCGTTGGAATCGTCGGCAACGTTCGTGATGTCGGATTGACGCGCCCGCCGCGGCCGGAGATGTACGTCCCGATCGCGCAGGAACCGGACGGCGTCACCGCGCTGAACGTTCGTCTCCTTCCGCTGGTATGGATGGTGCGGACCTCCGCGAAGCCGTTGATCGCCGCGCCGACAATCGCGCGAACGCTCGAGCACGTCAGCGGATTGCCTGTCGCGCGCGTTCGCTCCATGAATCAGGTGGTCGCCGAATCGACGGCGCGATCGCGGTTCAATACCTGGCTCATGACCCTCTTCGGCTGCTGCGCCGTGCTTCTGGCCGCGATCGGTGTGTACGGATTGATGACCTATGTCGTTCAGCAACGAACCGGAGAGATCGGTATTCGAATGGCTCTGGGCGCCGACACACATCGCATACGGCTGATGATGTTGAAGCGCGGGACCGGCATCGCCCTCGCTGGTGCCGCGATCGGTCTCACTGTGTCGTGGTGGCTCGCACGTCTCATGGCCGGCTTGCTCTTCGACGTCTCGCCCCGCGATCCTGCGGTCTTTATCATCGCTCCGCTCATGCTCGTCGTGCTGACGCTCGTCGCCGCGTGGATTCCGGCGCGTCGCGCGAGTCGTGTCGATCCTTTGGTTGCGCTGCGAGCGGAGTAAGTGCGGATCGCGCGTCGCCTTCGTGCCGCGCCTTCGCACACTCACGCACGTCCACTTCAGTCTCTGAGATACGATAATCATTAAGACGATGGCCGTGATTGGGGCGCGCGCTCGTCTCTTGGTCGATATCTGGTCGATGAAGCTTTTTGTGTGGATGCTTGGCCGGAACGGCGAGCTCCTCGACTCACCTGCTCTTGGCCTTGCGCTTTGCCCGCGCCTTGACCCACGACGCATAGTCCTTTGGGACATCGAGCTTCTTGAGCTCGTTCCACGCGGCGATTATCCCGGCACGAGTCGCCTTCTTATCAGCTGCCAGAAAATCTGCGACGAAGTAGTTGTAGCAACGGATGGGGATCCTCTCGAATCGCTGCATCTTGTTCAGGACAATGTACTGCTTCACGAGATCGCCGTACGTGGGACGCGCGCCGCGCGTGATCCGTTCTTCTCGCCACCGGTTCAGGCGATACCAGACTCCGGACTTCATGCGAACATCGGGTGCCATCCGACGGCCCTGTTCGATGATGAAGTCCTTCGTTTCACGGTTGCTCGTGTAGTTCTCGATCCGGAGGTGCAGGTGGAGGCCGCGTTCAACGTCCTTGAGCCCCGTCCTGCTCAGTGAACGCTTCGTGGGCAGCGCAGCATTGCCCGTGCGCAGGAACACCACGATGGCCTTTTCGAGCTCGTCCTTTCGCAGCTTCGTCGCAGCGGGGATACCGATGATCTCGGCGAACTCCTTCAGTTGCTCGCGATACCAGTAGCCGTTCTCGAACTCGCGCACCGTCATCGTCGGAGAGAGGGCGTTGGCCATGCTGCGACAGCTTACCTATTTCGGCGACGACGTCCGGACGAATGTCACTCGAAAGTCTGGACCAGCCGGACGTGCACAGCCGTCATCGGATGCGCAGCCATCGTTCGACCGAGTCTGTCGTCGGCCGTGATCATCTCTGTCTTGAGCCGGACTGCGAGGGCCAGATACATGGAGTCGTACACGGTTAGGCCGGTGGCAACGGCCAGGGCGTGTGCATCCACGAGGAGACCGCGCGTCGGCACGGTCTCTACCGCAACGGTTGAGATATCCGCGGCGAGCCGCTCGCCTTGCGGGGCGGTCAACTCGCCGCGCCGAACTTTTTTCCAAATGACATTGCCAACTTCAGGAAACAGCAGGTCTGGCGAGAAATATTCGTGCGGTGCGTAGAGCAGTCGACGCGCTGCGTCGCCGTGGATCTCGGGCACGAACCATTTGATGACGACGCTTGCGTCGACGACGTAGACGCTCACCGCTTATCGCGATCCTCGCGAACCATTCCGGTACTGTCCGACTGGGATGATTTGCGCAATCGCTTCAGCCACTGTGCCGACAGTCGGCGCGTTTCGGCGAGATTCCGAGTGCTCGCCCGTTGCAGGACGTCGTGGATTTCGGCCTGAAGCGACCGGCCGTGGGCCTTTGCCGCCGCCTTGAGCTGCTTCAGGACATCGTCATCGAGATCGCGGACCAGCACATTCGCCATCGTGATTTTCACGTGTGCTCAATGGTATCATAGTGATACCGATATTTCACACAAGACACGATCAGTCGTCGATCGCTACAACATCGTGAGCGAGACCGATCTCAGAGCCGGCGTCGATCGACTCGCGGCGTACGGGAAGAAGCTTCCGAAGGAGACGATCGTTGAGCCGCTGAAAAACGCGGGGAAAGGACGCGGGTAAGAGTGACACGGACAAAAAGCGAACAATCGAATCTGGCGGAGGGAGAGGGATTCGAACCCCCGGTACCCTTCCGGGTACAGTGGTTTTCAAGACCCATCATGGGTGGGAGGAGCACCAGCTCCTCCCAATTTACCCCAATAAAATCGGCCTTTTCTGCGCATGACCTACGCGCCGATTGGGGCCTGTCGGCACGAGGACACGGACAAAAAGCGGACAACGCTCATCATGTTCGGTGTCCTGTACGCCCAGATTTCGTCGGACGAAGGCGTGGTCGCGGAGCTCGCCTCGTCAGGCCAACTCTCAAGGCTTCATTCGCCCGTGCCTGCCACCCCGGACCGCTCGATCGGTAGGCGGCGACGACGTCGCGATCGACACGAAGGCTAATGAGCTCTTTCGTCGGAGCCTTTTGTGGACCACGTTGCCCGCGGTACCGGCGAACGGCGGCAGCCGTCTCGTCTGGCAGCACGTCAAGTAATGGACGTGCATTGCGAATCTCTTTTGCGGTCCACTCGGGATTCTGCCGATCAGGACGACTGGCGTTCTTTCGCATATGCGCGCTCCTCGCGACGATTCGCTCGCCGAAGACTGATGACGCGGATCTTCTCGCCACGCGGCGTAATAACTGCCGCGTGGAGGCGGCCGTCGATGAACCCTAGAACTCGCAACCGCGGCTCGCCGTAGTCTCTTCGCGTGTCCTCGATGCTAATCGCGCTGTCGAAGTCCATGTCCGCGAACCGCTCGAATCCGATCCCGCGCGTCCGGACGTTTTCCGCACTCTTGGCCGGGTCGAATTCGATTAGCGGCATTATATCGTATATACGATTAAAGGCGCGAGTTCGCTACGCCGCGCCAGATCCCAGAGAACCGCGAAAATCCAACCGCCGCGGTTCAATCGCGTCATGGGACGCCACTCCACCTTACTCGAATCGATACAACCCATCTGAAACCGATCGTGAATTGCCGCGGGTTTCGTGGGTTCCGATAATCGGAAACCATGATGGACTTCGATCCACGCGATCGCGACGACGATGCTCGCGAGGTTGAGATGCCGTGGGTCGACATGCGGGATCCGGATCGCGAACTCGACGACTCCCGCAATCCGAATGACGATTTTCGAGACCGCGACACGCACGAACGAGACGTCGATCCGCGAGATGCGTTTGTCGAAGGTCTCGAACTCCCGCGCGGACCGGAACGCGAGACCGTGCTCGATGGCGACCGTCGGTACGAACTGAACGGCGACGATAGTCGGACCCTCGCAACCATTGGGGCGTTTCGGGTCGTGGCCGAACGTGATCTCCGCGAGCCGCGGCACGAATCGAAGGATTGGCGTGCACCTGATCTGCGCCATCTGCGCGAGGAAGGCCTGGCGCGATCCGTTTCTCTTGGCGGACGGGACCGCGCCGTGACCCTCACCGAGCGCGGTCATCACCTCCTGGAGGCCCATCGTCGCGATGGCGACGATGCCCGCGAGCAATCGTTTCACGCGGGCGTCAGCCGGCCGCGGGAGTTGTCCCACGATGCCCAGCTCTATGGCGCCTACCTGCGCGAAGAAGAACGGCTCCGAGACCAAGGAGGCGAGGTCCACCGCGTCATCCTGGACCAGGAGCTCAAGCGCGAGTATCAGGAATGGCTACAGGAGTCCAATCGCGGCCGGCCGGACAGCGATGGACGCCCAGACCGCGACCCACTCGAGATCGAGCGCTGGGCGCACGAACATGACCTGCCGTACTTCGACGAGCAGGTGCGCTTCATCGTGGACGCTTCTACCACGTCCACTTCAAGCCGCTGTACGAGGCAATTGGCGAGGCAAACAACCGCCATCGGAAGGCCGCGTCACTCGGCCGGTGCGTCGAGCGGCTGATGCTGCTGGACGCCGTGCGCGCCGACCATCGCTACGCCTGGCTGGGGACTGAGCAGGACAAGCGCACGTACTTCCGCGAAGCCCTCGAGCGCGAGCTCCCGGACGACTGGTACCCGCATCTCACGTTTCACAACGGCACTGAGAAGACGACCCGATTCTTTCCCGACAAGATGCCAATCGGCGTGCCGGTCAAGGGCGAGTGGCGACACGTGTTTCTGTATCTCGCCACGCGCGAAATTCCCATGGACTTCCGGGTATTTCTCCTGCGCCATGCGGACCTGTTGAAGGCGGTCGACGAGTGGACTATTCGGTTGCTCATGCCCCGGCGGCTGCGCCGGGCAGCGACCCTGTACCGGCACGCCGTCCGTGATGCGTTCCTGATGCCGCTGGAGCCACGAGTAGTACGCGAGCTCGACTGGTACTTCCGGGCACGTCGAGGCGAGATCGTATGTCCATCAGTCGACTCAGATCTGGACATCGATGCGGCCGCTCGGAAGTACGGGGCCGCGCGGTTCGAAGCGCTCTATCGGCAATGGCTCCTGCGCGGCGAGCAGGCGCTGTGGGCGATGCAGTTGCCCGTTCTTCGAGACCACATCCAGCGCGGTTTGGGCCGCGTTGAATTCGTCCAACTCCCGCACCAATATTTGCAGCTCACGCCGCTCATCGGCTCCTTCTCCGGGGTTGAGAAGGGGTTCACCGAGGGAGACAACCTGACGACCGCGTAGGTTGTCCTGATCTGTTTCCGCAACTTTCGGACTCTGTGACCGGCCGACGTGGTCCCTCGTCAGCGCACGCGGCACAACGACAATTCTCTGAGCCATTTGTCAGCGAATCGGGGCGATCGGGCGGCGTTGTTTGCCGCCCGTGAGCACGCCACGGCGTCGGTGATTGAGAACAAGCCGTGGTGTGAACGACCCCGGTGTCAGCGGCGCCGGGTGGCCCCGCGACCAAACCGATGGGGTCGTTCACACCACGGCTTGCGTGTCATCGAGGAGTGCACGTAGCGTGCATTGTTTGAGTGCGAATCTGCGCCGCCCGCTGGCGACGATCGTCTTGACGATCAGAGGCACATCCTGATGCCGGATTCGAGCCCGCGGCTGATGCGCCTGGTGTGCAGCTTCGAACTTCTGCTTGCTACTCGCTGATCTCCGCGCCGGCCATCACGACTTTCAGGATGACGCTGTGCTCGTCGCGGTCAATGCTCTCCGCCCTGCATTTCGCCCGGCTCCGACCGCGCGTTCCGCGCGGCCTTCGGGCATTGACCGCGCCTGCGCGCAGCGCCGTAGTTCCGGCACTTACGTGATGGCCGGCTACGTCTATTGCGGAGCGAACGGAACGTAAATACTTCGCGACTGATCGTTACCTATCTCGGCGCGGCGGTTGCGGTCACATCGGGGCGATTGCGATCCGCAAAGTGCAGATATCAAGGTCAATTTCAGACGAGGTAGGTGACAGAGCTCACCGAACGGATAACGCCACGAACCTGGCGCTGGCGCGCTTTGGGTTACGACACATCCTCCGGACGTGCATCGGGATGGCCGCTCGATGACGCCATCGGCACACCTTCCGCCGTACGACGGCCGTTCATCTCCCTCCGATCCGGCTTCGAGCTCAACGTCGTGCGCAGCTGGTTTTACGCCGTCGAGTTGTCGTGCCATCGTCGGACAATGGCTTGGGTACGGATGCCGTGTCCGGTATCTTTCCGTACTCGGCCGCTTTCGCGTCGACTTCACTTCGCCAGCGCCTGATGGTCTCCAGATAGACGCAACGCGTTGCTGAGCTCACGAAATGTCGCGGTCGTTTTCTGAGTTAGCCAGCGATGCGGGGGGATTTCGCTCTGATGAGAAACAAGTGAGGGAGGCGACTTCCGGAGTCGCCCGCCATCACCAGTATCCTCAGTCGCGACGGTGAGACCGGCCGTCGTTTCCGTCATCGTTGACGTCTTCGTGGTCGCCGTCGGAACGACTCGCGCCTCGGAGGTTGTGCTTATAGACATACGCTCCGATGTTGCGTCCCAGATCGGCCCCGGCCTCCTGATCGAAGCGGAAATGGATGCCGCCGTAGATACGCGCGTCGCTGATGTCGTCGGTGATCTGGTCGAACCTCGTGTAGAAGAACGTCAGCCCCGGCACGCCAGGGCTCGCCATGGTGATCGCATGGCCGCTTTCACCGTAGACGCGCCGCAGGATCTCGGCAGCGCTGTTGCTCGCGCTGCCGTGATTCGACGGATAGCTGGGAAAACACGGCGTGAGAATGTACGGGGTGAAGGTGACGTCCGGGTCGGTCTTCGCGTTGCCGTCCAGCGCGCCCTCAAAAATCGCCGTCTCGGGACGCCAGAATGTGTAGTGGTATTTTATCCAGAACGAGGCGACGAGGCTGTCGTTGCTGGCCATGTTGAGCAGCGCGAGGGCCCGCGCATTCACCGACAGGGACGTGTCCTGCGCCGCTGCCACCTCCCTCGCCGCCAGGTTGAACACGAAGCTCGGCGACGCCGCCGCGTAGAATCGCGCCACATCGGCCCGATCCTGCGGCCGATCGGTGAGATCGCTGCCGATGCTGCCGACACTCTTCACCTCGTTATAGGCCGTTGCGTATCTCCTGCTCGTGAGCGCCGGCGGCGGTCCTGGAGCAAACTGCGCGATCCACGCCTGACTGCCAGGCGTGCTCGGCACTCCGAACGGCGTGACGTTCTGCCACTGAAAGGCGATGCCTCCCGCGGCTGGGCAGCCTGGCGTGAGCTGCCACACGCCCGGATCAGTCGACGTGGGCAGAGAGAACTGCGGCGGTGATGAGCCATCGCCGAGGCGGATCGCGATCATTAGCGCCGCTGCGGCCTCGCCCGTCGCAATGCCGCCGCTCTTTGCCGAGCCGTCGGGGATCAGCGCCAGCGACACGGCATACGCGGGATCGAGATTCGGTGCGAGCGGAAAGTAATTCTTGAGCACACGGTAGGCAGCGGCCACGGCCGCCGCATCAGCGGATGCGCCGACCGGCGCGACCACCGTTCCGAGGTACGGCCTGTAGTCACCCGTGATCGCGTTGACGGCTTCGAACACGGCGAGCTGCGTGATCGCCATGAAGCGCGCTTGAGCGAACGGATTCTGGCCCTGACCGATCAACGTGGACACCGCGATCGCGTTCCATTCGAGAACGACGTCAGCCCGTGCGGTGGTCGAGCTGCACACGAACAGAGCGACGAGCGTGACAGTCGTACATGCGCGCTTCATAGTGGCTCTCCCTTCACTTGTCATGGGGGCTTGGTCGCGCGGTTCGTAGCGGTCGGTGCTCGTCCGATCCGGCGCGACCGCCGGCCGCCCCACGAGGATCGCTCCGACTGCCACTCCGGCCACGGCCACGATCCGCTTCGACATGCCGCCTCCCGGTTCGAGAGGCGGAAACGGAGAGCCGAAAGAGACACGCTTACTGGCCCATGTTCAGCCTCACGCCGAGCATCGCTCGACGCGGATCGACGAAGAGCGCCGGCTGACCGAAATTGGGGCTGAATAGATTGTCTGTCGCCAACGCCTCCGCCGCCGTGTCATTGAGCGCATTGAGCACATCCACGAGCAGCTCGATTCGTCCCACGGCGCCGAAGCGAATCGTTCTCGAGAACCGGACGTCGAGGATTGTTTGCGACGACAGCCGACGCGACCCGCGCGGCTCGAGCAGGATGCGCTGGTCGCCCTGCGGCAGCGTAGTCTGCGCCGTCGCCGCCCACGGCTTCCCGCTGAAGTACTGCAGATTGGCTCCCACCACGAAACCCGTCCGCGGCACATCGATTGTGCCAGTGACGCGGAACATATGCGGCCGATCATTCGGCAACCGACCGCCGGCGTTGGTGAGGCTGTTCGGATCTCGCCCGAACGCGGTCGCCGTCGGGAACGCGGGCGCGACCGTGCTCACCTGCGGATCGGCGGCGGTCGCTCCGCTGGAGGCCTGAAGGCCGTAGGCCCTCGACAATGTATAAGAGGCAAGCGCCTGCCACCCGTTCGACCGGCGCTTTTCCACCACCATCACGAGGCCGTTGTAGGTCAGGGAGTATCCGTCCGGGTTGGTCAACAGAAATCGTCGATTGGCCGTGGAGTTGGCCAGCGCAAAGACGGGCAGCGCTCGGCCGTCGGGAAGCGTGCGCGTCTCCTCGCGATACTGCCCTCCCACGTCGGTCCACGCGATGAAATTGCCGCCGCTCTTGCGGATGTAGGCGACCGCCACCGCCATTCGAGTGCCCATCTCACGATCGATCCCGATCGAGTATTCATCGGTGCGCGGCGTTTTCGTCTCCGGATCGAGCAATAGGTTGACCTTCGGATCGACCACCGAAACAACGCGCGTATATCCACCCGTTGCCGCGTCGAATGCTGTCGTGGTAATTGGCGTCACACCGGGGTGAATCGGCCCGAGCTCGCCGGTCAACACACCCTGGTTGAAGCGTCCGTAGCTGGCGCGCAATATCGTGCGGCCGTTGCCGGTGAGCCTCTCCGTGACGCCGAGACGTGGCGACATCACGTTCCATGTGTACAGCGTGCCCAGGCCGCGGACGATCTCGCCCGTCTCGCGTCCTTGGGCATCGATCTCCGCGAGGTCCTGGCTGATGGCGCGGCTGTGGTCGAACCGCACGCCCGCATTGATTGTCAGTCGCTCCCCGATCGTCACGGCATCGCTTGCGAACGCAGCAGCCGTGATGAATTGGCCGCCGCTATTCGACGGGGGACTTGAAACGGCTTGAAAGGGCGCGCCCGCGTTGTCGATGAATCTGGTGCCGCCCGGAATGACGACGGGCTGGTGGTGTTCGCCTTTTTCGATTTGCGTGCCGATCTTCCACTGGTGATCCGCCGCAAACAGTCCTGTGCGGTAGTGGCTGAGCGTCGCCTTGACCGTCGTGCGGATCAGCGTCAGCCCGCCGATTTGTGGTGACGCTCCACTCGTGACTCCGGTGACGCGATCGAATCGACTCGGTATCGTCGGATCACCGGTGCTCGGATCGTCGTTGCGCGAATAGACGAAGCGTCCTACCCGCGCATCCCAGAGAGTGTTTGGCGACAGGGTGTGCGTCAGATGGCCGAACGTCACGGTTGGCACCGATGCGCTCAGGCGTTGGGTCGCTGCGAACGGCGTCACCAATGTCGGAGTTTGAGGGTTCACCCAGAACTCGTCGTTCACGCTCTGCATCAGCTGCAGGCTCGGCGCCAATCTCCACGTCAGCTTCGCGAAGATCTTGTTTTGCTCATACCTCCTCGGCAGCGTCGGGTCCGTGCCAGGCTGACTGTCGTAGTCGCGCAGGTACTGGTAGCCGGTGAAAAACCACAGCCGGTCGTGAACAACGGGGCCGCCGAGATTCGTCGTGAAGTCCCGAAAACGGGCGCGCTCGTATCCGGTCGGCGATTGACGACCCGGGACCGGCAACAGGATCGGTTGGCTGGTCAGGCTGGACGACTGGGCAAAGTACGACGCATCGTACAGAAACCGATCGCCACCTTGCTTGGTGAGTACGTTGAACACGGTGCCCTGGATGTTGCCGAACTCCGCGGACACTCCCACGGACTGCACTTGGATTTCTTGAATGACGTCAACGCTCGGCTCGGCGCGCGAAACGCCGGCGCACGGGCAGGTGAAGTTTGTACCATCGATGAGAAACAGGTTCTCGTTTCCGCCGGATCCGAATGCGGATACGGTGTTCACCGTGCCGCTTGACGGCGACGTCGGCGATACGCCTGGAGCAGCCCGGATCGCGTCGAACATGCGGAACCGTCGCGTGGGGATCGCTCTGAGATACTCAGGCCCGAATCGACTTTCGAACCCGCTGCCGCGCGCTTCGATGCGGGAGCCCGATCCCTCGACGGTGATTGATGCCGCTACGCCCGCGAGTTTCAAGACGGCCGTTCGTGCGAGCGTGGCACCCGCTCCGATGCGCACATCGTCCTCGCGGTAGGTCGCAAATCCCTGCAGCTCGATCTCGAGTTGGTACGCTCCCGGAGGCAACACGGGGAATCGCAGTTGCCCTCGCTCGTTGGTCGTCATGGTTGCCGACCCGCCGATCAGGGCGACGGAAGTGACGCGGACCAGCGCGCCCGGCAGGACGGCGCCCTGTTCGTCCTTCACTGTTCCGACAAGGGCACCCGTCAACGCCTGCGCGGCGGCGAAGGAAGGCAGGAGGATGAACCACGTCGCAACCGACAGGAGCAGCCAACGGCGCTGTTGAGCCTTGACGCGCATGTGGATCACCTTCGCCATAT